>JAABUI010000360.1_pt1 | contig 39286 bp, 27 predicted proteins | sample 5559111 | NCBI WGS metagenome assembly JAABUI01 (sample SAMN10711870, study PRJNA513365) | rock metagenome | isolation source: Antarctica rocks | place: Antarctica: Victoria Land, Buttleship Promontory | reverse complement strand
AAGATTTGAAAGATAAACAGCTAGATCTCTATCAAATCACTATCAAAGTGAATATCTTCTATCATCTTCATCTATCAGTCAGCATGAAGCATCTGCATTCGATGTTCAGCTCGAAGCTACTGCGATCATATTCAGAAGACTCTCTATCAGAACAGCATTCAGAATCACTCAGATCAATCACTATCGAAGACGATGAACATTGAAAGATAGACGATATATTGAACTTCAGACGCTATCGAGATCGAATACAGTACAAAGTCAAATGAACAGATCTAGATAGAGACGACGAATGATACTATGTCGATAAAGAGAAATTCAATGACTCAGAGAAAGTTTTGAACGAATTTCATAAGCTATATTCAAACAAACCGCGCTAAATATCGAAATAACTATCAACAAAAGCGAGCAGATGAACTACATTTATGTGAACATGAATTTTCGAAGGGGAAAATAATGTTACGAGCGTATCAAGACTGAACAAGACTGAAGCTTTAATCAATTCGCATCAGGTTTGACTCAGATATGATTCAGATATGATTCAGATATGATTCAACATTCTTTTTCTTTCTCAACATTCTTTTCTTTCATCAACATCTTGTTCATCTACATCACATTCTTTTCGTGTCACAAACACATTTCTTTCAGGCCTAGCGCAGTCTCTGAACATTACATAAATAGAAGCTTTTGTATCAATCTTCTTCTGTATTCTTAATATTCAGTTATAGCTATCTCTAAAGATCAAGCACTATCAATTCTGACCTTCATTGATTGTATCATCTAGGCACGATTCTGACATCTTCAACAAACTGCGTATGCATTCAAGCAGCGAAGATTTGACTATCTTTATCACCTCTTTTGATTTCTACAAATATCACGTGATGTCTTTTGAATTAATCAACGGCTCGACTTTCTATCAACACTATATGAACGATGTGTTATTTGACTATCTTCATCAGTTTTGTCAGATCTATCTAGATGACATTATCATTTACAGCAAAACACTGAAGAAACATAAGCGACACGTATGATTAGTTCTACATAGACTACGAGAGACTGATCTTCAGATGAATATAAACAAATGCGAGTTTCATGTTCAGAAGATCTTCTTCCTGAAACTATTGCTATTCATTGAAGAACTAAAGATGAATCTCAGAAAAGTACAAGCAGTAGTCGAATGATCTACTTCTACAAACCTCACTCAGATGCAGTTCTTCGTCGACTTCTGCAATTTCTATCGACGTTTTATAAAGAACTTTTCGAAGATTGTTCGTTCTCTGATTCAACTAACTCAAAAAGAGATGATATTTAAATGAAATCAAGCTTGTCAAACGATCTTTGACCATATGAAGAAACGAATGACTGAAGTCTCTATTCTTCGTCATTTTGATCAGAATAGAGAGACTATTCTTGAAACAGACTCATTCAACTACGTCAACGATGACATACTTTCTCAGTATGACGACGAAGAAACATTGCATTCGATGATTTACTACAGCAAGAATCTGAGTCTCGCTGAGTGCAATTACGAGATCTATGACAAGAAACTACCAGCAATCATTCGTGTCTTCGAGCATTGACGATCTGAGCTGAAATTGACTGAGCTATTCATCAAGATGTTCACTGATCATCAAGCTTTAACGTCATTAATGAAAGATAAAGAGCTAAGTAGACGTCAAATGCGCTGAGTACAAAAGCTCGTCGACTTCAACTTCAAAATCATGTATCGTTCAGACAAACAAAACATCAAAGTCGATGATTTAACTCGTCGAGTCGATTCAGTTTCTAGAAGTCTCGAGAATGAACGATGTCGCTATCAGCGAACTACGATTCTCACGTCGAATCGAATGAAAATCGCTGATCTAGAAGAGAAAGAGAACGATGAATCAATTTATCGATTGATTCTAGAAGCTAACAGAATCAACGAGAATTGTATTCTACTTCGTGAAGTCGTATTAAAAGATGAAGCTCAATACGAAGATACTAAATTAAGAAATTGTCGAGTTCAGAACGAAATACTATATCGAAGTGATCTTCTATGAGTTCTCTTCGATGAGCATCTTCAAATGAAGCTAATTCGAGAAGTTCACGATCAATCTTCTATTGATCATTTCGAAATTCTCAGAACGATGAAGATCATAAAAAGATACTACTATTGATCTTCAATGCGAAAGACAATAGATCGATATATTCAAAACTGCTACATTTGTCAGCGATCAAAGACTTCTTGAGATAAATTCAATGAACTACTACATTCTCTACTCATACTCGAACAGCGATGAAAGAACATAGTCATGAATTTCATCATCGACTTATCTTCTTCGAAAGGCAAAAACGTCATACTAACAGTGATATGTAGACTGTCAAAGAAACGACATTATATTTCTTGCTTCACTGATGACGAGAGAATCACAGCAGAAAAAACAGCTGAGCTAATGCTTCAGTGAATATATCGAATACACGATTTACTCGATTTCATTGTTTCGAATCGAGACTCTCAATTTACCTTCATTCTATGAAAGTCGCTTTGCAAAAGACTAGACATTAATCTTCAACTCTTCACAGTCTATCACTCTCAGATCGACGATCAAAGTGAACGAGTCAATCAGAACGTCGAAAGATATCTTCGATTCTTCTGTTCATACATGCAGAATGACTGAGCTAAGCTACTACTCATGATCGAGTTCGTCGACAATAATGCTCTGTTCTCAGTCATCTTCTCGATTTCTTTCTTTCTAAACAAAGACTTTCATTCTCGTATGAGCTTTGAATTCGATGTCATCGAATATGAAAGTTCTCATGAACGCTTGCAGACGACTAAAGTCGAGAATATATCTGAAAATATGAACAAAACACTGAAGTTTGCTCGCGAGTCGCTAGCCAAAACACGGGAACAAATGATGAAACAAGTCAATAAGCATAGAAAAGAAGTTGATTATGAGATCGAATCAAAGATGTTTCTGAATGAAAGAAACATCGTTACAGCGAGATCTTTCAAGAAGCTAGATGACAAAATGCTCGATTCTTTCATCAATCTAGATCTCGTCAACTCTTCATATAAACTAAAATTATCAGAGTCTATACGTGTTCATGATGTATTTCATTCTGACCTGCTTCGCTCTGTCGTCGACGATCTCTTGCCTGATCAAAAGAACGAATTCTCAGATTCAATAGTGATAAACGACGAAGACGAGTGAGAAATCGATGATATATTGAATTTTCGTCGATATCGAAGACGACTTCAATATAGAGTCAAATGAAATGACTATGACAATGATCTCAATTGATACAACGCTGATGACGACGAATTTATGAACGCTCAGAAGATCGTTGACGATTTTCATATTTGATACTCGAACAAATCGCGCTAATCAACAATTCAATCAATCACGATTTAACAGATTTGAGCCTGTGAAATCATGATTGAGCAATCAATCGAGTCGAGCAGAAAATACATTCATGCGAACATGAATCGTCGAAGAAAGAAAGTAATGTCACGATTCTAGCCTTGCCAGACTCAGCCTTCTAGCCTTACCAGACCTATTCTCGCTTCGTCATCTTGACTAGTCTCTATTGGGCCTAGCGTCGACTGAGAAACACACATATGTAGTCAGCTTCTTTCTTGTAGCTATCTTTCTTTCTTAGCATTTATCTTCTAGTTAAATGACATCTCTATCTGACTCGCTCTAGACAGATCTCTAACAGTAATTAATCATTGATTAATAATAAATTGATAGAATAAGATTATGTTTGAGAAGAAATTTTGATGATATGTATGTATCAGAAACTGAGCTAAATTAAAGATATTATCAATATAAAAGACTGATATTATTATTATTACTTTGATAGAATTTAAATACAAGACAATACATCGAATAATGTACAAGATAAAAGACAAAAAGTGAAAGAAAAGAATGAAAGTACAACTTTTATATACATGAATTGAACAAAATCAAGATTAAACAATAGTTTTATTGATTTAAAATTGCAAAAGTTCATGCACACAACTGAAATAATTAAAACAGAATTATTAAGATTAAATTAAAATGATGATGATTAAATTAATGACTTAATTCATTGAACTAGTTCAATGAATCAAGATTATTTAAAATATCAATAATTTATGTTTTAAATTGAGTTAATAATTTGACATCATGATAGTAACTTCTTTCTTCAAAACTTAGCTTCTGTAAAACAACAAGAAGAAACAAGATAAAATGAGAAAGAATTAAAATTGAAAATTGAAACAAAATGAAAATTGATGTGAATGCATTTTAATGTGATGAAGCACAGATGAAACTAGAATAAATCTGAGTCACATCTGAGTCAGATTTGAGTAAGATGTCTGAAAAGTAAAACAAAATAAAATGCATTTTAATGTGATGATGCACAGAAATTGAAATACATCTGAATCACATCTAAATCAGATTTAAACAAGATGTTTGAATTAAATTTAAACAAGAATTGAGTCAAATTTGAGCTGAATTGAAATAATAAAGATTGAATTTAAAGTTCTTGACATTAACATTGAGACATTACACATGACAGTACATGTGATTCTTCGACGACAGAGTTGATGAGATGATATTCATTAAACGCTTGCTCACAATTATTCAGAAGATGAAAAAACTCTCAAGTAGAAAAGTGATTTTCTTAATCAATGTAATACTTGAGCAGAGATGAATTATAACATTTATCATGCTTGAAGTTTAGTATGCTGTTTACATATCAGAATCTTTCATCATTTTTGATGATAACAAGTTCTTAAGATTTCTGACATTGACTTGAAAGAAAATCACTTGTGATATAATTCAAAAGAATGACATGAAAGATTGAATGAATTTTTATAAATGTTAAAAGATTTAACTCAATGATCAAAGAATTGTTCTTGAAAACATGCTTGATTTTGAAAAGATCAATGTTATGATCATTTAACTTGACAGCAAGATGAACAATGTTGAGATTGCAAGCATTCAATCAAACTTCATCTTCAATGAAGTATTTAAAACAAAAATGATGAAAGAAATTAACATTGAATTCATAAATAATCTGAGCTATAAGCATTTCATCATGTAAATGCTTAGTTAGTTTTTTCATCTTCTTGATGAACTTTTTGACATTGATTAACTTGTTTTGAGCTTAAGATGTAAGATTCTCAAGCAGAAATTCAAAAGACTTAAAGTTTAAACATGAATTCTGACTCAAATTGATCAAGAAGAATGATGTTAAAATGATTAATGATGATGCATTATTAACAATGAATTCAACTTCAGAAAGTTATTCAACTTAGTCATTCTGCATGTAGTTGACGAAGATTCAAAGATAATGCTTCATGATAGCATTGATTCTTTTGATTTGATCATTGATTTCAAAGTGATACATCGTTGATAACTTGATATTTATCTTCAGCATTTTACACATATGCTTTCAAATATCAAAGATGAATTGTATGTCTTAATCAGATATGAAGAACTCAAGTAAATCATGATGTTTTCAAACATGAGCATAGAAACAGTTGATAACTTCTTCAACTTTCATAAAAGTGATGAGAACTAAATGTTTCATTTTGATAAAACAATCAACGAAAATTAAAACATATTTATATGTGATACTCATGAAGATACTAAGCGATAAAGAATTTACATAGTTCATGAAGATATCATGTCAACAACATTTAAAGATTGAAAGAAAACACAATCATTCTTAAGTTCATTGTCTAAAGAGCTTGAAACATGTGCACACATGACAGTTTTGTACAAAGCATTGAACATACTTATAAATGTTTAATCATTAGTAAACTTGATTGATCAGTTCATAACTTTTTGCTCTTTCTGAGTGATCATCAATGACATTATCATGAGCGAGCTGAATGATACAAAGATGTAGTTTATTTGAGTTAAGCATGTACTTTCTTTCTTGAAAGTACAGATGATTCTCATGTTCTTTAAATTCAATTAAAGAAATCTTGTTATGATGTTATGCTTCATTGCAAAGCACTTCGATTATCTGAGCTGCAAATTTATCATTGATTTCAATTTACTTTTATAATGTCTGAGTGAAAGTGTCAGCAGAATCTTTATTAAGATTCAAAGTGTTTTGATTTAGCTAAGACTTGACGTTTTTAATGTTAAATTCTTTAATTTCTAGATTCATGAAAGTTAAAATTTGCAAAAGTGTTAAAATAATTGAAAACAAATGTAATTGAATTGAATTTAAAGCGATGATTTATGATTAAAGCTTCATGATTTTAATGTTGAAGATATCAAGAGTGAGATTCTCAACAATATTAAAATTTAAAACATGAGTTTTCAAAATTGTTTGATGTTAATATTGATGTTAAGAATTGAATGTATTCTTTTTCTTAAAAAAATCTTTTGAGCAACATGTTAAAACATTTAACTTATCATCAATCTTTTCAAGATAATAAGCAATGTAATAGTTGAATCTAAACAGAAACTCACTTTAATGAGCTTGATGATGACTCAACTGCTTAATTGACATGAAATACTTAAGATTTTTATGATTCATGATCATCTTGATAAAATAGATAAAGTTTTTAAGCTCTGATCATCATTTCTTGAAAGTGCAAACAATGATTATAAGTTCTTTATCGTAGATCTCATAGTTACACTCAATTGAATTATGCTTTTTCAAAAAGTAAATGATTAAATGAAGAATTTCATTCTCATTATATTGAAAAAGAATGTTTTTGAACACATAGTTTGAAGCATTAATTTCTATCACAATTTTGTGATCTGAATTATAATGATAAAGAATAATCTTGAAAGTGAAGATTTTCTTAAGAATGTTGAATGCAATTTGATATTTCTGAAATCAGACAAAGAATACATCTTTTCTGATGAAATGAGTAAGCGAGATAGTTATTCTACTATAGTCATAAATGAATGTTTTATAAAAGTTTGCAAAATCTAAAAAACTTTAAATGTCTTTAACGTTGATCAAGATAAATCAGTTGACAATGATGTTTATCTTGAAAGAATTTATCTTAATCTTTTCAATGATGATTATCAATTTTAAATACAAGACTTAAATGATGTGAAACTTGTATTTAATTATATTTATTTGAAGATTTGCTTCTTGCAACTTTTGCAAAATGAGCTTAACATGAATCTTATGCTTGAGTTCATTGTCAAAATAGATCAAGATGTTATTCAGATAAGCTGTATAAAACTTATTTAAATGTTCATGAAGAATATTGTTAATGTACTTCTGAAATGAGACAAATTCATTACATAAATCAAAAAGCATGACTAGATACTTGAATAATTCAAATCAAGTATGAAAAATGATGAAAGCTTCATCTTCTTCTTTAATTCAAAGTCAATTGAATCCAAAAATGATATTCAGCTTGATAAAGATTTTAGCTTAATTTAAATGATTCAGCGTTTTTGAAATCAAAGACAAAGAATATCAATTCTTGACTGTGATAATGTTCAGATCTTCATAGTTCATACAGAAGTAAAGTTCTTCTTTAAGTTTCTTGATGAAGAGAATAGAAACAATCATTTGAAAGTGATTGATTCAAATGAAATCTTTGCTCAGATTCTCATTCAGATAATGATGAGATTCTAGAATTTCATCATGACTCATGTCATACAAAGTGAAGACTGAGAATTAAGCATCTTCTTTAAGATGTATGACATGATCATGAGCTTGATGCAAAGACAAAATATTAACATTCTTCTTGAAGAAAACATTTAAAAACTTGAAATATTTAAACAATAAAATTGTGATTGAATCAACATTCTTACTTTGTCAATAAACTTCAAGATCTTCTTATATCATGAATGCAGTCAAATGAAATTTCTTTTTCATTTGATGAAAATTCAAATGATGATTCTTATCATATGTACTGTCTTAAGAGCAAGATGAAAACTAAGCAAGAGTTGAACTGTTCTTTGAATAAACAGTCAAAGTTGCATGATGTAATTTTGACTCATCAGAATCTAGATTAGAAGATGAGATTAATTCAAGATTCAAGAAAACATTGATTTTCTTTAAAATGATGTTAAACACTTCAATATCTTTGACATAAGCAGCATAATCAAAGCTTTGAACTTTCAACTCAATTATGTCAAGTTGTATAAAAGATCAATTGAATTAATCTGCTCAAAAAACAACAGAAGTTTTAAAAAAAAAGAATTTCAACACTTGTTTTTAATGAGTATTCTTTTTGAATGACTTGAAAAATACAACTAGAAACTTCTTATTTCAAATGAAAGATAAAATTAAATGAGATTAATTTCTTATGAATGAGCTGAGTATTAATTGACTTCTCGTGAGTGAACGAAAAGTTATATTGCTTTTTGTGAACAGATGAAAAACTGAGTTGCTTTTTGCAAGTGAATTAAAAACTGAATTACTTCTTGTGAGTGAATTGAAAACTAAGTTACTTCTTTCAAGTGAATGAAAAACTAGATTACTTCTTGCAAGTGAACTGAAAACTGAGTTGCTTCTTTTAAGCAAATGAAAGATTAAATTACTTTTTGCAAGTAAATTGAATGTTAAATTGCTTTTTGTGAACAATCTGTAAACTGAATTGCTTCTTGTGAGTAATTTATAGATTGAATTACTTCTTGTAAATGATTTGTAAACTGAATTGCTTCTTATGAGCGAATTGAGAGCGAGACTGAGAGAAAGTTACTTTGTTAACTTTGAACAAGAAATTTTCTTCTTGTTGATTAAAATCATAAATCTTAATGAGAAATGAGTAATAATGATTAAGACAAAAGAAGAAAGACAAGATGAAAATATTATGTTCAAAATTGACATCAATGATGTGATGATAAAGTCATGATAAATTCATGATGATAAGATATTGACTTAATTCAATGACATAAAAGAATAGTCTTTCAATGTGTTCATTGAGAATCATTGTGATTTCAACAACATAAGTAATATCATTGATTAAAGCAATTTGATCATCAAATTCTTAAAGTCTGTGAGAATGAATTAATTGATGCAAGAAAAGATGATGTTGTTGCATGAAGAATTTATTCATAAAAACATAAATAAAAACTTCACTATTAATCAGAGCGAGAGTGAAAACTTTAAATTGAGCTTGATGTAAAATACAAAATACTATCATGTGATTATCTTTAAATGTCAAATTGAATTCAAAGAGTTTTAAGACAAATTTAGCGAAAAACTTTTTATATGATTGAAGTAAGAGTGAAAAGATTGAGACTAGTAAACAAGATGATATATATATAAATTTCTGAGCATGACTTAGTTTAAAAACTAAACTTTTCTTGTGAACAGTGAGATTTCTTCATTTATATTAATGATATCACTGTCATAGACATTCATGATATGCAGAGTGAAAAGCTTTTTATTTGAGCATTCTTTAATGATTTTGCTCAAATGATGCAATTTGCAATAGTAACACAGCTTTCACTTGTTGCAAATTTTCTTGATTTCAAAAATGATCAAAGTTTTATCTTAAATGATGATAATAACAAAGCTTAAATTCACTAACTTATTAAGAAATGAGAAAGAAAGAGATGAAGATATTATTGAAACAACAGTCATAAAAATGATGATTTTTGAACTTAAAGAATTACTAGTCAACGCAAAGATGTTCTTGATTTTGATGAACAAAATGATGATGAAGATGAAGTGAGATTGATGATGTTTAAGCTGCTAAAACTCTTCATTGATGTCAGAAAATGCTTGAATTTATTAATGAAAGATGAATGATCAAATTTCATTAAAATTTCGTCAGAAGAAAATGATGATTTAAGTGAAATAATTGACATTGCATTTCAGACAATTAATCAATGAGAAATTTTTCATCAAAGAATATTCTTTCTTTTGATAAAAGAGATTGTAATAATCAACAAAGTTATTCATGTCTTGCTTCAGAGTTTCATAAAAATATAAATAAATATCTTTTGTCTTGAAAGAATTATTGCAGTAATGATGCAACTTATGTCATCAATCTGCAAAGATGAAAATGATACAAAGATCATTGACTCAATATTGATTCATTAAATTGTAAGTCTTCTTATTTATGATGAGTTGTGACTCAATATAAATGATCTTGACTCGATGAAAGAAATAATGATCATCATTCATGTTCATGCACTGTATCAGACTCTGCTCTCATGCATTTAATCAATCTTTGTTTTTCTTATATTTAAATATGTCATGATATCAGATCATTAACTCAATTTAGAACATAAATTATTGATATTTTAAATAATCTTAATTCATTGAACTAGTTCAATGAATCAAGTCATCAATTTAGTCATCATCCTCTTAATTTAATCTCAACAATTCTGTTTTGATTATTTTAGTCATATGCATGAACTTTTGCAATCTTAAATCAATAAAACTATTGTTTAGCTTTGATTTTGCTCAATTCATGTATATAAAAGTTGAGCTTTCATTTTTTTCTTTCATTCTTTGTCTTTTGTCTTATACATTATTTAATGTATTGTCTTGTATCTAGATTCTATCAAAGTAATAATAATAATATCAGTCTTTTATATTGATAGTATCTCTAGTTTAACTCAGTCTTTGACAAAATATGTCAAAAAGCTTCTTGAATTTAAAAGTATTGAAAACAGCCACAGAATTTGCAAAGAAGTGAATGATAAAAGAAGATTAATTGTTTAAGATTTGTATGATGATTTGAACTATCATTGCAAGAGATTAAGAATTCAACTTTATATAGATTGAAGAATTGAAAACAATGAATGAAGATGAAATGATGACATTATGTTGTCAAACTTGATTTTGAAGCTCTTGCATTATGCGAAAGATTTTAACTGAATTTTTTATCACACTTTGAGTGAACTGTTTGACAGCATGCTCATCGTCAATCAAGAAATTGTAAAATGATTTTATTTAAGGAAAAGAATAATTAAACGAGATTTCAATATATGAAAACGTTGCAGAAAATGTAGATCTTTCATAATGTCAGAAACTAAGTTAAACTAAAGATACTATCAATATAAAAGACTGATATTATTATTATTACTTTGATAGAATTTAAATACAAGACAATACATTAAATAATGTATAAAATGAAAGACAAAAAATGAAAGAAAAGAATGAAAGCTCAACTTTTATATACATGAATTAAGCAAAATCAAGACTAAACAATAGTTTTATTGACTTAAGATTGCAAAAGTTCATGCATATAACTGAAATGATCAAAACTAAATTGTTAAAACTAAATTAAAATGATAATGATTAAATTGATGACTTGATTCATTGAACTAGTTCAATGAATCAAGATTATTTAAGATATCAATGATTTATGTTCTAAATTAAGTTGATGATCTGAAATCATGACAGTATGTTAATAATAAAAGCAACATATGTAAAAAAATCATAAGTTCATAATTAATCACTTATTGATAATGAATTGATTAATTATATCACAAACAAGAAAATGTCAATAAGTCAACATTGTCTCGACACATTCACATCAAAGCAAAGAGTTTACTTGAATGATAGTGACAGTAGAAAGAATGTTACGATGATTGCAATGAGAATTAACTGAGAGTTAAATAAAAGATTGAGAAAATCAACTTTAATCATCATTCATCATGAAGAACTGAAAGAATTGATCACAAGAGCAAAACATCTTACAGACGTAATGACAGAGAATCAAAAGTATCATGAAAAGATATACAAAGTATACAATGATAGTCAGACTTTTCTGAAAACAGTGAAAACTATGATATCAACAAAAGATCAGACATGTCTGTTGTTATGATTCTAGTCTTCGTTTATTCTTTCTAACTCTGATCTGAGTTTCATTCTAATTGAGTCTAGTGAGCATTCGAGCTAGTAGTGATGTCATTGAAACTCTGCATCATATGTGTAAGATGTCAATTCTTTCGAGTCTAGCACAGAGTTGAGAAACATACATATAAAGAATTGAGTTCTTTTCTGTAGATACTTTTCTTTCTTAGCATTTATTTATTAGTTAAATGACATTCATATGACTCGCTTTATGCTGATTTCTAACAGTAGATAAATGTTAATCAACTACTTTGCTATCGACGTGTAGATGATACAAAATAATTTACTTCGTTCATTCAGAAAATTCGTAAGAAATTCTTTGAATTACTTTCATTAAAAACACACATTCAAATTTACTCAAATTTATCAAATCTATCTATCTATCTTTATCTTTCTTACAATGACATGTGACTTTGAATCAGTCTGTTAGAAGTCAACATAGAGCGAGTCATATGAGTATAATATAACTAATAGATAAATACTAAGAAAGAAAAGTATCTACAGAAAAGAACTCGCTGTTATATGTGTGTGCTCTAGCTCTGTGCTAGACTCAAAGAGATTGACATCTTACACATATGAAGCAGAGTCTCGATGACAACATGACTGAATCAGATTCTCGCTAAACTCGATTAGAGTGAAATCAGACGAAGACTAGATGAAGAATAAACGAAGACTAGAATTGTAACACAGTCGAATCTGTCACGATTCTAGTCTTGTCAGACTCAATCTTCTAGTCTTGTCAGATCTATTCTCGCTTCGTCATCTTGACTAGTCTTTATTGAGTCTAGCGTCGACTGAGAAATACACATATGTAGTCAGCTTCTTTTCTGTAGCTATCTTTCTTTCTTAGCATTTATCTTCTAGTTAAATGACATCTCTATCTGACTCGCTCTAGACAGACTTCTAACATTAGATAAATGCTCATCATTTACTACTTTGCTATCAACGAATAAATGATATGAAACAATCTATTCAGTAAGAAAAATTTGCAAGAGATTCTTCAAATTTGCATCATCATTTTAGATCGTAAGAAATTCTTCGATTCTACACTCATTTTCATCATTCTATTTGCAAGAAATTCTTTGAATAAAGCACTTAATTATTATCTGAAATTCACAAGAGATTCTTTGAATTTTCACTCATCAAAAAACATCAATTCAAAACATCAACTTCTCATCTACTTTTATCTCAACAACTTCTATCTTCTCTCATCATGACATGCAACATCGAGTCAGTTGAGCTTCAAACAACTCGTCTGCTTAGAAGCACTGTCAATAGAAGAGTTTCACTTCTACTCATTGATGCTTCAGTTGAAGCTAAGCAAGCTGTCATCTCATGAAACATAAACATTGAAGAATAACTGTTTCATTGAGTCAGCAATCAACTTGACGAAGTCATCAATATGCTGAACGAGCTTCGAAGCCAGCGAAACTTGACTCTACAACTGAATGAACACTGACTTCTTGTACAAGACAATCACAAAAAGAGAGCAAAACAACTAAAAGTCGCTTTTGATAAAAATGATGAATTAGAGAAAAAGATCAATCAGCTACAAGGCGAGCGATTGAACTTCAGAGCGAAACAACGTCAAGCTGATCAATCTATGTCTCGTCAAGATACTCAGTCAGCTGAGCAATGAATCAATCAAAAAGAAGCTTCTACGATCTCAGTTTCGATTCGTCGCTCTGAAGTTGAATGAAGCTCGACTTTTGAAGCTCACTCTTAATGAGAATCTTCTACTCTATCTGATAACGAAAACGAAAATGATCATCACAAGTTCATCAAGCTTTCAAATTCACTCATCTTCATCGAAACAGATGACTCTATCTGAGAGACATGAAACATCAAAATAGTTGACAAGCTCGATGTCAACGCGAATCATTATTCTACTGAAAAGATTCATATTGTCTATGTGATTTTCAGACTAGAAGATGATGCTGATCAGCAAATCTATGCAAAGCATCATGTTGATGCTTTCTCATTCTATCAATCACTATCAGAATTACTGAAACATCTGAAAGAAATTTACGAAGATCAGAACCTGATTTGAAAGTGTCATCATGAATATGTTGCTCTGAAGCAGCTCAACAAGCTCTTCAGCTCTTTCTATTCAGAATTCACTAGAATATTCAGCTTTCTGAACTATGATGATGTTACTCTGATGAACAACATTCAGAATAAAATCAAAAATTGTCTTCAGAATGTGTTGTCAGTTTGTCTCATAGAGTTTAGCTCGCTTGATAAGCTCAAGATCTTTCTTCAAGATGTGAATAACAAACAACAAGTCAATTATCAGCTACGTGACGAGTAACAAACAGTCAAATCAATAGCAGCTTCGAAAAAACGTTTTGTTTCTTCGTCAACATCAACTTCAGCCTCAACTACTAGCTATGTTCGACTCATTACTTTTTTCATTCTCGAATCTGAATGATCAAGAATGTCAATCATTTGCTTCAACTGCAAAGTATCGAGTCATCTTTCAAAAAACTGCTCTCAGCTGAAGACTAGTACTTTAACATCTCGTGCATTCATTTCTCGTCTCAATGAGATCATCATGTCAAAAGAAGAGAAGAAATTATTTACAGAGAAATCGAAGAATGAGACAAAAAACTAGTGACTTTCATCAAAGACGCGATGAAAGATGTGTTAATTTCTTCAACAATGAGCAGCTCAGATGATTTCTTTGCTTCGAAATCTTTGACTACTGAATGTGTACTATCTAGCAATGAAATTAGTTACTCATTAAAGTCATTAATTGACATTGAAGCAGCTGACTATTCGTTCATTGATGAATTAATCGCGCAAAATGTTTATGATCATTTGCAAATTGAATTTTTATCTTTAATCAAGCTCAAATCAATAAGAAAATTCGATGATCATTATGCAAAAAAGCTCATTACTCATGCGATTTATTTGAATCTAACTGTTCAAGATCATATGAAATGTTTTGTCTTTATGCTGATTATTCGATTAGATCAACATCAGATGATTCTCGAAAAAACATGAATGAACAAGATCGAGATGACTATTGATATGAAAGACAATCATCTTCAATTTTCTAGTTTCGAAACTCATATCAAAGCTTCTATCAAAGCTCATTCGACTGTTCTTTCGAGCAAGAAAATCATGATAGAACAGAAGAGTTTGATCTTTATTCAAATACTAAAGAGATTTATCTCTTCTGTTGTCACTCGACTCAGCGAGAAGTCATCTTCATTCAGTAAAATCGTGAAATCATTTAATTCAGTCAACTTCGCTTCGTCTTTCGATTCAATGAACATAGCAATGATAGAGACTGCAGCATATAGATCACTAGTCAAACGATCAAATGTGACTACTTTCGCGATCATCATCACGAAAATCGATCGACTTCTAAAAACAGCTAGAAATAAACTCGAAGATGTAAATTTACAAGAGCTTTCACATGAAAAGATCTTGAAAGAAGTCAAAGCTAAGCTTTCTTTGAAATATCATGACTATCTAGACGTGTTTGATTGAGCGATAACTGATCAACTATTCTCTCATCACTTCTATGATCATAAAATTGAGTTGATTGATGAGAGAATATCTTTTCGAAGTCGTCTCTATCATATGTCTGACTACAAGCTTCAAAAGATGAAGAATTATCTGATTGAGCATCTGAATAAAGACTTTATATCTTCTAGCTCAGCTTCATACGCTTCGCTCATACTATTCGTCGAAAAGAAAAACGATAGCTTGCGTTTCTGTGTAGACTACAGAAAGCTCAATGCTTTGATCAAACGAGATCGCTACTTCTTATCGTTAATAGACGAAACTCTCGCTCGTATTCAAGATAGCAGATATCTGACTCAATTGAACATCATTGTCATCTTCAACAAACTGCGTATGCATTCAAGCAGCGAAGATTTGACTATCTTTATCATCTCTTTTGATTTCTACAAATATCACATGATGTCTTTCAAATTAATCAACCATTCGACTTTCTATCAACATTATATGAACGATGTGCTATTTGACTATCTTCATCAGTTTTGTCAGATTTATCTAAATGACATTATCATCTACAGCAAAACACTGAAGAAACATAAGCGACACGTATGATTAGTTCTACATAGACTACGAGAGACTGATCTTCAGATGAATATAAACAAATGCAAGTTTCATGTTCAGAAGATCTTCTTCCTGAAACTATTGCTATTCATCGAAGAACTAAAGATGAATCTCAGAAAAGTACAAGCAGTAGTCGAATGATCTACTTCTACAAACCTCACTCAGATGCAGTTCTTCGTCGACTTCTGCAATTTCTATCGACGTTTTATAAAGAACTTTTCGAAGATTGTTCGTTCTCTGATTCAACTAACTCAAAAAGAGATGATATTTAAATGAAATCAAGCTTGTCAAACGATCTTTGACCATATGAAGAAACGAATGACTGAAGTCTCTATTCTTCGTCATTTTGATCAGAATAGAGAGACTATTCTTGAAACAGACTCATTCAACTACGTCAACGATGACATACTTTCTCAGTATGACGACGAAGAAACATTGCATTCGATGATCTACTACAGCAAGAATCTGAGTCTCGCTGAGTGCAATTACGAGATCTATGACAAGAAACTACTAGCAATCATTCGTGCCTTCGAGCATTGACGATCTGAGCTGAAATTGACTGAGCTACTCATCAAGATGTTCACTGATCATCAAGCTTTAACGTCATTAATGAAAGATAAAGAGCTAAGTAGACGTCAAATGCGCTGAGTACAAAAGCTCGTCGACTTCAACTTCAAAATCATGTATCGCTCAGGCAAACAAAACATCAAAGTCGATGCATTGACTCGTCGAGTCGATTCAGTTTCTAGAAGCTTCGAGAATGAACGATGTCGCTATCAGCGAACTACGATTCTCACGTCGAATCGAATGAAAATCGCTGATCTAGAAGAGAAAGAGAACGATGAATCAATTTATCGATTGATTCTAGAAGCTAACAGAATCAACGAGAATTGTATTCTACTTCGTGAAGTCGTATTAAAAGATGAAGCTCAATACGAAGATACTAAATTAAGAAATTGTCGAGTTCAGAACGAAATACTATATCGAAGTGATCTTCTATGAGTTCTCTTCGATGAGCATCTTCAAATGAAGCTAATTCGAGAAGTTCACGATCAATCTTCTATTGATCATTTCGAAATTCTCAGAACGATGAAGATCATAAAAAGATACTACTATTGATCTTCAATGCGAAAGACAATAGATCGATATATTCAAAACTGCTACATTTGTCAGCGATCAAAGACTTCTTGAGATAAATTCAATGAACTACTACATTCTCTACTCATACTCGAACAGCGATGAAAGAACATAGTCATGAATTTCATCATCGACTTATCTTCTTCGAAAGGCAAAAACGTCATACTAACAGTGATATGTAGACTGTCAAAGAAACGACATTATATTTCTTGCTTCACTGATGACGAGAGAATCACAGCAGAAAAAACAGCTGAGCTAATGCTTCAGTGAATATATCGAATACACGATTTACTCGATTTCATTGTTTCGAATCGAGACTCTCAATTTACCTTCATTCTATGAAAGTCGCTTTGCAAAAGACTAGACATTAATCTTCAACTCTTCACAGTCTATCACTCTCAGATCGACGATCAAAGTGAACGAGTCAATCAGAACGTCGAAAGATATCTTCGATTCTTCTGTTCATACATGCAGAATGACTGAGCTAAGCTACTACTCATGATCGAGTTCGTCGACAATAATGCTCTGTTCTCAGTCATCTTCTCGATCTCTTTCTTTCTAAACAAAGACTTTCATTCTCGTATGAGCTTTGAATTCGATGTCATCGAATATGAAAGTTCTCATGAACGCTTGCAGACGACTAAAGTCGAGAATATATCTGAAAATATGAACAAAACACTGAAGTTTGCTCGCGAGTCGCTAGCCAAAACACGGGAACAAATGATGAAACAAGTCAATAAGCATAGAAAAGAAGTTGATTACGAGGTCGAATCAAAGATGTTCCTGAATGAAAGAAACATCGTTACAGCGAGACCTTTCAAGAAGCTAGATGACAAAATGCTCGGTTCTTTCACCAACCTAGGTGTCACGATCCTAGCCTTGCCAGGCTCAGCCTTCTAGCCTTACCAGGCCTATCCTCGCTCCGTCACCTTGACTAGTCCCTATTGGGCCTAGCGTCGGCTGAGGAACACACATATGTAGCCAGCTTCTTTCCCGTAGCTACCTTTCTTCCTTAGCATTTATCTTCTAGTTAAATGACACCCCTATCTGACCCGCTCTAGGCAGGCCCCTAACATACATGATGACTTCACGCCGTCGAAACAATAAAATTGACACTATGTTACTATCAGTAATGAATCTATAGCTTCTATTCAGCGCGTGACGCTCAAGTAAACTTGTTACGATCCTAGCTACGCACCTATGTTGGTAGCTATGTTGGTGGCTATGTTGATGACTATCGCCGGCCGCTCGCCGCTAGGCTATAGGGTTGTTCCGAGGCCAACCCTATTCAGGGTTAGCTTATGTTCTCCTGAGTCATATAGATAGCCGGCTCTTCCCTTCTAGATACTTTCCTTCCTTAGCATTTATATACTCGTTACATTACACCCATATGACTCGCTCTATGCTGGCCCCTAACAGTTCATTCAGAAAATTCGCAAGAGATTCTTCGAATTACTTTCATCAAAACACACATTCAAATTTACTCAAATTTATCAAATCAATCACTCAATCTTATCATAATTAAATCTATCTATCTATCTTTATCTCTCTCACAATGGCACGCGACTCTGAATCAGTCGAGTCACGAACAGCTCGTCTGCTTAGAAGCATTGCTAGTAGACGAGTTTCTCTTATTTCTTTCGATGCTTCAGCGAAATCTCAGAATGTCGCTATCTCATGAGACATCAACACGAATCAACAACTTCGTCAATGAGCTATCGATCAGTCAGACGAGATCATCAAGATGCTGGTCGAGCTAAGAGATCAACGAGACATGACTTTGAAACTCAACGAGCAATGAATCGATCTACAAGTCGATCACATCAAGAGACTTGATGAGCTAGAGGTCAATCAAACGACAATAGACACTCAAGAAGAGACTATCGTCGATCTACGAGAGAAAGTACTGAGTCTCAAAAAGAGACAGCGTTCAGCGAATCATTTTCGATCTCGACAGTCTACGAAGTCTCGAGCTTCTATCGAGAATCATACTCGACGAGAGTCGTTCACTCTATTCGGCAATGATCATCACAAGTTCTTCAAGTTTTCGAATTCATTTATATTCACTGATGAAGATGAATCGACATGAGACAGCTGAAGAGTCAAGATAGTCGATCACTTCGATAATGAGAATATCTGTATTGTTTATGTGATATCTAGACTAGAAGATGATGCTGCTGAGCACATCTTCGCTCGACGTCAACATGACGCTTCGCATTCATACATCTCGATCGACGAGCTATTTGAGCATCTGAAAGAAATATACGATGAACTGAATAAGAATCGAAAGTGTTGTCGCGAGTACAACGCTCTGAGACAAGCAGACAAGTCTTTCAATGTCTTCTACTTCGACTTTATGAAGCTATTCAGCTATCTTGAATACGACGATTGCACTCTGATGAACGATCTTCAGGATAAAATCAATAATCGCTTGCAGAATGCTCTATCAGTCTGTTCAGAGAACTTTACTTCGCTCACTCGCTTAAGAATCTTTCTTCAAGATGTGAATAGTAAACAACGAGTCAATTATCAGCTTCGCAGCGAACGTCGCACTGTCATCGTCAAAGTCACTGTCGTACCTGATAAACGCGCTACTTCTCTGTCAGTAACAACTTCGATAATCAGTTATGTTAAGTCGACTATCTCTTCTACTTCTGAGTCAGCGAGATCGTCAATTATCTGCTACATCTGCAAGACTCTCGATCATTTGTTCAAGAATTGCTCTCAGCTGAACAAGATCAACACTTCTGCATCTCATGCATTCATTCTTCGTCTACATGAGATCATCATTTCGAAGAATAAAGAGAATGAGAAAATGTCTTTCGAGAATAGTGAGGCAAAAAACTAGAGACTTTCATCAAAGACGCGATGAAAGATGTGTTAATTTCTTCAACGACGAGCAGATCAGATAATTCTTTTGCTTCTGAATCTTTGACTACTGAATGTGTACTTTCTAGCAATGAAATTAGTTACTCATTGAAGTCATTGATTGACATCGAAGCTGCTGACTATTCGTTCATTGATGAAGTGATCGCGCAGATTGTTTGTGATCAGTTGCAAATCGAGTTCTTGACTTTGAACAAAGCGAAGTCAATTCGAGAATTCAACGATCATTATGCTAAGAAACTCATTACTCATGTCATTTATTCAAATCTGACTGTTCAAGATCATATGATTAATACAGCTTAATGTCGATCACTCAATTAGATCAACATCAAATGATTCTTGAAAAAACATGAATGAACAAAATCAATCTAGTAATTGATATGCAAATCAATTTTCTTCGATTTTTGAATTTCAACTCTACTAGTCAGAAATTGATTGCTCTATTCTTAAGCAATAAATCAATCATGAAATGAAAAAGCTTGACTTCTACTTATATACTGAAGAGATCTTTCACTTTCGTTACATCTCAATTCAGTCAAAACAAGAAGTTCATTGAACAGTTGAAACAGCATGACGCGACTTTGACTAACGTCAATTCTAAATCGACGTTCAGTCTAAAATCATTCTTTTTCAGTTCAACGAGCATAGCAATAATAGAAGCGATGACATATAAAATGTTAGTCAAACAATCAGACGTCAAGATCTTTGCTGTTATCATCTTAAAAATCGATTGACTTATAACTACAGCTGAAAACAAGTCTGAAGAAGTGAATCTGCATAAGCTTTCTCATGCTGAAGTTCTTGAGCAAGTCAAAATCAAGCTTTTCTCTGAATATTACGACTATTTAAACGTATTCGATCGAACTATGATCAATCAACTATCATCTCATTATTTCTATGATCACAAAATTGAGTTGATCGACGAAGAAATGTTTCTTCAAAGCAGACTTTATCAGATGTTCGATCACAAACTTCAGAAGATAAAGAAGTATCTGATCAATCATCTAAACAAAGAATTCATTTTCTTCAGCTTCGCATCATACGTTTCGCTCATCTTGTTCATCGAAAAGAAAGACGAAAGTCTGCGTTTCTGCATTGATTACAGAAAGCTTAATGCTTTGATCAAACGAAATCATTATTCTTTGTCATTGATAGACGAGACTTTCACTCATATACAAGAAAGCAAGTATCTGACTCAATTGAACATCATTGTCGCGTTCAACAAACTACATATGCATTCAGATAGCGAAGATTTGACTATCTTTATTATCTTTTTCAACTCATACAAATATCATGTAATGCTCTTTAAATTAACAAATGAATCAATGTTTTATCAACATTATATGAACGACGTGTTGTTCAAATATCTACATCAGTTTTGTCAGATTTATTTAAATGACATTATCATTTACAGCAAGATCTTGAAGAAACACAAACAACATGTATGATTAATCTTGAACAGACTACGAGAGATCGATCTACAGATAGACATAAACAAATGCAAGTTTCATGTGCAGAAAATCATCTTTCTAGAACTTTTGATGTCAATTGAAGAATTGAAGATGAACTCTCAAAAGATACAAGCAGTCGTTGAATGATTTACACTCAATAGTCTCACTTAGATACAGTTCTTCATTAACTTCTGCAACTTCTATCGACGCTTTATCAAGAATTTTTCGAAGATTGTTCGTCTTATGATTCAACTTATTCAAAAGAAGATCATATTTGAATGAAATAAGATTTGTCAGACGACATTCAATCATATGAAGAGATGTATGATTGAGACTTCGATACTTCGTCACTTTGATCAGACTCATGAAACTATTCTTGAAATCAACTCATTTAACTATGTCAACGATGAAGTTCTGTCTCAATATGACGACGAAGAAATTCTACATTCAATTGCTTTCTATAGCAAGAACATGTTCTCTGCTGAATGCAACTACGAGATATATGATAAAGAACTGCTGATCATCATTCAAGCATTTGAACATTGATGACTTGAACTGAAGTTAACTGACATTTCTATCAAGATGTTCATCGATCATCAAGCACTCATCTCATTGATGAAAGACAAAGAGCTAAGCAGATGATAGATGCGCTGAGTACAAAAGCTCACTGAATTCAACTTCAGAATAATGTATTGATCTGACAAACAGAACATCAAGATTAATGCATTAACTCGTCAAGCTGACGTCGTGCTCAAAGATTCAGAAGATGAGCGCATTCGCTATCAATGAATCACTATTCTGACTTCAAATCAAATGAAAATTGCTGATCTAAAGAAGAACATCAATGAATCAATCTATAAACAGATTCTTGAGACTAATGAGATCGACGAGAATTGTACGCTACTTCGCGAAGCAATAGCAAGAGATGAGACATAATGTGAAGATATCAAATTGAAGAATTGTCGTGTTCAGAATGAAATCTTGTATCATGCTAATCAGCTATGAGTTTCGTTCAATGAACTTCTACAAATGAATCTGATTCGTGAAGTACATGATCAGTCATCAATGAGTCATTCTGATATTCTTAGAACTGTAAAGATTATAAAACGAAATTACTATTGATCATTCATGCAAAAGACAGTAGATCGATATATTCAAAACTGCTATGTCTGTCAACGTTCAAAGACATCTAGAAATAAATTAAATAACTTGCTTCAATCTCTATCGATATTCGAACAGCAATGACAAGACATAGCAATGAACTTCATTATCAATCTATTTGATTCAAGTGAATACAACGCTATTCTGACAATCATCTGCAGATTGTTAAAGAAAAGACATTATATTTCTTACATCATTGATGATGAAGATATTACTGTCAAAAAGACAGCTGAAATGCTGATTCAATGAATATATTGAACTCATGATCTATCAAGCTTCATAGTATCTGATCGAGATTCGTAATTTATCTCTATACTATGAAAGTTTCTTTGCAAATGACTGAGCATTTTTCTTTGATTGTTTATCGTCTATCATTCTCAGATCAACGATCAAAGCGAACAAGTCAATTAGAACATTAAGCAATATCTTTGATTCTTCTGTTCATATATGCAGAATGATTGATTCAAGTGACTACTCATGATTGAGTTTGTCAACAATAACATTTTGTTCTCAATCATTTTCTTGACTTTCTTCTTCATGAACAAGAGCTTTCACTCTCGTATGAGCTTTGACTCTGACATCATTAAGTATGAAAGCACTCGCGAACGCTTGCAGATCGATCGAGTCAAGAATATATCTGAACAAATGAACAAGACATTGATCTTCGCTTGTGAAGCTCTGATCAAAACACGAAAACAAATGATGAATCAAGCTAACAAGTATAGAAAGAAGATCAATTATGAGATTGAATCAAAGATGTTTTTGAATGAACGAAACATCATTACAGCGAAACTCTTCAAAAAATTGAATGACAAGATGCTTGACTCTTTTCAGATCATTGATCTTGTTGACTCATTTTATAAATTGAAACTACTCAAGACTATGTGTATACATAATGTATATCATTTAGAACTTCTTTATTTTGTCATCAATGACTCTCTGTCTGATCAGAAGAATGAATTCTTGAAGTCAATAGTAATAAACGATGAAGATGAATGAAAAATCGACAATATATTGAACTCTTGATGATATCAAAGATGACTTCAATATCAAGTCAAATAAAAAAGCTATGATAACGATCTCAACTGATATAACGCTGACGATGACGAATTTATGAACACTCAAGAAATGATCAATGACTTTCATATCAAATATTCAAGAAAAGCGCACTAAGAAACAACATTCATGCGAACATGAATATTCAAGAGAAAAAGTAATGTTATGATTCTAGTCTTCATTTATTCTTTCTAGCTCTGATTTGAGTTTCATTCTAATTGAGTCTAGTGAGCATTCAAGCTAGTAGTAATGTCATTGAAACTCTGCATCATATGTGTAAGACATCAATTCTTTCAAGTCTAGCACAGAGCTGAGAAACATACATATAAAGAATCAAGTTCTTTTCTGTAGATACTTTTCTTTCTTAACATTTATCTATTAGTTAAATGACATTCATATGACTCACTTTATGCTGATCTCTAACATCTGCAACGAGTTCAGATTGCACATGAAAGCATTTGATCTTAAGAAGTTACACTAAAGCTACATTGAGTGATGAAACATGCAGAAGTAGTTGAAAATTATCATGATGTTAAATTATCAACTCAATTTAGAACATAAATCATCAATATCTTAAATAATCTCAATTCATTAAACTAGTTCAATGAATCAAGTCATCAATTTAATCATCATCATCTTAATTTAGTTTTAACAATTTTGTTTCAATCATGTGTGCAAACTTCTGCAATTTTAAATCAATAAAACTATTGTTTAGTCTTGATTCTGTTCAATTCATGTATATAAAAGTTGAATTTTCATTCTTTTCTTTCATTCTTTGTCTTTCATCTTATACATTATTTGATGTATTGTCTTATATCTAGATTCTATCAAAGTAATAATAATAATATCAGTCTTTTATATTAATAGTATTTCTAGTTTAGCTCAATCTTTAACATTATGAAAGATCTACATTTTCTGCAACATTTTTATACATTGAAATCTCATCTAATTATTCTTTCGCTTAAATAAAGTCATTTTACAATTTCTTGATCAATAATGAGCATGTTATCAAACAGTTCACTCAAAGTGTGATTGAAAATTCAGTTGAAATCTTTCATGTAATGCAAGAGCTTCAAAATCAAGTTTGATAACATGATGTCATCATCTCATTCTCATTCATTGTTTTCAGTTCTTCAATTTATATAAAGTTGAATTCTCAGTCTCTTGTGATGATAGCTCAAATCATTGCACAAATCTTGAATAATCAATCTTTTCTTGTCGTTCACTTCTTTGTGAACTCTGTCATTGTTTTCATCGCTTCTAGATTCAAGAAGCTTTTCAACATATTTAAATATGAGAAAGACAAAGATTGATTGAATGCATGAAAGCAAAGTTTGATATAGCGCATGAACATGAATGATGATCATTATTTTTTTCATTGAGTTAAGATCATCTATATTGAGTCACGACTCATCATAGATAAGAAGATTCACAATTTAATGAATCAATATCAAGTCAATGATCTTTGTATCATTTTCATCTTTGCAGATTGATAACATAAGTTGCATCATTACTGCAACAATTTTTTCAAAACAAAAGATGTTCATTTATATTTTTGTAAAACTTTGAAGTAAAACATGAATAGCTTTATCAACTATTACAATCTTTTTTATTAAAAGAAAGAACATTCTTTGATGAAAAATTTCTCATTGATTGACTGTCTGAAATGCAATGTCAATTATTTTACTTAAGTCATCATCTTCTTCTGACAAAATCTTGATGAAATTCAATCATTCATCTTTCATTAATGAATTCAAGCATTCTCTAACATTAATGAAAAGCTTCAGCAGCTTAAGCATCATCAATCTCACTTCATCTTTGTCATTATTTCATTTATCAAAGTCAAGAGTATCTTTGCATTGACTAGTAATTCTTTAAGTTCAAAAATCATCATCTTTGTGACTGTTGTTTTGACAGTATCTTTGTCTCTTTCTCTTTTGTTTCTCAATGAGTCAATGAATTTAAGCTTTGTCATTATCATCATTCAAGATAAAACTTTGATCATTTTTAAAATGAAGAAAATCTGCAACAAGTGAAAGCTGTGCTACTATTGCAAATTGCAACATTTAAGCAAAATTATTAAAGAATGCTCAAATAAGAAGTTTTTTACTTTGGATATCATGAATGTTTATGACAATGACATCATCAATATAGATGAAGAAATCTCACTACTCATAAGAAAAGTTTAGTTTTTAAACTAAGTCATGCTCAAAGATTTGTATACATATCATTTTGTTTACTAGTTTCAATCTTTTCATTCTTACTTCAATCATATAAAAAGTTTTCTGTTAAATCTGACTTGAAACTCTTTGAATTCAATTTGATATTCAAAGATAATTATATGATAGTATTCTGTATTCTACATCAAGCTCAATCTAAAGTTTTCATTCTTATTCTGATTGATAGTGAAATCTTTGCTTATGTCTTTATGAATAAATTCTTCATGCAACAACATCATCTTCTCTTGTATCAATTAACTCATTCTTGCAGACTTCAAGAATTTGATGATCAAGTCACTTTAATTGATGATATTATTCATGTTGTCAAAATCACAATGATTCTCAATGAACACATTGAAAAACTATTCTTTTATATCATTGAATTAAGTCAATATTTTATCATCATGAGTTTATCATAATTTCATCATCACGTCATTGATGTCAATTTTGAACATAATATTCTCATTTTATCTTTCTTCTTCTGTTTTAATCATTATTGTTCATCTCTTATCAAGATTTATGATCTTAATCAACAAGAAGAAAATTTCTCATTCAAAGTTAACAAAGTAGCTTTCTTTCAGTCTCATTCTCAATTTACTCATAAGAAGTAACTCAGTTTATGAATCATTCACAAGAAGCAATTCAGTCTACAGATCATTCATAAGAAGCAATTCAGTTTACAGATTGTTCATAAGAAGCAATTCAGTATTCAATTTGCTTGTAAGAAGCAATCTAGTCTTTCATTCACTTGAAAGAAGTAATTCAGTTTTCAGTTTGCTTGCAAAAAGCAATTTAGTCTCTCATTCATTTGAAAGAAGCAATTCAATTTTCAGTTCGCTCACAAGAAGTAATTCAATCTTCAATTTACTTGTAAAAAGTAACTCAGTTTTTCATCTGCTTACAAGAAGTAATATAATCTTTCATTCACTTACGAAAAGTCAACTTATATTCAACTCATTCACAAGAAACAAATCTCGTTCAATCTTGTTTTCATCTGAAACAAGAAGCTTCTAATCATATTTTTCAAGTCATTCAAAAAGAATACTCATCAAAAATCAAGTGTTGAAATTCTTTCTTCTTTAGAACTTCTGTTGTTCTTTAAGCAGATTAATTCAATCAATCTTTTATACAACTTGACATAGTTAAGTTAAGAGCTTGAAGCTTTGATCATGCTGCTCATGTCAAAAACATTGAAATGTTTAACATCATTCTAAAGAAAATTGATGTCTTTTTGAATTTTGAGTTAATCTCATCTTCTAGTCTAAATTTTGACGAGTCAAGATTGCATCATGCAACTTTGACTATCTGTTTAAAGAACAGCTCAACTCTTGCTTAATTTTCATCTAACTCTCAAAACAGTATGTATGATAAGAATCATCATTTGAATCTTCATCAAATGAAAAAGAAATTTCATTTGACTGCATTCATGACACAAGAAGATCTTGAAGTTTATTGACAAAGTAAGAACGTCGATTCAATCACAATTTTATTGTTCAAATATTTTAAGTTTCTAAATGTCTTCTTTAAGAAGAATGTTGATATTTTGTCTTTGCATCAAACTCATGATCATGTCATACATTTTAAAGAAGATGCTTAATCTTCAGTCTTTGCTTTGTACAACATGAGTTCTGATGAAATTCTAGAACTTCATCATTATTTGAATGAGAATCTGAGCAAAGATTTCATTCAAGTCAATCACTTTCAGACGATCATCTTTGTTCTTTTTATCAAGAAACTCAAAGAAGAACTTTGCTTTTGTATGAACTATCAAGATCTGAATGCTATCACAATCAAGAATTGATATTCTCTGTCTCTGATCTCAGAAATGCTGAATCGTTTAAGTCGAGCTAAAATCTTTATCAAGCTGAATATCATTTCTGCGTTCAATTGACTTTGAATCAAAGAAGAAGACGAAGCTTTCATCGTCTTTTGCACTCGATTTGAATTATTCAAGTATTTAATTATGCTTTTCAATTTATGTAATGAATCTGTCTCATTTTAGAAGTACATTAACAATATTCTTTGAAAATATTTAGATAAGTTTTATACAGTTTATCTGAATGACATCTTGATTTATTTCAATGATGAACTTAAGCACAAGATTCATGTCAAACTCATTTTGCAAAAGCTGTAAGAAGCAAATCTTCAGATGAATATAATCAAATGCAAGTTTCACATCACTCAAGTTTCATATTTAGAATTGATAATCATCATTAAAAAGATCAAGATGAACTCTTTTTAAATAAACATCATTGTCAATTGATTCATTTTGATCAATGTCAAAGACGTTTAAAATTTTCTAGATTTCGCGAACTTTTATAAAAGATTCATCTATGACTATAGTAGAATAACTATTTCGCTTACTCATCTCATCAGAAAAGATGTATTCTTTGTCTGATTTCAGAAATGTCAAATTACATTCAACATTCTTAAGAAAGTCTTCACTTTCAAGATTATTCTTCGTCACTATAATTCAAATCACAAGATTGTGATAGAAATCAATGCTTCAAACTATGTATTCAAAAACATTCTTTTTCAATATGATAAAAATGAGATTCTTCATTCAGTCACTTACTTTTCAAAGAAGCATAACTCAATCAAGTGTAACTACAAGATCTACAATAAAGAACTTATGATCATTGTTTATGCTTTCAAAAAATGATGATCAGAGCTTGAAAACTTTATTTATTCTGTTAAGATGATCACAAATCATAAAAATGTTAAGTATTTCATGTCAATTAAGCAGTTGAGTTATCATCAAGCTCGTTGAAGTGAGTTTCTGTCTAGATTCAACTATCACATTGCTTATCATCTCAACAAGATTAATGATAAGTTGAATGCTCTGACACATCGCTCAGAAGATCTTTTTAAAAAGAGAAATACATTCAATTCTTGATATCAATATCAACATCAAACAATTCTGAAAATTCATGTTTTAGATCTCAATATTGTTGAGAATCTCACTCTTGATATTTTCAACATTAAAATCATAAAGCTTTAGTCACAAATCATCACTCTAAATGTTAGGGGCCAGCATAGAGCGAGTCATATGGGTGTAATGTAACGAGTATATAAATGCTAAGGAAGGAAAGTATCTAGAAGGGAAGAGCCGGCTATCTATATGACTCAGGAGAACATAAGCTAACCCTGAATAGGGTTGGCCTCGGAACAACCCTATAGCCTAGCGGCGAGCGGCCGGCGATAGTCATCAACATAGCCACCAACATAGCTACCAACATAGGTGCGTAGCTAGGATCGTAACACTAAATTCAATTCAGTTACATCTGTTTTCAATTATCTCAGCACTTTTGCAAATTCTAGTTCTTATGAATTTAGAAATTGAAGAATTCAACGTTAAAGATGTTAAGTTTCAGCTAGATTAAGACACTTTAAATCTTGATGAAGATTCTGCTAATACTTTCACTTAAATATTATGAAAGTAAGTTGAAATCAATGACAAATTCGCAGCTCAAATAATTGAAGTGCTTTGCAATGAAGCACAACATCACAACAAGATCTCTTTAGTCAAGTGTGAAAAACATGAGAATCATCTGTACTTTCAAGAAAGAAAGTACATGTTCAACTCAAATAAACTACGTCTTCGTATCATTCAGCTCACTCATGATAATGTCATTAATGATCATTCAGAAAGAGCAAAAAGTTATGAATTGATCAGTTGAGTTTATTGATAATTAAACATTTATAAGTATGTTCAATGCTTTGTACAAAACTATCATGTATGCACATGTTTTAAGCTCTCTAGATAACAAACTTAAGAATGATTGTGTTTTCTTTCAGTTTTTGAACGTTGTTGATGTGATGTTTTCATGAACTATGTAGGTTCTTTATCGCTCAATATTTTCATGAATATTACATATAAATATGTTTTAATCTTCATCAATTATCTTATTAAAATGAAACATTTAATTCTCATCACTTTTATGAAAGTTGAAGAAGTTATTAACAGCTTCTATGCTCATGTTTGAAAACATCATGATTTACTTAAGTTCTTCATGTCTGATCGAGATACACAATTCATCTTCAATGTCTGAAAGCATATGTGTAAAACGTTGAAAATAAATGTTAAATTATCAATGATGTATCATTCTGAGATTGATAATCAAATCGAGAGAATCAATGCTGTCATGAAACATTATTTTCAAGTCTTCATCAACTACATGCAAAATGATTAAGTTAAGTAACTTTCTGAATTTGAATTCATCATCAATAATGCATCATTATTAATCACTTTAGCATCATTCTTCTTGATCAATTTGAGTCAGAACTCACGTCTAAGCTTCAAGTTTTCTGAATTTCTGTTCAAGAATTTTACGTCTTAAGCTTGAAACAAGTTAATCAATGTCAAAGAATTCATCAAGAAAATGAAGAAATTAACTGAGCATTTACGTGATGAGATGCTTATAGCTCAGATCATTTATGAATTCAATGTCAATCTCTCTCATCATTCTTATTTTAAATACTTCGTTGAAAATGAAGTCTGATTGAATGCTTGCAATCTTAACATTGCTCATCTTGCTATCAAGTTAAATGATCATAACATTAATCTCTTTAAGATTAAGTATGTCTTCAAGAATAATTCTTTGATCATTGAGTTAAATTTTTTAACATTCATGAAAATTTATTTAATCTTTCATGTCATTCTTTTGAATCATATTACAAGTGATTTTCTCTTGAATCAACATCAGAAATCTTAAGAACTTGTTATCATCAAAAATGACAAAAGATTCTGATGTGTAAACAGCATATTAAACTTCAAGCATGATAGATGTTATAACTCATTTCTGCTCAAGTATTACATTGATTGAGAAGATCACTTTTCTACTTGAAAGTCTTTTCATCTTCTGAATAATTATGAGCAAATGCTTAATGAATATCATCTCGTCAATTCTGTCGTCGAAGAATCACATATATTGTCATGTGTGATATTTTAATGTTAATGTCAAGAACTTTAAGTTCAATCTTCATCATTTTAACTCAGCTCAGATCTTGTTTAAATCTGACTCAGACATTTTGTTTAAATCTGACTCAGATGTGACTCAGATGTATTTTAGTTTCATCTGTGCATCATCATATTAAACTGCATTTCATCTTTTTTTTACTTAAATCTGATTCAGATCTTGTTTAAATCTGACTCAGACATCTTGTTTAAATTTGATTCAAATGTGATTCAGATGTATTTCAATTTCTGTGCATCATCATGTTAAAATGCATTTCATCTTATCTTGCTCTTCAGACATCTTGCTCAGATTTGACTCAAATGTGACTCAGATTTATTCTAGTTTCATCTGTACTTCATTATATTAAAATGCGTTTACATCAATTTTTGTTTCATTTCAATCTTCATTTTCAATTCTTTCTTGTTTCATCTTGTTTCTTCTTGTCATCTAACAGAAGCTCAGTTTTGAAGAGAAAAGTTACTGTCATGATGTCAGATCATTAATTTGATTTAAAACATAAATCATTAATATTTTAAATAATCTTGATTCATTAAATTAATTTAATGAATCAAGTCATCAATTTAATCATCATCATTTTAATTTAATTTTAACAATTCTGTTTCAATCATCTCAATCATATATGCAAACTTCTGCAATCTTAAGTCAATAAAACTACTTTCTAATCTTGATTTTGCTCAATTCATATATATAAAAGTTGAATTCTTAGACTGATCGTCGAATCGAGTTTTCATATCTACTTTCTGACTCGCTTGAGTACTCGATATCAATGTCGTGATTCGACTTAAATACTCGATATCAATCTCGTGACTCGACTCGATATCGATCTTGAGTCGAGTCAGAATTCAAGTTCTCGACTCGACTCGTCAAGCAATCGAAAATGACATCAAATACTAAGATTTACTATTTTTGAATCTATTACGTCATTATATTTGAAAGATCTACGTGCAACAAAGAAAACTATTTCTCATTTCTTCATCATCATCTTCTTGTTGTTTGCATTACCTTGTTGCATTATCAATAAAATACATTGCAAAATGTTTGATTCTGATAAGGCATATGAATTATCAAGATCTTCGATCGAGAAAAAATCTAATTTCTCGATCGTTCATTCATTTACTTTCAGTAGTCTTCATTCTAATGACTTCGCAAGTCAAGATTCACGAAACATTAATCAGATTTTCGTTGAAAAGAGATGAACTCTTCAAGAAGCGATGAATAGAATTCATCGCGATACTTCTCTTCTAATATTAAGAGAGAATAATCAGTATGTTGAGTGAAGTTCTGATATCAATGCTCAATTTCAACAATGATGACTACAGACGTCTTTTGACGAAAGTGTCATCAACAAGATTCAAAGAAAGATAGATAATTCACTTTGAGCTAAGAAGATCGAAGTAAATAGACAATTCAACATCTGAAATCAGTTTATTCAAATGATCTCAACATTGAAAGAATATTTTAAGATTTCATGCAAGAATTGTTTTAAAATTCTAGATCATTTTACAGCTATTGATGAATCTAGTACAATCAATATGATTAAGCATCTTAAGACAAATGCTTGCATGAAACGAAAACGACTCAACTCTCTTTCACAGCTTAAGATAGATTTCAGTTGTGTAAGTTCAATATGATAATGCAAATAGATAATGCAAAGTTAACATATTTATAGAAGAAAAGTCATATTGACTTATCATCTCAATTCAATCAACAGAATTGGAAAAAGATATTGTGTCAGATCTTCGTTGCACTGAATTTGTCTTTTCGAATCATCGAAAACGAGCATTTTCAACAGTTACTACAAATGCTTCGTTCAGAGATTACTCTCATGCATCGCACTAAATTGTCAAACATGATTTTCTTGAAATATGATGAGATTCATGCAAAGATAAAGCAAGATTTAAAAGAGTCACGACGTGTTTTTATTGCGTTGAATGCATGATCTAGTTCTCAAAAAGTCGCTTATTTGAGAGTCTTGATATATTGAATGAATGCTACATTTCAATATCGTGAACATTTTATTGAATTTACATCTCTTGAAGTTAAGCATACTGATCATCATTTGATGCAAGAGCTGTTCAAGATTTTGAATACATACGACATCAAGAACAAGCTTTTTGATGTTATTACTGATAATGCAAGCAACAATGACACTCTAAAGAAGAAGCTTGAAAGAGCGCTCAATCGACGTGACATTTCATGAGATAGAGCACAAAACTCGATTTCTTGTATGACTCATATCATTAATCTAGTGACTCAAGAGTTTATCAGAGCTATTGAATCAAAGACTTTGAATGACAATTTCGCTGTGTCATTGAACGATGATCAAGTTGAGAATGTAATCACAAGCAATGATCTTTGCACTGTTGTCAAGAAGATATTTATCAAGATGATAATGCAAAAAGATAATGCATTTACTAATCAATGAAACAGATTCGCGCTATTACTATTGCTATCAACAGTTTTTCTCAATGAAAGCTTCGCTTTTTAGAGCTGCAAGCAACAAGATCTTGAAAATTGATACAAGACATTTGCATTTGTTGAAACTCTATCTATTTGATGTTTCGACGTGCATATCAACTGCGTGACATGATTGATACATGAATTGAGAAATTCTTGACAGATGCAAAGATTCAAGCTATTCGATTAAAGAAGAACGAATGATCACTAGTATTGCTTATTGACAACATGTTAAATTCTTTCTACGAGCTAACTCTGATCATATTTAGAATTATCAATGTTAACATACATTTAGAATTTCGAATGTTTGATGCTCTTTTCAATCATCTCAATGTTATTGAGACGATAGTACGTAATAATGCATGTACTTCACAAGCACTTGTTCTTCGAGCTTGCAAACTAACTTCTAACAAGCTTGCAAAGTACTATTTCAAGATGAAGAGCAAAGATAAACTGATATACAATCTCGCTATGATTTTAGATTCTACTCAAAAGCTGAATTTGTATCAAGATTGAAATGCAAATGAGAATGATTCTCATTTTTATTACGACAAGTACAGAAAAGAATTCAAGAACTATTTTCATCATCATTATGAAGAGAGAACTACAACTGCAGAAGTCAGAGCGCAAGTGACTAGTGATGTTGATCAGATAATGCAATATGATAATGCAATTGATCATTTATTAACAATGCTATAATTTGTTGTGATGATTACACGAACTCTTCTTCAAAGAACTCAACGTCGCTCTGTATCTGTTAGTGAAGATGATCGATATCTTCGCACTGATGCTATTGTTGAGAAATTTTCAACATGAAAGTATTAAAGAGACAACGTCTCGAACTATTCAAGATTGACTCAAATGACTAAGAATGTTCTTTCATGTTCAATATTCTCTGTAGATATTGAATGAACATTCAGTCTTGCAAGAAGAGTTTGTCGATGAGATTGATCACAAACGACTTCAGAATCAGTTGAACAGATAATGCTTTTCAAGTATTATAATCATATCATGAACTTGAATTCTGAAAAGACTATCATCAAAGCATGAAATATTTATCATAGAGAAGAAGATGAAGATAATGCGATTGATGAAGCTGCTGATTCTTTCAAAGCAGATTTGCTGAATGTTTTACATTCTATTATTGTTTAAATGTTCAATATCATTTCATTTGAAGTCGCTTTTGCATTGTCAATGTATGTAGTATGATAACATAGTTACAAGATAATGCAAAAAGATAATGCAGTTCATAGAGTGTATTGCTATGCTAAATAACTTGATCTGATCAAGATATCGCGAATGCTATTTTCATTGAGCACTCAACTGAATCTCGAGATTACGCATCAAAGTTTTCATGAGTATCAAATCTCTCTGCTGAAGAATTACTCGCTTGACATGAATAGCAAAAAGATTGCTATCTGCATATGTAAAGCATTATATCAGTAAGTGTTGTAAAACATCAATGATAATGCAAATGAGTAATGCACTTACTGACAAGAAATTCACATAGAAACGCTTCTGTGATCTTCTGAAGAGCAAGCAGTGTCGAAGTCTGAATTTTATAGTTCACATCGCTCATTTTCTGATTCATCTTGTTCATATCAGTCTCATTCTGCATGATTTCGCGAACTACTCTTTCAAATGAGATCTTCAATATCAACAAATTTGCATCTCTCTGATAACGACGTATCTCTCGAAGTGCAATGATTTCTGACTTTCATTTTCTCTTTGACTGTCATGATAAATTAGCTGTTGATAGCTTGATGCATTATCTGTTTGCATTATCTTCTGAACTTTATTAATCTTGCTTTCAAATATGATCTTGAAGTCTGCTTTTAATTCGTTCGTGATATGATTATCTGATGTCATATCATCACGAGTTGAGATTCTCAAATCATCATATGATGCATCTTTAGACTTTCGTTCTAAATCAAGTCTGTCAGCAATGCGCAGCAAGAGATGCATTATTTAAATGCATTATTTGTTTGCTTGCAATGAGTCATGATGTATATTAACTGACAACAATTTGAAAAATTGAGACTATCGAGTTAAGTGAGAGCAAAGTGAAGTACGATGTAAACAAGAGATGATGTGTAAACAAGAGATGATGACTGTTGACTGTGTTTATAGTAGAATCAATATGATGAATGTTTTGATATTAGCACTAATATGATGAATGTGTTGATTGCAGCTCTAAGATGATGAATAAATTCTAACATTCAGTTTTAACTCTAATTTTATTTACATCTCATCTCACATCTATTCTAATTCTAACTTTATCTACGCTCAACGTCTATTCTAACTCTAACTTTTTCTACGTCTCATATCTATTCATTGCACTCATCTATTGTGACTAAGTTCATTAGAAAAAGCACTTCAACATCACTATCAGATAAGAAGATTATTATGCATTATCTATATGCATTATCATTGAGACTAATCAAAATTGCAGAATGTTCAATCTATTAATCAAGTCGCAGTCAATTGCAAGTAGAAATCATGCAATGAGATGAAACAAAGATCAGAAAACTCTTTATATCAAACAAAGTGCAGATTGAGTGACTCTTTATAAACAACTCATCAAATTGAGAAGCATTAACATTTATCAGAAAGTCATCAAAGCGAAGCAGATGAAAATGAAGAACAATATGCAAAATACGATCACGAATGATCGAGTGGGAAAAAGTCTGCATGATAATGCATTTGAGTAATGCATATGTGTTTCAAAAGCTGATTGTATAATAGCTCAATGCTTTGAGATGAATTTGATGAAGAAGGCGAGAGAGAAGAAGACTGTGAAGCGAGCGAAGCTCGAAGCAATAGTCATAAAGACAACATTCGATACTACTTCTACTGTCGATGTATGTACTGTGTTTAATGTGAAAGAAAAGACTAACGTATGCATTAGACTATTGCACAACAAGATGAACTTGGGAAAAACATGTCAAGATACATGATATCTACTATTGAACTAATTCAGCAACGCATTTTACATCATGAAGAATTGAATGAATTGAAGGCAACGAACGATTCAAATGTCATACAAGAATTCAACAAATTCATGAGCGTATTTTTGAATGAAAAAAATGCGATTGATCGAAAGATAGTTAATTCACTAGATTCATCAAATGATGAATCTGACGATATCATTGAGATTGACGACGATGACAAGAAGATGAAATTTAGCAAGAGAAATGACGATGCAGATATGATTGAGAATGAGAATGAGTACAAGAACGAGTACAAGAAGAAGTATGAGAAGAAGAAGAAGAAGAAGAAGAAGAAGAAGAAGAAGAATGATGAGATAATAGTGATCTCAGATTAGCAGTAGTAAATGAACAAGCATGAATTTTCTTCAATCAATTGCATTATTCTGTTGCATTATCAGACACTCAGATGAATATTAGTAGTACTTCGCTTCATGTCTTGACGAGTCGAATCGAGAATTCGAGTCAATACTCGATTTCAACACTCTAACTCGACTTGAATACTCAGTTCAAACATCGTGATTCGACTTGAATACTCAATTTCAAAATTCTGACTCGAATTGAATCTTGACGTGTTACGATCCTAGCTACGCACCTATGTTGGTAGCTATGTTGGTGGCTATGTTGATGACTATCGCCGGCCGCTCGCCGCTAGGCTATAGGGTTGTTCCGAGGCCAACCCTATTCAGGGTTAGCTTATGTTCTCCTGAGTCATATAGATAGCCGGCTCTTCCCTTCTAGATACTTTCCTTCCTTAGCATTTATATACTCGTTACATTACACCCATATGACTCGCTCTATGCTGGCCCCTAACATGACGAGTCGAGAACTCGACTTGACCTCGATGATTCAACTCGTCGCGATCAGTCTATGAATTTTCATTCTTTTCTTTTACTCTTTGTCTTTCATCTTGTACATTATTTGATGTATTGTCTTGTATCTAGATTTTATTAAAGTAATAATAATAATATCAGTCTTTTATATTGATAGTATCTTTAGTTTAGCTCAGTTTCTAACAAAAATGAAGTGATGAACAAGATGATTAACAATACACATGATTTGTCTTTATTGCTGACTGAGTATCAACGCACTGAAGTGATAACAAAACTGATGTTCATACAGAAACAAATCAAACAAACATGAAGAGTAATTTGAAAAGAGAAATTCAACGCAGCTCATTTTCAATATTTAACACTCAGTATCTACTTTTAGGTGTTTGGGCATCCTAATCCGGGGGCCTTTGAAGCCGCTTTACGGTGCCAGAACACCGAGGCCAAAGGGCCCGGACCGGCGAATCTATTGAACCGAACTCGATGGGGGAACAAGGATCTGCTAGTCTCAGGCGCCATCGCAGGGATTGCGCTCCCTCATGGATTGCGCTCCATTTCTGGCTTACAGCTTCAAAGATGTCCATGCCCTTCTTACCGCCCACCGGGTCTTGGGACCGTGGACATAATTACAGGATATGGCACCCTCCCATCATGTTGTACCTGCCCTTCTCCTTGACCACAGCGCTGTGCAATCCTTTTCCTTCTTTTCTCTTTTTCTACTCATCTGTACAATACACCTCGAGCGCTATCGTTCTTTTCTCTGGTCGCAAGCCTGCCACCAGGGTTCACAGCCGCTCTACCTCGCTCTTCCGCGAAATGCTCTATTTGTCCTCAGCGATAGCAGCCATACATCATGCAAACACGGCGGAAAACTGTCAGATTGCCCCCCAACTTTTACATCCAACAGCGCAGGGAACTCGCAGAGCAGGGACGGACTCCTCCTAGGCCTGCCGACAATACGAAGAAGAGTCTGGCGTCCGTGATAGTAAAGGTCAAAAAGTAGGATACTCTCGATCTTCTAGGTGCCATGGCTGTCAATACTAATGGAGACACTAGGCATTGCCTCGAACTCGGGAAGCACCCGGAAGCCTTCTTGAAAGAAGCAGAGACGCCAGATCTCAAAGTCTTTTTGTTATGGGTTATGAATAACTACAAGAGGATAGGGGCAGCCTCAAGCCTGAAAGTTTACTGGCGGGTTCTACAAATGCACATCCTTGATAAGACTGGTCGAGTCTTCAGTGAGAGCGACAAGAGAGACATCCGCAATGTAAGATATATTTTGGGATCAGAAGGAACTTAACTGACCGCTCGACCCCGCCGCAGTATATCAAACATCTCGAGGTCCAGTTCCGTCTTCGTACACTTCCCATGAAAAAACCCGTCGCAGATTGCGATGATCTGTATCTTTGGCTCTATACCCACTGGGTCATTGATGATTCGGTATTTCCGGATGAGCGTCAGCGAGTTCAGCATTCCACAGGGATACTTATGGGCGGATTCTTCGGTTGTAGACTGTGCTCTCTCTTCGATACCAGAGTCATGCTTGACCTTCCCAACATCGATGACCTCAGTTTGAGCGATTCTAAAACGATTGGAGATCACGATACGAACAGCAATCGTGAAGACGACACCTTGATGATTGTCGACTCTGACTGCGGAGTTGATAGCAAGCCCACCAGGGTTTATGATCATGACGGTGAAGGCTATAGCGATTCTAATACGGCTTATGACAGCGATAGCGACAACGATTCTAATAAGGCTTATGACGGCGACGGTGACAGCGACAGTAACTTGAGTTTGCGCAACAATATCGATGAGGATTGCGACACAGATGATGAATGTACTGCAGGATCCGAAGAAACTCGGTCGTTCCTGTATCGACATTTTACAATCTATATAGTCCCCAGCTCTACCTTCGGAAAACCTAACACGATCTTCACGAAGATCACATTGCTTCATACTAAAGGCGAAGATAATAACCCTCGCATGTGGGTATACCCGATTCATCTAGGGATCATGTCTGTAGCTGATGTGTGTGCATATAGAAAAACGTTGGTCATCGACGGAGAGAACGACCATCCGTTGTTCTGTCTCCTCGATCATCTTCTATCTCTCGCGCTCATTGACAGGGCTTTTGAAGCTGAGTCGGCCCACGATATCAAAAATATATTTTGGGTGAAGATGCCACCGGGCAAGCAAAGCCTCACGCTGAAATGGAAACGCGAGGTTTTAGATCTTCCAGTATTGCGTGAGCCC
>JAABUI010000359.1_pt1 | contig 39502 bp, 41 predicted proteins | sample 5559111 | NCBI WGS metagenome assembly JAABUI01 (sample SAMN10711870, study PRJNA513365) | rock metagenome | isolation source: Antarctica rocks | place: Antarctica: Victoria Land, Buttleship Promontory | reverse complement strand
GGAACGCAGTGCGGAACACAAGGCAGGTCAGTCGGTGAACCTGTTACCGGGTTTACCGTTCTGGGCGGAGCTCGTGGTGTTTGTGGCCAGCGCGGCCACGATCTGGGTGGCCGGCATCTTTCTGTCGAACAACACCGACATCCTCGCGGACCGGCTGCACCTGGGCCAAGCGTTGGGGGGACTCATCATGCTCGCGGTCGCGACCAATCTGCCCGAGATAGCGATCACCTACAGTGCCGCGGCGAGCGGGCAGCTTGATGTCGCGGTGAGCAACATCCTCGGCGGCATCGCTATCCAGACCGTCGTGCTCGTCGCGCTGGACGCGTTCGGAGTGCGCGAGCGCCGCCCACTGACGTATCAAGGCGCCAGCCTCACCTTGGTCATCGAGGGCGCTGTCGTCGTCGCTGTTCTGGTGGCGGTCATCATGGGAACCCAGCTGCCCACCACACTGATCCGATTCCGGCTCACCCCGGACGTGCTGCTGATCGCCCTCATCTGGGTGGTGGGGCTGATCCTCACCCAGCGTGCGGGGCACCACCTCCCGTGGTCAGACAGCGGTGAAGCTCCCGACAGCCAACCGGAGCCGCGTGGGCACTCGCAACGCAAGCGCGCACAACAGGCCACCCAGAAGAAGATCAGTACGGCGAGAGCGGCCTCTGTGTTCGCTATCGCCGCGATCGCCACCCTCGTCGCAGGCGCTCTCGCGGAGGAGAGCGGCACCGCGGCCGCGGACCACATCGGCCTGTCCGGGGTGCTGTTCGGCGCCACGGTGCTCGCCGCGGCGACATCGCTTCCCGAGCTCAGCACCGGCCTCACCTCGACCCGTCAGGGCGACTACAAGCTCGCCTTCGGTGACATCTTCGGCGGCAACGCCTTCCTCCCCGTCCTCTTCCTGCTCGCCGTGCTGGTATCCGGAAAACCCGTACTGCCCAACGCGCACGCCTCCGACATCTACCTCACCGGCCTTGGTGCGCTGTTGACCGTGGTCTACATGGGCGGTCTGCTGTTCCGGCCGGCCAAGGAACACGCCCGACTCGGCATCGACAGCATCGCCGTACTGGTTCTCTACATCGTCGGGGTCGCCGGTCTCGTCGCTCTGCCGGGTTGAGCCCGCCTCCATCTCCTCGATGCCGTTGAGCCGTCGCTGCTCGTGGAGGGTGGCGACGTCCACCTGAGCTCCGCCGACGACTGGCGCTGATCCCGCTGCACGGCCAGCTCTTGGCGGCCGCGAGAACCTGGCGGCTACCCAACACGTTGGTCCGCCACATCGATGGATCCGCCCGCGGCGGGTTGATCGCCCACGCGGGGTGCACCACCGCGTCGGCTCCCGCCAACTCTTTCGCCAGTCGGTCGGTGGCGTCGTCCGCGCCGACGTCGCAGCTCACCCACCGTGGCGCCCGCGACCCCGCGACCCCGCGGCAGACGCAGCAGTGCCGACCCGACGTTACCGCTGGCCCCGGTGATCACCACCTTCATCGTCAAGATGCCAGTCGGGCGGTGGTCATCGGGCGCGCCCCTCGGCCAGCAGGGCCAGGCGGCGCAAGCTCTCGACGTTGCGGGGCCCGATGGCGGCCGCCCGTAGCGGCGCCGGGATCAGCTTCCCGGGCCCCGACGCCGCGTCTTCGGCCATGTGGAGCAGGGTGCCATTATCGCGAGGGGCCAGCTCGATCTCCACCCGCGCTTCCCCCACGGGCCAGCCCCGCGCCTGCAGCACCAGCCGTTGTTCTGGCACCACCTCGAGTACCGATGTGGTGTCGTCGAGCAGCACGGGCCAGCCGCCTATCGAGTGGTTCAGCCGGGCACCCACTGCGGGCCACTCCTCGTCGACATCACGCATCCGCGACGCACCCACCACCCAACCGCTGTAGAGCCATCCGTCGCCCAGCACCCGCCAGACGTCCTTTGGCGAGGCCGAAGTCAATCGTTCGACCTGAATCATGTGCTCTCCTCAAATGTCATCTGCGTTCTCGCTGACTGCGCCACCGTCATCGCGGCCTTGGCTGCAGGGTCATGCTGGTTCGCTGGCGCGTGGCCGATGTCGGTATCGGACGCGCGCGGATCATCACAACCCCGATGGCGGCAATCCAGGCCGAGGTGAGCAGGGTCCGCAGACGTTCGGTAGTTCCGATGTCTGCACCGGCGAGGAGCAGGAAGATGTCGAGCAATCCGGTTGCTACGATGGTCAGGCCGGTCGCAATCATGAGGCGTCCCCATCGCGGGCTACTGACCATCAGGCTCATCCCGAGCAGGACCGCACCGGCCGCGGCGCTGAGAAACCCGATGAGCCCGGAGTCGGTGTGGAGCTGATTGAGCTGCTGCAGCAGTCCCGATGCTGTGCTTTCCGCGGCCGCACACCGCTGGTCGACCGAGGGTGCACAACTCATCGTCGTCGTCCCGTCGATGAGCGAACCGACGCCCACGCACGCGACCAGCACCGCCACCAGCTTCGCCCAGCGTTGCTGTTCGAGAAGGACGAAGACGCCGAGTGCGGTGACCACGATGGCGAGTCCGGAAGCGATGTCGCTGAGGCGGAACAGCCAGTTGTAGGGCTGACCGGGTGCTTCAAGCTCACTGATGAAGGCGACACTTCGAGAGGTCGCTGGGTGCGTCCAGCGCTGAGCAGAAACGAGCTGTACGTGAGGGCTGCGAACAGAGCGGAGTAGGCGCCGATGTCACAAAGCGCGCGTCGTTGCTGCCGCGGTGGCTGGGTGACGGTCACGACTGTTCCCGCTGCTGCGCAGTTGCCCGGTTGGGGGAGGTGAGCCGAACCCAGCACGACAGGGTGAGCGTGATCAAGGCGAAACCGAAGGCGAGGTCTTCCACTGGGGCATAGACGATGCGCAACCCAAGAATGGTGTGTGGGTTGTATTGCACAATGGCCAGGCCGGTGAGGACCCCGTTGACCAGCAGCTGGAAGAACAATATTATCGCGTAGGATACCCAGAATGAACGACGGCACAGCAGTCGGGTTCGCAGAACCCAGAGATCGGCAACTACGACTGCGGCGATCGATATCGACGCGAGCAGGGTGTAGCTCACCGACTGTCCTCGCGGACTGCAGCTGAAAAGGTTTGCGGTGCCCAGCGCGGGCGTAGTCGCCGGACACCTTCGAAGGTCAGTACAGCGCAGACCGGAATGACGAGGAAGAACAACGCTTCTTCCACCGGCAGGCCACCGGGGAGGATCACCCCGGTCATTCGATCGAGGTTGAACGTCCACTGGCCGGTATGGATGGCATAGATGTCCCAGGCGACGAACACCCCCACACTCGGAGCGATCGCGAGTAGTAACTTCCGCCAACGCGCGTACACCTTGGTTTTCAATGCCAGCTCCAGCGGTGCGGTGACCCCCAGGCATCCAAGCAGCACCAAAAGGTAGATCACGTGCCCCATGTAGTCACACCTTCCGCCGCAACAGCAATGGCTCTGCGGGCGCGAGGGTAATTGCTGCCCGCGGGCGCGGATCGCCCTGTACATGGTCGAGCTGACTTCCCGCAAAGGCACTGAGCACGCTGTCGAGGATCAGGCGGGCGAGCGGGCGCCCCAGGCAGGTCCGTTCGCCGGCGGCAAAGGGGATGTAACCCCACGGCGGCAGCGGATCAGCGAAGCGTCCGGGGTGGAAGGACAGGGGCTCTTTCCACAGCGTCGGGTCGCGGTGGGTGAGGTAGGGGCTGTAGAGCACGAGCGTCCCCCGCGCGATGGTGACGCCAGCGAATTCAGTGTCCTCAGCGCAGCGTCGGCTACCCAACCATCCCGCGGGGTACAGGCGCAGCACCTCGTCGATGACCGCTTCGCGCATGTCGGGCTCACACCACCACGGGTGCCCGGCGGCGTGGAACAGCAGCCAGGCGAGGGTATGCGCGGTGGTGTCGTATCCGGCGCTCAGCGCCACGCGTGCTTCCTCGAGTCCGCCGGGCAGCTCCCGTAACGCGGCGCCGAGGGTTCCTGACGGTGCGATCGCGAGGGCGTGTGCCAGCGCGCGGTTCATCCGGTGAAACAACCACGGCCGGCGCAGCAGCGGGGCGGGCAACGCGCGGTCGAGCGGACGCAGGAACTGGGCCAGCAATCGGGGTGGGAACAAACCACCGAAGAACGTCGCGGCGAGGATCTCCCGCACGGTCGCGGCTGCCCACGCAACCGCATCGAACGGCCCGAGGGGTAGCCGCCGTACCGCGATGTCGGCGATGCACGGTCGGAGATCCTGCACCGATCGATGCGTGAAGTGCGGGTTCAGCTCCCGGCGGCGAGGGCGGTGGTCGGGTTCGTCAGTCCGCACGACTCCGGCACCGAGGTAGGGCGACAACCCGCTCATGGAGCCCTTGCTGCGGAATGTCAGGACGTCGCCGAGCACGAACCGGTTCCAGTCCGGCGAGTACCCGACGACGGTGGGGCGCCACAATTGCAGGCGGAAGACCGGACCGAGCGCGGCGCCTTCCTCGAGCAGCGGCAGCGGGGCGCGGCCCCATCGGCCGAGGTGTCCAACCCCGGGCTGGGTCTTCGGTGCGGGGAAGTTCATGAGTAGCTGCGGCCCTTCCACTGCTGGTGAGCACGCAGGGCTTGAGCGAACAGCGGCAGCGCGGCCACCGGGGACAGCGGGGCCAGCAGGATCGGCCAGCCAACGCGGCGCTGGGTCTTCACGTCCACCAGCGCCCGTTCGAGGATCCCCATGGTCAGCGGGATGGCCCATCGACGATGGGTTGGCGCCAGCAACAGCGGTAGAAAGTAGGCGAGCATGTGCCAGGCGGCGGCGGCCAGCAGCCGCGACCGGGAGCCGCCGGTGACGGGAAGTAGGCCGCGTCCCATCCCGGCAATCACTTCCGCGTACCCGGTGTACATGCGGGTCTCGACGAGTCGGCCACCCAACGCCAGACCGAGCTTGAGCCCGGCGCGTCGGGTCCGGCGCGCCATCATGACGTCCTCCACCCCGAGGTGCTCACGCACGGCGGCAAACCCCTGCAGCTGCGTGTAGGCACTGCGGGTGAATGCGAACAACGAGCCGTTGGCCGTGGCCGCCGCAGGCACATCAAGGGAAAGCAGACCGAACGGCAGGAAGCACAGCAACACGTCGTCGATGAGCGGAATGATCAGCCGCTCACCCCAAGTGCCGGTAATCTGGCGCGGGAAGACGGAGAACACAGCGGCGTGCTGCGCCGTCATCTCGGCCTTCGCAGCCTCGACCGCGCCCGCAGCGAGCAGCACGTCCGCGTCACAGAACACCAGCAACGATCCCGCGGCGAGCTCGGAGAGCTGATGGCACGCCCAACTCTTGCCTACCCAACCCGGTGGGGCCGGTAGACCGGCGACGACCCGCGCGTGCGGGTAGCTCGTCATGAGCGACCGAGCCAGCTGCGCCGAACCGTCCGTGGACTGGTCATCCAGGACAATGAGCTCCAGCACATCTTGTTGCAGGAGCGGCGGCAGCGATCGGTGCAGCATCGAGGCCTCGTTGCGCATCGGAACCAGCAACGACACCGTGCCCGGTTCGCCATCGTGCACAGCGCGCTGGTGCAGCACCGGAAAGCGAACGACGTTGACCACGAGGCTCGTGAGCTTGAGAACCAAGAACAGGGTGACTGCGCGATAAAGAGCGGTCATCGGCTGATGCGGCCGCTCATGTGCGCACACCCGAGGATTCACCCAGTTGTGAGCCGTCGGTCTTGGCGTCGAGCTGAGACCGCAGATACTGCAGAGGCCACTGCGCGAGCTGCTCAATCGCAGGCTGGCCGTGTCCCACTGCTCGCAGGGCTGCACCGGCGGTGACGGCGTGCTCGACCGCGCACAACACGCTGGAGTGCACGGTCGCCGGCGAGCGAAGCAGGCTCAGCGCGCGCCGCCTTGAGATGTCGTCCAAACCCGGGCGCAATAAGGACCGCAGCTCTGGGGTGTGTTGCATGGCGAAGATGGCCGGCATCGTCACAGTGCCCGCCAGGAAATCCACCCCGACGGGCTTGCCGGCAAGGGCGGGGGTGGATACGACATCGATGACGTCGTCGATGAGCTGCAAGCTGATCCCGAACTCCATCCCGTACTCAGCCACACCGTCGACGACGTCTCCGGGCAGACCGGCGGCGGCAGCGCCGAGTACGCAGGCGGCCTGCGTCAGGCTACCGGTCTTGAGCCGAATGACGTCCAACAACTGTTCCAGGGTGGCCGTGGCATCAAACCGCAGGTCCGCTTCCAGTGCTTCACCCCGGCACAGGCTGGCGAGCGTCTGTGCGATCACCGTGCCCGCATGTTGGCTGACGCGTCCGGCCAACACGCCCGCCGCGGCAATCAGCAGGTCACCGCTGAGTACCGCGGACCCCATGCCTTCGGCGGCGTTCACGGTTGCCGCACCCCGGCGGACGGCGGCACCATCGAGGAGATCATCGTGGATCAGGGTGGCGCAGTGCAGCAGCTCCACCGCGGCCGCGCGATCAAGAACACCAGCGGCCTGCTCGGGGAGCTGGCCCAGTCCGGCGACGGCCAGCGTCAACGCCGGCCGTAGCCGCTTGCCGCCGGCCCCTACGACCCGGGTGACCGGAGTGGCCAGGCTTCCGGCGAGTTCGGCGATCGCTGCGTGCAGCACCGTGTCCAGTCGCGTCTCCGTGGCCGCTGACAGTCGCCAGGCCGGCGCACCGTTCTCGGCAACCTCGGCCGCCGGTTCACTCATCGCTGGACGAGTTGGCGGCGGGTGAGCCGCTGCAGGAGCGCGCGCTCGGCGTCAGACAGTCCGCCGCGCATGACGTCAGGTGCGGACATTGCGGGCCAGTCCAAGCGCACCACCGGACTGCAACAGCAGGAATGTGTCGACACCTCTGCACGCTCCCCGGCGCTGCCAGTCCCACGGGTGGGGGCTACCCGATCCAGGCAACCTGCGAGTGTCAGTCATGATTCATCCCGTCCATGGGACCTGCTGTCTCCACGCCAGTACCCCAGCACTTCTCGACTGAGCTCGGGACACCACAGTAAGCCGACGACCAGACCGCGTCAAGACTTGCTCAATGTGCCACTCAAAGCTCGTGGGCGACCGGAAATTCATGTCATGAACGCGCCAGATGCTCGCCTGGCCCAGGCGGGCGCAGTTGTCTCGACCGCCAATCGGGTACACCCTGGGTGCATGCGAACCGGGTCAGCTCCGCAGGTACCTGGCGACCGTCACCCGGATTCCGAGCTGACCCAGGCCGTGTCGGCCGTGGCGGCGAGGCTGGGCATCGCGCCCGCGACTTTGCGCACCTGGGATCGCCGCTACGGGTTGGGCCCGTCGCAGCACACAACCGGCAGGCACCGCCGCTACGCCCCTGACGACGTGGCGCGGCTGATCCTGATGACGCGGGGGTTGCGGCACGGCGCCGCGCCCGCTGAAGCCGCCCGATACGCCCTGCAGGCTGACGCCACGGCACTCGCCGCGCTGGCCGCCGAGGCGGGCCTCGACAAGCCTCCCGCCCCGCCGATGGACGTACCCGGCCTGCCGAAATTCCTGCCCGCAGCGGCCAGTGGGGCGGTAGTTGCACTGGCACTAGCGGCTCAAGCGCTTGATGCCCGAGCCATGCAGCGTCAGTTGATCGACAGCATCGCCGATATAGGTGTCGCCGAGGCGTGGGAGTCGGTGATTCGGCCGGTGCTCGGCGCCACGGGTGCGCGGTGGGCGACCACCGGCGTAGGGGCAGAGGTCGAGCACGCGCTGAGCGAGTGCGTCACCTCGGTGTTGTCGCGGGTAATGCTGGAGTCGACCGGGGAGTCCTCAGGTGCTGCGGTGCTGCTTGCGTGTGCACCTGGCGAGTTCCACTGCCTACCGCTGCGGGTACTGGGGGCACTACTGGCCCAGCAGGCGGTGCCGGTGATCCTGCTCGGTGGCGACCTCCCCTTACCCGCCCTGTCTGCGGCGGTGCACACCGGTAAGCCGGCGGTGGTGTTCCTCTGGGCGCAGATGGACCGCAGCGCCGACCCGCACCTCGTCGATCAACTGCCGTACGCTCGCTACGTCCTTGGCGGTCCGGCGTGGAACGAGGCGTCGCCTGCGGAAGTTCGGGTGGTACGCCGCCTCACGGACGCCCATGACGCCCTGCTTGCCCTCGCGCAGCCACCTGACACCGCTGGCGGCCAGCGGTCGGGGCGATAGGTGGCGAGTGGAGAAAGACGGCCTCGCCCGCGAAAATCTTGCTCACGCGGCGGCTGACTTGGTGATGTGATCCACTGGACCTGCTTGCTGAAACGATTCCGACTCGATACGGGGCCAGGGTTCGATGAGGAGGCTCCAAGGTCCCTAACGCAGGATAGCCCCAGCTGCAGATCACGCAGTGGGCGATCCCCGTATTGACCGGCCCAAAGCGGCCGCGTAACAGCACGATCTTCGACAACAAGGAGTGAGACCCATGGCCGATTACCAAGCGAGTACCCAGCTGAGTGCCCCTGCCCAGCACGCGTTCGATTATCTCAGCGACGTCAACAACTTGCCCGCCTACTTCGATCGAATGACCTCCGCGCGACCAGGTGACGGAGAGACGGTGCAGACCACCGCCAAGATTCCGGACGGGACAGAGGTCGCCGGCGAGGCCTGGTTCCGCGTCGATACAGCAGCCAAGGCGCTGTCCTGGGGATCGGAAGGGCCCAACGACTACCACGGGCATCTGGAGGTTACCGGTGACGGCGACGGCAGCACGGTCACCGTCACCCTGAGCACGGTGCGGGTAGAGACTGATCAGATCCAGCAAGGCCTAGAACAAACGTTGGCCAACATTCGCCGCCTCACCGAAAGCGGCTGAGCACGCCGACTACATGGCGCCCGTTCCGGCGGTTCGATCGGTTGTCCCGCGCAGGAAAGACCGAACGGCGGTGGCGGCGCGACGTCCGGACACGAGTGCACCCTGAATGGAGGCGGTGTCGCGGTGGTCTCCGGCGATGAAGAGCCCATCGGACAGGCGCACGGGTTGGCGCGAGGTCAGCGGCGGGAGCATCGCCGGCAACGCTTGTGGGATGGGGTAGGTGCTGACGTGCTCCCAGCGACGGGTGTCGACCCCATACACGAGTCCGGCCTGGTGGCGCGCCGCCTCGCGCGTCTCGCTGTCGGTGTGCGCGCCGAGAACTGTGGAGGCGATCAGTGCGCCGGCGGGCGAGTAGGACGGCGCGACGTTGCTGATCACTGCGGTGTTGACGAGGGGGCCGCGGTGGTCGCCGTCCAGGTGCAGCAACCGGCGGTGGCTGGGTGGCTCGTCAGCCAGGTGATAGTAGGTGGTGAGCCCCCGCAGTGGCGGAGTCGGCAACCCGGCTAACGCGCAGCCGGTAGCCGGATCACCGGCGATCACGACGGCTCGGGCGGCGATGGTCCCGCGATCGGTGACGACAGCGCCGGGCCGCACGGCAGAGGCAGCGGTCGACAGGTTCAACACACCGGGCGGCAGCGCCGTGGCGAGCTGGTCGGGTAGTGTCTGCATCCCCTCAGCCGGCAGTGCCGGGGTGCCCCGCACGAACGCGCGCAGCAGCAGCTCCGCGAAGCGTCGGGAGCTGGTGAGGTGGTCATCGGCCAATACGCCGGCCAGGAATGGTTGCAGCACACGACGTTGCAGCTCACCGTCGAGTCCGCGCCGGCGCAGCTCCTCGGCGAGGGAGCGGTCTGCGGACCTCTTGATGCGGTTGGTCGGCCCGTAGCCGGTCTCGACAGCCCAGCGGAGCAATGCCAGCTTTTGCCGTAACGAGCCGACCGGGGCGCGGATCGTCCGCAGCAGCTGTGTGGGTTGGCGGCGCGGATCGCCCACGATGTGGCGACCATCGCCGATGGCGACGACAGCGCCGGCGTCGAAGCTTTGCAGGTTCAGCCCGGGTAGGTCGAACACGCGCTGCGCTTCGGGGTACGCGGGGTTGAACAGCTGAAAGCCGCGGTCGAGCAGAAGCCCGTCCTGCCGATCGGTCCGCACCCGTCCGCCGGGTGCGTCGGCAGCCTCGAGCAGGGCGACGTCCACGCCGTCAGCAACCAGCTGGCGCGTCGCCGCCAGCCCCGCCAGGCCGGCCCCGATGACCACGACGTCGGCCCGCCGCGCGATGCTGTTCACCCGCCCAGGCTAATCACTTCGGGCCGTCGGCACCGAAGTGCGCAGCCGAGCACGACGGAGTAGTCAGGGCGCATGACGCGCCGCTGGCTGTTCGCCGATCAACTCGGGCCCCAGTTTCTGGATGACCCGGACCAACCGGTGCTGCTTGTCGAGTCGCGTCGCGTGCTCACCCGCCGCCGCTTCCACCGGGCAAAGGCGCACCTGGTGCTCTCCGCCCTGCGGCACCGGGCGGCCGAGCTGGGCGAACAAGGCATCTTTCTGCAGACCGACACCTACGGTGACGCGCTCAGCCAAGTTGGTGGCGAGCTGAGCGTCGTGCAACCCACGTCGCACAGCGCCGACAATTTTGTGCGCTCGCGCGGCATTCCTGTGGTCACCGAGGGACGTGGCTTCGCCACCACACGCGAGGATTTCGAGCAGTGGGCGGCCGGACGCAAGCACCTGCTGATGGAGGATTTCTACCGCTGGCAGCGACAACGCTTCGAGGTGCTGATGGAGGGCACCGACCCGGTCGGTGGTCGGTGGAACTACGACCACGACAACCGCCAGCCCCCGCCCAAGGTGGAACGCCTGTCGCTGGCCGAGCCGTGGTGTGCGGTGGAGGACGACATCGACGAGCAGGTCCGTGAAGACCTCGATCGCTGGCAGCGGGACGGACTCGTTGACTTCATAGACGAGGATCGACACCGGTGGGCGCCCGCCACCCGGGGCGAAGCCGAAACCGCGCTGGAGCACTTTGTGCACCACCGACTGGCCGATTTCGGGCCGATCGAGGATGCCATGCTGGCCGCAGACCCGTGGATGGCGCACAGCGCCTTGTCCCCCGCCCTCAACCTCGGGCTGCTGCACCCGCTGGAATGCGTCCACGCGGCTGAGGACGCCTACCACCAGGGGCAGGCGCCGCTGGCGTCGGTGGAGGGTTACGTGCGCCAGGTCATCGGTTGGCGCGAGTACGTGTGGTCGATCTACTGGTACACCCCACATGACTACCGCCGTCGCAACGCGTTGGCGGCCGATCGCGAACTGCCAGCGTGGTTCGCCGACCTCGACGCCGATGGGCAGGTCACCGCACAGTGCTTGCGTTCGGTGTTGGCCGACGTGCGTGAGCGCGGTTGGGTGCACCACATTCCCCGGTTGATGGTGCTCAGCAACTACGCGATGCAGCGAGGGTGGAACCCGGCGGCGGTGACGGACTGGTTTCGCCGCAGTTTCATCGACGGCTACGACTGGGTGATGGTGCCCAACGTCGTCGGCATGTCCCAACACGCCGACAACGGGCTGATGGCCACCAAGCCCTACGTTGCCGGCGGCGCCTACATCAACCGCATGTCCGACTACTGCGGCAGCTGTCGGTTGAACCCGAAGCAGCGAGTCGGCGACGATGCTTGCCCGTTCACCGCAGGCTACTGGGCATTTCTGGACCGCAACGCCGAGCGCTTGCGAGGCAACAACAGGATGGCCCAGCCACTGGCGGGGCTGAAACGCCTGGACAACCGCGAAGAAGTCGTGGCACAGGAACGCGAGCGGGCCGACGGGCCGCCCTAACGCGTCGGTCTGACGGGCGCTTCGGTGAGCGCGGTCGGCGATCGGCGGGCACGCTGGTCGAGTGCACGAGAGGCAACCACGATGATGGGCTTTTCCGGCGACGCGCTGCTGGGCGCCTTGCCCTGGATCGCCGGCAGCGTCGTGGTGCTGATCGCGGGCACCTTCATGCTCGGTATCAGGATCGGGCGACATAACGTGGTTGACACCGCGTGGGGCCTGCTGTTCGTGGGGGTAGGCATCGCCTCCCTCATTACCTCCCAAGGCCACGGCGACCCAGTGCGCCGTTGGCTGCTGGCCGCGATGGTGACCATCTGGGGACTACGCCTGGCCGTGCACGTCGGGCGGCGTGCGGTCGGCAAAGGCGAAGATCCGCGCTACGAGCAGCTGCTGAGCAAGGGCCACACCAATCCAACGGTGAACGCTGTCCTGAAGGTCTACCTCCCGCAGGCGGTCCTGGCTTTTCTGATCTCCGCGCCGCTGCAGGTGGGATCTTTCGAGTTTGGCAGCGTCGGCGTCCTCGGCATCGTCGGCGTCCTTGTCTGCGCTGTAGGGCTGTTCTTCGAAGGCGTTGGCGACGCGCAGATGGAGCGGTATAAGGAATGGAAGAAGACCCAGCCCACCGAGGAGGTCAAGGGCAGCGTCATGGACAAGGGGCTGTGGCGGTTCACGCGCCACCCCAACTACTTTGGTGACGCCTGCGTGTGGACGGGCATCTTCCTGGTCAGCGCCGAGCGCTGGCCAGGAGTGCTCACGCTGCCTGCGACCGCCATCATGATCTACCTGCTCACCTTCGGCTCGGGTAAGCCCAACCTCGAACGCAGCATGGTCAAGCGCCCCGGGTATCCGGAATACATGCAGCGCACCAGCGGCTTCGTTCCGCTAACGCCCAAGAAGGATCCCGCAGGGCCCGCGGCCAAGCAGCCCGATCCGGCGGACATCAGCATCGTCAAGCGCTGAAGCACTCTGCGCTCACCCGTTGCGGCTCGGCCACCGAGGGACTCCGGAAACTCGATGAGCCGGGCGACTATCCCGATCCCATCGGCGACGCGGACTGGGGCAACCAACCCTTCCGCGCCGCCCGCGCGAAGTAGGTTGTTGCTTACTCGGCGTCTGCCGCCGCTGCACGCTCGGTGCTGTCCCCGCCCGTGCTCAGTTCTCCTCTGGAGTTCTCCAGATGAGCCCGCACGAACCAGTGAAACTGCTCGAGGTCACCGGACTGCCCGATCAGCAGGTCTTCGGTGATCGGATCGAGGTCGCCGATACGCTCGATCGCCGCACGGACGCTGGAAATCACCCCGGTATAGACGACGTCCAGCGCACCGAGGTGTTCGGTCGCGGTAGCCCGGCCCACGGAATAGTCGTCCCACGAGCGTTCGGCAACGATGCTGCCCGCGGTTCCCTTCGGTGATGCGCCCAAGGTCGCGATGCGCTCGGCCACCGCGTCTGCGAACCCACGTACAGCGTCCACCTGCGGGTCCAGCATCTGGTGCACGGCGATGAAATTGGGCCCGACGACGTTCCAGTGGATGTGCTTCAAGGTGAGATGGAGGTCGTTGTAGGCATGCAGGCGATCCTGCAGGACGACAGCGACCGTAGCGCCGTCGTCGGTGGACATACCGGGCACTGTGTATCTGATAGTCGGGTTCTGTGTCATCCGGCAAGGTTAGAACGAGCCGCCCGTCGGTCGCAGAATGAAAGCGTGCACGGTGCAACTCCGCTGACCTCCACCTGCCGCTGAGCTAGCCGGCGAGCCGGGTGCGCACCAGCTCCCGGGCGAGCAGTGTCCCGGAGCGCCACGCCGTCTCGATGCTCGAGCGGCCCCATCCGTCGCCGGCCAGCGCGATGCCGTCGCCGGTGAGCAGGAACGGCGTGTCGCGGTCGCACTCGGGTGCGGCATAACGCCATCGGTGCGCGCGGGTCCACCGTGGGCGCTGCTGCAGGTCCATGAGCTCGCGCAGGGCGGCGAGGACCTCGGGGACCGCACCGTCGGGGTCTCCGTCATGGCGACGGGCCACCTCAGCGGTGGTGTGGGCGACGAGCACTGCAGCACCGTCGCCACGGCGGTCCCCGTCGTCGGCGATCAGCGAGAGCACCGGGTGGTCGTTGACGAACGCGGCGGGCAGCGGCGGCCACTCCCGCTCAGCGTAGGCAGCGGTGACCGCGATAACCGGTCGCCACGGACGACCGGCCACCGCGGCCCCGGCTGTCGAGCCGGCATCGAGTAGTCGCGCCGCTTGGGGGTCGGGCATGGCGAGCACTACGACGTCAGCGGCGCACCCGTCGACGCCGGGGCCGACCCGATGCACCTCGTGATCGAAGGTGATGTCGAGTCCTTGGGCGAGGTCGACCACAAGACTGCGCAGCCCATGCGGCGCGGCCCAGCGCACCGGACCTGACTTGCTGCTTCTGCCCTCGGTGCCGAAGACGGTGAGCTCGGAAGTCCATTGCCGGGCCAGTCCCGCGGTCCGCCAGCCCTCGACGACCGCGGCGAACTCGGAATCCCGGACGGTGAAGTAGGCGGCACCGTAGTCGACGGGGCGGCCATCGAGGTCTGCGCTGGCCATCCGTCCGCCGAGGGCGCGAGCCCGTTCGAGCACGCGCACCGGCACCCCGGCGGCCGCGAGCTCCACCGCGCAGGCGATGCCAGCGATGCCGGCCCCCACCACTACGACCTCTGCCATGATGCGGTCAGCCTAATCGCGCCGGACACTGAGGTGATGACAACTCTCACGCTCACTGCCCGCGGGGACGCCGATCCCGATGCGGTGTGGCAGCAATACATCCGCCCGGCGCTGTGGAAGCAGTGGTCGCCGCAGATAGCCGGTGTGCGCATCGGCTATGGTCCTCGGCTCTGCCCGCCGACCCGAGAGCTGGTCATTGCCGCAGGCATGCGCGGAACCGTCCGCGGGCCGCTCTGTGCACGGGTGCGGTTCGTCATCGACGAGGTTGTCGACACAGACGACGCGCCGCCCGGTACACATCCGGTGCGAAGCTGGGCGTGGACGGTGCAGGCCGGGCCCGTGACGATGCGGCTGCGCCACGCCGTGCGGCCCACGACGGAGGGCACGGAGACCGGGCTTACGCTCAGCGGACCCGCCCTGGTCGTGCTCGCCTACTGCGCGCCGGCTCAGCTGGCGATCGCGCACCTCGTCCGGCGATGATCTCCGACCGCGGCATCAGCCGAACAAACCGGCAATACGTCCGATCAAGCCGACGACGATGAGCAGGACGACCAGTCCGAGCACCACCATGAGCGTGACCGGTATCGCCCGCCCGGGTATGGGTGGGTCGGGCGATGACGCGGCTGTGCTGGCCTCGCCGGGCGGCGTGTCGCCGGGGCGCACACCGCCACCCGCCTCGAGGCCTGCGGTGATGGCGGGATCGGGATCGCTACCAGTCATGCCGTTAGTGTCGCGCTCACCGGAACCGGCCGCCACTTAAGCGTGCATCGCTGTCAACACCGTCCGAGCTGATGGCGCAGGCACCCCTCGAGCACCGGGTGCCGAAACCGGTGCTGCGCCGAGCGCAGCACGTCCGGCTGCACCCGTTGGTTCGCCTCGGCCAGCTCAGTGGAGCCTTCGGTGCCGAGCAGCAGCCGCGGGCCCAGCGGGGGCACGGGAAGCAGCGCAGGGCGATGGAGTACCCGGGCCAGCGTCGCTGTGTAGTCGCTGTTGCGCACTGGGTTCGGCGCCGTGGCGTTGATCGGCCCCCTCAGCAAGGGGTCGACTATCCCGCGATAGTAGAGGTCGGTCAGGTCGTCGAGATCGATCCAGGGCGTCCACTGCCGACCGCTGCCCAGCCGTCCACCCAGTCCCGCCGTGAACAACGGCCGGAACAGCTGAAGGGTGCCCCCACGTGGTGACTGCACGATGCCGGTGCGCATGTTCACGACCCGGATGCCCGCGTCCGCAGCCGGCGTCGTTGCCGCCTCCCAATCGGCCACGACATCGGCGAGGAAGCCTTCGCCGCGCCGGCTCGATTCGTTCAGCACCTCCTCGCCTCGGTTGGACCCGTAGTACCCGACGGCCGACGCCGCCACCAGGGTCTGCGGACCACCGGGTGTCCGCGCCACCAGCTCGGCCAGCCGGCGGATGGGTCCGACCCGACTGTCCCGCACCATGCGCTTGTGTGCCTCGGTGAACCGGCCGGCGATCGACGCTCCCGCCAGGTGCACCACCGCGTCGGCGCCATCGAGCAGCTGCGGGTCCGGATCGTCGGGTTGCCAGGTGCGTTCATCGGACGTGCGGGCTCGGTGGCGCACCAGCCGGATGACCCGGTGACCACCCGTGGTGAGCAGTGCGGTGAGCGCCGAACCGACCAGTCCGGACGAACCCGTCATCGCCACCGTCAGCGGCTCGGACCGGTACCCTGCGATCAGCTGGTGGACCGCGAGGTCGTCGGCGAGCTGACGGTGGCGAAACCGAAACATCTGCCGCAGCAACAGCGCAGGTACCGGCGTGTCCACCCGGTCGGTCACCCGGGTGCCGCCACCCGGTTCGGCCGCGAACTCGTGGGTGTGCCGCCAGCGCAGCGGCAGTGATATCAACTCATCGACGAAACGGTGCGGCGGGTCGTACCCGCTGTGCCGGGCCCCCCACGAGATCCCGCCGGGCAATTGCAGCACCGCACGCCCGTTGCGCAGCGTCGGCGCTTCGGCAGCCACCCGCACCGGCGACCACGGCGGCGTCAAGCGCGCGATGGCACCGGAGCGTTCGTGCCACGCGAAGACGTCCGCGAGCGGTGCCGCTACCACGCTGGAGTGCGTCAATCCCATCCGGCGAGCCTAATCGGCGAGCAGCATGGTCGCTGCCTAACGAGACTCGCGGTGCAGCTTCCGTCCCAGGACGCCGTGGCCGCCCAGCCGGGCAGGCAACGGAGTATCGGTGGCGCGCCCCCAGTTCTCCGGTCCGGCGTGGGCGGGTGCGACGATCAGCGAGTCGTTAGCGGGCACGGTTTCCGGGAGCAGCGGTGTCGCGCCGTCCAGCTCCGCGTGCACCAGCTTGCGCAGTCGACGTCCGCACGCGTGGTAAAAGCGATGCTGAGTCATCCGCCCGAACATGGTGAAACCCAGGCGAACGAGTGGGTTGGCAATCGGCGCCCGTCGGGAGTACCCGGTGATCACAAACTCGACGTTGCCGGTGCTGACGTGCTTGATCACCTCGTAGACCAGTTCGCCCTGCTCAAGGTGCCCTTGCAAGGTCTGGTAGCCCCAGCCCCACACCTGCTGCGCCGTGTCCCCCGCCCCGCGGGTCTCGTCGATGACGGAGGTGACGCGCACTCCCATGTCGAAGCGCAAACCGAAGAAGCGGCCTTCCAACAGCATATTTCGGCCGAGGAGTTGCTGCTCCCGGTGGTACAGCGCGCGGATGATGCCCGGCTCGGCGAACTGATAGTCGTGCACCAGCCGACAGGCCAGTTTCCACGGTCCCCCCTCCACCGGCGAGCCCGGCGCTTCCGTGGCCAGCCCGTGGCGCACCGTGTCGACGTGCCAGTCTGCATCGCGCGTCGGTGAGCGCCCCGCCATGGGGGCGTAGTTGATGTCACGGTCGGCCAGCGACGTCAACGCCCGGGCCGTATCACTGTCATAGAGTCGTTGCTCACGTACCACCAGCGTGCGTCCTTCCCGAACAGGAACCGGACTGCGCTATTCGAGCTCACGCAGGGACTCGCCCAGCAGCCACAGGGTCGGTGGCCACAGGCCAACGAACAAGGCACGACGCTCGGCGTTTCCGCGCTCGTCCTGGTCGTAGCCCTTCGCGCGGCTCCAGAAGCCGACGCACAACGCCACCGCGCCCATGGAGGCAAGTTTCAGGTGCGTGCTACGCACCCTGCACCGGTGCAGCAATTGTTCGATCAGCATGGTGACCTCTCTGTCCGACGGCGTCGCAGCGATGCGCCAATCAATGAGCCGATGTCGCCGTCTCATGGTGTCATGGAATGTATGGCCGCACCTGTTAGCCCAACACCCCGACCGGTCTCGCTGCGGCGCAAGCTAGGAACCCTCATGCGGCTACCGATTGGCGTGGCCTTGGTGTCCTGGCGCTACCTCTGGCGGGTCACCGCACTGCACCGCACCGAAGAAGCAGGCGACGACCGTGACCTCCCGCCACCCTTGCCCCCCGAACTCGTTGATGAGCGCACCAAGGGCCTCGCCGACGGCGCCGGACCGATGTTCCACCGGCGCTTCAGCGTGCAGATCCAGGGCAGTTCCATGAGCCCCACCGAGTTGCTCGACGCGGTGACGACCAACCTCAACGCAGCTGCACCCTCGGGCGCGGCGGTCTTTCACAAGACCCTGGGTTCCGAGGGGGTCGTACAGGTCGGCGACGAGTACCTGGTGCAGATGCCCGGCCCGTGGGACGGCCCCGTCCGGGTCGTGCATCGCGACGCAACCTCGTTCCGGTTCAGCACGCTGCATGGACACTTGGAGGCGGGACAAATTCAGTTCAGCGCTCACAACGACGGTGGGTTGCTCGGCTTTCAGGTGGAAGCGTGGTCGCGAGCCGGTGATCGACTGGCAGACGTGCTCTACAGCCGACTGCGGCTGGCTAAGGAAATCCAGCTAAACATGTGGGTGCACTTCTGTCTGCGCGCCGCCGCCATCGCCGGCGGGCGCACCCGCGGTGGGGTGACCATCAGCACTCGCAGCATCCCGGCGGAGGGTGGTCAGGACACGCCACCATTGGACACCGCCCAACTCAGTAGCTGACGAGCTGGCAGACGGTCACGTGTGGTGTGCGCCGTCATTGCGTGCGGCGCCATCGAACAGCGGGGGAAGGTACCTCAGCATCAACGTCGACCAGGTCAGGTGGCTCAGAATCGGCGCCTGAATGCCCCCGGAGGCTTGGCGCTGCAGCGCGAACACGCTGCCCATCACTCCAGATGCGAGGACCAACGCCGGGTTGCGGGTGGCGGTCGTCGCCAGCATGTACAAGCCGGTGGAGTGTGACACCGGATGCCTGGCGCCCAGGGCGGCGAACAACGCACCGCGGAAGAAGACCTCCTCGGCGGCACCATTGGCCAGTGTGGTGAGCAGGACGAGACGGTGCACATCATCGTGCGCGTACGCCAGGATTGAGGTGAGCGCCCGGTTGAGAACTGGGATGCGTCGGGCCACCAGCGCCGCCGCATAGAAGGCGCCAAAGGCGCCCGCACCCACCAGGATCGGGGTGATCACCGGGCGTCGGTAGGTGTTCTCCGCGGTACGAACCCAGCCCGCGTGCAATGGTCCGGAGTGCAGCCCGCCAGCGACCCAGGTCGTTGCCACGCCAAGGGACAGGGTGAAGAACTGCGGCGAATTCGGTCGCGTCGACAGCGACGCACCGAGCAGCCCGGCACCTGCCACGCCGACTCCGGCGACCACGTGGCGCCGGTGGCGAAACGCGCCGTCGGACTCGCGGTGGTCGCGCGGCACTTTCTCGACCAGCCAGGACGGCATCAACTGCGCTAGGCGCACCACTGAACTATGCACACGCATCATCCGCAGTCCGCCTTGGCGCGCTCGCGCAGTGCCTGATTCACCGCGGCGTCGTAGTCCATCGGCTGGAACGGAACCAGCGCGCGGATGCTGTCGTCGCGGACGATCACTTCATTGCTCATCGAGTCGATCAGCGATCGCGCAGTTTGCGCATCGACATCGATTGCCAGCGGCAGCGCGCGTGCGGACAGCGACAGGGAGATCAGCGGCACCGGTACCACCATGATCTTGCGCCCTTCGATGACGGCGACTCTGCGCATCATCTCTTTGTACTCGAGAATGTCGGGTCCGCCGATGTCAGACGCGCGACCGACCGCTTCGGGTATCTCCAGCACCTCATGGCCTGCTTCCAACAGTGCCGGACAAAGTCGCTTGCCCGCGAACCCCGAGGCGCCCGTCACCAACACCCGCATGACGGCACTCTTGCCCACTGTTGGCTGCGCCGCCCAGTGAACCTGCCGCTGCGAGCTCGAACCATCGCGCCCGCGACCTGAATGTGGCCTAAGTTCGGCGGATGAATGAGTTGGGGCGCGAACGTGGGCCGCGCCTGCCCGCGATGTTGCTGGAATCGGTGCTGCGCACCGTACATGACGTTGTACTGGTCACCGAGGCGGAGCCGATCACCAAGGAGGCGGGGGGGCCGCGGGTGGTCTATGTCAACGCAGCTTTCACAGCGATGACCGGCTACACCGCGGACGAGATAGTGGGCCGAACACCTCGGATCTTGCAGAGCGCGGACACCGACCGGGCCGAGCTGGACCGGCTGCGGGCAGCATTGGCGCGGTGGGAACCGGCCGAGGTGGAACTGCTCAACCAGCGCAAGGACGGCACTCTGTTCTGGGTGCAGCTGAGCGTCACTCCGTTGGCCGACGAGTCCGGCCGGTTCACACACTGGGTCTCGATACAGCGGGATACCACGGGCCGTAGAGAGCGTGAGCTCGGCCTCCTCTCACACCTGCACGAGGGCCAACGCGCCTTACACACCGCCGAGCAACGCTTCCGCAGCGCCTTCGACGATGCGCCGTTCGGCACTGCGATCACCACCCCGGTAGGGCGAATCGTGCAAGCCAACCCGGCCTTGTGCGTGCTGGTCGGGCGCGCTGCGGACGAGTTGGCCGCAGGCAGCCTGTTCGACATCACCCACCGCGAGGACCTGGCGCGGGCGCGAGCAGCGTGCGAGCGACTTCGCAGCCGGGCCACTGGGGTCAGTGAGTGCGAAGTGCGGCTGCTTCATGCCGACGGACGTGTGCTGCACGCGCGGGTGTCGGCGTCACTGGTTCTGGCTCCCAACGAGACACCCAGCCACGTGATCATGCACATCGAGGACGTCACCGACCGCAGAGCGCTGCAGGCGCAGCTGACCCACCAGGCACTGCACGACCCCCTGACCGGATTGCCTAACCGGGCGCTGTTCACCGACCGACTCGCTCAGGCCCTGGCCCGTACCGAACGCGACCCAGCAAAGCTGGCGGTGCTGTTTCTCGATCTGGACCGGTTCAAGGTCGTCAACGATTCCCTGGGCCACGCCGCCGGCGACCAGGCGCTGATGACTATCGCGCGTCGGCTTGACCAGCTGCTGCGTCCCGGAGATACCGCGGCCCGGTTCGGCGGAGACGAGTTCGTGCTGCTGTGCGTGGACGTCGACCCTGCAGACATCGCCAAACGGGTTGGGGCCGCGGTGGCCGAGCCCATTGCGCTTTCCGGACCGGTCGTGCTCACCGCGTCAATTGGCGGTGTCGTGTCCGCGGGGGGAGAGCAGCCGGACCGGTTGATCGCCGATGCCGACGCGGTGATGTACCAAGCGAAACAGGGCGGCCGGGCCCGCTATGAGGTGTTCGACGAGTCGCTGCGTTCCCGGGCGCTTGCCCGCCTGGCGACCGAGACCGCACTGCGTACCGGGATCGAGTGCGGGCAGCTGCGCCTGCACTTCCAGCCCGAGGTGGCCCTGGACGGCCGCCAAATAATCGGCATGGAGGCACTGGTGCGCTGGGAGCACCCCGAACGCGGCCTGCTTACTCCCGCTGCCTTCATCGACCTGGCCGAGGAAACCGGTCTCATCGAACCTCTGGGCCGCTGGGTGCTGCAGGAGGCGTGCCGCCAACAGGCACGCTGGCGGGATCAGGGGATCACCCGGGCCGTGATGTGGGTGAACCTCTCCGTCCACCAGCTCACCGACCCGGCGCTGCCCGCGACCGTGGCCGAGGCGTTGCGCACCGCCGGACTCACCGGTTCGGACCTAGGTCTGGAGATCACCGAGAGCGTGCTGATGCACAATCTCGAGCACACCACCACCGCACTCGATGCGCTGCACGAGCTGGGCGTTCACCTCGCCATCGACGATTTCGGCACCGGCTATTCCTCACTCGCCTACCTGCAGCGGTTCCCGATCGACACCCTCAAGATCGACCGGTCATTCGTCGCCGGCCTGGACGACGCACGACTCCGGCAGGAGAGCCACGCCATCGTCGCCGCCGTTATCGGGCTCGCCCACACACTCAACCTGCGCGTGGTCGCCGAAGGGGTGGAGACCGAATCACAACTGCAACGACTTCACGACCTGCACTGTGACACTGCCCAAGGCTTCTACTTCTCCGCACCCCTACCCGCCGACGCCGCCCTGCGCCGCAATTTCACCACCGGTTTCCAGCCCAACTGGACAACCACCACCCCCGGCAACCGCCCCCGCCCTACGGCGTCCGCGCCGCGATTACCACTGTTGAGTTGACCGAGGGGCAGCGCTCCAGGTCGAGCCACGCCAACTCTGCGGAAAGCATCGGGCCACCGCAGACGAACGACGCACCTTTGGTCGGTTTACGTGGAAAACAGGCCAAACTCGATCGAGCTGGCCAGCTCCCCGGGCACCAGCTTGGTGGAACCTCCCTTGTGCCCCAAGTGTTAGCCATGCCACACTCTTGGCGTGATGGCGGCGAAAGTAAAAGAGCATGGTGTCTCCGCGGCAGTCGAGGACTACCTCAAGACGATCTACAAGCTGGAGTCACGGGGCGGTGGCGCGGTGACGACCAGCGCGCTGGCGGGACGGCTGCAGGTCAGCCCATCCTCAGCCTCGGCCATGCTCAGAAAGCTCGACACGATGGGTTTGGCGACGCACGCCCACTACCGCGGAGTGCGTCTCACCGACAGCGGCCGCCGGCTCGCCCTCGCGGTGCTGCGCCGACACCGCCTCCTCGAACTCTTCCTCACCGAGACGCTCGGGCTGTCCTGGGACCGCGTGCACGACGAGGCTGAGGTGCTCGAGCACACCCTGTCCGCTGAGCTCGAGGAGCTGATCGCGGCCAAGCTCGGGCACCCGGCTCGGGATCCGCACGGCGATCCCATCCCGACCCGGGACGGCCAGGTGCATGAGGAACCCACCGAAAGCCTCGCCTCCCTGTCACCGGGAGCGATCGGCCAACTCGTCCGGATGTCCGACTCCGACCCGCAGATGCTGCGCTACCTCAGCTCGCGCGGGGTCGCCCTCGGCGACCGCGCCGAGGTCCTGGACCGGCAACCCTTCGGCGGACCGCTGCTCGTGCGCTTCGGCGACGCGGTGCACCCGATCGGTCAGCAACTGGCCCAAGCAATGCGGGTCGAGCTCCGGCAGTGACCAAGCACGACGCTGCACACCGGGATAGCGCCTCGGTACCGCCGACAGATCACCTGGGGGCCCGCACCGCGCCACCGGCACCGGCCGGGGGCGAGCTTCCTGCGGTGCTGAGCCCGCTGCAGCACGTGCGGGCCCGCGGCCGGATACGTGGAGTGACGGCCTTGCTGGGGCCGGCCTTCGTGGCGTCGGTCGCCTACGTCGACCCGGGCAACTTCGCCACCAACTTCCAGGGCGGCGCAAAGTTCGGCTACACCCTGGCCTGGGTGATCCTGTTGGCCAACCTGATGGCCATGCTGGTGCAGTACCTCTCGGCCAAGCTCGGGGTGGTGACCGGGATGAACCTCGCCGAGCTGTGCCGGGCCCATCTTACCCGACGGTGGTCGGTGGGGTTGTGGGTGCAGGCCGAGATCGTCGCGATGGCCACCGACCTGGCGGAGTTCGTCGGCGCCGCCATCGCACTGAACCTGCTGTTCGGGGTGCCCCTGTTCGTGGCCGGGCTGCTGACCGCGGTGGTGGTCTTCGCCGTGTTGTCCCTGGAACAACGCGGGCACCGCAAGTTCGAGGTGGCCATCATCGGCCTGCTGTTCATCGTCCTGCTCGGCTTCCTCTACGACTTCCTCAAGATCGGACCCAGCCTCCGCGACGCCGCGAGCGGCTTCATCCCCACCCTGCACGGCACCGACAGCATCCTGCTGGCGGTCGGCATCATCGGTGCCACCGTCATGCCCCACGTCATCTACCTGCACTCCGCGCTCACCCAACGGCGTGTCCCCGGCCGCGACGACGGTGAGAAGCGCCAGATCCTGCGCTTCCAACGCCTCGACGTCATCATCGCCATGAGCGTGGCTGGGATGATCAACCTGAGCATGCTGTTCGTCGCCGCCGCCCTGTTCAACCAGACCGGCCACACCGACGTCGACTCCATCGAAGCCGCCCACGCCGGGCTGGGCCAGCTGGTGGGGGGCGGGGCGGCGCTGGCGTTCGTGTTCGCGCTGCTCGCCTCAGGCCTGTCGTCCTCCAGCGTCGGCACCTACGCCGGCCAAGTCGTCATGCAGGGATTCATCCACCGCCGCATCCCCCTCTACGTGCGCCGGGCGGTGACGATGGCCACTCGCTGGTCGTGCTCGGACTCGGACTGTCTCCCACCGGCACACTGGTGCTGTCCCAGGTGGCGCTGTCCTTCGGGATACCCTTCGCCCTCGTGCCCATGGTGGCACTCACTCGACGCCGCGACATCATGGGCGCCTTCGTCAACACCAAGCTGACCACCTTCGCGGCCAGTGTCATCGCCGCGATCATCATCTGCCTCAACGCCTACCTCCTCTAAGAAACCTTCCTCGGCTGAGCATGCTGAACGGACGATCACCTCCGACGCGCCCGCTGCCACTGCTGTGGTGCACGATGAGTTGTGCGCGAGCTGAGTGTCTCTGAACTGGTCGAGCTGCACGAGGATGCGCGGCGCTGCGCCGAGGTTGCTGGTCTAATCTATGTCGCGGTGGATCAGCCAGGCATTCGCCGTCAACGGCGCGGCAAGGGCTTCAGCTACCAGAACGGCAAGCGGGCGGCAGTCGATGCTGCGGTCAAGGACCGCATCAGGGAGTTGGCTGTTCCGCCTGCGTGGCAGCAGGTCTGGATCTGCGAGGACCCGAATGGCCACATCTTGGCCACGGGGCTGGACGACCGTGGACGCAAGCAGTACATGTACCACCCCGCATGGCGGGAGCTGCGCGACGTCATCAACTTCTACCGGCTGCTGGTCCTCGCCGAGGCGCTGCCGAAGATCCGCGCCCACGTGCAGACCCAGCTAAGACGACGGACATTGGACAGCGAGCGCGCCATCGCAGGAATGATCGGCATCCTCGATGCCACCTACATCCGGATCGGCAATGAGACGTACGCGGAGGAGAACGAAAGCTTCGGGCTGTCCACGCTCACCCAGCAGCACGTCGCGCTGCGCAGCAGAAGCGTCACGTTCGACTTCCCAGCCAAATCGGGCACCAACGTCGAGGTCCGGATCGACGACGCGCACATTGTCCGACTGGTTCGGGAGCTGATCGTCGAACCGCACGATCGACTATTCACCGTCGATGGAGCGCCGATCGGCTCCGCCGAGCTCAACGCGACCTTGCTGTCGATCTGCGGCCAGCACATCACCGCAAAGGACTTTCGCACCTGGGGCGGCACCCTGGCTGCTTTCAGCTACCTCCGCGAGCAGGAGGCGAGCGATCGGGCAGCGACAAAGACCACAACGACGAAGGTTGCGGTGGAGGCCGTCGACGAGGCCGCGGACACGCTGCACAACACCCGCGCAGTGGCGCGTGCGCACTACGTCCACCCCCACCTGCTCCAGGCCTACGTGGGGGGCTCGTTCGAGGACTACCTGCGCCGCAGCCCACCGACGCAGACACCGCACCTCACCGATGACGAGCGTGCACTGCAGGCGCTGCTGCAGTCGATGTTCGCCAAGGAGCTCAGCACCGCACAGGTGTGATAGATCGCTTCGATCTGCGGCGGATACTCCTCTGTGGAATGTTCGAGCCCATGCGAGTGCTCGGGGTCAACGCGATCTTCCACGACCCGGCTGCTGCCCTGGTGGTGGACGGCCAGGTGGTCGCTGCCGCGGAAGAAGAACGCTTCAGCCGGCGCAAGCACGGTAAGCGTCCGGTGCCGTTCTCCGCGTGGGAGCTGCCTGAGCTGAGCATGCGCTGGTGCCTGGAGTCGGCCGGTCTGCAGCCCGGCGACCTGGATGCGGTCACCTACTCCTTCGACCCGGCGTTGGCCAAGCCCATCAAGAGCGACCCGTGGGACCACCTGCGGCTGGACTACGCGCGGCGGGCACCGCAGTTCCTGGCCACGGCATTGCCGGGGCTCGACCCCGCGACGGTGCAGTTCGTTCCGCACCACGTCGCGCACGCCGCCTCGGCCGGACTGGCCTGCCCGCACCGGCGCAGCAGCGTGCTGGTGCTCGACGGCCGCGGCGAGAGGGCGTCGCACCTCGCGGGAACCTATCGCGAAGGATCGTTGGAAACCCTTGCTTCGCAGCAGCTTCCGCACTCACTGGGACTGTTGTACGAATCGCTCACCGAGCACCTGGGCTTCCTGCGCTCCAGCGACGAGTTCAAGGTGATGGCGCTGGCCTCCTACGGCAAGCCGCGTTACCTCGACGAGCTCCGCGAGCTGATCATGGCTACCGACGACGGAGGCTTCATCGCCGAGGAGCTGGACTGGTCGCGGTGGGCGCCTGCGCGCACCGACGACGGCAGCTGGGGTGGGCCACACGCCGACCTCGCCGCCTCGGTGCAGCAACGCTTGGAGGAAGTGCTCGTCGACCTGGCGAACTGGCTGCACGCCCAGACCGGCGACCGAGTACTCACCATGGCCGGGGGTACGGCACTGAACTGCGTCGCCAACTCACGCATCTGGCGGGAGAGCCCCTTCGAGGAGGTGTGGGTGCAGCCGGCCGCCGGGGACGCCGGGACCGCGCTGGGGTCCGCCCTGCAGGCCAGCGCCGATGGTGGTCAGCTCCCCGAGCCGATGCCCTCAGCCGCGCTGGGCCGCGGCTGGACCGACGAGGAGCTGGCGGCGTGGCTGCGTCGGGCGAACGTGCCGTTCAGCACGCCCGCCGACCTCGCCGGGGAGGTCGCCGACGTACTTGTGGGCAACGGCGTCATCGCCTGGTTCGACGGCCGCAGCGAGTACGGGCCACGGGCCTTGGGCCATCGCTCGCTGCTGGCCAACCCCATGCATGCGGACAATCTGGAGCGGCTCAACGACGTCAAGGGCCGCGAACAGTTCCGCCCGGTCGCGCCCATGGTGCTGACCGAGCGCGCCGGAGAGATCTTCACCAACGGTCCGATACCCAGCCCCTACATGCTGTTCGTGCACGACGTCCGTCCACAGTGGCGTGAGCGTGTTCCGGCCGTGGTCCACGTTGACGGCACGGCACGAATTCAGACGGTGGACGACACCACCAACCCGGGCATAGCCGCCCTGCTCCGCGCTTTCGACGCACGCACCGGCGTCCCGGTGGTGGTGAACACCAGCTTGAACACCGCAGGGCGCCCCATGGTGGATGATCCGCGCGATGCGCTGGAGCTGTTCGGCTCGGCCCCCGTCGACGCACTGGTGCTGGGCCCGCACCTGGTCCGGCGGCGAGACATGTTCGACGGAGAACGGGCGTGACCGAGCTCGAGTATGCGGTCGTCATTCCCTCACTCGGTCGTCCCAGCCTGCACGTGCTGCTGAAGACCCTTGCCGTGCAACGTTGTCCGCCGGCAGAGGTCGTGGTGGTGGACGACCGCCGCTCAGCGCCCACGCCCCTGGAGCTGACCATGCCGTTGGAGCTGCAGACCGACGCAGGCTGGGCCCCGAGGGTGGTCCGTGGGTTCGGACGAGGCCCCGCGGCGGCGCGCAACCTCGGCTGGCAGCTGAGCTCGCCCGATTGGGTGTGCTTCCTCGACGACGACGTCGAGCTGCCCCCAGAGTGGTCCCAAGAACTGGCCGATGACCTCGTCCGCTGCGATCCGGAGGTCGGCGGCTGCCAGGCCCAGTTGTCTGTACCGCTTCCTACCCACCGCCGCCCGACCGACTGGGAGCGTGGGACCGCCGGCCTGGAGCGCGCCGCCTGGGCCACCGCCGACATGGCCTACCGGCGGGCGGCGTTGCAGCAGGTACACGGCTTTGACGAACGCTTTCCGCGCGCCTACCGGGAGGACGCCGACCTCGCGCTGCGCGTGCAGGACGCAGGATGGCGCCTGGTGCGCGGGCAGCGCACGACCCGCCACCCGGTACGTCCGGCCGATGACTTGGTGAGCCTGCGGGTCCAGCGGGGCAACGCCGACGATGCGCTGATGCAGCGGCTGCACGGTGCGGGGTGGCGGACGCGGGCGGACGCCCCAGCCGGCCGTCTTAGGTGGCACGCATTGATCACGGCCGCCGCTGCCGGGGCCGGCGTTTCGCTGCTCGCCGGGCGTCCGCGGACGGCCGCCGCCGCCACCGTCGTCTGGGCGGGGCTCACCGCCGAGTTCGCGTGGCGCCGTCTCGCGCCGGGCCCCCGACCGACGCAGGACCAGTTCGGACCCGAGCTACGCCGCATGCTGGTGACCAGCGCTGCCATTCCGCCTGCTGCCGTGTGGCACCGGCTACGCAGCGAGTGGCGCCACCGTCGCGGCGTGTCGGCGTGGCCACCGCCGCTGCGAGCGGTGCTGTTCGACCGCGACGGCACCCTGGTGCACGACGTGCCTTACAACGGGAGCCCCGCCGCGGTACGGGCGGTCGACGGTGCTGTAGCGGCAGTCGAGCGCGCACGGGCCGCCGGCCTGGCCGTCGGGGTGATCAGCAACCAATCCGGAATCGCCCGCGGCCTGCTGAGCCGCCACCAGGTTGACGCGGTCAACGCCCGGGTGGACGCCGAGCTCGGTCCGTTCGCGACGTGGCAGGTATGCCCGCACGGCCCTACCGACGGCTGTACCTGCCGCAAGCCGGCACCGGGCATGGTGCTGCAGGCCGCCCGCGCCCTCGGCGTCACCCCCGAGGAGTGCGCCGTGGTCGGTGACATCGGCGCCGACGTAGAGGCGGCGCGCGCCGCGGGGGCGCGCTCGGTACTGGTCCCCACCTCGGCCACGCTGTCCGCCGAGATTCGAAATGCACCCGTTGTCGCGGTGGACCTTCCGTCCGCGGTGGCCACCTTGCTGCGAAGCGGGGCGCTGTGATGAGCGGGCGAAGCGGCGCGGGGTTGCGGCCATGAGCAAGGTACTGGCGGTCCGGCTGGACAGCGACGGTGACGTGCTGCTCACCGGCCCGGCGTTGCGCGCGCTGGCAGCACATAACGAGCAGGTCGACGTGCTGGTGTCCCCCGCAGGCGTGGCGGCGGCACACCTGCTGCCCGGGGTGCGCGAGGTACTTGTCTATGCCGCGCCGTGGAGCGGGTACCTGCCGCCACCGCTGGACCCGGAAGCCACGCAGCTGCTGGTGCGCGAGCTCGCCAAGCGCCACTACGACCTGGCCGTGGTGTTCACCTCTTTTCACCAGAGCCCGCTGCCGATGGCGTTGCTCGCGCGGCTCGCCGGCATCCCTCGCGTCGCGGCCACCAGTGCGGACTATCCGGGATCCCTGCTGGATCTGCGCCACCGTCGCACCGGCGGTCACGAGGTCGAGGCCGCGCTCGACCTGGCCGCCGCCGTGGGTGCCAAGCTCCCCGCTGATGACGCCGGCCGGCTTGCCGTACGACGCCCCCTTCCCCCGGTGGACCACCTCCTGCCCGGTGGCGAGTTCGTCGTGGTGCACCCAGGGGCCTCGGTCCCCGCCCGTGCACCGGCTCCCGAGCACGCGGCCTGGATCGTCAGCGGTCTGCTCGCGGAGGGCTGGAACGTGGTGGTCACCGGCAGTCCTTCGGAGGTCGAGCTCGCCGAGCAAGTGGCGGTGCCTGGCGCCGGCACGCTCGCGGGACGCACCACCCTCGCCGAGCTGGCCGCCGTGCTGAGCCACGCCGCGTGTGTCGTCGTCGGCAACACCGGACCGGCACACCTGGCCGCCGCCGTGGGTACGCCCGTGGTGTCGCTGTTCTCCCCGGTGGTGTCCGCGCAGCGGTGGGCGCCCTACGGCGTACCCATGGTGCTGCTCGGCGATCAGCAGGCCCCGTGCCGCGACACCCGTGCCCGGGACTGTCCCGTACCCGGCCATCCCTGCCTCGGCGTCATCACCCCCGCAGCCGTCACCGCCGCCGTCGCGTCCCTCGTCGGTACCCCCGCGCCCGCCCTCGTGCGAGGCGCCTGATGCGAGTGCTGATCTGGCACGTGCACGGCTCGTGGAGCACCGCATTCGTGCAGGGTGCGCACGAGTACCTGCTGCCGCTGGTGGCCGACCGCGGTCCCGATGGTCGGGGCCGCGCCCAAACCTGGGACTGGCCTGAGCAGGCTCGCGAAGTTCCGGTCGAGGCGTTGCGGGAGAGCATATTTGATGTGGTGGTGCTGCAGCGACCGCACGAGCTGGAGCTGCTGCAGGAATGGACCGGTCTGCGCGCCGGCATCGACGTGCCCGCCGTCTACGTCGAGCACAACGCGCCGACCGAGGGCGCAGCGACGAGCAGGCACCCCCTGGCCCAACACCCCAGCACCCAGCAACCCCACATCTCCGTCGTGCACGTCACGAAGTTCAACGCGCTGATGTGGGACTGCGGTGACGTAGCCACCACGGTCATCGAGCATGGGGTGCTCGACCCCGGTGCGTTGTACACCGGGGACCGACCGTCGCTGGCCGCCGTCGTCAACGAACCGGTGCGCCGATGGCGGGTGGCAGGCACCGACCTCCTCTTGCACATTGCCGGGCAGGTCGACGTCGAGGTGTACGGAATGGGCATGGCCGAGCTGGTCAGCCACGCACCGCAGTTGACCGGCCGGGTGCACGAGAACCTGCGCCAGTCCACGATGCACCTCGAGCTCGCCAAGCACCGTGCTTACCTGCATCCCTACCGGTGGACCAGCCTGGGCCTGGCGCTGATCGAGGCCATGACGATCGGGCAGCCGGTCCTCGCGCTGTCGACCACCGAGGCGCCCGACGCGGTCCCGGCCGCAGCCGGTGTGGTGAGCAACGACCTGGACGTACTGGTGCAGACTGCGCACCGATGGATGCGCGACCCCGCGGAGGCACGGGAACGCGGAGCGGCCGCACGACAGCACGCCCTGCAGCGGTACGGGCTGCAGCGGTTTCTCGACGACTGGGACGCAACGCTCAAGGAGGTCGCACGATGAAAATCGCGATGGTGTCCGAACACGCCAGCCCGCTGGCCACCCTGGGCGGGGTCGACGCCGGCGGCCAGAACGTGCACGTGGCCGCGCTGGCCCGTGCGCTGGCCGCTCGCGGGCACCAGGTCGAGGTCTACACCCGGCGCGACAGCAGGCAGCTGCCCGAGCGGGTCGCCTTGTGCGCGGGTGTGCACGTAGTGCACGTCTCCGCAGGACCGCCCGTGCCGCTACCCAAAGATGAGCTGCTGCCCTACATGGCGGCGTTCGGGCGCAAGCTCACCGCCCAGTGGTCGCTCGCACCACCGGACGTGGTCCATGCCCACTTCTGGATGTCCGGGGTGGCCGCGGTGGAGGCCGCACGCACCGCGGGAGTTCCGGTGGTGCAGACGTTTCACGCGCTCGGCTCGGTCAAGCGACGCCACCAGGGACGGGCGGACACCAGCCCGCGCTCACGGGTGGCCACCGAGTCGGCCCTCGCGCAAGAAGTCGACCTCGTGGTTGCCACCTGCACTGACGAGTTGGCCGAGCTGGCGGCCCTGGACGCCGAGGTCGAGCGGGTACGCATCATTCCCTGCGGCGTGGACGTCGAGCACTTCTGTCCGCAAGGACCAGCCTGGAGCGGAGACGCCAACAGGACACCGGCGCTTCACCGACTGGTGTGCGTTGGCCGCCTCGTGGAACGCAAGGGCGTGGACACGGTGGTGCGAGCATTGGCGGAGCTCCCCACGGCGGAGCTGGTGGTTGCCGGCGGTCCGCCCGTCACCGCGCTGGACGCGCACCCCGAGGCGCGCCGGCTGAGCGAGCTGGCCCGCGAGCTCGGGGTTGCGCAGCGGGTCCGCCTGGTGGGCGAGGTCGCACCCGCTGAGGTGCCCGCCCTGCTGCGCTCGGCCGACGTGGTGGTGGCGACGCCGTGGTACGAACCGTTCGGCATAGTTCCGCTCGAGGCGATGGCCTGCGGACGGCCCTTGGTGGGTAGCGCGGTGGGCGGCCTGTTGGACACGGTGCAACCGGGATCCACCGGCGTACTGGTGCCACCTCGGGACCCCCGAGCGCTGGCCGCGGCGCTGGGCGACCTGCTGCGGGACCCGGCGTTGCGCGCGAAGCTGGGTAGCGCGGCCCGGTGCAGCGCCGTGTCGCGCTACAGCTGGGCGCAGGTCGCCGCGGAGACCGAGGATGCCTATACCTCCGTGCGGATCGCCCAGCGGCAGCCGGTGCAGGCACTGTGAGCGCAGGGACCATGAGCGCAGGGACAGGGAACACCGGGGCGTGGATGGACCAGCACCTGAGCAACCTGGCTACAGCGCTGGAGACGCTGCGCGAGCACGCAGCACTGCTGGCCCGGTGGGGCGGCGAGCTCGGCGAGCTGCTGCCGTCGGGAGGCCGAGTGCTGGTCGCAGGCAACGGCGGTTCCGCCGCCGAGGCGCAGCACCTCACCGCCGAGCTGGTGGGCCGCTACCTCGATGAGCGCCAGCCGCTGTCCGCGCTGTGCCTCAGCGCGGAAACATCCAGTCTCACCGCGATTCTGAACGACTACGGCGCCGAGGAGGTGTTCGCCAGGCAGGTGCAGGCGCATGGTCGCCCTGGCGATGTGCTGCTGTTGCTGTCCACCAGTGGCCGCAGCCCCAACGTGCTGCGTGCCGCGGAACGAGCGCGTGCGGGCGGCCTTCGGGTGTGGGCGATGACGGGGCGGCGACCCAACCCGCTGGCGGTGCTCGCCGACGAGGTGCTGGCCGTGCCCGCCGACTCCACCGCCACCGTGCAGGAAGTCCACCTCGTGGCTGTGCACGCCGTGTGCGCTGCGGTGGACGCACAGCTGGCCGCACGCACGCAACAGCGCACGGCAAGGGTGGTGCCAGCATGAGGCGGATCGTGGTGGTCGGCGACGTACTCCTGGACCGCGACCTCAGTGGCTCGGTCGAGCGGATGTGCCCAGACGCACCCGTCCCGGTGCTGGACGTGGCCGAAATACGGGAGAGCCCCGGCGGGGCCGGACTGACGGCGCTGCTGTGCGCGGCCGCCGACGTCGAGGTGACCCTCATCGCCCCGATCGCCGACGACGCGGCCGGCAGGCGCCTGAGCGAGATGCTGCGGGCCAAGGTGGCGCTGCTGGCCTTGCCGCACGCCGGGCCGACGCGCCGCAAGAGCCGGGTACGCAGTGCCGGGCAGTCGCTGCTGCGCCTGGACGAGGGCGGTCCGGGCGTACCACTGGACCCGCCGCTGTCTGCCATCCGCGGGGTGCTGTCCAACGCCGATGTGGTGCTGGTGTCCGATTACGGTGCCGGGACCACGCGCGACGAGGGCATCCGCGCGCTGCTCACCGAGTGCGCCACGCTCGTCTGGGACCCGCATCCACGGGGCGCGCCGCCGGTAGCAGGCACCGCACTGGTCACCCCCAACCACGCCGAGGCCAGCCGAGCCTGCGCCGAAATCAGCAGCAGTGCCGATGCGTTGGCCACGGCTTTGCGCGCCCAGTGGCAGGCCAGAGCGGTATGCGTCACGGCGGGCGAGCAGGGCGCCTACCTTGCGCTGTCCGGCAGCGAGCCGATCTTCGTGCCCGCGCCGTTGGTCGCCGGTGGGGACACCTGCGGAGCCGGCGACTGCTTCGCCGCCTCCGCGGCGCTGTCGCTGGTCCGAGGCGCGGTGCTGTCCGAGGCGGTGGTCGACGCCGTCGCTGCCGCGTCGGCGTGGGTACAGGCCGGCGGCGCCGAGGGTTACCGCGCCGCTCGCACGCCACCAGCAGAACCAGTGTCCACAAGGGAGCGCACGGCCGCCGAGGTGGTCGCCGGCGTGCGGGCCCGCGGGGGCACGGTGGTGGCCACCGGTGGCTGCTTCGATGTCCTGCACGCCGGCCACGTCGCCTGCCTGGACGCGGCGCGGCGCCTCGGTGACGTGCTGGTGGTGCTGGTCAACTCCGACGACTCGGTACGGCGGCTCAAGGGAGCCGGGCGTCCGGCCGTCGTCCAGGCCGACCGGGTACGCGTGCTGCAGGCCCTGGAGAGCGTGGATGCCGTCGCGGTGTTCACCGAGGACGACCCGCGCGCTGCGCTCGAGCAACTGCGACCGGACGTCTGGGCCAAGGGCGGCGACTACGGCGGCACTCCGCTGCCCGAGGCGGAGCTGGTGAAAACCTGGGGCGGACGGGTCGTGCTGCTGCCCTACCTCGACGGCCGCTCCACCACATCCATCCTCGCCACTACCAGGAGGTCGCAATGACGGCACGCGAAGTCGGAACGGTCTACGTCACCGGGGGCTCGAGTGGCCTCGGGGCGGCTGTGGTCGACGCGGTCGTGGCCGACGGCGGAACCGCTGCGGTGATCGACCGGGTCGCTCCAGCCAGCGGGGTGCCGTACGCGCTGGCCGACGTCGGCGACTCGGCGCAGGCCGCGCGTGCCGTCGCCGAGCTGGTCGATCGGGTAGGGCCACCGACAGCGGTGGTCACCGCGGCGGGTACCGATGCCTGCGGGCCGCTCGCCGAGGTGCCCACCGAGACCTGGGAGCGGGTGGTGCGGGTGAACCTGTTCGGCACCGTCGCCGTGGTGCGGGCCGCTCTGCCGCATCTGGAGGCCAACCGGGGAACCGTGGTGACGGTCGCCTCCACGCTGGGCATCAAGGCTGTTGGTGATGCCACTGCCTACTGCGCCTCCAAGTTCGGCGTCGTGGGCTTCACCCGGGCGTTGGCCACCGAGCTGGCCGGACGGGTCGGGGTGACCTTGCTGATCCCCGGCGGCATGAGCACCGCGTTCTTCGACGGACGCACCGAGCAGTACCGGCCGGGTCCGGACGCCGTGCTCAACGACCCGGCGCACACGGCAGCGACCGTCCTGATGGCGCTGCGTCAACCCGTGGGGTCGGAGGTCCGCGAGCTCGTGGTCGCCACCTCCACCGAGCCTTCCTGGCCGTGACGTCAGCTATTCCCACCGTCCTCGTGCTGCGGGCGCTCGGGCTCGGCGACGCACTCACCGGCATTCCAGCCCTACGGGGGCTACGCCGTGCGTTCCCCGAGCATCGCCTCACGCTCGCCGCCCCATCCCAGCTCGGCCAGTGGCTCCGCCGCCTCGATGTGGTGGACGCGGTCCTACCCACCCCTGACCTGCAGCCGCTGGACTGGTCCTGTGCCGGTCCCGCGGTGGCTGTGGACCTGCACGGTCGGGGTCCGCGAAGTCATCGGCTGCTGCAGCGGACCCGTCCACAGCGGCTGCTCGCGTTCGGTTGCGCCGAAGCCCACCACCGAGGTCTTGGGTGGCGTGCCGACGAACCCGAGGTGTTGCGGTGGTGCCGCTTGGTCCACACTGCCGGCGGCGACTGCGGCCCGGAAGACCTACGGTTGCCTGCGTTTCCACGCGAGCGGCACGACACGGTAGTGCTGCACCCCGGCGCCGCCTCGGGGTCACGCCGGTGGCCACCTGAGCGATGGATATCGGTCGGTCGTGCGCTGGCCGCCGAGGGTCATCGCATCGTCGTCACCGGCGCCGCGAAAGAGTCAGCGTTGTGCGCGCACATCACGCAGGAAGTTCCGGGTGCCCTCAGCACCGCAGGCACCCTGGGCCTGGACGCGCTCACCGACGTGATCACCAACGCCGCTCTGCTGCTGTGTGGCGACACCGGGGTGGCGCACCTGGCCACCGCCTGCACGACGCCGTCGGTGCTGCTGTTCGGGCCCACTCCCCCGCACCGGTGGGGGCCGCTGATCGACCCAGCGCTGCACACGGTGCTGTGGCACGGCGACCCCGCCGCCAGCGCCTGGGGAGACCCGCACAGTGCGGTCATCGATCCACGGCTGGAAGCCATCACGAGCGCCGAGGTGCTGGACGCGGCGAGAGCCCTGCTTTCGACTGATGCGCTGGCATGGGGAGAACCCATAGTGGCTCCCGCCGCATCGACGACACCTGCGCACTGAGGGGCCGTTCAGCCCCTTGCGGAAGCACAGTCAGCGCACCGTGATCAGCGCGTCGCCGCGAACCACCAGCTCGCCGACAACCGGCGCGCCGGGTATCTCACCCGCCACCAACAGCCCCCCCGAGGTCTGGGCGTCGGCGAGCAGCAGCAGTTCGTCTTCATCCACAGCGGACTGCAGCTGGGACCGCACCCAGTCGAGGTTGCGCCGGGTCCCGCCACTGACGTAGCCGTCGGCCAGTGCCTCGCGGGCACCCTCGAGGTAGGGCACCGCAGCCGCATCGATCACCGCTGACACGCCGCTGGCGCGGGCAAGCTTCAGCAGGTGCCCGAGCAGCCCGAAGCCGGTGACGTCGGTGGCGCATCGCACCCCCGCAGCCAGCGCCGCCTCGGCGGCCGCCCCGTTCAGCGTGGTCATCGCCGCTATCGCCTCGGTTGACACCTCACCCGTGGCCTTGTGCCTGCTGTTCAGCATTCCGATGCCCAGCGGCTTGGTCAACGACAGCGGCACCCCGGCCACGCCGGCGTCGTTGCGCAGCAGGTGGCTCGGGTCGGCAATGCCGGTGACGGCCATCCCGTACTTGGGTTCGGGATCGTCCACGCTGTGCCCACCCGCCACGTGGCAACCGGCCTGTCCAGCGACGTCGGACCCGCCGCGCAGTACCTCCGCCGCCAGCTCCATCGGTAGCAACTCGCGGGGCCAGCACAGCAAGTTCACCGCGACCACCGGCCGACCGCCCATGGCGTACACGTCGGAGAGCGCGTTCGCCGCGGCGATGCGTCCCCAGTCGTAGGGGTCGTCCACCACCGGGGTGAAGAAGTCGGCGGTGGCGATAAGGGCCACGCCATCCCGAATTTGCACGGCGGCGCCGTCGTCCCCATCCTCCAGGCCCACCAACAGCTCGCCCGCGGGGTCGCTGACCGGCGCACGCACCAGCCCCGCGACCACCGACTCGAGCTCACCGGGTGGGATCTTGCAGGCGCAGCCGCCACCATGGGCGTAGGAGGTCAGTCGGCGCTGAGCGACAGCAGTCATGCCCGCAGGGTAGGTCGGCTCGCGCGCCGCCGCACTTCCTCGTAGTGTCCGCGGACGGAGGCGTAAAGGTGCCTGGTGGCCCTCGCGGTCTTCAAAACCGACGTGGCCGAGTATCTCGGTCAGGCGGGTTCGATTCCCGTCCGCCTCCGCCAAACTTTTACTCCCGTTGACGATAAATCAGAAGCTCAGCGGGCTGTTCTCATCGGTACGACTGTACGGTTATCGGCCCCAGTACGCAGAGAGTACGCACGGGATCGAGAGACCGCCGTGGCAAGCGCTGTGAGGTCGTCGTCGTAAAGGTGCCCGTACTTGTCCAGAGTCATCGTCGCCGTGGCATGTCCGAGCATCCGCTGGACCGCTTTGATGTTGGCGCCGGACGCAATCGCGATGGACGCGGCCGTGTGGCGCAGCTCGTGAGGCACCAGCCCGGCGACACCGGCACGCTTCGTGGCTTGATCGAAGCGGTACCGGAAGTAGTTGTCCACCAAAGTTTTCCCGTCGGGACCGGGAAAGACGAGCGCGTCGCCGTCGGAGCCCGCGAGTGCTGAGCCGAGCTTTGCACAGAGGAAGTCGGGCACCGGCACAGAGCGTCGGGCGTGCGTCTTCGGGTCGCCCTCGACCAACTGAGAGCCGACGCGGGTCACCGAGGTGACGACCTCGATGCGCCCCCGCTCGGTATTCACGTTCCGCGCCCGCAGGGCAACCGCCTCGCCCCACCGCAAGCCTGTGTAGGCGAAGGTGAGCACCAACAGTCGGTACTCGTCCCCGATGGCGTCCGCGAGGGCTTCCACCTCACCGTGCGTCAGATACCGTCGATCGCCGACGGGCTTGCGGGGCAACTCGACTGCCTTCGCCGGGTTCGAGGTGAGGTACCGCTGGCGCACCGCGCGATCGAGCACGGCCGAGAGCACGTTGTGCGCCTGGATCACCCTGGACGCCGACAGCGGCCGGTGAGCGAACCTCACCCCACCCGTGCGGAGCTTCGCGATCCACACCTGCACCGCGTTGTGGTCGACGTCGCGCACGGCACGGTCGCCCCACTGCGGGAGCACGAGCGTGTCGAGCAGCGAGCGGTAGGACAGCTTCGTCTTCGGTGTCAGGTCGGCCTTGCTCGCGTACCAGCCTTCCGCGAGCTCGCGCACGGTGACCGCTGATCGACGCGGGTCCACGTAGGTCCCGGTGACAATGGCCGCGGTCTGCGAGTCGAGCCACGTCTGCGCGCCCGCCTTCGCGCGGAACCGCTTGCTCCGCTCCGCGCCGGACTCGTCCACATACCGTGCGCGCCAGCGCAGGCCGGCGCCGTTCAGCTTCGACGGTGCGCCGTCCGACTTGCGCCACAGATCCTCAACGCCAGCGCGGCGGTTGCGCTTGGCGGTCATTGGGCGCCCGCACCATCGCGGTGGTAGTCGCTGGGAAAGACCTCCCGCTGCCCTTCGACGACCTGATACTGCTGCTGTGAATTCTCCTCCTCCTGCATAGCGACCTTGATCTGCGTGATCACATCCAGGTTGGCGAGGTACTCGGCTTGCTTGATGACGTTGGCCGGGACATGCCCGCGGGCTGCGCCGGCCCACAGTGCGAGGGCTCCGCGCGCCGTGTCGAAGTGTTTCGCAGCGGCTGCGATCTCATGCTCGGCCTCGTGGAAGCGCTCGATGCAACTACGTAGGCGCGCCGCGTGGTCGATGACCAGCTTGTCCGCCTCGAACAGGAGGTCAACTTTTGTGTCAAGCGCCCACGCAAGCTCGACGGCCTCCGACAGCTTGAGCGGACGGGTGCCCTTCTCGATCTTGACGATCGTCTGCTGATGCAACGAGCTATGCCCTTGGCTGGAGACGGCTTCCGCGAGCTTCGACTGGGATATGCCGATGGATTCCCGGAGCACCTGCACATTTTTGCCGACCATTACGTCGAAGTTGTCTGCGGCTTCCATGTCGGGCGACGCTACAACGTATTGGTGTCGCTTGCAATGTACGATTTGGTGTGACATGGTTTGGTGTGGCCAACTAACATCAGGAGGTTGTAGTGAGTCAGGCAGAAGTGGTTGTCACGGTGCGAGACATCTTGACCACCAAGCAGGTCGAGGAGACCTATGGCTTCAATCAGGGGACGTTGCGCTACTGGCGCCACTGCGACGAAGGCCCCGCGTCGTTCCGTCTGGGCCGCCACGTCGTCTACCGGCGCGCCGCGATTGAGAAGTGGATCTCTGCGCAGGAAGCGGCGTCCAGCCGCGGGGGTGTCGCCTGATACCGACCAGCAACGAAAACACCTCCGGCGCGAAACCACACCGGTACAGACGCATGAGAGCGCCGAGCGTGTGCCGGTCCTGCGGTGCGCCCTTGACAACCTCACCGAGGTCGGTCGCGCTGCAGCTCGACCCGACCTTTGCGCAAGGGGACTGCCGGCATGAGTTGCCTTCAGCCCATGCCCGAGCTGACCCCGCCGAGCAGTACCACGCGTTCCGGGAAGACATCGTTCTACGCGGTGGCGCTGGAGCGGGCGGTCCATAACCAGCACGGCCAGGTAGTGGATGGCACCGGCAGGCAGGAGATTTTTCGCTACCGGGACGTCACCCTGGGCATCGCCGCCCAGACGCCCCGCGCACTGGCCGTACCCGTCATTGATGCGGCCAACACGCTCACCACCGCGGAGTTGTCCGCGTCACTGTGCGAGAGACCACGGCACTGGCCAAGGACGGCGAGCTGACACCCGGCCGCCTCGCCGGCGGCACGTTCACCCTGAACAACGACGGGGTGTTCGGCGTCGACGGGTCGACTCCCATCATCAACCACCCCGAAGCAGCGGTCCTCGGCATCGGTCGCATCATGGACATGCTCTGGGTCCTCAACGGTCAGGTGGTAGCCCGCAAAGTCACCCAGCTATCGCTGACCTTCGACCACCGCGAATGTGACGGCCGGTGGGTTCCTCCGGCTGTTCGACGACTATGTGGAGAATCCGGTCGCCGCCCTCGCACACAACAGGATGGGCTGGGACGCCGCAATCGGCTGAGGTAATTGCACCTGGCGACCGCCGGTCAGTCAAGGTGCGCCTTCATCAGTTGAGTCCACGGACGTGGTGTACGACGAGGCCGCGTTGTTGAGCGTGGCGTTGTGATGTGAGGCGGCCACCGCGTGATCCTTCAGAAGACCGCTCAAAGTCGACGAAGGAGCACCACGCGATG
>JAABUI010000357.1_pt1 | contig 39659 bp, 29 predicted proteins | sample 5559111 | NCBI WGS metagenome assembly JAABUI01 (sample SAMN10711870, study PRJNA513365) | rock metagenome | isolation source: Antarctica rocks | place: Antarctica: Victoria Land, Buttleship Promontory | reverse complement strand
AGGTATCTACGACTATAGTTTAACGAATACCCGAAGTTATCGATAGGGTTTAGTTAATATTAATACTCGGGGCCGCTAGTCGGTTTTCGGCGTTAGCGGTCTTAGTATATAGAGTTTTCGTCTAGTCGGTCTAATATAGAACGTCTTATATATATTAACTATATTTCTTAGGTTTTCCCTATATCTTCTATTATATACGGTATATTTCGAGGATAGCGACTACGACAGGTCCCGAGGCCTACGAGGCGAGGGAACGTATATAATACGAGACGAGCGAGATAATTACGTAAATATAGCTACGGAGAGAGCTAGGTAATAGGGTAAGGGTAGAGAGGGTAGAGTAGGGAGGACTAACTATAGGCACGGGGAACGCAGCACGCGACCCCCTAACGAAGCCACCCCTATCGATACTACTAGAAACTCTAGAAGAACTTATAGGAAACGACGCTTAGTTAATTTATCTAGTAAATCGAAGCTAAGAAAGAGGTTTAGTATAAGGTATATACTAGGAGGGTAAATAACAGCTTTAATAATAATAGGCCTAGTTAGTATAATCCGCGGCCGCAACGATAAGGAGGTTTTAGGCGATCGGATCGCTAATACCCGTCGAATGCTAATATAAACTCCTACTATAATTCCTACTAGAAGCCTACTAATACGAATTAGTATATAGGTAATTAATACCCTACTAACCCGGCCGCCTAATTCTTAAACGCTCGGCAACTATTAGGGCCGCCTACTCGCCTTTTAATAGGGGGGCCACCGGGTTTAGCTCCTAACGCAGCGTAAGACGAGTTAGGTTTAAGGCTATAAAACCGTAGTTAACCTTATGCCAACCGTAGTCGATATAACCCTCGTAATAACTATAATAGTTATAGGGGTAGCTACTAGGGCAATAGGTAGTAAGCTATATATTATATAAGCTACGACGACGATAACGGTTAAGGCTAGATACACTAGAGCGCCTATCACGCCGCCGAGGCTAGTAAAGGGGACGACTACGACCGACTATAGGCCGAGGACCTTATCGATTTTAACGACGACAGTCGATACGATTATAAAGGCCGGTACGACGAGCAGCCTACGGTCGAAGATTCTAGCGACGTCGACGCCTATTTCGTCTCCTAGGCGGACTTCTCCTACCGACGCTATAATACTAGTTTCCCGTTAAATAATAAGCTATATCGTCACCTTCGGGTTTATAGGGCGAAGCCTTAAACACCTAACGTCGACGCCTTATTAGCCTCTACCGACGATATTTAGCGGCGTAAGATAGTGCCTACGACATCGCTAGCTAGCGGCTAATATAGCGATGGTTTCCGATTATAGAAGTTCTCTACGATAAAGTATGCCGTTAAGGAGAGCGATAAGCTAATCGACGCCGGTGCCGATACTTACTACGGTATATTATTAGCGGATAGAGAATAGTACCTATTAAAATATCCTTACGCTAAAATTATAAAGACTTAATCGTCTATTAATATACGAGGAATCGGCAATACTTCTTATACTAGCTCCGAGTATATCGCTAGGTATATCTATATTCTAGGCGATTCTAAAGAAGGAGAACTAGTTATAGCTAAGATTTTAAAGGATATTTATCTTATTAAAAACCTCCGTATTAAATTACTAATTAGAATAGATATCCTCGGCCTAGAGTAGTATATCTTTAATATCCCGGCTTAGCGGCTGCGTCTTACCGATAGCTTTTCCTATATACTCTATATAAAGCCCCTCGGTAAGCGTTAAACGGAGATAGTTAAGGCCTCTCGACCCACTACCGCTAAACCTTTTTCGGTCGCTAATGTTGCTATTAAGAGGCGCCTATTGCCTCCCGGACGTAACTATCTCTTCGAGCTACGAACTCTACCGATAGATCTAGGTAACGACGGCGGAGCTTTTACTTATATCGTAGATACCGACGTTTCTATCGTCTAGATACGAAATATATCTACCTACCCCGTTACTATTCCTAATAAGATAAGACTCGGCAAAATTATAGAATACGAGGAATAGGGCTATTTCTTAACTACTCCTAATAATATAGGTTTAGCGATACGCCCTTCCTAGAAAAAGTAAGCTTTCTAGATAGCGGTTACCGCTTTAGCCGCCTCGGCCACTATAGCGCCTTTAAAGCCATCGGCGAGCGGTAACGAATGTGTCCTACCTAATAGCGTTATTATTTATCGCTATAATAATAGCTAGGTTAATAGTATCCGATCGGTCGTCGAATAATCCCCGTCTATTTTTAGAGACTTAGGGGGAGTAGTTAATATCCCCGAAGAAGACTAGATACTAATCGATACGCTTCCTAATGCGAAGCCTAGTGCGTCTAAGGTTTACCCTATTAGTACCGAAGATCGTTAACTAATCGATAAGGAATTCGACACGCTTTATCTTTAAGGGAAATTAAGTTAGACTACTTCCTAGACGGCTTACGGCTATCCTATTTTTATAGTCTAGAGAACGATTCTCTAGGACGGTAAAGAGCCTATTAGGAAGGGCCGTATAGTCGTTAATATTAGAGGCCTTAATAAAATTGCTTATATAGACGCCTACCCTATACCTTTATAGTCTAATATTATTACCGCCGTCTAGGGTTATAGGTATATTAGTATAATAGACGGAGCCAGTTTTTTTTACTAGTAGCTAATAAAATACGCCGACCGCTATAAACTCACCGTCGTTAGTCATCGCGGTAGCGAGAGGTAGAACGTCGCCGTAATAATATTTAAAAATAGTCCTACTTACGTCTAGCGGTAGATCGATAATATTCTTCGAGAGTTTAGATCGTTCGCCCGCGCCTACGTCGACGATATTATCGTCTTTAGTAACACCTTAGAAGACCACCTTACCTATTTACGTAAAATCTTCTCGCTTTTCGAAAGATATAATATCGTAATTAAACCGTCGAAGACCTTCCTCGCCTACCTAACCGTCGCCCTCTTAGGATAGAAGGTCGATAGTTTTAGCCTTAGTACTACTACCGAGAAGATTGCCGCTATTACTAAACTTAAGTTTCCACTTATACTAAAAGACTTAGAAACCTATTTAGGTATAATAGGCTAGCTTCGTAACTTCGTCGCCTATTACGTATAGATTATCGAGCCTTTATAGTGTCGAAAAACCCTTATACTCCGTAGAGCGCCTATTAAGGGAAAGGCTCGGAAATCTTTTAGTCGTAGTAGCCGTCTAGATTTACCTTCGTCTAAGGAAAAGTACGCCTACGACACACTTTAAGCTATTTTTAAGAAATCCACCTTTCTCGTCTATTATAACCCTAAGAGGCTTCTCTACGTCGACGTCGACGCCTTAGGTAAGGGGTTTAGAGCGATTATATATTATATAAAAGGAGATAAGGACATTTTCGGTAAGTAAGACGTCGAACCGATTCTCTTTCTTAGTAAATGCCTTACGCCTACGGAGAGCCGTTATTAGCCGACCGAGCTCGAAACGGTAGGCTTAGTCTAGGTTATTCGACGAGTTAGACACCTAATCGTCGCTTAGATAATGCCCTTAACCCCTAAACCCCGTATTACTATCTATACTAACTATACTATAACTACACTAGTAGTAAAGTAGACGAAGCTTTCGATAATAAGCACCGATAAGCTAAACCTTAGATTAGTCCGCGCTTCTATATATTTATTATAGTTTAATCTCGACGTTAGATATAAGCTAGGCAAACTATACGTTATCCCCGACGCCCTATCCCGTTTACCTATTAAGGAAACTACGCTAGAGACACCTTCTACTTTTTATATTACCCTAGTAGAGATATCTAACGATTTTAAGACTCGCCTAAAGGAAGGTTATACTAAAAATAAGTATTAGCGTAAGATCCTTAATATATTAACTGCCGACGGTATCGAAGATAATCCTTAGGGTCTAAGGTTCCGCCTTCGAGGCGATCTCGTCTACTTCGTTAGTAAAGAGGACGGTAAGGAGCGTCTATATATTCTAAAGGCCCTCTAATAGGAAGTCTTCGAACTAGCCTACGACTAGTAGAGTTATAGCGGTTTTCACCGAACTTATACCCGAATCGTTAGTTTACTTTACTTACGAAAGCTATCTCGTCGTCTCCGCGAATATATCTATTATTACCCGGAATACTAGGTAAACTAAGCTACTCGGTATCGCCCTTACGGGGCGCTATAACCTATCGACTCGCCCGCTATACCTTTTTATACGGTTACGCTAGACTTCGTTCTTACTATACCGCCGACGGCGGAAGGCTTCGACGTCCTTCTTATAATAATATATAAGTTTAGTAAAAGGGTCTTACTTATACCGGGAATAAACACCTAGGACACCGCCTAATAGGTAATAGCCTTTTTATTAGTAGTTATAGGCTATAATTAGGGAGTACCGCAAGTAATTATCTCTAATAGAGACTCTAAATTTATATCCGATTTTTAGACGGCTATATTCGCTAGGCTAGGCACTAAAATACTAACCGCCACCGCCTACTATCTATAGACGGATAGATAGTTAGAACGAACGAATTAAACCGTCGAAATCGCTTTAAGATTTTTCGTTTACCGCTTACCTAGGCGACGATTTTACGACTATCTTACCTTACTTATAATCTACGTTAAATAATTCGCCTAGTAGCGCTACCGATTAGTCCCCTAACGATATAGTCTACGGGTTTCGTACTAATAATTCCCTCGGTATACTAGCCGATATCCCCGGCGAAGGATTCGCTAAACTACGACAGATTAAGCGAGACGAGGCCGAAGCCGCTATTATATAGGTAAATCTTATAGCTAAGCACTACTACGACGCTCGTTACACGCCGATTTAGCTCGGCGAGAAGGTATATTTACGTCTCTATCACGGTTATACACTATCCGGTCTACTAAATAGTAAGCTTTCTAGTTAACGCGCCGGGCCCTTTAGAATAAAGCGCCGCATCGGCAAATTGGCCTATAAGCTTAACCTGCCACCCGTTATACGTATCTATCCTATCGTATCTATAGCCTAATTGGAGCCCTATCTAGACGCCCCCGATCCCTTTTATCGAGTGCGTAATAGCCGTCTACCTCTAGTAATCTCGGATCGATAGGACTATCGATATAGTAACGCTTATACTGTCGAGCGCCTATTAGATAAACGGATCGTACGCGGTAAGGTATAGTATCTAGTTAAGTAGGATAATTTTAGCGAGGAAGATAACGTCTAGTACTCTATCGACGACTTATAGGGAGCCCTCGAGTTAGTCGACAATTTCGAATAGCGTCCTCTACCTACGGCACGCCTATAGCGACGGTAAGCCCTAGTCGATTCTACTAACGTCGACCTAACCGCCGCTAAAGTAGACGACTAAGCTAGTAATAACTTAGATATAAGCTCGGTAGTAACCTAATTACGAACCGGAAAGATCGGCCTTATTAACTTCCTCTATATACGTAAGGTCCCTAGAATATTAATAGTAGGCTACCTATATAGGTAGAGGAAGTAAGACGTAAAGTATATTATTATATTCTACCCGAACTATATATAAGGTAGATAGGCTATACTCTAGGAGGTAGGTACTAGCGACTCTATAATAATTCTATTAACGTCGCGGGGCCTAGAGGCCGTAACCTAATAGGTAATACGGCGTAGGATACTAGACTAATTCTCTCTAGCGAAAGAATAGCTATTTAGGGTAATAGAAGTAAATCGGGAAGAAGATCTAACGATAGGAAGTATACGATAGAAGCGTGACGTAGTACTACTAATAACGTATAAGAGCAAAAACAGCGGGGTAGTAAAGGTTTTCACCTAATAAGGTTTCCTTTATATATCTAAAGTATAGAACGCCTTTATTAGCTACTAGATAGCTAGATAGTAGAGTATAAAATAATTAATTAATTAAGAGCGTAGACGTAGTATTTCTATATTAGGGCGTTAAAGTAACTATAAAAAGGTACCCCGATATCGAATTACTATAGTATATTATCGGAACGTATACCGTACTATCTACCGGATATAACCTAACGGCGGTAAAATACCTAGTAATATAGGACTCGGAATAGCTCGCGACCTAACTAGAATAAGCTAAGGCTAGAGTTAATCGGATAGGGTAAGAGCGCGAAACTAAGACTATTATACTTATTAATAAGAACTCTAATATCGAGATATCGATTACGAGAAACTAAGCTACCCGAGCGCGACTTATAAAGTAGTTAGGTTTCGACTAACCCGCTAATACTACTACTATAGAGATAGATACCTACGATATAGACGACGATCCTATAGATAACGATAATAAGGTCGAAGTATAGCGTATATAGTAACGGCGATATTAACGAACGAGCACCGCCGATCTACTAGTATAAACTTCGTAGCGATCTAGCTAATAGAAGAGGTAGGAGGCGTTAGGCGACGTATAATTAATATTAAGAGGGCGACTATAAACTAATAGAGCGTTTTCCTTAGCGGTAGTATAGCCTAAATATATAGTAGCTAGGTGCGAGAGAATAGGAAAGGCTCTAGGGTAGATATTGTTGAAATATGTAAGTATAATATATATGTATGCATAACTATTTATGCATGTATAATAGAATGTGCAAGCATAACTAATAGTGCAGAGTCACATTCTATGAATGGAAGGTTTGCCGAGGATAACTAATTATGCTTAGCATTTCTGAATATTCTTATTAAGTCTTATATATAGAACTTAAACTAATTAATAAAGTGTTCCACCTACCTACTTTTAAGAGGTTATAAGCCCGGACGTAGGGTATTATTTAGAAGCCTACTAGCTTATTAATTAAGCGAAGTTAATAGGGATTCTAACGTAAACATCGCCTATAAGAAGCTATATAAGCTAGATTAATATTACGATAAAGACTTAATACTTATTCACCGAATACTATACTACTAGCTATACTACTATCGCTATTATTCTCGCTAGTAAATTATACTCTAGTAGAATTATTTCTAGCACGTCTAGCTATCTATTATTATATAGTAATTACGAGTTATAAGCCGAAGGAGCTATTATAGAGTAAGTAGCTCTCGGGCGCAATAATTCATTTACCTAAACTAGTAATACTATACGTCGTAATTCTCGCTAGTAAACTATACTCTAATAGATATATTTCTAGCACGACTAGCTATCCTTTATTATATAGTAATTACGAGTCGTAAATCGTAGGGATTACATAGACCCTATAACTAGTTACTAAAAAAAGTAAGGTAGCTAGGAACTTAATAAGTCCTTATACGGGGATTTAATTAACTAATTACCTACTAAAAGGTGCTAATTCCGCCTATAGAATAATATAACTAAGCGAAGATATCTCGTAAAGGGGCTACCTAGTAGTCCTATCTTAAAACGCACTATTAAATTAAACTAGTAGCCACCGAATTAAAGTCTATATAAATATAATAGCTAGGCTAACCTAAAGCCTAAGGTAGGTATCACCCCTACCGGAGGAAGTGGAAAATAAACGTTTCCTACCTTCTAGATTACGTTAATAATATCTAGACGCGTCTAGTATCTACTAGCCATTAAATTCTAGCTAGCTATCTCATTTTAATCCCGCTATCTTCGAGGGACGTAGCTTAGCCTATATATCCTACGTCTCCTTATTAAATAGTACTCGAACTTATAACTTCGTCCGTCGATCTCACCGAGTTATAAAATAAATACGAACCGATCCTCCTTAATTAAACGCCTTAGGCATATTTATTTATACCCTATAGTAAGTATAGGAAGCTATTTAAGCTAGTTATATCGTTAAGTACTACCCCGAGACCTTATCCTATTATTCTATCTCTCGAAACTATTAGCGAATCGAACGCCGAAACCGTCGTATCTTTAAACGAGACTTTCTGATATATAACGACTTTCTAAATACTATAGTCGATATTCTATAAGATTAGCTACTACCTTAATAACTATAGAAAGTACTTAAGACCTCCTAATTTATACGTATTTAAAGAGAAACGTAATAAGTTACTAACTCTAGGTCTTACTACTAACGAATTAGACCTTAAATCCTATAGCGATACTAATCTCTCTAGCTATACTATTCGAGATAGATACTAGTATATCGACTAAGAGTAGCCTTCTACTTTATATTAAACTACTTAAAGGTCTCGATAGTTATTAATCTTAGGATCGAGATATAACCTAATACCTTATTGCGGCCCTACTTAATAAATATACGACCCTAAAGTTCTCTATCTTTCTAGCGTAAGTAACTAAAGTAACGGTAGATTAGATTAATCGCTCTAATACTAATACGACCTAATTTACGATATAATAAGGGGGCTAGTTAGTACTCACCCCCGTTCTAACTATTAAAGGAGATAGCGAATATAAGGAACGTTTTAATAAATAGGAAAGTAAATATTAGCTATACTATAATGCTATGCTTAGTCGCCTAGGCACTAACTACTATAATAGTTATAAGGACTAAACTAATATATACTTCCTTAAGGCTGCGATTCGCGCCTCGTATAAGTTAAAGGGTTCTAGTATACTTAATAATCGGTACCGACGTCTCCTATCCCTTAAACTTCGAGACTATAAAGATATATCGGAGTATACTAGGAAGTTTAAAGAAATCTATAACGATATCCGTAATATATATAAAACCCTCCGTATCGATGAAAACTTACTAATTTTTCTATTTTATACTAGCTATAGAAAAGAGTATAAGGACTACTTTACCCGCTATATATAAACCTATAAAGCTATCGATTTAATAACCGGAACGCTAGCATTCTCGCTAGAATACGTTACGTAACGTTTTATTTAAACGGTTATTAACCTATTAGCTAATCGTACCGAGTTAACGTCCCTAATAGCTATATAACCCGAAGCCTTTATCGCCGCCTCTAGACCTATCGCATTTATAGTAACCCTCGACTAGTAACTAGAGGCTATAGAAGGGCTAGATAGCTAATTCGTTTAACGATTAGTTAAGTACTATCGCTATTATAAGAAGCATTTCTATATAGAGCGTAATTGCCGCGAGAAGTATAGCGGGCTAGTAGGGCGTAGTAATAATAAAAGATCTAGTAATAGTAAGGATAGAAATAACTATAAGCGTCGTAATAAGCGTCGTAATCGAAACGATAAACGCTCTAGTAAGAAGGACTATAAGAAGTCTAATAAGAAATCATCGCAGCGTCGCGATAATAGCGATTCTAAGGGCATAGCTTACCCGGCTTATTATTTATTCGATAGCTTTACCTAGGACTCGGGCACTAATAACGATTATTACGTTAGTATCCTCGATAATACGATACCGTCTTACCTCTCGGCCTAGTCTCGTAACGAGAAGTAGGGCCTTAATACCTACTATTTAATCTATATAACGTCTAATAAATCTATTTTTAGCTCGTTCCGCCTACTCACCGATACTAACTCTAATACGTAAGACCGCCGGCTAATTAGTAGAATTAGTAGATCCTTAGTGCCTACTAGTAAGGGTAAGATCTAGCTATTCTTTAATATTAATAGCCGTCGTATACGTTTCGTCCTAAACGACGTACTCTATATCCCTAGCCTACTAATAAATCTTATCTCTTACGGTAAGCTTATCTCTTACGGTAAGCTTATACGCTCTAGCTACCCTTTTAAGCCTATATAAGGAGGCATCGAGGTAGGCTATCGTAGCGTTACTATATACTTCGCTTTACTATATAGGAGGATAAGGAAACTAGAGGAGCTCTACTAATAAGCGTTCCTACTCTAAAAAGCTCCCGACCGAAGGCTATACTTATTAATCTACTAGCTAATCTAATTAGTAGCTTAATTATCTCCCCTACCGAAGTTTTACGTAAGAAACGCTCTCGTAGCGTAGACTATTCCTCTAACTCCTCTATTAGCTCTACTTTAAACTATTCTGCTAGCGTAACCGATTCTAGTATATTAACTAACCTAGGGTCTTCTAGCTCTAATTCTAATTCGGAGCCTACTCGATTAAGGTATAAGCTTAATTCTAATACTATTACTTACTATTATAGATACCTAGGGCACTCTAGAGATATACGGTAGCTAATTTAATATAGAATTAACTTAGCTAAGAAGGTTAAGTATAAGTAAATATACGTACCGTATATAGTAAAGAAGCTCCGCTAAATTAAATATACTTTAAAGATCCGACCTAAAAGAAGGCGTATAGACTTAACTTATAGCGATATAGTTAGCCTACTATAAATGATTAGCCGCGGTTACTCCTATTTTATTACCTTCCTTAACGATTATAATAAAACGTCGGAAATTAAGGTAATTTAATCTAAAGATAAAGCTTTCTACGCCTACTAACGATACTTACGTCGAAATAAACGCGATAATCTTAGGGCTAACCGCCTAAGAACCGACTAGGGTAGTGAGTATACTAGCTATAAATTCGATCGTTTCCGAGCTAATAATAGTATCTAATAGGAACCTACTATTCCTACTAGCCCTAAATAAAATAGCGCTACGGAGCGCCTTAGATAAGACTTAATAAGTTATGTCTCGGTAATTATTAAGGATACTAACTTAAGTATAGACTATTAGCTAAATCTCCTTTATACGGTAAACTACCTACGAAACCGTCGCCCTACTTAGTCCCGTAAGCTAATACCTTTCGAGGCCTATACTAGATATAAACTAGCTCTTAGGCACCTCCGTCTAATTAGAACTTATAGCTAGTGCCTAGCTCGTAAGCCTAATACTAGGTGGAAGAAAGGCTAAGACCGTACTATTACTAGGGAACTAGCACGCCTAGTTAGCTATAAAGATAACTATATCTATCGGATGCTACTAACTAATAGACGTATCTATCGAACGTCTTAAGTTATATAAAAGGAGCTACGTAAGCGCCGTCGTCGTAATCGTAAAGCTCTAGAAGCTAGGGGGAGTAGCGAAATATCGTCGTAATCCTCTAAAGTAAAACTTCTAGCTCCTTTACCTATCGATCCCTTCTTCGATAAACTCGTAATACCTATATAACTAAAGCTAATATTATTAACTAATAATATATAAACGCTAGAAGCTCTAATACTAACCCCCGTCGGTACCCTACTAACGCTAGCTTCGTCCGCTAGAATTACCTTAGGCATAGCTATTAGAAACTCCCTACCTATAGCGCTAATTAACTACCTATACCTCTAAGAACGCGACCTATCTCCTAACCTACTTACCCTCCTTACTACTACCTTAACTATACGCTATACCTACGAACCGAAGAACTATAAGGAGGCTATATCGGATAATAGTTTAGACTAGGAAGACTAGATCGATATCACCGAGGATAAGGTTCGATCCCTAGAAGAGAATAATATATAGAAGCTTATAGACTACCTACGAGATCGTAAGCCGTTAAAGGGTAAATAGGTATTTACGTTAAAACGTAGCCCTAAGGGTGAAATTATTAGGTATAAAGCACGCTAGGTCGTGCTAGGATATTCCTAAAGAGAAGGACTAGACTATAATAATACTTTCGTATTAGTAGTAAAGCTAATAAGCTATAAGGCGCTCTTCGCCCTAGCTACTATACTAGACTAGAACCTAGAATAAATAGATATTAAGACTACCTTCTTATATAGTAGGGTAGAAGAAGAAATCTATATACGCTAACCTACTAGATTCTACTCGAAACGCTTCCTCGATAAAGTATATAAGCTTCGTAAGACTCTTTATAGCCTAAAGTAATCGCCTCGGGTTTAGTATAATATATTTATAACGTTTATAAAGGAACTAGGCCTCGAACTAATCGACGTAGACTATAGCGTCTTCTCGGACCTAAAGACTAGGACTATTATAGCTCTCTACGTAGATAATATACTAGTAACCGGCCTAGAACGAAAGTAAATCTAACGAATTAAGGATGCCCTTAATACGAAATTTTATATAATAGATCTAGGCCTATGCGCCTACTACCTAGGTATAATAGTAACTCGGGATCGAAAGAACCGAACTATTTAACTCGGCTAGGAAGCCTATATAGAACGAGTCCTTTAAAACTATAGTATATAGGAGGTTAGAAGTATCTTAATACCGATAGAAATATCGACTAAGTTAGAACCCGCTATAGAAGAATTCTAGGCTACCTAGAAGGATAAGACTCGCTACTAATTAACTATTAGCTCCCTTACATACGCTATACTTAGAACTCGACCTAACCTAGCCTACGCTATATTAGTTATCTCTCGATATACGTATAACCTAACGAAACGCTATTAGGGTGCTATAAAGCTTATTTTCGCCTACCTTAAGGGCACCGTTAGATTAAAACTAACGTTCTAAGGAACCCTCGCAGACCTTATTAGGTATACCGATTCTAACTAGGTAGGTAATACGGTAACCCGACGATCTATATCTAGCTATATATTTAACATAGGAAGCGCGGCAATTAGCTAGCCTTCTAAACAATAGGCTACTATAGCTCTTTCGACCTATAAAGTAGAATATATCGGTTAAACCTAGGCCACTAAGGAAGCTATCTAGTTACGGAGCTTATTAATATCCCTACGCCCTAACGGCTATATACTAGAGACCGTTATTATCTATAGAGATAACTAAGGAGCCATCGCTATAGCTAAGGACCCTCGTTCCTACGGGCGTATAAATTATATCGATATTAGAAACTATTTCTATAGGGAGAAGGTAGCTAATAAGACCGTCGCCTTCGAATATACCCCTACGGAGTAATAAGTAGCCGATAGACTAACTAAGCTACTATACCGCGATAAATTCGTTAAGTTTCGAGAAGTAGTAGGAATTTAATAAATAGCCCTAGGAAGCTCTATACTATAGGAGCTTTTACGGGTAGGAGTAGCTCCTATTAGCCCGGGATCACCCGTAGAGCCGTACCTTAATTTTAAGCCTTAATTCTTAAGGGCTTAGTAACTAACCCGAATAGCTAAATACTAACTATTAGGTAATAATAACGCTATAGATCTAAATTCTAGTTAAAGGTATCTCTCGGGGTATACTATAGAGATATTCTATAAGTAATATAACGTTATCGGTCCCTAAATCGCTATATCGTATTCGAATTTCGCCCCGAACTTTTACCGCTAAAAAAATCTACTTTACGATAAATCCGAATCTAAGTCTAACCTAAAGACTTCTCTCTAGGGCACCCTTCTAGGGACTAGAGCCCCGGAGCACCCCCGGAATATTATCCCTATATTAGCGCTATAGACGCTATCGACCCCGAAGACTACTACTATAGGAGTCTTATAACTACTATTTAGCCACTATAGGACTTAGAGAATTTTATCTTAACTTATCTAGCTAATTATCGCTATAAGCCTCCTTACTAATAGCCTAACGTTATTTTAGTAGTAAATTAGCGTACTCGGACCTCGCTAAGAAAAAATCCTCTAAATCGACTTTCTAACTTAGTAGGTTCTACTAAGGTTTTTTCACGGTCGCTACCCGGCTTTTAGATTCTACCTAAGTCTTATTCGTATAGGAGTATTAAAATATATAAGTATAATATATATATATATATAACTATTTATATATATATAATAGAATGTGTAAGTATAACTAATAGTGCAGAGTTATATTCTATAAATAGAAGGTTTGCCGAGAATAACTAATTATACTTAGTATTTCTAAATATTATTATTAAGTCTTATATATAGAACTTAAACTAATTAATAAAGTATTCCACCTACCTACTTTCAAGAGATATACCGCGATAGTATAATAATAACATAGGATAAAGACGTTTATTAAACTATAAATATCGTTAGAAAGTAGTCGTATAGTTTATTAAACGTTAGTAGTAGTAAATAATTTTAATAATAATTAAGGTCATTTATTAGGATTCTCTTATATTTACTATAGACGGCGATAAGGAAAACTAGATCCTAGTAAGACTTAGCCACCCTTACCGACTATATTATAAGTCGCGTTAATAAAGACGGTAAAGACGGTAAAGACGGTAAAGACGGTAAATAAGCTATAAAAGTTACTAGTATAGAGATATTAGGCCGCTAATAGCGGCCCTACCTATGTTAGCAACTTTTCAAAATATGAGCGAGCTGACTTTTTACCGATATATATCGATATTCCGTCTACGATCTTAATTTCGTTAAAGCTTATAAGGAAAGGATTTCCGAGAGCTTAAGATAGGAATTATTAAAGCTAGAAACCGAAGCTAGAGAGGAAATTACGAAGAATATACGAGGCTCTAAAAATCTAGGTCGTCGTACGGAGGAGAACCTTCCTATAGTATTAGCTACTTCTACTAATATTAAGAATAAAGCTAATTAGGATACTAAAGAAATTCTCGATCGTACTAAAGCTTCGATAGCTAATACTAAAGCTAACTATTATAACCTTATAAAGTAAGCCGAAAAAGGAGTAGATAAAATTTTATAGTATTCCCGCTTATAGTCTAATACTATCCTATCTAACGTAAAGGACGAAGCTACGCGTAAGGTAGAGCGAATTACGAGTATTAAAGCTTAAAATTAAATAGTTTAAGAATATAAAAATACCCTAATTATAGATAAGGATATTATCTTCGTAGCTATAATCGAGGAGTTAGAGACCCGAATTCGCACTAAAATCTACGATAAAGGTTTCGCTAATACTTTAAACGATCGTAAAAAAGAAAGAAAGGTAGCTACTAAGAAGGAGTGGCTACGGGATCTAAAAGATATACGTCGTAGGAGAAGGGCTATCCCTTTCCTTATAAGCGGATAGTTAACGCTAAAGGGAGATCTACGTAGGGGTAGTAATTAGTCGGCTCTATCTAGCGAGTATCTAAGTAGCCTTAGTAAACCTATACTAACTTATTACCACCCTTACGTAGATCTCTCCTTAGCGTTAACTATCCGCTTACAAGGAAAGGGATAGAAGGCTTAGAAAAGAGCTTAGAAGATATAAATATAGATTAAAGCTTTATATATTAAAGCTTCGTTATAGTTGTTAAAGATTCTCCCTATAAAGTATATACTACTATTATTAAGGTTTCTTCTAAAGCGGTCGTAGGGGCTTCTTTTATATTTAAATAGGAGTTATAGAGCGAGGAAGTAGCGAAGCATAGATTAGTTAGTATTAAAGCTTAAAAACCTCATCTATTAGATAGAATGAATGACATCTCTCTATCTACCTACGATCAGATACCTTCATTATCAGTGTGTTCTAAGATGTAATGTGTACGGATACGTTTCCTAAATATGAGAGTGGCTGTGGACCTCCCCCTAAAAGAATCAATGAAGACAACGAAACCCAGAAACAAATTAAAGCAAATTAGGGACAGATTTAGACATTTGAACCCAAAGTTAAAGTCACCACTTCTTTACGATCTTCCCTGGTTGGCAGGTGCTTCTTGACACCGGGAACATCTTGCCATCCGATCAGGCCATTTATTTATGCATGCATGTCACGCTGCGAGCTTGAACACGAGACAATGTCGAACCTAAGGTGACACACCCGTCACAGGGCCTCTTCCTATAAACATGACTTTCTCTTTCGTCTCCAGACAGGACAGAGACAAAGCCACGTGTCACAGATGCTAATATAGTACGCATCCGGCACCCCTTACTTCCATCTCGTTCCTTCCTTGTAGTCTTCAATGCATACGGAAAAAGCTGCCTACAATGTGGCGGTCCGCGTGAGCGACAAGGGGGGGGATTTCGAGGTCATCCGTGAACCAAAGCGGATTTACCAGAAATCCGGGAGGGATTGGCGATGACCTGGCGATAGACTGCTTTGGTACTTGGTACTTGTGTAGGAAGCTGTTGGTTACGAAGATGGTGATCTAAGGGGAAAATTGCGCTAATGGAGCTTGCATGGAGGATTTGGGACTGCCTATCTAGGTGATCTGCGAGGGTGGAAAAGTGGGGTGGGGATTTGATTGGCCGACTGACTGACTGACGGATCGGTCAACTTTGGAACCAAGACTCTTGATATGCGGGGAAGGAGTAACGTACATGGCCGAATATTTGCGTGATACTGCATGACATGTCATATGCATGAACGGCGCTATTAACTTGCAGCGTCGCTTACCGGCATTTCTGCGCACAGAGAACATCTACTTCTTCCAACCCGTTCGCATACGCTGTCAAATCGAGAACAAAGCCGTGAAATGCGAGGGTGTTATATATGGGAATGAAGGTGGGTGAGTGAATGAGCTTGTCCATCTAGATCCTGTCTTGTTCCTCTCCCATCCACAACACATGAAGTAGATGGGAAATTGAAGCAGAATGTTGACCTGGTAGCTCATGTCTCCAAGATTGCTCGCCATCTTTGCATTGAGCGGAAAACATGCTCAGGCTGATAGACATCGATGCATATATCCCACACTCATATGTTACATGTGAGCTTCACAGCAACTGAGGGGTGAAATTGATACGGTTTGAGAATGATCTGGCGACGTGAAACTCCAAATGCGCGGGTATCAACGCTTTCGGTTCAATAAATCAGTCCATCCTATGAACAATACCGGGCCAATGCTATTCGTACTCCCTGGTGCCCAAAATTACTCAAAACCGTCGCTGAGTAGCCCTGAGCCTCCGCTGCCTATAGCATCAGAGCGTCCTGCACCTTGCGGTGTGAAATCCGCTGTTTCGGGTTGAGTCACGTACTCGGATTTGGTAATGGTGTTGAGCTGCTCGCTTTCCTGATAGGGACTGTTGTCGAGACTGTCACTATTGCCAAGATCTATCAATGCAAGGCTTTCGTTTAAAGCTTCGTTATGCAAACCATTTCCTAGTCTGTGCCACAATAGTTGCATGCTTGCGAAAGGGGGGACTTTATTTGCCTGACCATCGTGCTCGTACAGCTCTGTTGCTAATTGAAATCGGAATCGGGCCTGAGCCGATCTATCAAGTCGCACCCAAGATTCCGAAGCAAGTAAGTTCCACAACGCTGCTTGTCTTTTCCGGGCACGTGGGAAGGGCGCGGTGGCATTGTTGCGAGAGGCATAGCAGTCTGCAAGTCGCTCAGTCATCAGGGTTTGCGCAAAGGAACTGAGAACACCAAGCTCGAGTAATCTACCCCCCCATCGAGCCGCATCGTCTACAGCGACAGGACCTCGACTTTTAAGTAACTCTGTGGCCAACGTGAGACAGCGAACAACATTCTTTGGCATTGAACATCTTGTTAGATACGAGTACGCAGCAGTGTCAAGCATTTGATCAACGTTCTCCGATCTAGATTTCGAGCCTAAAGTTTGCGGAATGAGTAAAGAAGTGATCGCAGACATTTCATTTGAAGCTGCGTGGTAGGCCCATGCTTTGTCATGATTGAAGTCGGTTCGTAGAAAGTCGTATGTGCTATAGGCCAATCTGTAATCCCGCAGCATGAAGGCATAATCGCCTAGTTGGCGCATCGTTGCTTCGGGTGTCTCTGGTGGGTAGAAGCCCCGTTGGTGATCGTAGTTACTACCTGACGAATTCGCAGCTGTACTTGATCCAGTGGCGGCGTGCTTTGAAGAACCGAAGCTCGTCCAGCGTTTAGACAAAGACATAAATCTTCCACTAATCCCACGCCTTCTGGAAGCGACTTGATCGTTCCACGTCACGACTCGATTTTCCATGAAGGGGACTATGGATTGGGTTACCATCTCTCGTAAAAAAGCCCTGATGGCGGTAACGTCCGACTCAGGAATGTAGTTCTCAGCGACCTCGAGATCGTCTGTGTAACCTTTCTGATTTAGTACCTTTTCGGTGATACAAGTGGCTAAGAGACGAGCCTACCTCTTTTACGAATGTGGTCAATTTCTTCCTCTGCAGAGAGCCACTCGCATTGAGGGACCTTGCTGCTATCATCGTCGGTCTGGACGCATTGAGAGCCTCTTAGTCTAAGAAGATGGCAATGCAGCCCAAAATGACGCTTCATCAAGTCAAATAGGGCAGTGGATTTAGTGATATCGTCCTTCTCCTCGTCATGTATCAAAACATAGTAACGTAGATACTCTGTGCCTACCCATGCTGGGCTTTGGTTGCTTCCCTGGCCGGTGCTAACATACAGTTGGCGTAAAGCTTCAATAGGAGCGGGGTGGTGCGAGCTGACTGCGATCATGCACGCAACAGGATGGGAGAACGTCTCGTAGGGGACAAGACTTGCATTTGAGAGAAGCTTGCGGAGGTACCGCGGATATGATGGAGACAAGTCGGGTTGCGACTCTTGTGGTCGGCTTCTCAAGTCGAAATAATCATCTCCGTAGCCACCCATGCCCCCATCATTTCTTTGAAGAAAATGGTCCAGCACTTGATCAATGGCCGTACCTGGGTTACCATTGACTTGGCTCCTAGAATCCGGATCCAGTGCTTCGAGGGTGGAGTGATTCGTGCCGGATTGATTCAGCTGCTGAGAGCCAAGCAATCTAACGCCAAAGTCATCCCATGCTTTGCTGCCTCCAACACCGTCTCTTATGATAACTTTGCCTTGAAGACGCTCGCCGTACGGCCTGACGAGTCCATGCAGTCCTTCCTTGAAACCTTTGCCCTTTACGAAATCTTCAGTGTCTGTCGATGCGTACACGGCTACCCGAGGCGCAAATGACCTCACGATGATGTGACGAATAGTTTGGTCTCCGTCATTTGGGAGAATTGAAGAAGATGTGCCTGGACTGCTGATAGACGAGTGTTCGTTGCTCTGTGATCGAGGATCAGATGGCGACCTCGATTTTGAGAGGCTGAATGCGGATGGGGACAGAGCCCGTCTAAGCTCGGAGCCTGTGGAGTATGTTTCGATACCGCGGGGAGACGATGAAATTGCCTTAGGATTTGATAGACTATTCGAAGAGAGCTCTCTAGAGGAGCTCACGGCGAGCTCTGGGGCAAGAGGTTCAGACGGTTCATCATAAGTCCTTTGTTCGTGCTCGGATGATTGCACCCTAGATCCAGACATCCACACGTATTATCCCCCTTCACCTTACAGGAAGGGTTGCGGTATTGAAGGCGGGCAATGATGGTGGGAGATAAATCGACATAGCTCTGGAAGTTAATTCATCAGCCTTTATCCAACATAGCTGCTTCGGGAGAAATAAATGCGTGATTACCATAGAACGCCGTGTCGGAGGTCTGATCGGTTAAGTGTCCGCCTCTCTGGGAAGCATGGGTAGATTCATTCCATATTAGTTCATGGGGAACTATCCCGAGCCTCGGAGGTCCCCTGTCATTATGATCGTCCCAGAAGCGGGTATAGCCGCGCGGAACGACCGTTGTCACCGCTGCATGACAACCCCTAAGAACCCCTCGGAGCGTTCCTTATGCTCGCTGTCAAACCCTAATCGCTGATAATATGGATCTCATTCCCGCTCACAACTACTTGTCATTGCGGATATCCTCCACTCGGACGACATGAATGAACTGCTCAGCTTCATCTTAAGGAACGGAGACCAATTTCGAAGGTTAGACTCTCGCCCGGATTTGGTCGCGTCAGCTTTGTAGGTAGATTCTGCTTGTGCTGATGAAGAATAGACAGCGTCTACCCTCACTATATTCAGATTTCACGCTCCAACGTCATTCTAACCCCGACGGCTTCACCGCGAACACATCGGCATGGATCGATGTTTTGGGAAACGCAGCCAAAGCTGGCCTACTTCCTGCAGATGGCAGTGATCGGAACCTGTTTTCATTGGCAACCGGAGATGCCCTTCTACATTCCTTAGAGACTAAGGAGTGGGGGAGACCTCTGGCTATTGCGACTGTCATAGTAGGTAGATTGCACCGGCTTCACCGGTCAACACTGCAGTACCTAATTCCTAAAATGGCAGGATGAGGCGGTGTTACAGCGTCAAATAATGGCATATACAGACTACATTGCTCCTCGAAAAAGTATTTACGAACTAAATTGGACGGTTCAGCCACGGTGGCTTCTTTCTTGGGGACTGCGGCAGCTCGGCCTTCGCAAGCCCTCCATAAATGCTGGGACACTTCCACAAGGCCGCTTTGTGCTGCTGCGTAATGTCGAGGTATGTAGTTTATCAGGACTCTGATGGCAAGAAGTTTACTTATGGCGCAGGAAGCTGCCAGTAAGATTGTGAACCAGATAGGTGGTGAGCGCAATCAGATAAATCGAATATTTCCGATGTCATTTTTCAGGACCGAGGTCACTAGGATAACCAATTCATGCAATCGACTGACAGACAGTGATCTTAAGATCATCCTCACTCACCTTGACCGGGATAAGTCAGCAATAGTCTATGACGATCAGGTAAGCCATGTACCTTCCTCAATCTTCAGACCTTTGAGTCATGATTTTTCCAGACCGTCAAATTCAACGACCCAGGTGAGACATCGTGTACACTGTCAGACGGAGACAGAACAATATCTTCTCTGAAAGTTATCATTGCCGATCTCAGTGAACAAGTAACACAGGTTTCGAAAAGAGTTGCTCTTATGTCGGACACTGCTCAAGAGGCTCTCAGAAACAATAATCGAGTGTCTGCATTGGCTGCGCTTCGAAGCAAGAAGCTCAATGAAACCACACTTACGGAAAGATCTGAGACCTTAGCTCGGCTGGAAGAGGTCTACAGTAAAATTGAGCAAGCAACGGACCAATCTGCTATCGTCCGCGTGATGGAAGCTAGTACAGCGGTTCTCCGAAGTTTATATGTTGATATGGGTGGGGTAAATAAAGTCGAGGGTGTCATTGAGGACCTGAGAGAGGAAATGAGCAAAGTAGATGAGGTCAGCAGTGCACTTGAAGCAGGTGGCCAAGGAGACGATGTGGTCGACGAAAGTGCTGTTAACGAGGAGTTTGAGGAGCTGGAGAGGCAAAGTATATTAGAGGAAGAGAAAGCCCGAGTGCTGTACACGCAGAAGAGGCTTGCCACCATTGATGATTTTGACGCAGCAAACGAGGCCAGAGAATCACAACAAGCGACGACGACCAAGCCCCAGGATGTGGCGATCGAGGAAGGTACCAAAGCTCTAAATCGCCTCTCGCTCGAAAGACAAGCCACGCCTGACATTGAGAATGGTAAAAGTTCTCAGGCTTTGGCGGAATGAGAGCCCAAAGTCGCTTAGGAAGTTGAATGAGTGTGGGCTTCTAGCAGTCCTACTAGGGAGCTTTGTGGGCGAAACTCTCGACTGATCCGCACAGTTCAAAAACGACATTTGCTTCGAAATTTTATCTCTCTTGGCTGCATGGGTAAGGTCGTGCACCAGCCTCTTCCGACGTATCAAACGTTGCACATGCTTGGCCATCGACATCACATATGAGTTTGAAGCCAATGTCAGCCATCTGATTCAACTTCTATGAGTGATACTTTAGTCTGGGAAATCTGGGTATCTGCTGAGGGCTTCCCGTTCTCTCGCCAAGGAGTATGATCGTTGGCTTCATTGCTTTCTGCATGCTCTAGCGTCATTCCCGTGGACGTGTCAAGGCTGCTGTCGGCACGATCGGGCGTATTACAGCCCGGTCCATCGACGGTTCTGGTCTGCTCCGATTTGGGCGCCGCCTTTCGTCGTGCCTTTGCAATAAGAGACTTAAAGTCTTGGTCATGACTAGCTGCCCACGCAGCCCCATCAAAGTCTTTATTCATTACAGTCGTAGCACTCCCTCCTCCATTCGAAGCACTCAGCATTTGACGGCCTTGAGTTCTATCCCAAATGTCAAGCTCATGTAGCAATTCACGTTTCGACCTAGGCTTGGTCGAGTCACAATTGGCATTGACGAGGTTGATCCACTCCGTATGCCTCCGAATAAGGAGCGGTCGTGGACCACTACTAGGAATGCCAATTTCGGAGAATTTCCTGCGCAATGCATTGTCTTTCAATAGGGAGTAATTCAACTGAGGAAGACGCTCCATAGTTTTGTGCGGCGGACGAGAACTCAGTGGTATATTGGCGAAATGCTGGGATCTACTCTTTCATATTAGTATTATAGATACAGCGACATCTAGCAGATTCTTCTACCTCATTGGATTGACATGAGACTTGGACAAGGAATCAGGCGTATTGTGTATGTCGAGATGCGAGAATACCGCTTCCTCTTTCATTCTCGCATTGCATATCGGGCAAGCAATCAAACCATCGTCTATGACGAGCGTCAGAGATATTACAGTAAAGAATTCAAGCTTCGCTCACCCGGCTGAAAATCGTTGTCACTGTTAACGTCGGTAGAAGGGTCAATGGCCAAATTTGAGGTCGCTGAATGATTTCTGAATTGTGATCTGGTTCTTTTGCGGCTGGCCTCTCCCCGCACGTCCTCGTCTTCATGTTCTGCGTTCTCAAGCTTCCGCTTACCCCTCCCCTTCCCTTCACCGCTCGACTCCGTGAAGACCTTGACATCCTCACCCAATTGAAGAATCTCCGGTCGGGCAGCTTGGAACAGATCCACAAGCTCTTGTACAATAGGGTTGGGTCTGAGCTTTATTTCCTGGTCTTGTGTTCGGCATGTCGGACATCTGCCATCCGTCGTGAGGCACCGGCGTATACAAAGTGAGCAAAAGGTGTGTGAGCATGAACTGATCATGGGCGTATTAAAGAAGTCTTTACATACTTGGCAGCGTAAGGCTGCCTCAACAGGTCCGAGTTGTGTTACTGGAGTGTGTAGCCAGTCCGATGGATCTGCAACGTCCAAAGTAGTGTCCATAGAATCTTTTGCCTCTGGGGATGTTGCTGGCCTCAAACTTCGCTGTAATGATTTGAGGCTTTTTAGTTCTAGAACTAGGGCTAGGGCGATAGAGGCGTCCTGTCGCGTCCGGCGCCACAGACGCGTACCTTACCTATCTAAAGTGATTTGTCTACGAATACGAGCAGTATAAAATGCCAACATTCGATGAAGAGGCACGTGATCTACCTTATCATTTCAGACTGTAAATACGCGCCAATTCCAATCTGAGTCCCGATTATCAAGTTCCAACATGCAGGCATCGAATACGTGCACTCCAAGTTGAACAAATCTCGACTGATTAACCGGAACGATGGCGCCCGAATCCAGGACGTTTCTCGCTGCCAGTGTCTTGAATGATGGGAAGATAGTACGTTATTGCTTTCTTTCACACGTCAATCAGGGCTCAATTGACCTGCTCAACGCAGGTGTCTTATCGAATCTTGAGTCGGGAATTGAAAGTCCACAACAACGTTGCTAAGAAGTACGAATTTCATGTTTATCCTTGCATCACAAGTTCGCTGAGACTTGTATCAGGTTGCTTTATGAATTTTACCATGTTCAAAACTCCAAGAAGCCAGGATCGATCCATGCGACTTACCTTCTTGACGGTGTTCCCTCGGTCCAGAAAGACCCAAATGTAAACGTGCTTCCACAAGATAGTGAAGACCTGCACATGCAAAGCAGTCCTTACATGAGCAGCTCCATGCCTCATGAAGCGAACGAAGAAGAGAACATCCCATCAAGGAGCATTGCATTGGCCAGAGAAGAGGACCTTGAAGGTAATAAGTTAATATAACGTGTAGCCCTTGCCTGGTGATGGGTTGCCATTGCTTTTGCTGAATAGGGTGACAGTTGCAAAACAAAAGTTCGAGGAACTCAATTCCATTCACATCTACAGCTTAGGTCCGAGCGCCGTGCAGGCAAGTCAAGACAGTAATCAGACACTTGGAAATCTATACTAAGTGGCTATTGGCTAGAACCTGCAAATTTTGTCTGAATGTAACCGAGCCGTATCCTCGATTTCTACTAGTGAGGATCCATTGGTGGTAGGAAACCAATATGGGGTGATTCACAATGCTAGAGTCAGGGTGAGTCTCTCTGTCCAAGAACACAGATGCTCTCTAATTGCGGTGCTCTTAAGCGGAGGACCGGAAAACGATCAAACGGACCTTTACCAACAACTTCAGCAGTCAAACTACATGACAAAGCTAGCAGCATTTCTCAAGGTGTCAGAGCAAATGTCGAAACTTCCAAGCAGCCAGATCGACCCTCGTCAAGTGGCCAATCAATTGGATCGACACCGCAGGCCGAGAGCAAGCCAACGGAGAAAAAGCCAACTAGCAAACCAGCTGCTCCGAAACGAGAGCAATCTGACATCTTCCAGTCCTTCTCTAGACCTAAAGCGAAGCTTACTAAAGAAGACACTGGGAGCTCGATCGGGGTATCTCCTGCTCCCGCCAGTAGACAATCAGTAGGGAACCTTTTTCAAAACATCAAAATGCTCCTAGCTAAAGGACTCAACAGGATACGAACAGCATACGTGCAGACGGTCAGAGCAATCGCTCTTATTAGGCATTCCTTCGCTAACACAGACAGAACCAATGGAAGATGCCTCGGAAGAGGAAAATGAGAACGATCTCGTGGGAATCAGTAAGTCCCAGTTGGAGAAACGAAAATCACGCTCTGAGCGGGAAGAGCAGCTGCGGCAGATGATGGATGACGAGGGTAAGCAGACACCAGTCCAACATGACGTCCATCGCTGATAGGTTGAAAAGATGAGGATATGGAAGCGAGTGCGCAGACCGCGGACGCTTCTCAGGAGTCGGAGCCTGTAGATGCACCAAGTCTACAGAAGGCGGCTTCTCCGGACCCGCCTGTAGATGTGATAGGAGGTCGCCGGCGAGGAAGACGAAAGGTCATGAAAAAGAAGACAATCAAAGATGAGGAAGGTTACCTTGGTTCGTAGAGCACTGCCATTACGTAGGATCTTGTTGGACACTCACATGCTGACCCTTTAATTTCGCAGTTACGAAGGAGGAGCCTGCATGGGAGTCGTTCTCCGAGGATGAACCTCTTCCACAAAAAGAGAGAACCCCTGCATCCACTGCGTCTTCATCGACGGCGAAAGGTAAAAAGCCTGGTGGGAAGCCTGGGCAGGGGAACATCATGTCTTTCTTCGGTAAGAAATAGCATGAGTATGATGTAGCGTTTCTATGTGATAGCACCCAAAAACTCTCACGTCAAATCCTCTCGTTCTCAAACAGCGAAACCCAAGGCAAATGAGAGCATGCGGAAATACATTTCGGCGTCACCTTTGACATCATTCACCGATGAAGCTTTGCTTTCAGTGATATCTGGCCCCTTCTGCGGATTGCTATCAACGAGATCGCTAGCGTTCATTCTCGGGCATCATCATGCGACACAATCGCCTTTGCCCTCATCGGTAGGGCCAGAATGATGATGGTGGGCCCTCTCGGACGTGTTTGACGATGGCGATTGATGGAATACCGGAGATGTTGACAACACTCTTCAACACAGCTGAGCTCGATGGTAAAAATGCAATCGAGGAGGTAGATTGATGGTGAATGTCGACCCAATTACGTCCGGTTCACCCAATGGATTCAAGATGCATTCTCACATGCAGGACATCAAGTAGCATTTCCACGCTTGTGCTCAAGGTCCCCGGTGTTGTCAACCTTGAGATCATCATTCTATTTCAACATGACTTTGCCATGCTAGGGACAAAAGATTTTCGACATTTCAATATTTCAGACCAAAAGATCCTTAATACTTTCGGAACAATGGTGAAGTACCACTGATGTATTCAGTACTCACCTTTTCGGAACCCATAACTTTAATACTCGTCATATCCTAGTTGCACAGACCGCCCAATAGTGTTTTATTGTTCACCTTGATCGGCATGGGATCGGCGCCTTGAAACCCGGCGTATCTAGTTACCAATAAATAGGTCTGGAAGGTCTTGAGGCAAAAGGGACGGGGTATTTGTCAAACGTGACGCCTGATAGAAATTGCTCACAATGATACAGATGATGATCGACAGAAATCATGTGAATGCAAGATGATATTACATCGCAGTCAATGGACGTGGCATGTTTGGAGAACAAGGCATAGGAGCTAATCCTTGAATTGAATGCTTATTCCCATTGATACAGCGTGCACTAGAACTTGTCACGCAAGTCCTGAAGACCTGCAGTAACCAAGAACCGATAACCGTGATCATCCTCTCATACCATTATTATGCTATTGGTGGTCGTTTAGTTTTCATTCAGCCATCAAGGGAGCACGACGCCATAGTCTAATCACCTAGACCCTTCTTGCCATCGTGGTCAGCGTCTAAAAATGCAGAAATTAGCGATTGATGGCATTAAGAAAGGTTCTCAATCAAAGGTACCTTTCATCGGGTTCAACTTATCCATAAGTCCCGGCTTCTTTGTTCCAGTTTTATCATAGCCGGAACCGGTAGGGCCGCTGCCGTAGCCACCTGTCGTCCCGGTGCCAGTGCTTGAACCATATCCGCCAGTGCCAGCGCCAGTGGCGCCCATGTTCCGGGAGCCGTCTCTGTCCGAATCGACACGGGGATCCATCTTGTTCTCAAAACCTGACGAATGGGGTCCAGACGTGGTGGATGAATGATGGTGACCAGTTGATGATCCTCCAAGAGCCCCACCCACCCCTCTTGGCTCACCCTCGAAACCATCATAACGCTCTTCACGACCAGTCAAGCTTCCGCCTTGCTTCTTGAAGTCTGCCATGCTGACAGCTGGGAGGGCCGAGGCTGCGTGGTGCTTGGCCTCATTCTGATGAACCTCATGAATAGGGACGGTGGTGTGGACGACTGATGGCTGGATCGTTTCCTTGTTTACGACAGGTTGAATAGTCTAAACCACAATTTTAGTATGCGCCAGCGAGAACTACTCGGGACGACTGACCTCATGAACGTGGTGGTGAACATGCTCGCCGGCGATGACTGGTGTAACAGAGTGTGTTTCTTTCGTGCCACCTTCAGTGCGAGTATTTTGGAACTGCGTACGTTCCTGCTCAAGACGAGCCTTGATGGCATCTGGATTGCCATGCTGATGCTCGCGGTGCTCAACAGGGATGATGTTGTGTCGGTGTTGTTCAGGGAGCACCTCACGATCCTTGACTGGCTGCACGGACGTGTGGTAATGGTCTTGGTGGACCTCGCGGTCAATGGCGGTCGTTGCCTCTTCATGACGGGACTTCATGATTTCCTCATTCACAACGGCGGGAGCAACCTTCTCGTGCACGGTGGTGTCATGATGGCCAGCTTTGTGCCTAAGCGTGGGCAAGTCAGCGTTGGGGGTTCAACTGGTGCAACGAGGAAGGTGGGATGATGGTAGCAATATGATGGTAGACAGACGAGGCGTCTATGGACTGCACGAATGAATCAAGGGATGAAGCATCTGAAGGCTGCAAGGCATGAGCCGTTGCTGGTGGGGGGGAAATACTGACATGAAGTCACTAACAGCAGTCTTTGCCTTGTCCATGAGGGCGGGTGGATTGTGCAGATGCTTGGTTCAGAGGGTGTAGGATGCGTGATGCGTGATGCGGTAAAGTATTGAGTATGCGAGATGAGTTAGGCGTGATGAGTGCTGGAGAGGGTACTGTGGGATGGAGGAGTATGAGGAGTGTGAGTGTCGGTGGATGTGGATCTTGATGTAGATAGAGAAAGTGACGGCGGGGCACGGATGAAGGATGCCTGACATCAGTCCCCGCGTCATCACCCCCCCTTCCAAGTTTTGGGCCGGGAACAGGGCGCCTAGAAGGGCCGGTGGGGCGGTGGATTCGCCTGCATCGCCCCAGCTAACTACTTCCAGGCAAGTGCCCACCACACTTGATCTGCCCTCTCGTCACAGAGTCCAGCCACACGTCGAATGCACGGCAGCTTGGAGTAAACGATACCCTCCTCACGTTCTACACTGAGCACCATCACCCTTGGTTCTTCAACACTTACTGCATAGTCCAATCCTTCCTCGCAGTACTCCTCCTCATACAAGCATGGCGTCCCGCGTCAAGAACATGTTCCACCGCAAGAAAGATGAAGACGCCGAAGAGCCAAGACCACGCCCTCGCGCGCCTGTCGTGGGCAATGGCGACCCAGCCGTGCGGACATCGCTTTACGAGTCCACCACCGCGGCCGGCTTGCCCCAGACTGGGGATTATCCTATCAAGGGAAACGATAGTTCAGTCATGTTACAGGCGGGTCGGAAGTCGTCCGTCCGTTCGTTACGCAGTCGGCGCAGCTCGAGCAGGGGAAGCCAATACAACACGCCCTATCAAGCACCACAATCTACTCACTACGACGGGTCTCGTCCAAATCCTCGCTTCTCTCCACCGCCATCAGATGCTCCTGGCTCTGGATCCTATAACCCATATCAAGATCCTTCGCTATCGACGGGGGTTCCGGACGATAGGCATAAAAGGTGGTCTCGCTCTCCCCTTCCACAGGAATTCGCAAAGTTGAGCCTGGGCGATTCGCAAGGTTAGTGATCTCAACCCTCAAATCGTGCACTGGTGTTGATACGCATACAGCTCCGACCACCGTCCCACAAACGGTGACCACGACTCGCACAGGACAACAACAACAATATGGGAATAGAGGCGCTCCCCAATCCCAGATTAAGCCCGATCAGAACAACGGTAATACGTTCAGAGCTGCTGCTGCGGATTGCTCACCCCAAGAACCGATTGCAAAAAGGATTGCTCCCCCGGCTAATGGCTACGGTGTTCGGAGCAAGCCCGGGGACAAATCTGTAAATCGACTTGATGGCCACACGCCTTCTGCATCAATACCTTACCAGGACAGTAATACCAATGATTTGAAAACTTATGCTCATGATGCACCGCGGGAACAGGGAGAGTATGACGCAGCTCTCGTGCGACAAAAGTCCATCCCTAGGAAACAGATCGGCACATCAGCTCAAGTCCCCTACCCTTCCGCCGAATCGTCTGCCATTCCGAGTTCTCACATAAGCCATGGGAGGCAAAAGAGTGCTTCAAAGTCTTTGCCGTCCACATCATTGTCTTCTGGTAATGGTTACGAAGCTCGCAAGATGGAAGCTCCGCCTCAGCCTGCCAGCATTCTCAATAGGTCAAGACCAATAACCAGAGACTCTGCCAAACCTCGCGATGGCCAACAAGTTGTCAATCGGGCTAAAAGTAATACTTACGATACTGAGGTAATCGAGAAGGTCGCTCCGGGTAAGTATCTACCTTTCTGTAGTATGTCATCACGAAACTGATGAATGTGATTCATTAGCTGTGGTCCATGAAAATGTTTCTAAGGATGTGCATCATATCCGGGAAGAGGTTGTAACTCGTGAAATTGATACCCATGACATCTATCATAGGATACTACCTGTGGTTGACGTCGAGGTGCTTCCGCCACGCCATTTTCTGCCAGTGGAAGGGGGCGGTCTGGTGGAGGTCAGCGCATCGGAGGTTCCGGGCAGAGGCCATAACTGGGTCATTGCAGAGACCGCTTCCAAAATCCCTTCGGATCAGGCCGCCCCTCAAGGAAGAAGAAGATTCACAGCCCGCGAATTCCCTGGCCGAGAAGGCGATGCAGTGAGATACATGAGCCCAGAAGGATATGAAAAGATCGAAGAGACTTGGGTCCACCCACCTGAGCTTGAGGAGGGCGCGAGGCTTACTGGACAGTCATGGCCCATGGTCTTTGGTGAAGAGTCTGGTGGGAACGAAGCTATTGTTACGCCAACCTCGAATGCGACGAAGAGGAAGAGCCCGAGGAAAGGACCGGCAATCCAGGCCAATTCAGCCCCAAGAGCTGGTGGACTCAGCAGGCCGACACAGTCCTTGACTTGATCCCACCTTGAACCTCATTGTATCCATAACCTAGATCAGATACCCCGTTTTCAGCCACCTGACATTGAGCGTTCAAGCGGTGCTTTCTGTTTGCAAAAGCAATTCCTTCTGTATAGTATCAACTACCTTTCGAAAACGAGGATAGTCATTCCTGTTGCCCAGTCATTTCCTAGCCTAATTTGCATGTAATGCACGCAATAACAAGCATCTTTAATGTACTCCGGCGAGGATACGAGGCTGTGATAAGATATTTGACAAACATTGGCCGTGATTGATGATCCATGAGGGAGGTTCGACCTCACAATGGCACATACATGTTTTCATCTGTCAACATACGTCGTGAGGACCATTCATGTCTGTCGGAGCGCTGGAGCACTAACGTGCTGAAGCAACCGAGACCAGGGGCGTTTTCCATTGTTCACCGGCCCTACCTTCAATAGGTTCTCCGGTTTTAGATTTGTTGTAGTCTGGCTCTAGCCGAGAGGATGGCAGTCACCAAGGACCGATCATAAGCTGAGCAGCCGTCGTTGAACTTCCCAGTCCAAGTTTGGCCCTGAAGCGAAATCTACGAAGCCACAGTGCCATCGCAATCGCCAAATTCGGCCGACAGCTGGCTTAGCGCGAATGGATTCAATAACATGTTCGTTGCGATGTAGACAATGAAATCGCGCCGTGGATGACGGAGGAAGGCTGGAGCATGCTCTCGAGCTGCCCCGGGGGATGTAGAGTTGATTCCACCCAAAGCCATGAGTGGCGTACAGCAGTGGAGCCATTGAAGGTCCGAATGCTTCGTTGCACGTGACGATTCCGGGAAGAATGCACGAAACAAGAGACTGGAGTTCTCCCCCATGGCATGACATGATGGTCTTGTGTGCCTCGAGCGCCGCAGTTGCGCTACGTGTGATCCTCGCGGCCGTGATCTCACATGCGCAGCAAGGGATGCGAAAAGCACAAGAGTTGGCCCAGGATCGGACTGGTCAAGCTACTGAGCAGTGTACTTGCTGTGAAGAGAGAGATGACTCGTCACTCCGGTCTCGAATGGTGGTGCGCTAAAGAGCGTCGCGTCTGGCCCGTTTGGGGGCCTGGTAGTCCCTCGTAAATTCGTCAGGATTATGTGACGCATCATTAATGATTATTACTGAGGCGGCGTCAGTCATCGTTCATCTGTACACCATCTTCCTGGCGCCGTTTCAGGGTCTGGGTCTTTTGAATTTTGGCCCATCCCTTCGCTTAGTCATCTCGGGCATAGGGCGGCTGGGACAGGGGTGGGTGGGCTCATAATGATCGTCAGGTACAGCGCACGAGATCTCCGCCCAGGACGCACTAGAGCAGGTTCGGTCATGGCCCGGTTTCGAACTCTGGACGTTCTCCCCTGACCCCCATTCTCACGTCCGATGGTTCGAGCAGGTACAATCAGAATCACCGTAGAAGGAACCGTCCCTTACGCGTTCACCAGGGGAGCTTGCCGCAGCTTGTTATGCGTCGAATGGCGAATATTAATACTTTCCCTTGATGCAGCCACTCATGCGTGGCCTCCACCACTCCCACTAGACGCGAACATTGGCCGCCCCTAGACCCTGGCCAGTCAAGTAAGGAGCCACTCTGACCTCTCTCCCCTGTCCGTCTCTCATTTCGCCCTTCCCACCCTCACCACCACGACCACCACGACCACCACCACCACCGTCCTTTCAGATTCTCCCTTCGGTCCCTTACCTTTGATCGACTTGAGCATCACGACCCATTCTCTTGTCGCTGCTCCTTCCTTTGTCTCTTTTCTTTGCACAATCTCGTCTTCCTCCTTCCCGACCCCATTTTCCACCTCATTCACATTCATTGTCGCTCGGGCTGTAATCTTGCTTTTCTTTCACTTGGACAGATAAACCGCCTTTCTTCGACCGGATTACATCCGAGAGCTTCATCTCGCTCGTCATTTGCATCTTCACTTCAAGAACAAGCGAAAGACCACTTGACGTGGTCGCAAAGTCCTCCATTGCGACTGCCAGCCAGCGCTATCGCACCATGCATTTTCCTCTCACCGCCCCTCTCTTCCTCTCGGTTCTGTGCGCATCAACCCTAGCATCTCCCCTAGCTAAGCGGAATGGGGACTCCTCCAAGGCACACCGCCAACCGGTGTCCGACCCCAGTCCCCGCAATGGTACAAAGGCGATGCTTCGGGCGTATCAGAAATATCATTGGGAAGCTCCTGTTCGCGCAAACGAAAATGTTGACACCACTGCGGGACCGGCGCCTGCGAATGAAAAGCTGGCCACCGCGGGCGGCTCTGGCTCCGGCTCGGTGACTGCTACGCCTGAAGTGCACAATTCGGAATACCTCTGTCCGGTTACCATTGGAGGTCAGCCCTTGAACCTCGACGTGGACACTGGTTCTTCGGACCTGTGAGTGCTCCTTCCTTGCTACAAAGGCCTCTTCTTTGACTAATGGTGCTTCGAACAGGTGGGTGTTCAACACAGCGTTGCCAGACTCGGCCAAGAAAGGCCGTCCCCTCTACGATCCTTCCAAATCCACGACCTATAGCAATGTAGCGGGCGCCACGTTCGCTGTGAATTATGGAGATGGCTCGCAGACGTATGGCAACGTGGGCGTAGATATTGTTGAAGTGGCTGGAATCTCGGTGATGGGCCAGGCGCTTGAGCTTCCAAGTGCTGTCAGCACCAGCTTTTCTAATGATCTGAATTCGGACGGTATCCTCGGCCTTGCTTTCCAGTCCAACAATGGTGTCAAACCGGAACCTCAGCCTACCTTTTTCGAAAACGCGTTGTCCTCCTTGAAAGCTCCTGTCTTCACCGCCAACCTCAAGGCCAACACGGCAGGCAATTATAATTTTGGCGTAATTGACCACACCGCCTACAGCGGTACCATCAACTACACACCAGTAGACAAATCTGGAGGTCTATGGCAATTTGAAACGAAAACGGGTCATAGCCCTGGTATCGCCGACACCGGATCGTCGTTGCTGCTCCTCGACGATGACATTGTCGGCGCGTACTGGAGTCAGGTGGAGGGGCATACTTCGGATGACCAAGGCATCATATTTCCCTGTGGGGCGACTTTGCCTGATTTCAAAATTGAGTTGGGGGCAAGCTATACGGCGACGATCGCTGGGAGCTTGATCAACTATGCTCCGGCGACCGGGAAATCTGGGTGTAAGTATAGCGCCTCAAGATGAGCATCCTCCGACTGCAGTCCCTGTCTCCGCTTATGATGGCTAATTCATAAGTTCTACAGATTGCTTCGGAGGAATTCAATCAAACAGGGGCCAAAAGCTCAATGTGTTCGGCGACATCTTGTTCGCCTCACAGTTCGTGGTCTTTGACGCCGGCAATCTGCAGATTGGGTTTGCGCCCCATGCCGCGTAGTCTCTACACGCCGGTCGGCTCATCATTAGAACGTAAATAGAAGTCGTTGCATCCTTCATGATTGTTAGGCGGGAGAGGCTGCTAAGAAAAGCATTCGACCCTTGGGGAGGGGTTTGGAGTAGACAGGAGCCGATGGATCGGCCCTGTCCTCGAAGATTCCATTATCCCCGAATTGTGTAATTAATTACCTTGGACGAAAAGATGAGATGTATTGCTCATGCGTACCGTTCATGGCTGACCTAGCGTATTGAGTTTTGGGCGGAACGTGGAACATTCGTATCGAGGGACCATGTGCATGCGTTCACATTAGCATCATGGTGATGCTCATACGTAAGGAGAAGTGGTCTAACGAAAGATCCCTTGATGAATATCCGCCTCTGATCGACATCAAAGTATGCACCGTCTCGCGGAAATACGTTCTACAGCGCTCCTAGTATGTACATGCTCTCTCGTCGTGAATTCTGCAATGCTACTGCTTCGTCGACCTCCAAGCAGCGGCTGCAGCGGGTACCTCTTCGTTCTTGGGCAGGACGTCTGGACAAGGGCCGACTGGTGTGACACTCTGCGTTGAATGAACCTGGTCAGCCACCTGATTTGCTTCAACTCGACCTAAATATTGTGAGAGAGAGAGAGGTGGAGATCGACTTACATAAGGGTTGATCTGTTTGTGGCTCTTCGTATAATGGTTTTTGATGTGTTCAAACTGCGTTGTCTCCCCAAACGCCGGCACGTCCCAATACAACGTCCTCAGCCATTCGTGGAGCGCCGGATACCCAGACCTGATGTCCCTAATGTTGCACTTGAAATGCTGCACATAGACCGGATCGAAGCGGACGATGGTTGTGTACAGCCGGACGTCCGCTTCGGTGATGTGCTCCCCAAAGTAAAAAGGGCCGGCATTCTTGGCCAAGTGCTCCTCGGCGCGGTCGAGGGAGGCGAAAAGCGTCTTGACGGCCTTTTCGTAGGCCTCTTGAGTCGTGGCGAAACCGGATTTGTAGACGCCGTTGTTGATGTCGTTGTAGGTCCAATCGTTTGCGCCTTCGATTTCTGCCCTCAAGTTTTCGGGGAATAAATCGATCTTTCGATATTCATCTGGCAGCAAGTCGTCGAATTCGGTGTAAAACATGCGGATGATCTCGCTTGATTCGTTACTGACTATTTTCTTCTGCTTGATATCGTAGAGCGTGGGGACGGTGAAACGCCCTGTATACTCGGGTTCGACATCGAAGTAAATGTTCCGCAAATGTGAGAAATCCTTATGGATGGGATCTGGCGTCACATTTTCCCCTGGGACCTTTTCATCCGAAGTTGCGAATCGCCAGCCTTTCATGATTCAGAATAAGTCCTTGTCTCTGACATCATCAGGTTGAATAGATACCCTTTTCTAGCATCTCCCAGTGAACTGAAGTGTAGGGGATCAACTCTTCAAGGCCCTTGAGTTTCCTCACAATAAGCGCTCGATGGGCTACATCGCACGGATTCAATTATCGAAATACAACGACCGAGGATAGCGACAACTAACCCCATGGACAAGCATAGGAGACATAAAGGTGATATCTTCCTTTTTCCGGGGGGAATTCGGCACCCGGCTGCTTTGAGATACTGCTTCGGAACTGCGAAGGCTTCCGCTTGAATTCTCCCGACTTGTCTGCCCAGGTGGTGATTGAGGAGCCTGTGCCTGACTGATTGGAGTATTAGCATTGGAAATCTATCCCTTTCCTTGTGAGCGGATGGTCAACGCTAAAGGGAGATCCACGTAGGGGTGGTGATAAGTCAGCATAGGTTTGCCAAGGCTGCTTAGACACTCGCTAGATAGAGCCGACCAATTGCCACCGCTACGTAGATCTCCCTTTAGCGTTGACCATCCGCTCACAAGGAAAGGGATAGACATTGTTCTCGGCGATCCTACCGCCATGCTGACAAACGGAGCACGAGCAATAGATGCAATGAAGGGAAAGGATGGACGCTTCCACAATAGATCAGGACGCGCAGTCACCGTAAACATGTACGAAGGCAAAGTCGAAAATGTCGAGGGAGTGGCCTTTCTTATGAAGTCCAGAAGATGACGGCTGCATCTCCGTCTAAATTCCTTGTCATCATGGCGGGACCATCCCGTCCTAGCGTGGATGCATCTCATTCGGGGGCGAGGTGGCGTTCTAGATGGCTTAGTCAAGATCGCGTAAGTCTCACCAATAGACTGTCAATAGTGTGTGCTGGACGAGCATCCGAGGAAAAGGGAAACCATGGCCATTCCATGCTATGCTATGCTTTAACTGTTGATGCATACTTACCGTTCCTTGCTGATCATCTATGAATGTACCGCCAAAAGTCCGTGCCTGCCTAGGCCGTTGAACGCCCTCTGGTCGGCAACACGAACATCCAAACGACAGCCTTCTATTTGTTGAGCTTGAGCATGACGTACGGAACCTCAACGTCTTCCTCTGTTGTATCCTCCACCGTCATCTCGAAGATGACGTTCTTCTGGTGATCGGGAATCGGCTTCTTGCTGATCGTTTCCACCAACTGGCTCAGCCTACACATCACGCATCAGCTTGGCTTCTGTGGTGGACGAGGCGTACTCGTGAGACTTACTTGAGAGGCAGGCGGTCTTTGAGCTTGCTTGGTGGATAGAAGCTGGCGTACAAGAGACTGACCCCGGAACTTAGCATCATGATATCAAGGCCCTTTTCCTTGAAGTCATCCAGGAACTCCTGCAACGTCACGTCTTCAACTTCGAATCGATCCCAAAGTTTATCAATCGTAACTTCACCTTTGCTGCCCGCGTACTTGCCTTTCGGGCTTGCAATGGGCTCACTGAATCCGAAAAATGGGAGTGCAAGGTTGACGAAACCGTTCTTGTATTGCTCAATGTCATCTTTGCCGTCCACAATCTTGTAGAGTTCAAGCACTACAAGGCCGGTGACTAGTGCCGTCGTCGTGGCGATGGCTGGGATGATTTTGCCTGCAATAAACTTGGTCTTGTGTCGGTCGGCCTCTTGGATCGCATAATTTTGAGCGCGCAGATTACTCGCTGCAGTGATGAAATCAATGTGATGATTGGTGTCGTCATCTTTTTCAAACTCCACCGGCTCAAGCTTGGAACCCTGAAGCGATTTTGCAGGCGGAAGTTCAGACACAAGCTTCTCCAGCGTGCTGTTATCATCAAAGTTGGACCCCGGTTGTTGGGCATTTGGATCCGGTTCGTTGTCATCCGCCTGGATCTTCACGGATGAGCTGGGGGTAAATTCTGGGATGATCATATCATCCATGACCTTTTTCGCATGCTCCGCCGTGATACCATCGCCTGAGATCCCATAATTGAAAGCATGCAGATGAGCAGCTGCGACGATGAAGCCCACGTGAGTAGAGTTGGTAGTATCAAATTTCAAGGGATCCGGTGCTCTTTTTGGTCCCGACCAAAAAGGCGCACCACTTGAGGTAGTGGAGTCCTTGGGAAAGTTATAAAGTAGCTGTTGGATAGCGTTGTTGTATTCATTCTCGAACTGTTTCCTCGCCCACACAATGCAATCGTCGGAGTCTTGTGGCTTTTCCGTCACCAAGTAGTCTCGAAGACTTTCCAAGGTCGGAATCTCGTTTCCTGCCTGCTTCAACGTCTCCTCAACGTAGTTTGGTTGCGAAATGTAAAGATTGACAGTCTCTGGAGGTCCAACGAAGTAATTGTGGAACTTCTCTTTTGCCCAAGCTATTGTATGGTCAATCTTATTAGGGAAGCTGCGCAAGGTGCATTGTGGGAACGACTGCTCTGGTGGATCCTGAGAGCTAGAGTAAGACTCAGTCAAGCTAGGCAGAACAACCTGCGTATTGCCTTTGGTGCCGAGAGTTCCGCTGTCGAGCAATGGTTTGCGGAAAAATACACATCGACGGTCAACATACTGTCTTGCATCCACGTTGTCTAGTGCATTGGTAACACCATCGAGCTCTTCCCAGAAAGTCTCATTGAAGATGTGCTCCGTTTCTGGACCTACCCTGTCTGGTAGGATCACAAATTTTCCTTTGAGATCTGGGTTCATGGCCTGGACAGCTTCGGCAGCGCACTCACTCTTTAACTTCCCCACGTCTTTGGGTCGGAAGAGAAATTGACGATTCAGATTGCTCTTCTCGATCTGGTCCATGTCTGCGACACTTATTTTGCCCTTGGCTCCCGTTGCAAGTCCAATCAGAGCCCAATTCTTCAGCATCTCGCACCCGATAGCACCTGCACCAACAAGGAATTCGTTGATGTGTGCAATCTTTTCTTGGAAATCCTTGCCAAATACAGCTATCTGTCCATCATACCTGCTATCCATGGGCTTGCATAGCTCTTCAGATCGCTTGACAGAGCTTGGCAGGGACTCCAAAGAATCAAAATAAAGCCACTGTACTATAGGGTGGAATTTGCCCGAAACGGATTTCAGCACCTCTTGCGCAGCCAGGCCTCCGAAGAATGCCGCCATCGGTGCAAGGTCGCCTCGAGCTTGGTAGCTGAGTTCTCGTAGTAGCTTTTCATCAAGCTCTACTTTCTCGTCTCCACCATTAGCCAGTTCCTGTGCGTACTTAAGTACTTTCGTAGCGTCATCATCAGAATGAGCTTTCGGGAGGCTTCCACCGTGCTTGCTTGCAAATTCCTGCAGGGCCTGGAAACCAATGTGAAGTTGCTGAGGTCGGTCAAATTTTGCAAAATCTGACATGAGGAGCTCGGGCTTCTTTAATTGTTCCGAGAGTGGCTGGAAGTTGATAATCTTAGGCATCTTGACTTGGGTGTAGAGACCACCGCGTTGGTATTGTCCAAGCTTAGAAACGTCCCCAATCGAGAATGTATATGGACCTTTGACAGTGATCTTGCGAGGTTCTGAATTGTTAAGAGCCTCCAAGCCTTGTATCTCCGAGAACGTCACAAAGTCGCCATCTTCGAGGCCATGCCTCGTTTCATCTAAAGCAGATACTAGACCATCGTCATCAATGCCAGCAACAATTCCATTGACGGGATTCTCTCCTGTCGGGTCTGCTATCGCGAAGTCCTTTCCGAAATCCGTGAATATTGTGCCGAAGAGGCCAAAAATATCTGTGACGACAACAAAGATGCCATGCTCGTGACAATAATCAGCTATCATGATTTGGTCCTTCAAAGGAGTTCCGGTGAGAACAACGACTTGATAGCGATTCAAGAGACTGAAGTCGGCGGTCAGACTTTTGCTGGGATGCTCGAAGATAGGGGTGTAGGCATTGAGCTCCGCGACCCTAGGAATAGTGACCGCCGCCCTCGGTTTGCCGACGTCGTCTGGATGTAAGAAGAACTGGGAGGAAAGGTCGGACATGGCGGCTGGCTCGGGGTCAAACAAGGTGAGAGATTTGACGCCTGCCAGAGCAACGTTTTTCGCTGTTGATGGCTGGTTAGTCGAGGCTCAACGATCAAGGTAGAGAGAATGTTCGCGGACCTATTTCAACGCCTAGTCCTCGCAATCCAGCAATGAGCACATGCGACGAACCCATTCGCTTCATGGCTTCATGGCCCAAAACATAGAGCTGCCGACTGTAGAGAGATTCGTCGATTTCGCCATTTTTGAGCTGCTCGGAGCCCACGGAGGGAGGATCGACTTCCATCTTTGAGCCCTGGAATCGCTTCTTGTTAGCTGAAATCCGTGTGTACGGAGGTTGTGACAGTGACTGAGTTTTGTCTCATGCCCCAGCAAGCATATCTGGAGGTATCTTGAAGCAAAGCGATAACAGCGGAGCAGGGGTGGGTACGGACGTAAGCCAAAGGCGGTCCCGAGTGTGACCCAAGACGAGCACGTACCGTCATGATCTTCTTGTTCTCCGGGCGGCTGTGCTCATCAGAAGATTTCCTCTTACCCAGCGTTGCCGCCTTGGGGATATCAGCGTGGGGATGAATTTTGGAAATATAGCAGTGCTTGCACAAAGGCAAGCTCAACTTCTGCGAGGGCGTACGATATCTGGCAGTGGAAAGAAACAGGAGCTATCAGCTATGCCAGTATGTCAATAGACGCCTGTCCGCCTGTCCGCCTGTCCCTGTCGGAGGGTGTGACCGATCAAACGCTGATGAGGACAGAGCATCTAGCTCGCCGGAGATATTGAAGACGCTAATCAAACGCTGTGAGACAGAAGGCAGTTGCGAGGCAGAGACAGGGAGAGGGAATGGAGGAGGGAGAAGTGTTTGGGGGAAGATGGTAAATACAACATGTCATCAGATGGATTGTCAGGCAGCCAGCAGCTTAACAGTTAACGCCTTCTTAGCCCTAATATCCTAATAATACCTTAATACCGTAAGCTACTTTCCAGTACCTTGGCTCTTGGCGGCTTCCCAAGCGGGAGACTCCCACCCGCAGGGATCCCACGCCGCAAAGGCCGGCTCAGAAATTGGCGTGTGCAAGTTTATCGGGATTCCTTGGCATTACCTTCTGCGGGACACGTAACCAGGATTTTGGTGGGCCCACCACCAAAATCCTAGTATCTTTAACCATCAACCCCATAACCACCACCACCACCACCACCACCTAATCAATAATTAACCATATATCCCAATTAGGCAATCGTAAGGCTCTTAGCGGTAGAGAACTAGCAATCGTCGTAATCCGAGTATACTATAAGTCCTACTACCCTCGCTGTCGCTAGTAAACCCACTACCACCGTATCGAAAGGATTCCTCTATTTATACACGCGCGAAGCTCCTCCTCGAATCTTACTAGCGGCCTAATACGGTGGCCTTAAACGTCTATTATAGTAGAACGACGGCCTAGAGGTAGGAGAGAAATATTACGATATATAGCGATACTAAGATACCTCGTCGGCTATATAGTTAATATAGTCTATACGACCGTCTCTCGCCTACTATAAAGTAGAGTCTTCTCGAGTATTAGGCCTAGAAACCC
>JAABUI010000355.1_pt1 | contig 39781 bp, 42 predicted proteins | sample 5559111 | NCBI WGS metagenome assembly JAABUI01 (sample SAMN10711870, study PRJNA513365) | rock metagenome | isolation source: Antarctica rocks | place: Antarctica: Victoria Land, Buttleship Promontory | reverse complement strand
CGGATTCTGCGACGCAAAGGTGTTCGCCTTCACCATGTCCTGCGCGAACTTCTGCACCACGTCCCGATGCTGGGCCAGATAAGACTGCGAGGTCACGTACACGAACAACGGAACCGAGGGCAACGCCGTCGACAGCGGCGACAGCAAGACACGAAGCCCGGCAGCTTTGCCCTGACTGATGCCGGGCTCGCTGAGCACGGCCGCGTCGATCGTCCCGTTGCCCACGCTGGCATCCATCGTCGACGGCGGGGTCTCCACGAACTGCACCATGCTCGAGTCGCCACCCAGCTTGTCGATCGACGCCTGAGCAGAAAGCTGCGCGCTGTTGCCGATCCCGTTGACCGCGACCTTCTTACCCTCCAGGTCTTTTGCGGACCTTATTGGGCTATCACCCTTGACCATGATCCCGGTGGCGTCGGTCTCCGGCGATGAACCACTGGTGGTTGCGTTCGCGACGATGACCAGGGGCACGTTCTTGGAGATCGCCTGCAGGGCACCCACCGAGTCGGCGGCGGTGAACTGCAGCTGACCGTTGAGCAACAGCGGAATCGCGGCCGCACCCGAGTTGACCGTCTTCTGAGTCAGGTCCAGGCCGCTCGCGGCGAAGGAGTCGGTGGATAGGGCGGCCAAGTACGTCCCGCCCCCGACGCCGACGGTGACCGTGGTCTTGGCGTTGCCGCCGGCGGCCGATGCCGCCTCGCCGCCGGCGGGTTTGGGCGAGCTCGAACCACACCCCGCGATGACCACCGCCGCGGCCAGCGAAGCCGCAACGGCAACAGTGTGACGAGTTCTCATCGCTTGGTACTCCTAGTCGTCGCGACCGAGCCAGTGCGTGGGCGGCACCCAATAGAGTTCTGTTATCGAGTGACCAGGAGTGTTCCCCACCGAGAAGAACGTGTCAAGGGTCACTTCAGGTGACCAGGTGAGACCCGTCAACAGGTTGCCGACCCGGCTCTGGTGACGTAGCTCACCGCAAGCACTAGCCGCAGCGAATTACTGTGCGGCGGTGCCGAGGTTCTCCCGAACCAGCTTTCGGGCTCGCTGCATGTAGGTCACCACCGTGGCTTCTGCCGCGTCGCTGTCGCGCGTTTCGAGGGCCTCCAGGATCGCTTTGCGCTCGCCGATCAGCTCACCGGCGATCCGTTGCCACAGGGCCGGTGACCGGCGTCCGCTGTCCTGAGCCAAGGCGATCTGGGTGTCGATGAGGAAGCCGGACATGCCGATCAGCAACGGGTTGTGCGAAACCTCCACCAGTGCCTTCAGGAAGTCGTTGAGCGCGCCGGCGAAGTCGGCACCGTCGGAGTCCGGTTCGAAGCGACCGGTGGCCCTGCGCAACGCGCTCAAGTCCTCTTCCGTGGCCGCGCTGACGCCAAGGCGCATCGCCGTGATAAACAGCGCCTCGGAGACGTCCAGGATGCCCAGGATGTCCACCCGCTCCAACTGCACCACGGCCGCCATCGCCGTGGACAGCAACCTGGCCGTCTCGGCGATGACGAAGGTACCGGAGCCGTGCCTGACCTCGACGAGGCTCATCGCGCTCAGCGCGCGCAGCGCCTCCCGCACCGTGGGCGAGCTGACGTCGTAGTGCGCGGCGAGCTCCTTCTCCGACGGCAGGCGCGTCCCCCGGACGAGTCTGCCGGAGAGGATCTGCAAGCGCAGGTCATCGAGCACCTGGTCGGCTGCACGCGTCCGGTCACGCCGAAAGGGACTACTCGTCAGGCCTTCCGTCATGTGCTGTTCGCCCCTCATCGCTCGCTCCCACCAACGGTCGGCACATCGCCGACACTGTCACCTAGACACTAGGTGAGAGAAGGTTCTTCTGCCTAGCGCCAGGCCGTGGACGAGTGTCCGGTCCACTCAGCCCCTGGGCCGTTAGCCTCGTCGAAGATCAGCCAGGTCTTGGTCGACAGCACCCCATCCAGGCTCTGCAGGCGCTCGAGGACAACATGCCGAAGGGCGGCGTTGGTGGGTGCGCGCACCAGTACCAGCACGTCGTAGTCGCCGCCGAGCAGGGAGAAGTGATACACGAACGGCAGCGTCCGCAGGGCAGCGGAGATACCGCGCCAGGAATCCTGCCGGATGGACAGCGCCACGTAGGCCGAGCTGTGCAGGCCGGCCGCCTCGAAGGCGATCTGCGCGGCGTATCCCTCGATGATGCCGGCGGTGTGCAGCCGTTCCAGACGGGCGTAGGCGTGCGCGCGAGAGATGTGCACGCTTTCCGCGAGGGCCCGCACCGAGATGCGGCCGTCGCGGACCAGGCCGTCGATCAGTCGGCGATCGACGTCGTCCAGCGCGTACGCCTGCGTACCGGTGGTAGCCGCAACGCGTCCACCAGTCGGACGGCTCATTCCCCCGTCATCTGACAATCTGTCACCCCCAGCGTGCCTTTCGACCAATCGTCCACACTCTAGCGATTCTGTTGTCAATTACTCGATAGGTAGCCACGATTCACGGACAGCGTGTCAATCGATGAGGAGGTCACGTGACCGTCGTTGCGCCGCACCGTACTGCCGACTACCGCGAGTTCCTCCCCGCTGACGAGCCGGTGCAGTACCTGGACGAGTCCGGTCGCTGGTTGCCCGGCGAGCATCGCTACCCGGTGCCCACTCCCGCGCGCCTGCTTGAGGTCTACCGAAAGATGGTGCTCGGACGGCGCTTCGACCAGCAGTCCACCGCACTGACCAAGCAGGGACGCCTCGCGGTCTACCCGTCCTCGCGCGGCCAGGAGGCCTGCCAGGTTCCCGCGGCGATGTGCCTGCGGCCCGCGGACTGGATGTTCCCCACCTATCGGGACTCGGTCGCGCTGATGACCCGCGGCGTCGACCCGGTCCAGATTTTGAGCATGCTCGCCGGTGACTGGCACTGCGGCTACGACCCGGTCGCGCACCACTGCGCGCCGCAAAGCACCCCACTGGCCACCCAGCTACTGCACGCCACCGGCCTCGCCTACGGCGAGCTGCTGAGGAGCCGCGACCCCGTCACGTTGGCCCTGTGCGGTGACGGCGCCACGAGCGAAGGCGACTTCCACGAGGCACTGAACTTCGCGGCCGTCTTCCGCGCACCAGTGATCTTCCTGGTGCAGAACAACGGCTACGCCATCAGCGTCCCACTCGCACGCCAAAGCGTCGCCCCGTCGCTGGCGCACAAGGGCGTGGGCTACGGAATCGGCAGCGAACACGTCGACGGCAACGACCCGGTGGCGATGATGGCCGTGCTCGACGCCGCCGTGCGCTACGTACAGGCCGGCAAGGGCCCGCTGGTCATCGAGGCATACACCTACCGCATCGACGCGCACACCAACGCCGACGACGCCACCCGCTACCGCGAGGACAGCGAGGTACAAAGCTGGCTCGCCCGCGACCCCATCGCGCGTTTGGACACCTACCTCCGAGCCGAGGGCGTGCTCGACGACGCCGCCCTCACCGTGCTGAACGCCGAGGCCGAGGATGCCGCCACCCAGCTACGGGCAGGGATGAACATCGACCGCCAGCACGACCCGCTCGACTTGTTCCGCTACGTCTACGCCCAGCAGACCCCACAGCTGCGTGAGCAACAAGCACAGGTCGGCGCCGAGCTGGCCGCCGAGTCCGAGGAGACGCACTGATGGCCACCGTCACCATGGCCCAGGCCCTGAACGCGGCACTACGCGACGCGCTCACCGCGGATGAGGACGTCGTCGTGTTCGGCGAGGACGTCGGCACCCTCGGCGGGGTCTTCCGAGTCACCGACGGGCTGACCCGCGACTTCGGCACCGCCCGGTGCTTCGACACCCCCCTGGCCGAGTCGGGCATCGTCGGCTTCGCCATCGGCATGGCCATGGCCGGCTTCAAACCGGTCGTCGAGATGCAGTTCGACGCGTTCGCCTACCCCGCCTTCGAGCAAGTCGTCTCGCACGTGGCGAAGATCCGCAACCGCACCAAGGGCGCATTGTCCTGTCCGATCGTCATCCGGATCCCCTTCGCCGGTGGCATCGGCGGAGTGGAGCACCACTGCGACTCCAGCGAGGGCTATTACGCCCACACCCCAGGGCTCAAAGTAGTCAGTCCCGCCACCGTGGACGACGCGTACTCGCTGCTGCGCGACGCCATCAACGACCCCGATCCCGTGGTGTTCCTCGAACCCAAACGGCTCTACTTTGCCAAGGCCGACGTCGAGCTCGGCGCGCGTGAGCCGATCGGGCGTGCCGTGGTGCGCCGGACAGGCACCGACGCCACCCTGGTTGCCTACGGGCCCTCGCTCGCGGTGGCACTGGATACCGCCGAGGCCGCAGCGTCTGAGGGCCGCAGCATCGAGGTGATCGATCTCCGCTCGATCGTGCCCTTCGACGACGACACCGTCACCACGTCCGTGCGCAAAACCGGTCGCTGCGTCGTCGTCCACGAGTCGCAAGGATTCGCCGGTGTCGGGGCGGAGATCGTCGCCCGCGTGCAGGAACGCTGCTTCCACTACCTGCACGCCCCGGTGCTGCGGGTCAGCGGGTTCGACATTCCCTATCCCCCGCCGAAGCTGGAGCGCATTCACCTGCCGAACGTGGACCGGGTGCTCGACGCCGTCGACCGGCTGCAATGGAACGACACCGCTGATGCCCGTTGGGCGGTCGGAGCGTGAGCGTGTCCACCGAACCGGAAGTGCAGGTCTTCCTGCTGCCCGACCTCGGCGAAGGACTCGCCGAGGCCGAGGTGGTCGAGTGGAAGGTCGCCCTCGGCGACACCGTGGTGATCGACCAGGTGGTGGTCGAGGTAGAAACCGCCAAGGCGGTGGTCGAGGTTCCCTCGCCCTACGCCGGCATGGTCGAGGCGCTGCACGGCGCGGTCGGAGCGACCGTCATCGTGGGCACGCCGCTGATCACTATTGCCGCGACGGCGGGCGCGGCGGTGCCGAGTGCGCCCGGCGCCCCGCCGTCCCACGAACAGCACCGCGAGGAGGAGCGGGCCGGATCCGGCAACGTCCTCATCGGCTACGGCACCAGCGAGGCCAGCACGCGACGCCGCCGGCGCGTGCGACCCGACGCCACCAACGCCGAGCCTTCGGCGCGCACTGAGGCCCCGCCGGCCACCACTGCCCCGCCGGCAGCGCCCCCGCCGCCAGTCCGGGTGTTGTCCCCCGTTGTCCGCAAGCTGGCCCGGGACAACGACATCGACATCTCGACGTTGGCCGGGTCGGGATTGGGTGGCGTCATCCGGCGCTGCGACGTCGAGGCCGCGATCAGCATGGGCGCACCACGTCCTGCGGCCGAGGCCCCGGACGGCGGAGAGCCGGCACCGGTCGAGCGCATCCCCCTCACCGGGTTTCGCAAAGCCGTCGCGGACAAGCTCTCCACCAGTCGACGCGAGATTCCGGACGCCACCACCTGGGTGGACGTGGACGCCACCGAGCTGATGAACGCCCGACGGGCGATCAACGCCTCGCTGCCCGACGAGCCGATCAGCCTGCTGGCCCTGTTGGCCCGGTTGTGCATCGCCGGATTGGCCGAGTTCCCGGAGCTGAACTCCACCGTCGACAACGGCCGCCAAGAGATCCTCCGCTACCGCCACGTCAACTTGGGCATCGCCGCCCAGACCCCGCGCGGATTGGTCGTCCCCGTTATCGCCGCGGCCGACACCCTGACCACCGCCGAGCTATCGGGGGCGCTCCGCGAGACGACGACACTGGCCAAGGACGGCAAGCTCGCACCAGGCCGCCTCGCCGGCGGCACGTTCACATTGAACAACTACGGCGTGTTCGGGGTCGATGGGTCCACGCCGATCATCAACCACCCCGAAGCGGCGATCCTCGGCATCGGTCGCATCGTGAACAAGCCCTGGGTCTTCGACGGTCAGGTGGTGGCGCGCAAGGTCACCCAACTGTCGCTGACCTTCGACCACCGGGTATGCGACGGCGGTATCGCCGGCGAATTCCTCCGGCTCTTCGCCGACTACGTCGAAAGCCCCGTCGCCACGTTAGGCCGCATCTGAGCGCAACACGGCGGCGCCGTGGCCGGCGGAATCTGTGTAACGTTCGATCAAAACCGGCGGCGTCGACTACACCCATCATTGAGGACCCCATCATGAACCTCGCCGGCCACCCTCCTTGTCGGGGAGACCGAGGTGATCGCCGGCCCCGGGTATGACCGCTGCGGTGTCTACGCGGCGGAGGACACCGCCGCGGGGCTGCAGACGGTGCGCGACCATCTCGCTGTCGAGGCACCCACCGCCGCCACATGAGCAGTGGCGCGGGGCAGGTGCGCCATCACCTGCGGGCCGGGGCGAGGCCGGCCTCGCCGAGCCGGGCCAATGCCTCGGCGAGCAGACGGCGCAGCTGGGGGCGGGTGCCCTCGATGACCCAGACCGTGTCGTCGCGGAAGACCACGGCGAGCTCGTCGACGGTATCCTCGCCGATCTCGGTACCGGCCGAAGCGATCGTGACGGCGGCCGCCGCACCCATCCATTCCACATGCACGCTCATCGGGGCCACCGGTGGGTAAGGGTTTCCCGGGCGGTGCGGCCGCTACCGCACTCGCACCACTGCCCGTCGGGCCCGGCCCGCCACATCACCGTGAAGCAGAAGCCGCGCCCGCACGCTGGGCGGCAGCGCCGGCCGCCGCCAGCATCCGCCGGGCCACACCGACGACCTGCTCGCCGGATTCGCGGACCTTGTTCACGTCCCCACCGGACCATCCGACGACGTAGCCGAAGGTGTAGGACCCGGCGTCGAGTCCGTGGGCGGCGGTCACCAGTAGGCCACCGACTCCGCCTCGACCTCACACCGGCCGCGGCAGGTGCGGTAGGTCGGCAAGTCCTGCACATGCCCGCACTCGATGTGCCCGAGCTCGTGCGCCAACGTCTTCACCGCCTGGGCGTCGCTGACGTCGGCGCGGATCCGCACAACGCCCTCCGCGGGGTCGGTGTAGCCGTTCGCCCCGCCGCACTCCCCCCGCTGCAGGCGGTAGCCGTGCGCGGTGATCTGCGCGGCCAACCCGTCCCACAACCCGGCCGGCGCCTGCCCATCCAGCAGCACCGGGCCCACCTCGGGCAACGGCTCCCCCTCGGTTTGGGAGATGTCGAACACGTACACCGCCCGGAAGCCGCGAATCTGCCGCCGAGGGCTCTGCCCGCCGGCCGCCGCATCCTCGGACGGGGCCGCCGCGTCCTGCTCGGACACCAGCGGGCGGTAGGTGCACGGCGCCAAGATCGCGATACCCTTCTCCCCCTTGCGAACCTGCCTACCCAGGCCCTGCCACACCCGGAACCCGGCGACCCGGGACGCCTCAGGTGCCTGACGCGCGATCAGTAGGACGTTTCGCAGCGAATACTGCGGCATCCGGGCCACGATTTGCAGCATCTCCTCCCACCCCTGCGACGACACCAACGCCGCAGTGCCAGCCACGATCTGCTCATGCAGCTCGGCGAGCCTGTCCCCCTGACCCGCACCACCCCGGGCAGGGCGGGGACGGCCACAGCGAGAAGCGGAACGGGAAACAATTCCAGCAGTCATCAGAGTCTCCAAAACGATTCTTCGTGGGCTGGTCAGGCCCGGTTAGTTGGTCCCCCGAGTATACCGCGCAACTACCCCAAAACCGCTGTCAACAAACGACTAAACCGCCGAGACACCCGGCATGGGGTGCCTGCGGTGAGGTGCGTTTCCGGGGCCTTTCGATTCAGCCCATTTCTGTCGGTGCAACCCACTAATGTCGAACGTGACCAACACACCGGGCCTGACCAGCCCACGAAGTTTCAAGGGAGTTTCACCATGACCGATCTGAGTACCACCGTGACCGTCATCGACGCCTGCGGGCGGGCACAGGTACCCGTGCTGTTGCTGTCCGACCCAGGGACGGGCAAGTCGAGCCTGGTCCGTGGCATCGCCGCCACTGAGGGCGTGCCGTGCGAAACGGTGCTGGGTTCCATCCGCGAACCCGCCGACGTGGCCGGGCTGCCCGTCATCGGGGACAACGGGGTGGTGCTCGACCCGCCAGCCTGGGCCAAACGGCTCCTGCACGCCGAATGCGGCTACCTGTTCCTGGACGAACTGACCACCTGCCCACCGGCAGTGCAGGCCGCGATGCTGGCCGTCGCCCTGGACCGCACCGTTGGTGACCTACGGCTGCCGAACGCTGTTCGCGTGATCGCCGGGGCGAACCCCGCAGACCGGGCAGCAGACGGTTGGGAAATCAGCCCACCGCTGGCTAACCGGTTCTGCCACGTCAACTACGCCCCCGGTGTCGATGAGTGGCTAGACGGCATGACCACCGGGTGGGCCGCGCCCCCCGCCTCCCGCGCGATCGGTGCCGACACCTTGCGCCAATCAGCCATGGTGGCGACGGTGACCGGATTCGTGCGGACCCGACCGGACCTACTGCACGCCTTCCCCGACAGCGCCGCCGCCACCGGGGGACCGTGGCCCTCACGGCGGGTGTGGGACATGCTGTCCCGTGCCCTAACCCACCTACGCGACGACGACCACGCCGCCACCCAGGCCGTCGTGTTCGGTCTGGTCGGTGAAGGCGCGGGCGTGGAGTACCTGACCTGGCGGCGCGACGCCGACCTGCCCGACCCCGAAGCCGTGGTGAACGACCCCACGATCGTGTCCTGGAATGAGCGCCCCGACCGGGTGTGGGCGGTGCTGTCCGGTGTTGTTGGCTGGGCCGCTGCCCGAGGCACCGTGCAAGCCTGGCGGCAAGCGTGGGGGCCACTGCTAGCGGCAGCCGAGCACGGTGCCCCCGACGTGGCAGCAGCAGCGGCCCGCGTCCTGGGCCGCTCCCGCCCAGCGAAAGCTGCCGTCCCGGCAGCGGTGCGCACCCAGTTCGCGCCGATCCTGGTCGCCGCTGGACTCTCCGAGGACAGTGCGGCATGAGTGCGCCGGTCCGGGCACTCACCAGCGCCGAGGAACGCGCATTCCGCCTCGCCCGACTGGTCGCCGCCGAACTCGCCCCCTACTTCATGCACGCCCTGTTCGCCGCCGCACCCGTGGCTGCCCCCGGTCTCGGCACCTTCGCTGTGGACCGGCACTGGCGGCTCTACCTCGACCCGCAGGTACTCACCGGGCCAGGCGGATGGGACAGCCACACCGCTGGGGCCGTCCTGATCCACGAGGTCGGGCACCTGCTGCGCGACCACGCGGGCCGCGCCGATGCACTCCCCGCGCCCTACAACCACCTGGCATGGAACCTCGCCGGGGACGCCGAAATCAACGACGACCTGCTCGCAGTCGGCATGCCGCTTCCCAAAGGGGTCATCACCCCCGAAGCGCTGGGCTGTCCCCCCAACGGACTTGCCGAGGACTACTACGCCACCCTGCACGAACCGAGCGGGCCGAGTGCGGCAGCCGACGACGGCGGGGCGGGATGCGGGTCCGGTTCCGGGTGCGCCGCCGTGCCCGGCGAGTTGCCCGCCGACCAGCACCTCGCGGACGGGACAGCGACAGGGATCGACCCCGCCGATGCCGACCTGGTACGTCGCCACGTCGCCCACGCCGTGGCCGACCACGCCGCCGCCCACGGGCGCGGCACCGTCCCGGCAGGCCTTGAACGGTGGGCGGCAGACGTACTCAGCCCACCAACCATCCCCTGGGCACAACTGCTGCGCGCCGCCGTACGCCGCGCTGTGGCCGACCAAGCCGGGCGCACCGACTACACCTACTCGCGACCCTCCCGGCGACGCGTACCCGGCACCGTGCAACCCGCAATGCGCGGACCGTCCGTGATCGTGTCCATCGTGGTGGACACCTCCGGGTCGATGAGCAGCCGTGACCTCACCGCTGCGATGAGCGAGGTGGCCGGGGTGCTGCGCTCCTCCGGGGTGGCCCGCGACCAGGTACGGGTGTCCTCCTGCGACGCTGCCGCCACCACCGGGCGACGCGTGCACTCGGTGAGCGCCGTCGCGCTCAGCGGCGGCGGGGGAACGGACATGCGGGTCGGCATCGCCGGAGCCGAGGCTGCCCGCCCGGCACCCCACGTCGTCGTCGTGCTCACCGACGGGGACACCCCGTGGCCCGAGCACCCCACCCGGGCACGGCTGGTCTGCGCGGTGATCTCCGCGCGACCGCCACACGACACCCCGCCGTGGGCAAGCACCGTTCACATACCACCCGCCGCGATCTGACACGGAAACTGTCGGACCCCTTCACTAGCGTGATCATCACCAACCGGGCCTGACCAGCCCACCACCCCAGGAGTTTTCGACCATGACCACCGAACCCAGCGCCGCGTTGCGCACCTACGCCGACCAGATACTCATCGGCACCGGCCTGACCGGCGCCCACGCCGAAGCAGCCGCCAACGGCACCCTGCCCGAAGCGCCGCCACACGCCGCAACCGCCGCCGCCGCGCTGCGCGAGGGCTGGACCACGGCGGCACACAGCAGTCAGGGCATCTCGTGACCGCCGAATGGTACGACCTGGGGCAACGCCTGCACGCCGCACGCACCGGCCACGCCGTCGCCCGCCTCCTTCACTCACCCGTGCCCGCCATACCCGCGCCCATCGCCGTGCGCGCCACCACCGACCGGCACAACGTCACCGTGACCGTCGCCGCCCCCGGCCACCCCGCCGCCACCGCCTGCGACACCGAGGCACTGGCCCTGCTGAACACGGTGGGCGTGAGCATCGCCGCCGAACACCCCCGCACCTTGGTCACCGACGACCCGGCCACCCTGCCGACCCTGCTGGGCCTGGCCCGCACCGTCACCCCGGACGGTGGCTACGCCGACACCGCAGCGCACATCGCGTGGTGGTCCGACCGCGCCGATTTCCCCGGTGGCATGGCTGTCATCCCGCTACTCGACGCCTGCCGCCGCCGCTGGATCACCGGCAGCACACCCGACGCTGAACACCACCCCGCCACCTGGCGGACCTGGCTCGGTGTGGACGACACCTCCTGCACTGCCGCCTTGACCCTGCTCGACAAGATCACCGATCTACCGCCGCTGCCCCTGCTCGACACCCTGACCGAGGACGACACCTACTCCTGGGGCCGCGCACAGTCCGAGCACGCGGACGGGTGGGACTGGCGGCGACCCGACACCATCGGACGCGCCGCTACCGGACTCCGCGCCCGGTGCGACGCCGCCGACGTCTACGCCGCCGCCCTGCTGGGCGACCCGCTGTACCGGCAGCGCGCCGTCCACACCGGCCACGTCGTCACCGGCCACGTCCTCCCCACCACCAGCACCCACCGCCAGATTCGGGTGTCCTGCGACCGGATGGATGCCCGCCTACGCGTCGGCAACGCCGTCACCGGCTGGACCGGGGCACCCCAGGATAGGGTCGAACCCTTCGACGCCACCGTGCACACCACCGAGGTACTCACCGGCCGGTTGACCCTCACCCTCACCGGCTGTTCCGGCACTGTGCCCGCAGCCGGACACCCGATCACCCTGCACCCCGCCCCACCCAGCCCCTACCTGCTGCAATCCGGGCGACGCCGCTACCGCCGCCTGTTCGCCACCCGCCACTCCTGGCTCACCACCGGGCGCACCCCGACCCCGACCCGCCGCGAAGTACCGCTGGAAGTGCTCATCGCCGGGGCCGACGACTCCTGACCCCACACCACCACGGGCCTGACCAGCCCACCATCCAAGGAGCACCACTCATGCGCACCATGCCTCACCACGTCACCCAAGCCGCCCCGGCCGCACCCGTCCCCACCGTGGCCTCCCCGCAAACACCGCACCACCACCCGTGGCCGGGACAGGCCATCCTCAACGACCCCGTGACCGCCCGCGTGCTGCACTCCGCCTGGTCTGGGGACCCAGCGGTGATCGTCCCGAGTCCACCGGGAGCGGGCAAGACCCGACTTGTGGCCCTGCTCGCTGCCGCACTCGCCGGGCGGGCCGACCTACGGGTCGGGATCGCCGCACAGACCCGCGACCAAGCCGTCGAGCTCGCCCGCCGCGTCGGGGCACTCACCGACACCGCCGCCCTGATCTGGTCGGCGAAACACCCCCGACCCGACACCCCCGGCACCCGCATCGCCACCGGAACCGGGGTGCGCTACCCCACCGACCACGGCGGCATCCTCATCGCCACCACCGCCCGCTGGCTGTACTGCGACCCCGCCCAACTCCGCTGCGACATCATGATCGTGGACGAATCCTGGCAGGCCACCTACGGCGACCTGGGAGCACTCGGGGCCTACGCCACCCAAGTGGTGTGCGTCGGTGACCCCGGCCAGATCGACCCCGTGGTGACCGGCGAAACCCGCCGTTGGCGGACCTCGCCCACCGGACCGCACCTGCCCGCACCCGACGCGTTGATCGCCGCCCACGGCGACGCCATAGCCACCGTCACCCTGCGCCACACCTGGCGGCTCGGACCCGACACCACCGCCCTCATTCAGCCCGCCTTCTACCCCACACTGCCGTTCACGTCCCGACGCCCACCCGAGCACCTGACCGACCCGACCGGTCACCCACTGCCCGAAATCGCCCACCAGCAGGTAGCCGTGAACGCCGGACCGGGCGACCCCGCTCTGGTCACGGCCTGCGCCGACCGGGTGCGCACACTGCTGGACACCCACCTGCACACCAGTGAGAGCACCCGCGCACTCAGCGACCGGGACGTGGCTGTCGTCTGCGCCCACGTCACCCAAGCCGCCGCCGTCCGCGCCACCCTCGCCCACCACCCCCACCTATTGGTCGGCACCGCGAATCAACTCCAAGGCCTCGAACGGCACGCCGTCGTCGCCCTGCACCCCCTCGCCGGGTACCGCGACACCGAAGGTCACGCCACCGACCCCGGCCGTGCCTGCGTCATGCTCTCCCGTCACCGTGCACATCTGAGCGTGGTCCTCGACGCCGCCACCCCCACCGTCCTCGCCGCCGCCGAGGCCGACGACACCGCCGCGCGCACCCACCGCACCGTCCTCACCGCCCTGCTCAACACCCCCCGCACCTGACCCACACCACAACCCGAACCACACCCTCAAACGGCCGGCCACCCCAAACAGAGCACCCCATGCCGAGTGTCTTGGAGGCAACCACCGGTAGTCCACGGAAGCGAGGCAGGGGCGGACTCAAGCACCAGTTTCGTACTGGAGTGTCTGGTCGAACCAATGTTCGCCGGATTGGCAGGTCAACTGCGTGGCGCCGAGTTCGCGCGGCGCCGTCAGATCTTTCCCCGCTGGGTGCACGGTGAAGCCGAGGCGCTTGTAGAACTCGGTGAGGTTCCGCTGTTGCGCGAACTGTCCGTACATCCACCGGTACTCAGCTCTGCGAAATTCCCCCACTGCGCGGCGGACCAGCTTTGTCCCGATCCCTTCCTGTTGGCGCTCAGGCGCCACTGCGATACCGGACAATTTCACGACCAGTTGCGCCACCACGGGGCGCAGCTCGGCCGGGTACGCCTCGAAGAAGTGGTGCGGCGGCCCGGCCAGCAGCATTCCGACGACATCTCCACTGCTGCGGTCCTCCGCCACCAGTACAAGCTCGAGGAATCCGCCGCTCGTCAACATTGTGCCCTGATCAAGAATGTCCATCGCCTCGTCGAAGTGGTTGCCCAACCAGGGCAACCACAGTGGCTTCAACCGAGCACCGTCGCCCGGCTTCCCCACCCGCATTCGAAGCGGCGGCGGCGTGCTCGTCGACCGCTCTACCGGTGCCATTGCACCGCCTCATCGATGCGTTCTGTGGCGCTGTCGGCGCTGATGGCCAGCGTCGCTGTCGCCGTGGTGACCGCAGCCAACCGCGTGTAGTCAAGGGTGTCGGGTGTGTCGGTGGGCCGGTGATAGTGCGGGTTGCGCAGCACGGCGGTATCGGTGATCGCGATCGCCGGCACTCCGACATTCCAGAACTGGGCGTGATCAGAGCGGTCAAGGTTGGACAGCACCGGCAGCACGGTGGTCAACAACCGTCCCCGTAAGCCGGTCGAACGCGGATCATGCACGGTCATGGTCTGCAGAGGTGTGGCAGTCGCCGCGGCGGCCTGAGCCCACCGCTGCGCCATCCACGTCGAGGAGGTGCGATGAACGATCATCGCGAAATCCCCACGATTCTCATTGGCTCGCAACTGCCGCGCGGACTCCTTCATCAGAGACTGCGCACGCCGAGGCAGCTTCTGGCTGCCCGGATCGTCGCTGTAGTAGCCGACTGATTCCAAACACACCATTCCCACAAGTTGGTCGCCGAGTTCGGCTGCCAACACCTCGGCACCCTGATGGCCGGTCTCTTCCAGGTCGAGGGCCGCGAGAATGACCCGCTTGGCTGGGTTCATTTCGGTCAGAACTGTGGCAAGTTCGAGCAGCACCGCAACACCGGAGGCGTTGTCGTCGGCGCCGGGGCTGTCTTTCACCGAGTCCAGGTGAGCCCCGATGAGCAGGGCCGGCCCTGTCGTTGCCCCCCGCTCTGCGACCAGGTTGGTTCCGGTCAACTTGCGGTAGTACGCCAACGGCCACACCGGTCGAGGTCCCTTTGCGTCGGTGACACCCACTCGGTGTTGCACCTCCACCGGCTGCTCTCGGACCGTCCACCCAGCAGCAGTCAAGTGATCAGTGGCGTACTGCCGCGCGGCGAGGTGACCCGTGGGGGCGTACCGACCGTTGCGGGGTGACGCGGCGAGGTGCTGGACATGGCCGCGCAGCCGGTCAGGGCTGACCGGGATAGCCTCGCCGGTCGGTGGTGGGGGCGGGGATGCATCGTTGCTCATTGCTGTCCTCTGCGTTCGGTGGTCTCTTACGTGCCGGTGGGCGTGATGTGCGGGAACAATCCGCCATCGTGCTGCTCGAGCTCGGCGACGACTGAGACCTGCATGCGGGATGCGCGGGTTTCGGCGTGATGGTCACGGTCGTACCAGAGGTGACAACCCTGACACATCCCGCGAAGGTTTTCTGGGGCACAGTCTTCGGGGCGGTGGTTCAGGTGCGCGGTGGTGAGGACCACAGTGGAGCGTCAGGTGTAGTCGCGCTGGCCGTGACGGTTCGGGCACCGAGAAAGCTCTGGGGTGGGGCCGAGGTGGGTGCCGCGGCCGCACTCGCCGCGGCACTCGCACCGCCCCCCGCGCGAACGAACCTGATGTGCCGGCTGATTTCGGGCCAGTTGGCTGGGTAACGATCCCGGTTCTCAGGCCGGATGGGCACAGCACCTACCTCGGCGATTTGAACTTGGCCGCCATTGCACTCATTGGCCGGCACCGTGGCGGGGTCGACCACCAGGTGTTCCGCGACTCGATCCGCGCCGGCGAGCAATGACGGTGAGGACGCCGTCACGGCACGGTGCACTGGAGAATCTTCGGGATAGCGCACCAAGATCTCGGACAACCGCTGCGTCACCGACATTTCGGCACCATCGGGGCCGGTCGTCAAGTCCGCGAACGTCACCACGTCCAGCAATTCAGAGGATGGCTCCGCGAATGCCGCCAGCTCGTCGGCAAGTCCTCGTTGCTCAGCCTCGAACACCGCACCGGTGTGGTACGCCACCAGCGACACCACCAGCTCCGGCACACCGTGCGCGCGGAGGAAACGAGCGCCGTCCACCGGGTGAAAACCGGTACCACCAGCGGCGGTGCATATCCGATGTCGTGCAACCACGCCGCGGCCCGCACAACATCACCGGCGACGGAGCCCACGTCGAGTTCCGACGCTAATCGGTCAGCTGCAGCACCAACTCCCTGCACATGCCGCCAGCGACGGCCCATTCCAGAGAGCAAGGACTCCGACGCCGACCGGGCCGACGAGGACGAGCTCGTCGAGCCACCGGCCAGCTCTCCCCGAGAGCTGCCTGAGCGCGGCCCCAGCTCTCACATAGTTGCTGTCCGATCGGATCTCGATGTCGGATCGGTGATAGAGCCACGCCCCGACTCCGGTACCCCAGCCCACCACGCCAGATCCCCGCACTGTCTCAAGGGCGTACTCCTGCCCAACCACCGGTTTCTCAGGAACCCGGTCCTTTGGGATCGACGTCAGCCGACCGGCCCCGCACGCCCGGGGTACTGGAGGTGATCTCCGGCCAAACAAACCCAACCGGGGTCAGACAGACAAACCAATCACGGTCCGATTCCCCTACAGCTGTCACCGCGACCAGCTCACGTTCACGCTTGATGCTGCTCACTCTGTGTCCTGCCTCGATCGGTCGATCTCGGTGAGCAGCACTTCGCTGGCAGCTACGAGCAGCGCCACCGCTTTGGTCAGCTCCCTGATTCTGTCCTTCGGAGTCGGCTTCCAGTAGTCCTCCGCCCAAGGCCAGCACCACGGCTGCGCCGGAGCGGACAGATAACAGAGGGCCGCGGCGACAAGCGGGCCGAAACCTTGCTCGACGTCATGCGCGGGTGTCCACCCCTTTACGTCGATCTGCCGGCGACGCTCCGCGGCCACCAACTCGACGGCGCTCACCGCAGGCGGCGCCTGCGCACTCACGACGCACTCCTCAACACACCCCGTGCCCGGGAAATCTCGGCCAGATCGCCTCTGTGACCACGGAGACGACCCCGGCTGGGGACGCCCCTGGGTGCGATGGACGGCGACTGTCGCGGGGGTCGTATCCGGTCGGCGCCGAGCGCCGCCAGGTTCAGCGGCAAACACAGCACGTGGTCTTCACCGCCGGCGTGCCACCCGACGCACAGGGTGCCGTCGCGTTCCTCACGCACCCACTCCACCGTGAGAGGCCCCTGTCTGGTGCTGTCCGCCGCGATAGGCAGGTACACGACGTCGCCGGGGTTCAACTCAGCAATTCGCGAGATCATCATCATTGTTCACCTGTTTCCTCAGTGGTCAGTTCGTTCCGAATACGGTTGCGTCTCAAACTTTTCTCAGCGCCCAGAGAGAGCAGACGCAATGTTGGGAGCTGGATCTCCGTCACCTCTCACATCGCCCCGGTCGCTCACGCCGGTGAGGTGGGTGGGTGTGTCAGCTGGGGGGCTACATCGCGACGCCAGCACGAGGGCGTCGAGTTCGTCGGTGACACTCGGTGGGGGCGGCAGCGCGTGCTGGCGGCGGGCATCCCGCCGGTCGACGGTGTCCCACCCTCCCCATATCCCGTGCACGTCGTGGGTCAGTCCGTACGCGCGGCAGGGGCGCAGGAACATGCATTCGTGGCAGGCCAGTTTGGCTGCGCTGGTGTCGGTAGCCGGCTGGCCGAGGAACGCTGCGGCCACCGCCGTGTCGGTGCCGCCCGTAGCGCAGGCTTGGGTGCCGTCGACGGGTGGGTGGGCGCGGTCATCATCACGCCACCTCCTTGCTCTCTGCTGCGGCGCGGAGCTGCGCCAGGGTCGGCGTGGTGTGGTTCTTGGGGACCTCCGGTAGCCGAAGATCTCCGATTCGCCCGGTGAGCTCGCGAACCTGCTCGGCGACGCGGCGGGTGATGCGTTCGGGGTCGGGCTGCAGGCCGCCGGCGTAGCCGAGCTCGCGGCCGATCCATCCGAGGGTGAAATTCCGCTGTTGCAGGGTGCGGATGATCTGCCAGGTGGGGGTGGCATCGATGCGTTCGCTGCCGCGGTTGCGGCCCCGCCCCCGTGACCCCTGGTCTGTGCGTTGGGACAGGCACATCTGTGCCGTCGTCGCCCGCAGTCGTGCCTCGTGCTCCCGTGATACCTGGGGCAGGCGCCCGGAGGCCACACCGCGTAGGACGCCGAGGGGAACCCCGGACACCGCGGCCACCAGCGTTCTCCCGGCCCCCGGCCGCTGGTTGTTGTCGGAATCGGTGGCGATCACCGCGGCGAGCTGGTCCTCGAGTTCGGCGAGGTGGCGGCGGGCCGTGGCCGCATCGGTACCGTCGACGACCGTGGAGCGGCGGCGCGCTTTCCATTCACGTTGGTAGGTGCGGGCAGCGAGCACACACACTTCGCAGTGGCACCTGCGGGCGAGTGCCCCGCTGCTGCCGTGCTTCACGTGGGCCGGTAACTCCAGGGGCTCCTCGAACTCCCGGGTGCCCCCGACATCGCCATCCCACTCCCAACCCGGAAGAGCGGCCAAGGCGGCGGCGCGGGCAGCGTCGACGCGACCGTGCCGGTAGTCGCGGCGTTGCAGCGCCACCCATTGCCCCAAACTCACTCGGATGTCGGGCAGCTGCTCGCGGTGCACGGTAGGCGGGTTGGCGTGGCCTTCGCGGGTGGTGAACTGGCGCAGCGCGGCGTAGGCGAGGCGCCACTGTGTCTCGGGTTTGTCCCACTGCCAGCGGCGGCGGACACCCTTGGCCCACCGCGACGGGGTGGCCGCCCAGATCTCGTCCTCCAAGGCGGGATGCAGCGTCCCGGTCAGCTTGCTACGGCGAACATCCCACACGCAACGACCCAACGGGAGGCCGTCCTCGACGTGACCGGTGGGCACGTCGGCGGTGTTTTCGAACTCCACGAACTGGCGCAGGGCGTCGGCCATGGCCAGGTCGAGCTCAGGCACTGGTGCCCACGTCCAGCCGGCCAGCTCCTCGAGCAGCTCAGCACGGGCCGGGTCCAGGGTGCCGTCACGGTAGGCCTGACGCTGAAACGCAACCCACTGCCCGAGCAGCTCACGGTGCGGGGCCGCTGCCCGCATCCCCTCGAACACCGAGGGAGCCGAGTCGGATTCGGCCACGCTGCCGTAAGCGGCGGCGAAGGCCTGCAGGACGCTGAAGGTGTCGTCCCAGGCGGCATCGGCACGATCCCAGAACCAGCCGGGGACACCTTCGAGGCGGCGGGCACGCTCAGCGGGCAGCAGACCCCGCAGGTGCGCGGAGCGTTGCTTGGCCGCCCATTCCCCTACCTGCTGGCCCTGGTGCACGGTGTTGCGAGGTAGCCGTGTGCTGGGGTGGCGCCACGACCAGTCCTCGCAGGCGGTGAAGTACCGCTCCCAGGCGTCGCCGAGGTCCTGAACCACCCGCAGATGCAGGAAGTCTTCGTTGACCCCATCGGGCAGGCGATAGTGGATGCGGGCGGGACGGTAGCCACCGAGGTGGCCGTGTCGGGCGTGGCTGCGTACCGCGGCGTCGAGCTCGTGGGCGAAGCGTTGGTCGTGGGCGCGCAGACCGCGCAGCACGCTCCACAGCACCCCGAACTTCGACAGCAGCAGCCCGGTGTCATCGTCCCCGGAAGCCGGCAGGGTAATGGGCACGATGATGGTGCCGATCCGCTTGCCCGGGCACGGCCGCAGCACCCGGCCGATGGCCTGGATGATGTCGACGACCGAGGGACGTTCGTCGGCGAAGTAGACGGCATCAATCGCGGGGACGTCGATTCCCTCGGTGAGCACTCGGGCGTTGGACACCACCCGCACCTGCCGCGAATCCCGGTTTCCCAACCACTCGAGGGTGGCGGTCCGGGCTGCGGTGGGCATCCCGCCGTGCACGTGCCGGGCCGCGACCTGGTGCCCGCCCGAGGTGCGGGCACCGTCGAGGACCTCAGCGAAATGCGCGGCCTTGCTGATACGCCCGTGAAACGACAGCACCCGGCGCACTCCGTGGGTATCGATGGCATCGAATACCGCGGCCGGCACCGCCGTCGCGGACTTTGATTCATCGACCGATCCTGCGCACGCCCGGCGATGACGAGCACCTGGTAGTCGGTGAGCAGACCGGCGGCGATGGCGTCACCGAAAGTGACGGTGTGCGCGAGCACCCCGAACGTCTTCGGGTCATCCATGGAATAGGCACCCTCGGCGGTGACCGTGCGCGGAGTCGCCGTCATGAACAGCCGGCGGCGGGCTGCGATGGTGCGGGGCTCCAGCACGGCACGGAACTCGGGACGGGGGGTCCCGGCGAGTCGATGCGCCTCATCACAGATCACCAGATCAAAAGCCACCCCGGCCGCGGCCTGCGCTGCGGCGACCACCAGCGCCGAGTGATACGTCGAGAACACCACCTGAGGACGGTCCGGGCGGCCCTTCCGCAGGAACCGTGCAGCGACCGTCGAGTCGGTGGTGACCCCTGCACGCACGGTCGCCCAGTCCGGCTCGGCGGCGGTACCGGCATCCTCGTCGAGGCTTGCGGCGCGCTCGGCCACCCCCGTGGATGTGGTGGGGTCCGAGCACACCACCAAGGCCTGAAACGGCCAGCTCGCAGCGCGGCGCCATTCCCGCAGGGTTTGCGCCAGCAAAGCAAGGCTGGGGACCAGCACTAGAACGGTCGTGGCGTCCGACGCTTCGGCGTGCCACCGGCCGGTTAGCGTTTTGCCGGTGCCACACGCCTGGACGAGCTGGACCCGCTCGTGCAAGGCAAATGCGCGGACCAGGTCGGCGAGGGCATCTACCTGGTGGGGGCGTGGTTCGATCCTGCTCATCGCAGCCTGCCCTCAACATTGGTCACGGCCTTTGGTTGCGGCAGGCGCCGGTGCGCGCTCATCAGTCGGCGGTAGCAGCGCGGGTGCAGGGGGGCGTGGTGCAGGAACCGTGGCTGGGTGGTGCCGGCGCAGAGCCACACCGCCCGTCCGCAGCTCAGTCAACGGCCGCGGCGGGGCCCTCGGCGACTCATGACGCCGCCGCGGGGGCAGAAGCCCGGTCATCCGTGAAGCCCAGCGCGGCGAGCAGGTTCGGGGCCAGGCGGTCCCGGATGACCGCATCATCGAGGTCGACCAGCGGAGAGCCATCAGCCCAGCAGGTGATCTGGGCGACCTCGAGCAGAGCTCCGGTCACCTGCTCCGCGGTGCAGGTGACTGCGTCAGCGAGCTGGGGGGTACTCATGCCGCCACCTCGGTGTGGGATCGCAGGTAAGCGATCTGCACCGGCACCGGGACACCGCCGATGGGCGAGCAGGCCATTCCGGTCGCTTGGGCCCAGGACCGAATGGTGTTGCGCAGAGCGAACCGTTCACGGGGCAGATACCCACCCCAGATGCCGTACGTTTCGTTGTGGGCGATCGCCCACTGACGGCACCGTGTGGCGGCGGGGCATCTGGCGCACACCTGTTTCCCAGAGCGCCCGCGGTGCCCAACATCGGGGAAAAAGATCTCGGGGTCGATGTACTGGCAGGCCGCGTCAGCCCTCCAGTCATCCTCGCCGGCGGCAGCCGACGGGGCGGGGAACAAGTAAGCGAGAACCGTGGGACTGCTCATAGCAGTGCCTCCTGGGCGGGATTGTCGCGGCGGCTGGCGACCCCACGGAGTGTTGGCACGCGGTGCGGTGCGGGTGAACTTTCGTCACTACCGAACTCGAGGACTGAACAAGCCCAAACCGGTGGCACACCGATCGGTGGGCGCGTGGGGAAGGGCTCGGTGACGGTGGTGAGTTGGGTCGGCATAGCGAACCTCCTTGCCACCCATGAAGGTGTCGCACAGAAGGGTTTGTGACAGGCACCAAGAATTGGCGAAGACGCAGCAGCAGCAGCGGCAGCAGAGGGGGTCCGGTGATGTCCGGCGCGGGTCGGGGACCAACCCTTCCCGCGCCGGACATCAAGCCACTTCCCGTGGTAATCGTCACCGCGGACCAACAAGTTCGCGGGCACAGGAAGGGCTTTCGGGGCCAGCCTGAGCCGACCGGCACCATCATAGGCAGCGGCAGCGGCGATAGGCCCCTGGTGTGGGCACAGCGACATGGGTGTCACCGCGCCGAGGTCAACGTGGCGGGGGCTGCGCCGGCGGCCACGGCGGTCAACTCATCGCGCAGCCACCGATCCCCGGCGGGAAACTCCACCAGCACCGGTGACGGGCCGGCCATGATCTGCTGCCACTCCACCTCGCTCACCGGAGATCCGGCCACGACGTACACCCCTGCGCGCCCGGGCAGATCGACCGGCAAGTCGGGCAGTGCCGGCACTGTCAGCACCACCACCGCGGCGGTGTCCCAGTGCGCGACCAGCTCCCGCGGACTCACCCACCGGATCCCCTCGCTGAGGGGTTCCCACTCGCGGCGCAACCCGACGGGATACCCGGTGCGCACCGGCGGTCGGCGCCACTGCGACAAGGCACAGTCATAGCCGGGAAGGTGCTCAGCAGCAGCCCGGGTCAACTTCTGCAGGATCTGCGCGGCGGTGCTCCCCGACCACTGCGGACTGGTCTGCGCCTGGTCCTCATAGGTATGGGCAGCCTTGAGGACTTCCACCGGGTCAACGGTGAACACCGGGACGTGGTGGTAGGCACGCAGCTCCGGATCCAGTACTGGATCAGACCCGCCCAGAGTGCTGCGCGCAGCGCAGATGCTGTGCTCGAGCATCAATCTGCCTGCCGCGGTGGGAGAGATGAGCGCACCACTGTGGGTGGTGCAGGTGAACGCGGCTCGGGTGGGGTTGCTGAGCACCCCATAGCGCGCAGCGGCGGTGAGCAGGAGATCCAGGTGGTCAGCAGAGACAACGGTGGCACTCATGGGTGCTCCAAAGTTTCAGTTCGTGCGGCTGGTCAGGCCGCGGTGTTGGTCGAGATCCCACCGTACCCACAAGTGCTGCGAACCGTCAACACCTGGTGGTGGAAAACCCTGCGCGACTACCCAGCGGCAGCCCTGCACACAGGTGTTCCAGCCGCCAGAGCATTGACCGCCGCCGCAATGTCGACAACCACCGGTGGGGTCCTCACCCCATGCCGGTGGTCCCAGTCCACCCGCGCGAAGAGAAGCTCCTCGACCCGCTCCCAGGTCTCCGACCGCCCACCCGCGTCATGGTGCGGGGCCCGCACCCCCACCTCCTGCGCAATGAACCGCAACAGTGGCGGCGGCAACGCACTCACCCCGGCCAGGAACCCGCGCTGATAGCACCAACGCGCCAAGTCTTGCGCCTTACGGTGCCGGGCCTGCTCGGCGCGCACGGTATGAGCGAAGTCCACCACAAGCTCACCCCGCCACCCGATCAGTGCCGCGGGGCGAGTTCCGCAGCCGGTCAAAGGCCACACGCTCCCCGTTGACGTAGGCACCAGAAGCCGCCAAACCGGTGTACTCATCGAGCTGCGCCCGCAACCCACAGTCGGTGACCAACGGGCATCGGGCGCACAACGCCATCGCCGGGGCAGCCGCGATCACCGCTTGTCGACGGTTCAACGCCGCAGCGTGCGCGGCTTCACGGTCGCTCCACCACTCAGGCCGTCCACTGCACTGTGCGCGGCCGTCCCTGGCGATCGCCATCGCCAGCTGGCGCACGAGCACTCTCTTCGAGATCGGCCTCACCGCAGCTCCTCGTCCCGGCGCAAAGTGCGGCGCACCCCGCGGGCAGTCAGCGCAACGAGGACAGCGACAACTGCCACGACCACGAAGATTCGAGACAGGTCCAGGCCGGCACCAGTGGTACCCGGAATCGAGAGCATCGGAGACGCGGTCGGCGGCAGGAGGAGGTTGTGCTCAAGGCACCAGGTGACGACCTTCTGCCAGGCCACCGCAGCGATGGCGCCAGCGGAGCCCAGGACCATCATGCCCACCACGATCATCACGATGATGTCGGTGTCTGAGTGTTGTTGCGATTGACGTTCCATCACCACTCCTCGTGGTCGACCAGCGGCGTTTTGGGGACTGAATTGGAAATGCTCATGAGGGCAGCTCCTCGGGGTCGGGGTCCAACGGGTGGCGAATGGTGAGGAGTTCGGTGTCGGGCAGCGTCATGGAGCCACTCTCGTCGCCGTCGCCGCGCCAGTCGATGACCATGAGCTCTTCGTCGTCGAGGTCGCGTTCGGCGAACTCACACACCGCCCACTGGTAGAGGGAAGGTTCGACGAGGACCCGGTCGCCGGGTTTCACCCTTCGCGCGGCGACGTCCTGTTCTGGCTCGTACTCCTCATCGACCGACCACTCGGAAGACTCCACGTCCTCGGCGGTCTCATCGCTGGTGTCCTGGGTTTGGGATTGTGCCGCGGAGGGTGGGGTTGGGGTCTTCGTGATGGACACAGCCAGGGCCGACGGGTTGGGATCATCGAAGCTCAACGCCGGAACAAGATCGGCGCACAAGACGGCTTGCCATTCCCCGGTGGTGCCCGACTTGTCGTCCTCGTCGATGGGATGCAGCAGCTCCTCGGCCAGCTGCACATGCAATCGAGGATGAGTAATGGTGGTCGGACGCAACCGGTCGAGGATGGCCAGATCCTCAGCGTTGTTCTTCTTCTCCGCCCGCCGCGGGTCCGGTGTCCAGAATCCCTGCACCTCGGTAGGAATGTCGTCGTCGTCGACGGCGGTGCCGCGGCCCGGGACCCCGCGGGGCACGCTCACCCCGATGTAGGGGGCTTCGAACATCATCATCGCCCCCTGCGGGGATAGCCGCCCCAAACTCATCCGGGACGCGAAGTTGTCCCTCATCTCCCCGCCCAGGAACTCCGCGTCCGGGCGCTGGGTGCCCATCACCACATGAATCCGGGCGGTGCGGCCCTTGCGGGCAAGGCTGGCGACTGCCTCAAACACCGGGCATTTGGTGGGCATCCCCCGCTGTTTGATCGACTGCCACCAGGCGGTGACCATCCCCACAAAGTCGCGGTACTCATCGAGGACCAGCACCAACGGCTCGAACTCGTCATCGTCGGCCTGCTCGGCTTCGACCATTGCGTAGCGGCGTTCCATCTCCTGCTGCGCTCGCAGGATCACCACCACCATGTCGGCGATCGAGGTGGCCACGATCTGCACGTTCGGCCAGCGGCGTAGCCCGATGAACTCCACCGTCTTGGGGTCACAAATCCACACCGGCCACGCTCGGGCGGCGGCTTCCATCACCACCCCCGTGATCGTCACGGTTTTTCCCGTCCCGGTTTTCCCGCAAATGATCAAATGCGGAGCCGTGCCGCGCATGTTCCAGCTCAACGCCTCCCCGTCCTCGGTGGCCGCCATCGGCAGCTTGTAGAGGGTGTCCTTGGTCAGGACGGGTGTGGGGTGATCAACCTTGGTGGGCATCGTGGGGCGGACCTCGAATCGCACGGTGTCCGCCTCGAGGTCCCAATGTGCCCGCCAGCGCCCTGGCAGCATCGTGGAGATCACCCGCTCGATGCGGTGGCGGTACTGGGGGGCGGCGAGCTTCGTGCCGGCTTCGTGACTCACGGCCAGATCGATCAGCTGGTCGTCGTCGAAGGTGACTTTCGTGATCTTGGTGGTGGGACCGAGCAGCTCGATGACAGTGCGTTCAGCGCGGGCCTGCACCGCCGGGACCGCGGCCGCATCTGCCTCGGGCGGAGCCAGAGCGAGGCGGATCCGGCAACGGCGGGCGTTGTGATCGGCGACCGTGTACCGGGCCAACAGTCGACGCGAGCAAGCGGCGGCCACCTCCGGCAGCCAGAGCGGGTCGCTGTCATCAACCCCGGGGGCGTAACGCAACTCGATTTTGCCGGGCTGCCCAGGCCAACCCCGTGTCCATGATTTCGCTCGTACGGTGCGCCTGTCCGGGGCTCGCAGCCCGAGGATCGGGGTAAGGGCCTCGACGAGCTTGTCGGTCAGCTCGGCCCGCGTCTGAGAACGGCGACCGGTGATTCCGCGCAGCACCGCGGTGACGGCACCGGCCGCTACGGCGGGGATTGCCCACTGCGGGGCGGCCAGCAGCGGGGCCGCGCCGTACCCTCCGATCCCGGCGGCCGCGCACACCGCGCTGTCCCTCATCCAGGCGTTGTGTTGGGGGGGTAGTGCCACGGCGGGCACGGCAAGCATGCGGTCCTGGGGGCGGCGTACCGGGGGGCGGCGGATGGCGGAACGGGCCATGAGTTTCTCCTTCACAGGGCTTCTTCCCACCAGAAGGTGCAAACCATCCCTACCGTGTGACAGCGGCCTGGGAACTGCGTGATCCCGGCATGACCCATGGATGGGTGGTGGTTGGGTCCAGGTGCTCGCTTGACGCCCCCCCTAAAATCGGCCCCAAAGGGTTCTCGAAGAGGTTCATGACGGGGCCGATTTCAGTGGGTCCGCCCGCTCCCTTGCATTGCCCCGCTTGCTGTTGTCGAGATGCAGCCAAAATTAACCAACAGCACCTGATAGTTAAACTACGGACGGTGTGAAGTCTGAGTGGCGCAGTCTGCTGATGCAGAAGCTGCTGCTTCGGCAGCACCTCGACCACTTGGCGACCTCTCCATGACGACCCAAGACATCGACCGAGCGGCGCTCGGCGGTTTGGAACCGCCGTGGGACCCGGCTTGAAAGCTCATGTGAATGGCGGAGACGCACGCTGAACTCCCAACGCCTCGCGCTTGTTCGCGGGCTGTGGACACAGTCCGACGCTGCGTCTGGTGCGCCCGCAGGGCAGTGCAAGACATCATGCAAGGTCGGTAATGCGGGCTCACCTCAATCCGCTCGTCGCTGGTCAGACTGGCCTGTAGTCCGCGCGGCTCGTCGGTGAGCGGATCTTGGCAGCGATCGTTCCGGAGGTCGGTTACCCCGATCAGCCGTGCATACGTCGCCGTCGACAAACGAGGCCGCTGCCACGGAGTGTTGCCGTCGGTGTAGGACGTGCATGCCCCGCCATGTGGGTGGGGCGCGCTCCGCCGTAGGTGACAAATCTCTAGATGTCTGGTTCCTTACCTCATGTGAGGTCGGGAAAGCCGACACCAAACTTCGGAGGTCGATCGATGGAAGAGCACGTCGAAAGACGCAAGACCCGACAGATGATCGACATCTTCGGGTTCGACGGTGCGTTGTTGCGCGATGCCGTCGTGGCCCGCGCGTCGGCTGCCAGCCGCAGCTATGCCGACGGACTGTACCCGCCGGCCGCGGCAGGCACTATGCGGTGGATCGAGAGCGTCGCGACGATTCGCGAGGCGCTCGCGCCTTTCGGCTACGAACCCGATGACACCGACCAGCTGGCCAAGGTTATCCACCGCGCCCGGGGACTAGCGATCGTGCCAGCCTCGGGTAGCGCACTCACAGGCATACCGTTTGCGGTCGCGCGCAAAGAGCCGAGCACCAAATGGCCAAAGGGCGAACGCACCGCGATCGCTGTCGAGCGCAACAACCAGCTCGCACTCTTCGGCACTGCAAAGAACGCGGCCATCGACGAGGACCCCAGTCCCATGGAGACGTGGATACTCCTGCAACACGCCACCACGCACGAGGTCCGGTCCGAGCTATCACTTCCGGGGGGCATGAGTGCCCGCGGTTTCATCACTACTTGGCGCGAGCGCTTCATCTTGCCGCCGTTGGACAATGACGGTGGTCCCGTTGATGAGCCCTTTGGAGACGACTATGACGAGGGCACCGATATCCCAGTCGTGCCCCGATGAACGCTGAGCGTCCGCTGAATCAACTGGTCGTCAGCCCCTCTCGCCTGAGACTCGCCCGGAAGCGGCGAGGTCTCACTGCCACTGCTCTTGGGCGCGCAGTCGAAGTCACGCCCCGCACCATCTCGCGGTGGGAGGATGGCGAGGTCGAGCCGCAACCCACGAACGTGGAAGCACTCGCCCGAGCGCTCGAGGTACCTACATCATTCTTTACTGCCGCAGACCTAGATTTTGTGCCGATCGCAGCCGTCAGCTTCCGAGCGCTGAGTAAGATGACCGCCCGGCAGCGCGACTCGGCGACGGCGGCCGGAGCGATTGCTGTCGACCTCGGTAATTGGATCGACTCGCGGTTTCGGCTTCCCGCTCCCACCCTGCCCACTCTTGAAGGTTATGACCCGGAGCGAGCAGCCGCCGTAGTTCGCGAACGATGGGGCCTCGGGCAGACCCCGATCCACAACGTGGTGCACCTGCTCGAAGCCCACGGTGTGCGGGTGTTTTCCCTCGCCAGTGACGTCGCCAGCGTCGATGCGTACAGCTTCACGATGGACGGTGTGCCTCACATTTTCTTGAACACCGAGAAGACAGGTGAGCGGCGGCGTTTCGACGCCGCACACGAGCTGGGGCACTTGGTGCTGCATTGCGGCGACGAGGTCCCCCATGGCAAAGCAGCAGAGCGGGAGGCGCAGGCTTTCGCCGCTGCGCTGCTCATGCCGCGCACGACTGTTCTCGCCGCCGGTTTGCGTAATGCAAGTGTCGACCGGATCCTGCGCGCGAAGGGACGATGGAAAGTCGCCGCTATGGCGCTCACGCACCGACTGAATGAGCTTGGTTTGCTCACCGACTGGGGCTACCGCGACGCCTGCGTCCGACTATCGCAGATGGGATATCGCAGCGGAGAGCCCAGCGGCACGATTGTTCCCGAGACGTCGCAGGTCTTGGCCAAGGTGTTCAAGTTTTTGCGTGAGCAAGGTGTCGGCGCCGCCGAGGTCGCGACCCAACTCAACATCACCCAGCACGAGCTCAGCCGCCATGTCTTCGGACTACTCCCCTTAGCTGTTGATGGCGGCCATCAGGGCGGTGGTCCTCCGCTCGGGAAGCCGCCTTTACGCATGATCGCCGGCGGCCAGCACCCGACGTCGAAACGATGATCCCGACTACGCCCGGCAGGAGTCTTGGTCGTCACGAAAGACCGTGCGGGCGTCCGTTGCCTCTACTCGCCGCCTGTGGGGTAACGCCGCAGGCACCAGCGGGCCTGAGCAGCATGCGCTTCTAACCGCACGCGATCGGTGTACCGCACGCTGCCCTGAGCAAGGACCTGCTCGATGAGCATCACTTCGTCGGTCAGTCGAGCGTGGGTTCGCAACGCGCTCTGTCGGCAGCTCCGGCTGCAGTATTCGCGCGGGCGTCCGGCACCTTTGGGCCAGGAGCATTTGTTATCGCAGAGCGGATTCAGGCAGGTGACGAGGTCCGGCAATGGGAGGCATCGGTCGACGGCAGAGGCGACATCGTCGGCACGGAGCGGCCGATCCAGTCCCGATACGACCGAGGACAGCAACTTGCGCACGGCGGGTGGTCCACCTTCATTGCGCTGGTCAGGCGTGGAGGGTGTGGGGACGCCGCCGCGACCAAGTGCGGCAGTCTTGGGTTGTGGCACGCTCTTCATCCCAGACATTGTGTACTAATCCTGAAGATAGCTGAAGTGGCTCCACAGAATAAGTACTCATACGTTCTGCCGGTCATGAACTGGGGGAACACTGCGTCATCGACCTACCCTGGAGCGCGCGCAGTAGCACTCAGGACTGCCTTCGGCAGACACATCGCTGGGTGTTGACGCAGCGATCTATGACTTCTGCTGCGCTAATTCTGCCTGGCCTCTTGTCGGCTGGGATGCGCCGACGGTAGCGTCTGCGGCAGATCCTGATCGAGGTCGGCGCGCCCGAGTGATGAGCACCGGTAGACAAAGAGGGCGCAGCTGTTGGTCGCAGCCACGCCCTCGTGACGGACCCCGAGACACGCTTGGAAAGCGAAGGATCCGTCATGCCTGAGTGTATTGGCTCTGCCCCGACTGATCTACCCCATGTGGACACGGCGGATCACGCCGCGACAGGGTGGCGGTTTCGGGTGGAGGACGAGGAGGTCGACTGGGACTGGTCGGCCGGACCCCCACCGGTACGGGCATTGAGTTCGATCCGACGTCCGCAGTCCACCGCGGCATCCCGGCACGTCCCGGTGGAAGCGCACAGCGTGACCACGGGGAGCACCATCCGGTTGGAGTCCGGACTGGAACATGACCTGCTGCGCGCCCTGGACCGGCAACACGACGTGGTGTGGCTGGTCGCTCAGCCGGCCCGATTGACCTTTCCGGTCAAGCGGAAGGGGCGCCCGGTCCGCCACACCCCGGACCTGCTCTCGCTGGCGACGAGCGGCGCGGTGACGGTGTGGGACGCTCGGAAAGAGTCGAAGCAGGACGAAGACTTCACGGTGAAGGCGGTGCTGACCGCGGGGGCGTGCGCGCACGCCGGCTGGGAGTATCGGGTGTTCGCTGGCTACGGCGATGTCCGGCGTGCGAATCTGATGTGGTTGCAGGCCTATCGGCGCGCCCAGCCGTGGTACCAGCCGGCCCGCGAAGCGTTGTCCGAACTGGTCGCCGGCACCACGGCCTCGGTGGGGACGGTACTGGCGGCCGATGCGGGGTCCGGCCACCTGATCTCCGCGATGTGGCACTACCTATGGAGCGGGGACATCGACTGCGAGTTGGACCCGCCGATCACGCCGGCGACGGCGCTCACGGTCGGGCAGGCCGCGGCGGATCCGGCGTGACGAAGCGGAGGGCCGTGGAACTCCACCCGGGTGGTCGCATTCTGACCAACCATGGCCTGCTGTTCGTCTTACACCTGGAACGCCACGGTGTGCGGGTGCAGGACGCCCTGGGGGGCACACTGTCGATCTCCTACGACACCCTGGCCGCCGCCGAGGTGGGCGACGGTGCCGTCCAGACCGTGCACTCTTCGCTGGAGCCGTGGTGGTCGGGTCTCAATGACGACACCCGGAATGATGCCCTGTTCAAGCAGGAAGTCGTGCTGGAGGTGCTGACCGGGTACCGGGACGGTCACCCGGAACTGGCCCATGCCGGCGAGCCATTCTGCCCCTTCGGTACCGGTTACGGCGCGAGCGTCCGTCAACGCTGCGAGGCGATGTCCAAACAGCTCTCCTTCGAACGCAGCGTGGACCGCAGTGTCATGCGGCGTGTTCGTGAGGCGGAACTGGTGACCGAGCGGGTATCCCCAGAGTCGATCAAGAGATGGGTCACGGTGTGGCGCAGCGAGGGCCTGCGTGGCCTCGTGGACGGCCGCAAGACCAAGGGGAAACAAGGCTTCGACACCCTCGACCCCCGGTTCCTGCGGATCGCCGACGACGAGCTGGCCGCCTTCGACGGCGGGATCAGCGGGGTCAACCTCGGTGAGATCGAGCGGCGCATCCTGGTCCGGCTCAAGCAGGAAGGCGTGACCGATGCGCACCTGCCGCAGCGCCTGACCCAGGAATACCTTTCCCACCGGTACACCGCGCTGGGCCGCACCACCCGGGCACACCGCTCCAACGCCCAGCGGTCGGTGTCCTCGCGGTCGAGCTACCCGGTCACTCATCCGAGTCATCTGGCGATCGACGTCACCCGCGCCGACAACCTCGTGTGGGACGACGTGCAGGAGCGGGTCTACTCGGTGGAGATCATCAGCCTGATCTCGGTGTCCACCCGGGTCATCGTCGCGTGCCGGGTCGTGCCCCGCTCAGCCAACGGGGTCGAAGCGGGGCTGGCGGTCTACGACGCGATGCGCCCGTTCTCGATGGTCGTCGAGGACACCACCATCGACGACTTCCGGTGGTGCGGCATACCGGCGTCCCTAGATTTCACCGGCAACCCGATCCACACCGGACCGCAGCAAGTCGTCAAGGCACAGCGTGCACTCAAGGGGACCCACCACCTGCCGGGAGTCATCCCCTCCTCGTTGCGCGCCGACAACGGGTCGATCTTTCTGAGCCGGCATTTCCGGGCGTTGCTCAACGAGTGGCAGATCGATCTCATGCTCTCGCGCGGCAGCAAACCGACCGACAACCCGCAGATCGAGCGGTGGCACGAGACCCTGCAGCGGGCCTTACAGCAGATACCAGGTTTCAAGGGCCGCGGCGTTTACGAGCGGGGCCGCTGGGTCGGTGTTCACGCCGACCAGCCCCTGTTGACGGCCACCGAGCTGCAACAGCACCTGCAGCGGTTCATCGCGTTGGACTATCACCGCAGCAAGCATCGCGGGCTCAAGCTGGCCGACCGCACCCAGGTCGCGCTGAGCCCGTTGGAAATGTTCGATGCCCTGATGGACGCCACCGGTCGCATCCTGGTGCCCCAGCACCCCGACCTGATCTACCAGTTCCTCCCGATCCGCTGGCTCACCCCCGGCCACACCGGCGTGGAGTACAAGGGACTGTCCTATGACGCCGAGATCCTCGACGGGTTACGCAACGTCCGCACCGGCACGTTTCGAGCCCAGGACGGCAAGGTGCCGTTTCATTACGACCCGCGCGACGTCACCCGGATCTGGCATCGTGACCGCGAGAGCGGGCGCATTCACGAGATTCCCTGGCGGGGAGCTCATTTGCTGCATGCTCCGTTGACCCACGTGGTGCGTGACCGGGCGATCGCGTTGGTCAAGCAGCGGGGCGGCAACAACGTCCTGAGCGCCCGCAACGTGCAGCGCCAGATCATTGAGGAGGTCACCGAACTTACCGGTGCCCGGACCCTCGAGGACTGGAAGTCGCAGATGTCCGCGGCGCGGCTGCGCTGGGAACAGTCCCGGGTCGACCACGCCGAAGCAGCCGAGGCCGGCCGCATGCTCGAGGACCGGCAAGCCCAATCCCTGCCCCGCGTTCCGCGTACGCGCCGACCGGAGACCGCCGCGTCCCTGACCGAGATCGATTTTTACTCCCCGTGGCCCGACCTCACCCAGGAGGAGGCCCAGTAGTGGACGCCCGGATCTGGCATGAACAGGCCACCGCCGCACCCCCGCCGATGCACCCGCCACTGCCCGACGCGCAGCTCCGCGGGCTCTCGGCGAAGGAGCGCGGCCGCTACCTGCACCAGGTGGAGAAATCCCTCGAACGCGTCGTGCTGCCCCGAGCCCACACCGAGCCGGTGCAGGCCGGGATGGACCGCGTGCTGCGTAAGAACGCCCGCCAGGCGCCGGGGGCCAAGCGGATGATCATGCTCGACGCCCCCTTCGCGACGGGTAAGAGCACGATGATCAAGTCGTGGGCGCAGGGTCTGCACCGCCGCTGGTTGGGCGACCAACTCACCGGTGACCGACCAACGTGGCGGCCCGAGCCGGGAGTGACCGCCGACCTGGTGCCGGTGGTTTACGCCACGCTGCGCTCGGCGTCGAAGGTCAAGGAGGTCAACGCCCAGATCCTTGCGTTCCTGCGTTACCCGACCGAGGGCCTGACCCGGGTGACCACCACCAAGGTGGTCGCCGCCCTGTTCACCCACGGTGTGCGGCTGCTGATCATCGACGACGTCCACATGCTTCGGACGTCGTCCGTTATCGGCCGCGAGACCCTCGACTACCTCAAGTTCCTCAACTCCGAGCTCGGCGAGGCCGGGGGAAGCATGGTCCTCGTCGGCGCCAACCTGAGAAACGGTGCCCTGCACGCCGACCCGCAGATCCAAGGCCGCCTGCAGCGCTTCGCGCTCGCCCCCTACGAGATCACCACCGTCGCCGGCAAGAGCGCGTGGCAAGCCTTCTTGGCAGACGCTGAACGGATTCTGCTGCCCTACCTCCCCACAGGCTCCCCTGGGTTGTTTGCCCGCGACCACGCCCCCTACCTCTGGCTGCGCACCCAGGGCTACGTCGGTGACACCGCCACCCTGCTCACCGAAGGCCTCCTCGCTGCCCTCGCCGCGGACACCCCCCTCAGCCGTGAGGACCTCGCTGCGGTCACGCTCAGCGAACGCGCCCACCACGGCGAGGCGGACATCACCACTGCGACCAGCGTGCAGGGCCGGCGTGCCGGCTGAGCTGCTGCCCGTGCGCCCGCACCTGGTCGAGGGGGAGGCCCTGCACTCCTACGTCACCCGCCTCGCCCACGCCAACGGGCTCGCGCCCACCGACCTGCTGGCGCGCCCGCTCAACGTGGGACTCACCGCCACCTGCGCGAGGATTCTCTCCGCCTCGTCCGGGCTGCCGGTCGAGCAGCTGCGCGAGCACACCCTGGACCGCTACCCACCCGCCATCCGGGGCACCGCCGGCACCCACCGCGGCGGGTGGCGCCTGCACGGGGCGAAGTGGTGCTGCCCTCGGTGTACCCCGAGGAGCGGGATCCTTCGCCGTGACTGGGCCCTGGCGCTGCACCCCGTGTGCCGGGACTGCGGGATCCTGCTCGCCCCAACAACCGGCACCGGACTGATCCCCGCCACCGCGGTCGCACACTCGGTCGTCGACGGGGAGCTCCGCGATGTTGTCGATACTCTGGTGGCGCTCACCGAGGACACCCGCACCAATCGCCGAGCCAGTGCCACCCTCCGGCGCCTGTCCCGGTTGTGCGTGCTGATCGCCCAGAGCATCGACGAGCACTGGCCCGACCGCCCCTCCACCGCCCCGCCGGTGGACGTCACGGCGGCGCGGAGCTGGGGGTGCTATCCGGCCGAGGACCCAGCCACGGTCGCCGCCCTCCTGCTCGCCGCCGCCCCCACGCTCACCTGCGCCGCCGCCGAGCGGGATTTGATCCGCGACGCCTACACCCGGTTGCGGCACACCACCAGCGCCGGCGCGCGGCCCGCGGCGCACTACCGTCCGAAGCGGCCCACCCGAGGACGGACCCCGGCGTTCCTGTCCGGTTTCACCACCGCCGACCGCGAACGCCTCGACTGGCTGGGCGCCCAGCTCCGCCGCCTGGTCACCACCCCGGGGCTGCGGCCCCGCCACATTCCCGCCCTGGCGTGCCTGCCCGAGGAACCCCCCTTTCAGCTCAGCAGCATCGGGACCGCCCGCGCCAACGCCGCGATCGGGTTGTACATGGTGGTGTCCGGCCTCACCGGGGGCTTCGTCGCGGCCAGCACCGCCTGTCATGCGTTCGGGACTCCGCACACCGAAACCTCGCGCCTGGTCTCCGGAATCGCCCGGGGCCGGGGCATCACCGCAGCCCACGCCCACCTGCTGCTGAGCACCGCCGAAGGGCTCATCGCCGACGGGCTGATCGACTACCAGCGGCGACGCGACCTCCTCCGCGACATCCACACGCTGCGCTGGTCTCCGCACCGCAGCCTCGCGCTACCCGCGGTTGAGGGCACCCCCGGTGCGCAGCTCGGCCTGGGGTGGATGTGGATGATGCTGACCCGCGGACCGCTCTACACCAGCAACACCCCCACCCTGCCCACGGACCGGGTCCTGCGCTTCGGGGAGTTGATCGACCCCGAAACCCGGCTCGTGCTCTACGAGCACGGCATGGGCATGCTCACCGACCCGGACTCCGATGCGGACGCCGACCTCGCTGTCGCCCTTGCACCGGCGGTCGCTGGGCCCGCGGTCCTGCGTGGTTTGGGGTGAGCCGACCGCTGCCGGTCACCCTCGACCTGAGACCGGGCCAGGCCCTGGACTGCTACCTCGAGCACCTCGCCGAGGCCAATGGCCTGACCACTGCTGGGTTGCTGAGCCTCGTGCGCGGGGGCGGCGGAGCCAGCGCGACCCGGTTCCTGATGCTCCACCCGACCGGGACTACGACCCGGCGACTGGCCCGTGTGGCGCGCTTGGCGCCCGCTGCGGTGGCGGCCGCGACGTTGGCCGCCTATGACGGGACCGCCCTGGACCTCGACGGCCTCGACGCGGAGGCCCTGTCCAGCTTCCGCGGCGTCGCCGCCCGCGGGTGGGTCCCCGGACACGGCACCCAGCTGTGCCCACCCTGCCTCGCCGACACCGGAATCTGGCAACTCGCTTGGCGGCTGCCCATGGTCACCGTCTGCCTCACCCACGCCACCTACCTGCTCGCGGTGTGCCCGGGCTGCGGTCGGCCGTTCCGGGATCAGCGCCACTGCCCGCTGCGCCGGGCCGGCACCCACACCCACTGCGGCAACCCCCTCGGGCAGGGCCCCACCCGCCAGTGCCGACGCGAGTTGACCGCGCTGGCGACCGTCCGCGCCGACCCCGGCTGCGTGGCGGGGCAAGGCCGCCGGAACCGGGCCATCACCGGTGGCACGGTCCGCGTCCTCGGTGCTGACGTCCCCGGCGTGGGGTACCTGCAGGCCCTTCGCCACCTCACCACCGTGCTGTTGCACCTGGCGAATCAGCCCGGGGGGTTCGCACTGGCGCCGTGGGCCACCGGACTCGCCGCGGAGGCGACCGCACGCACCGGGCGGCGCGGGCCCCGCTGGGGGATGCGCCCACCCACCGATCCGGTCCTGCGCAGCCGGGCCCTGAGCAGCGCCGATGACATCCTCACCCGCCCCACCGTCGAGGACGCGGCGGCCGCCTTCGTGCCCTGGTTGCAGGCCGTTCCCCGCAGCGCCAGCGGGTCCCTGGGGTGGCTGGCCAACCGCACCGTCATGACCCCCACCCTGACCCGCATCGTCATGGCCGCCCGCGCCCCGCACCGAACCCTGTCCCACCGCCTGGACACCCACCTCGGTCTCGACGCGCCGATGTGCCGCCTGCCCCAGGTCCTGCCCACCGCCTTCTACCGCGCCCACCTGCGTGGTCTGTTCGACTCCGACCCCGACACCGTGGCGCTGTTCGGGTCCCTGTGCCTGGCCCGCGCGCACCCCCACGCCACCACCTGGGGCGCGGCGGCCACTGCGCTGCGCCTGCCCGCCGATCTTGGGCAACGCACCGCCCGCGCCTGCAGCGCCACCCTGCGGGTGAGCATTCTCGACTATCTCGCCCACCTCACCGCCCTGGCGCAGGTCCTGCCCGACCTCAACTACCCGGGAATCGAGGCCAGCATCCGCCACGGCCGCACCAGCACCGCATGGTTTCAGGACTGGGCACCCTGCCGCCCCCACACCCACGCCACCAGCCATCCCTACGCCCTGACCTGGCAGTGGCTGCACGTCGCCCACGGACACATCTCCACCAGCCCCTCCTGGGGCGCACCGCCGACGGCGAAACAACGGGCCCTCTACCGCCAATTCGCTACCTCCCTGACCGACCACCAACAACAGCAACTCAGGAGCGCCCTGTGGACGAAACCCTGACCCCGCACCCACCCGACCAGCGGTGAGGGGCATCAGCCGCACCGTCCTCGCCCAAGACCTCGCCGCGACCATCACCGAGGGCAACTGCAAAGGCCACGGCAGCGACTGGACCACCTGGGAAACCGCCCACGCCGCGGCGCTCACCCCCGAGCAGCGCACGGCCGCCGCCGCCCCCGCGCTGCGCTTCTGCGCCACCTGTCCGGTCGTGGCCGAATGCGCCCAACTCGCGGCACTCACCGCCTACACCGGCCTCGCCGCCAACACCGCCTACCGCAACGGTGACCCACGGCCCTAACACCACCGATCCCAACGCGCTACGATCCGCCGGCCACCTCGCTCGACAAGCACCAGGAGGAGATCAGGGGCGAACGCAGATCCCGGCGCAACAGCGAACCACCGCATTACCCACTGGTCGTCGCTGGCCATCGAGTGGACCGCGCGCCGTGGCAAGATTCTCCCTAGTGCCGACAGAGTCGAGGCAAACATGGTCACCCAACCGGGGCCGACCAACAGGCCAGATCAACCGGACGATCCGGGCACCCACCCGAAGCGTTCGCTTCCCGAGGAACGCCTGCGCTTGCTGGCCGACGCGTTCGGCAACACAGGGCTGGCCAAACTCATCGGAGTCAGCGCCTCCACCCCAGGACGGTGGATCAGCGGACAACACCGACCGCGCCCCCAATCGATGGCGCAACTCATCGCCCTCGACCAGACTCTCACCCGAGCAAGCCTCATCTGGGGACCACCCGCCGTACAAGAGTGGCTGCAAGGAAACAACTCCCACCTCGCCGGCGCCCGCCCCGTAGACGCCCTGCGGCACGGGAAGACCTCAGCAGTCCTCGATGCCCTCGACACCGAAATGTGGGGCGGAACGAGCTAAACAAGAAACCAGATGACGGGTACTTCCTGCCCACCATTTCGACGACAACAGACCGCTCCGACTCGCGTCGGCTAAGGGGTACGTGGCGCGCGGCCCTGTTCAATCTCGGCCGCTGATCATGGTCAATTTTCACTGCATCGCGACATGCACTTGTCGATGTCCAGAAGCACTGAAGATTAAAATTTGTGGTGTCGATTTTAATAATCACCTCACCTGCCCCTCCGCGCTCCTGCCGTGAGCAGCTCGTTCACGATCAACGCGAGGTTCCGCGCGAGGGCGGCGTGTTCGGCCCGGTAACCGACGGAGGCGATCGCGCGAGGCCACAACGTTGATCTGGCAGAGTTCCGGCCGCCGTTTCCTCTCAGCTCCCCCCGAAGTCGCCGTACTGCCCACGGCCGACGGTCCCACGGTGCGGGCCGATGAGCGCGGCACGTCCGTTCCGACAGTGGGCGGTCGGCTGCTGAGGCTGGACAGCGGGCATCGGAGCAACTTGTCGGTCCCGGTTATGGACGCCCGTCCGTTGCATCCGTGCAGGCCAAGCCGGGGTGTAAGACACCGTGCAAGAGGGTGTGCGGGAACGCTGCAGGTCGGCGGATTCTCAGGTTGCGGGCATCTGCAGTTGTGTCACTTGGGGATCCTGATGCGGGCCGCCCTGGCTTTTCTCGCACCGAGAGTCGCAGCTTCACCGGTCACGGTTCCGTTTGCGTAGGCCGTCGATGTCCAGTGGGTTCCGGGGTTGGCGCGGCCGTCCAGTTCAACCTCGTCGCAGACCAGCGTCGTTCGCTGAGTCAGCTGCTGGTGGGGGTGCCAGGCCGTCCAGGACGGTGCGTAGGAGCGGTTCTTGGGAGCCGGGCCCGCCGTCGATGGCCGCGATCGAGACAAGCATCTGTAGGACCTGTTCGATGCTCAGGTCGTGCTGGATCTGTTGGGCTGCCTGGGCTGCGTCGAACAGTGGTCGACCGTTGGTGACGACACGGGTTTTGGTGTCATCGAAGATGGGACTGTCGCGGTCGATGTGGGTCAGCAACTCGGCGGCGATGTTCTTTTTGTTCGCCGCGAAGGTGAAGAACTGGGTCAGCCACGTTCGCAGCGCTTGGCCGGGTGTCGCATCGGGTGCGATGTCGGTAGTGGTGAACGCGACGTCGGCTTCGGTGGCGTAGAGCGCTTCCAGGAGTTCCAGGCGGGTGGGGAAGTTGCGGTAGAGCGTGGCCATCCCGACTCCGGCGCGCCGGGCGATCTCGGCCATCGAGGGACTGGCGTCCGGGTCCTCGAACGCCGCACGGGCGGCGGCCAGGATGCGGTCGTGGTTACGCCGGGCATCGGCGCGTTTGGTGGGGCGTTCGGTCAGGGTGTCAGGCTGGACCTTCATCTGGACAGGGTCTCCGTTAGAGTGATTCGGACAGGTTGTTCACTTGTCTCGGATCATAGCCGCCCCTCCTCGCTCGAGGGCGGAGAGGAGTTCTCATGCCAGACACCATGATTGCCGTGGTCACAGGTGCGAACAAGGGCATCGGCCAACAGATCGCGGCCCAGCTCGCGAACCTGGGGCACACGGTCGTGATCGGTGCCCGGGACGGCGCCGCGGGGCAGCGGGCTGCAGAGGAGCTCAAGGGGGCAGCTGGCGAAGTAAGCTCGGTCGTGCTGGACGTCACCGACCCGGCTTCGGCTGCGGCGGCGGCCAAGGTGGTGCAGCAGCGGTACGGCCGCGTCGATGCACTGATCAACAACGCCGGGATCAGCGGCCGCCCCGGAGCAGATTTCGCCGGCCAGATGCCCGCGACCGCCAATGTCGACGACATTCGCTACATCTTTGAGACCAACGTCTTCGGCGTCATTACCGTGACCGCTGCGTTCCTGCCGTTGCTACGACGCTCGGCCGCGCCGCGCATCGTGAACGTCTCCAGCAGCGCCGGGTCCCTGGCGCTGACCTCCGATTTCGACAATCAGAACCCCCTCGCACTGGGGTACGTCCCCTCCAAAACCGCGCTGACATCGCTGACGATCCAGTACGCGCGGGGCCTGGCCGCTGAGAAGATCCTGGTCAACGCGGTGTGCCCCGGCTTCGTAGCGACCGATCTCAATGGTTTCCGCGGTGTGCGCAGCCCCGAGCAGGGCGCGACCCAAGCTGTCGCGATGGCGACCATCCCTGCCGACGGACCGACCGGCACCTTCACCGACGACCAGGGCCCCGTGCCCTGGTAGGCCCTCAAGGATCCCGTCCGGCGCCGTCACCGAAATAGACAGCCTCTTCTCCAATTGCAGCTACGTTCAAGTGGACAGCATGTTCGTTTAATTGTGGACCAGATCCCAGCGCCGCCTGCGGCGAAGAAGGAGCTTTCTGATGCAGTACCGACCGCTGGGCCGTACGGGGATCACCGTCAGCCATCTCACCTTGGGCGCGATGATGTTCGGGGCGATGGGCAACACCGACCACCCGGACTGCGTTCGAATAGTCCACCACGCCTTTGACGCGGGGATCACGACGTTCAACACCGCGGACGGCTACTCGGCCGGGGAGTCGGAAGAGATCCTTGGCGAGGCCCTGTCCGGTGGACGGCGAGATGAGGCCGTTCTCACCGTGAAGTTTGGGGTGAACCTGGACGGTAACCCCAACCACGGCGGCGGATCGCGTCGGTGGATCACCCAGGCGGTAGAGGGCTCCCTGCGGCGCCTGCGGACCGACTGGATCGATGTCTACGAACTCGGCGCCC
>JAABUI010000353.1_pt1 | contig 40103 bp, 41 predicted proteins | sample 5559111 | NCBI WGS metagenome assembly JAABUI01 (sample SAMN10711870, study PRJNA513365) | rock metagenome | isolation source: Antarctica rocks | place: Antarctica: Victoria Land, Buttleship Promontory | reverse complement strand
AGAAATTGTAGTTAACGGAGCCCTTCTGAGCATGGTGGATGTGGTTGAAGAAGGTTGATTGTTTTGAAGGTACGCGATTTTACGTGTTTTCGCTTAAGTGACCGTGACTTTTTGCAGGGTACTGTAAGCAGACACAGAATGAGTATATATTATGATAGAGTTAATTATTAAGAAGTTCTCGATAACTCAAGAGAATTGATCAACTATAGAAAGTTTGTCAAGCATTGTTAAGTTGAGCATGACATAACTCATGAAATATTAAGTTGAAGATATGACGTAGTTTAAATGATATCTTAACAAAGTCATAAAGTTTCAGAGTTAACTCAGATCTGATCTTCAATCTAATCTTTGACTTTAGTCTCTGATTTAACTTCTATGAGTTAATTCATCATGATAGAAAACATTTTTGCAAAACATTTATTACTTACTTTGCAACGAAAGCTGACTAAAATAAAAAGCTTAAATAACTTTATATTCATAGTAATTAAAGAATTATACTGTATATGAGTGATAAATGATGTCGAGAAGATGTTCATTCACAGTATAAGTATAAATAAATATTCAGCAGAACATGTTGAAAGCAGACTGCAAGATAAAATTTATTGAATATAATTAATAAATAATGTTGAGAAGATGTTCATTTACAATGTCAATGAGAGAAAATATTCAATTAATCATGTTGAAAGCATGTTGCAAGATAAAATTTACTGTACATAAGTGATTAACAAAGTCAAGAAAATGTTTGTTTACAATGTTAATGAAAACATGAATATGTGTTCAGCAATGCATGTCAGAAGTATGCTGCTGAGAATCATGATTTTAACAGTGCAAGAAACACATCTAAATGAAGTATATTTTTTAAGAAATAAAATTTCTCAACTTAAATTAATAATTTTAAAAAGAACAGATGTTGAAACATTAACTCATAAAAATCATAACATAGTTAAGAAATAACTTAATTCTGTTATTGAAACTGTTAATTGCAAACAACTCATTTTACATACAATTGTCAAAGTATTGATAATTCATGAAATAATATACAACTTTAATAATAAATTCATAGTCAAGTTCATTAAGATCTTACAGTAAGAAGATGAATTTACTGTAGAGTTAAAAGCAGATGAAATGATGAATATATGAAAGAGTGATGTCAAAGCTTAAACATTGAATAGTTAAGAAATGATAAAGTACAATGAATCATTATATGTTTCAGAAGATTTTTCTGTTAGAGAAAAGTTACTGAAACATCATCATGATGATTTCTTAGCGAAACATTTTGATGCTGACAAGATCAACATCACTAAAGTAGTTAGTTGATGAAGAAGAACGAGTGCGAGTTGTCATAAAATATCATGTCGCTAATTCTATTTTGATGATCACTAGATTTAGTTGAGAAGAATGTATATGTAGTGAAATGAAGAATGTACATGTAGTGAAAAGAGATGTGCGTTTAGTGATTCTCTACTTTAACGCTATTTTATCAAAGTTCTCAACATTCATGAGTATACAAGAAAATTAATAATCTTTTTGTTATTTACATTTAAATTGCTTTCTGTTGCATTTTCGTTTCTATGAGACTCTGTGCATTCGCTTTACTTCTTTGTATCTTGAACTCTGTAGACTCTAGGATGGCCTCTGTTAGTACACGCCTCGCTGACGAGGCAGCTTCTATAGCTTGGTCTATAAGTAATTCAAGCCCGCTATGTTCTGAGCGTCTTGTATTTGATGGCCTTGAAATATCACCCTTTACCCAGATCTCGATGAGCTCGTCGCGAGATTGCAGGTAGCCTACTACACATGCAGCTACCATCTCTTGATGTTCTGCTGGATCAGGATCCACTATTATGCTAGTAGACGTACCGGCGCCATCGCTTTTGAAGTTCGAATCCTGTGGGTGCTGCAAAGGTATTTGGTTTGGCTGGCGAACTATTGCAGCAACTCCGCCAGTTACGAGATCGATACAGTCAATGCCAGCATCAGCGATAGCAGCAGAGGCTACTGTGATGCATCCCGAAAGGATTGACATCAGGCCCCATCCATTCGCATGCCCATCATCGCTCCTTGTTATCCCTCTCCCGTCATCCTCCAAGCGATCTTCCTCCCCCTCGAGGACAGTAATGTTGACCTCCAGGCCACTCTTCGGCCACCGCTCACCAATCAAAATCCCACGAAGTGCGGTCTCAAGGTGAGCGCTAAGATCTCGTTCGCTGGAGTCACGGATATAGCCCTTTCTCTCTCGTGCTGCGAAAGGTGCAAAATTGACATGGGTTGAGAGAAGGAGGTGAGAGGAGAAGGTTGCAGATCTGGGAAGAGGCCGTGGGCCATGTACAGTACACGTCAGCTTCAGCCCGGATGAGTTGGTCCTGAGGGATTTGACTCCCGAAATAGGCTGGGTAGAAGGTTCAAGCTCAAAGTATGCAGAGCCCGACGCCGACGGTGTAAGGCCAGTTTTGAGGACTACATCGATTCCAATTAATCAGAGGTGTCTTGGGGAAATCGAAAAGACCAACGCGTATGGAAAAGGCAGTGCAATACCTACAGATCTTCCGGAGCTCAGACGGCGCCCTGGTGCGCCCTTTGCGCTCCGCTAAGGCGACTTTCGCGACGGTAGGCGAAGAAGCAAATGCTGGCGGTGCCGTACCCCCAGGCGGGCCGTTGACACGCCTTCTGTCCGTCATGATGTATTCGATGCTCAGTAGTCACGCATCACTGTGCCATAAGATTGACAATTTCGAAACGTTGGGAAACCATCTGTATGACATAGGAGTTTGCCTAGTAACTTATTGACCAGTTAGCAGTTAAGGTTCGGTATTTGTATGAATACGCTAGCGCACGAAATTCTCGCAGTAAATTCAAACTTTGTCGAACCTTGAATCCGTTGTCCATCTTCTCTGCCCACAACCTACCACTATGTCTTAATAGAGACTGCTGCTGGTAAGTCTATCAGTTTGGCTCGTAATAGAGGTTGGAGCACGACATGAGGAAGACTTATCACACACGTTCTGGCTATTTCCATGCGCCGTTGAACAACATGCACTACCATCTGAACACTCAACTCTTCACGCTCCATGTACTTCTTGCAAATTGAATGAACCATACTGACTTATCTCAATCAAGGCATTGTAGGTAAGCCCTGACGATGGTGCTTACAATTGTGAGTGTTAGCCACTTTCTTTTTCTGAACACGTTACGGAAGACGCTCAAATCAAATGATGAAACCTTCATATCAGTTCTGCTACAGAAAAATCAGGACGACAACCTATACCAATCTTACCTTTTTCTGAACCCTCGTCTCAACAGCAAGCCTATAAGATGCCCTACTTGTTTGGGCCAGAAGCTGACTTTGGATAGCTATAGGACTATGCTAGCTCTTTATTCGAGGCTTCGTTAGGTCAGTTTGGTCCTATTTCTTTGAACGCGCAACGATGAACAAAGTCAATCCATTCCCTGAAGTCTACTCCCACCGAGCCACCCTCCCGCACCGGACTGGTTCCTCAAAGATCCGGGATGATAGGTTGTGTAGTATGTATCTGCCATTGATAGTGGCTCTTTGTCGCATCACGGTATGGTATGTAATGTGGCTTCTGAGCTCTGGGAATTCGTTGATCGTCTTGGTCCTCGTAAGCCTGGGGCCGGTAGGAAATGCTTGATTAAATCGGCTTTTCTGAGCACCAACAACGAATCCCTTGCTCGAAGCAACCGGCTCTGTAATACTTAGACCAGCTAACATATATCAGCAGTCCAGCCGTGTCTAGCGTTAGCGCTACTATTTGGAGTTCGTGCCAATAGCAAAGCACAACTTCAAGTAAACCGACTCGCAGTGGCAAGAGTACAGCTGGAGGCTGAGAAAGAAGATCAAGGCGGTCGCAAGCCGCCTTGCACCTCTGATTGACAATTCCGTCTCATACCCACTTGACTACCAAAGAAGCTGACGTGGATCAGCATCAAGTGTTCCGTGGCCTGTAAGAATTTGGCGGCGGTCATCATTCGGCTTTTGGGGATTGTAAGGGTCGCTGATAAAGACGTTAATAGACACCGAGTCTCATCCTGAAGGCGCTATTGGTAGTATTCTCGGACATAGAGATTTCATGAATCTGAGATATCTTTGCAAAGTCAAAATGTAGGGAGCACATACTCCTACGATGGCTCTCAATAATACTCACTTTTTGTAGCTATGTATCAGTAATTCAATAATAAACCCAATTCTGTAGATAACCTCACTGGCGATGTACGCTTGGCAGGCTGAAAGGAACTGCAGGGGTCTACAATTAGCGTGGAGACTTCGGATTACTCGTAAGCTGGTCCATGTCTTCCAACCATGTTTTCAACCCGCTAACCTCACAAACTCCACTTTAGCGACTCCGTAAATGTTTATGAGCTTTTTACATCTGTTCAGTGTGGCGAATAAAGGCCTTGTCCGAGAACTGTAAACCATACAACCTCTCTCAATCATACCTGCACCGTGTCACTCTTAAGACAGGACGGTCGCCGTGAGCGAATTTTAGGCGCCCCAGGGGCTGGAGGCACCGAATAAGGAGACAACGGTCTGGGATCGATAATCACTGGCTATTGAGGCTCAGTACCGTGACGCGGTGGAGGCGCCAGTAAGAGGATGAATAGGCATCATGCCTACGTGAACGGGCAGACGGCTTATCCTAGAGGTGGAGGGGGTCTTTCAATATCGCCGCATCGGTAAATAATCATGAGCGTCGCACTTGCAGATGCTAGGATTCATATATTTGGTATAAAATGACTGACACAGTGATACAAAAGATTTCAGCCACGATCACAGCCTGCTTGGCGGAGAAGGCGAGACTTGCTATTACGATTGGCCGCTGTAAGCGGTGCTTTGATGCTCATCCTTTTGTTCTTCCCATCTCTACGATTTGCCGTCCTCGGGACTTTATCACTTGGTCTGCTCTCGCCAGTTGAAGACCTCCAATTAGAAACTGTGAGATATTACGACCTGTCCAACGTGGGAGGAACGGCGAGAGGGTGGGAGAGAGAGGAAAGAGTTCTACTGTGTGCGCCTCTGCGAGATGCCGAATCCCACCTTCCAATGTTCTTCTCCCATCTCCGGAACTTTACATACCCGCATCACCTTATCGACCTAGCGTTTCTTGTGTCAGACTCGAAAGACAATACACTTCCCCTCCTGTCGCAGATGCTCACAGATTTACAACAAGACTCTGATCCGAAGCAACCATACGGAGAAATCTCAATCTTGGAGAAGGATTTTGGGCAAAAAGTCAACCAGGATGTCGAGAGCCGCCACGGATTCGCAGCCCAGGCTAGCAGAAGGAAACTGATGGCACAAGCTAGGAATTGGCTACTCAGCGCCGCACTGCGGCCAACCCATAGCTGGGTTTACTGGAGGGATGTCGATGTCGAGACTGCTCCATTCACGATCCTCGAGGATCTAATGCGACACAACAAGGACGTAATTGTCCCAAGTAAGTACATGAACTATGTTAAGGGTTAGTGATCTGATGTCACAATCACAGATGTCTGGCGGCCTCTACCGGATTGGCTTGGGGGTGAGCAGCCTTACGATCTTAATTCTTGGCAAGAGTCAGAAACCGCTCTGGCACTGGCCGACACATTGGATGAGGACGCGGTCATTGTTGAAGGATACGCAGAATACGCGACTTGGCGGCCACATCTTGCATACTTAAGGGACCCCTACGGCGACCCCGACATGGAGATGGAAATAGATGGTGTTGGTGGTGTTAGTATCCTGTCAAAAGCGAAGGTCTTCAGGTCAGGCGTTCATTTCCCAGCTTTTAGCTTTGAGAAACACGCAGAAACGGAGGGCTTCGGCAAGGTGAGTCCCAGGCGAGCCGTGCTCTCATGCAGCAGCATTAGCTAAAAGGGTCCGTAGATGGCCAAAAGAATGGACTTTTCAGTGGTTGGCCTGCCTCATTACACAGTGTGGCATCTTTACGAGCCAAGTGTCGATGACATACGTCACATGGAAGAAATGGAGCAAGAACGGATAGCCCGCGAGAAGGAAGAAAAAGAGCGAGCAGAGCGCATGAAGAAGATTAAGGAAGACTTCAATGATCCTAATAGCCAATGGGAAAAGGACAAAACTGATATTGAAGGGATTACCAAGAAAGAAGAAGAACTTCAGAAGCAACAGGAGGGGGATGAACGAGGTCCTATCTCTCAGCCTGGGAAGGAAACCGAAGAAGACAACAAGGCAAAGGCAGAAGTGAAAGAGGTTTGAGATGGAAAGGAAGACCCAAAGACAGAAGACGTCAATGCTGGTTAAGAAAGCCTAAGGAATCTGACTTTTAGTCGGTCCAGATTGCAGATCTTCCTTTGGTGAGGACATACCTTTCGCATAAAGGGCTTTGCTGGGTAGGGCCCAACGTTTCCTCTGTTCAGACGGTGTAGGTTATGTTATACATGATGTACAGAAGATTTCTCTTACAGCCTGAGAGCCGACATTGGGATCTGTGGAACACTCTTCTGGCAACGTCATCTCTCTATGTCTATCGTCCAGACAACGACTTCTGGCAGAGGCGTTTCGGCGAATGGGCAGGGTACGGTGCCATTGCATTTGACTTGTTTGTAGAATATATACCTTAGATAACGGCATCTTGTACAAGACAATTTTAGACACATCATTGATTTGTGTCGCTTGTACTCGAATTGCAATTAATTAAGAATATGAGGAAATCACGCAGATATCAATGTCAAAGAGCGCAGCTCGGTTGTTCAGAAGCTGTTCGCCGGCTTCTAAACCGCAATCCTGTACCGCAAATTGCCAGGCACTACTTCCAGCATCGTTACATCGAAGACCGACCACTGCCCAACGTACCATGGCCCTGACATACGCAAAAGTATGATATACAATTGTACTGGTTGAGGAAACGTCGTTACACTGGGTTGACACTGCATGACAAATCACAACGATGGCTTTCGCGAATTTATGAGATCTCAGGACCCAAAGCGTTATGAGAGCTATCCTTCGGTTTTAGCTTTCGGCGGCCGTGCTTCTATGGCGATTTCAACGCAAGATACCGATGGGGCTGATATGTTAACTCCATGTCCACCACCCCCCCAAGGGTCAGACATATCTATCGCCGTGGACCCTGTGGCTTTAATTACGACAGAATGTATCACGGTTACTTCTTCTATGAGAAAACATGCACGGTGGGCTCAGTCATCTGTTTCGGCCATTCTAGGAGGGGGGGGTCCTATGTCCGCTGGAAGAGACGCGAAGGGTTCATTACGGCTTAATGGCAAGAGCTCGGTATCACATACTTCACCAGGCACGTCTGCAAAGACTAGTAATGGGGTGGCGGTAGACAACGATAGCCTGGCAAGTCGTTGGGGTTTGAGAGGTAAGAAGGGCAAGAGCATACAGGATAATCCTCTCATGTCTGCCTTTGCTCGGCTCAGAAGCGATCTTAGGGGATGCACAGGTCAGTAGACAGGATTCGAAGTGTCTGTCTACATGACTGATTTCTGTACAGATATCAGAAGCTTCGACGTCCCATCTCTTTTACATCCCTTCCTACAAGTCATCCGCTCATCCTCAACCTCCGCTCCCATTACTTCGCTCGCACTCGTTGCAATCACTAAGTTCTTCGCATATAACCTTATCGGTAGAGAGTCTCCCAGGCTTTCATTAGCGATGCAGCTTCTGTCAGCCGCGATTACCCATTGTCGCTTCGAAGCCAGCGATTCCGCAGCGGACGAGACTGTGCTTCTAAGGATATTGAAGCTCATGGAAATGATGCTTTCTGGTCCTGGTGGGAATCTTCTTGGAGACGAAAGCGTTTGTGAAATGATGGAGACAGGCTTAAGCATGTGTTGCCAGATGCGCCTGTCAGAACTATTGAGACGATCAGCGGAGATGTCGATGATCAATATGTGCCAAATTGTGTTCGAGCGCTTAAAGTACTTGGAGATTGAAGCTGGCGAAGACATAGGTGCCTTAGATACAGACATCCGGGAGGGTATGAACTCCTTAAAAATGGACCCCTCTGTTAACGGCACAATTGTTGAGCCCCCGGAGAAAATTGTGGACGAAGGCAGGTTCTCAACGAACCTCGAGCGGCCAGACGTGGCACCCAAAACCTCGCAAGAGGGTCGACCCAGCTCAAGCCAACAAGAACTACATGAAAGTACCTATGACAAACCTACCATTCCTGTGAGTGCTAGCGCTACCGATTTGACCCAAAATTCGGAGGTGAACTCGGACGAGGCGACAACGATCAAACCATACTCTTTGCCGTCGATTCGTGAGCTCTTTCGAGTCCTCGTAGATCTCCTACAACCAAATAACCGCCAGCAAGCGGATGCAATGAGAGTCATGGCCCTCAGGATAATTGATGTAGCGCTCGAGGTAGCGGGACCATCAATAGCTAAACATCCAAGCTTAGCTAACCTTGCGAGGAATGATCTCTGCCGCCAACTCTTCCAGTTGGTACGTTCTGAGCAGTTGGGCCTACTCAATGAATCTTTACGAGTAACGGGGACACTGCTCGCTACCTGCCGAGGTGTTCTGAAGCTACAGCAAGAGCTTTTCCTATCCTATCTCGTTGCATGCCTCCACCCGCGTGTCGAGATTCCGCTTGAGCCCGGAATAGATCCAGCGCTTTACGAAGGCGTTCCCAAGACGCCGAAACTCGTTAAGCCTCCACCGTCTCAGGCCAGCAGTGGCCGCTCGACCCCAGTTCCTGTTAAGGATCGTCAAAAGCTCGGAATGGAAGGCGGTTCGAGGAAGCCCGATACGAGAGAAGCCATGGTCGAGAGCATTGGTGCATTGTCAAGGATACCCAGCTACCTTGTCGAGCTATTTGTCAACTATGACAGCGAAGTAGACCGCAGCGACTTGTGTGAAGACCTAATTGGCCTACTCTCACGCAATGCATTTCCAGATTCAGCTACCTGGAGTACCACTAATGTGCCGCCGCTATGTCTAGACTCTTTGCTTGGCTATGTGCAGTTTATTTCAGATCGACTGAACCATGAACCAAGGTACGAGGGCTTCCCGGATACGCAGAAGCTCCGAGAGCAACGTGAAAGGAAGAAAATAATTATCCAGGGTGCTACTAAGTTTAATGAAAATCCTAAGTCAGGCATCGCTTTCCTAGTGTCCCACGGCATTATCGAAAACCCGAATGCTGCTTATTCAGTTACCAAGTTCCTCAGAGGCACCTCGAGAGTTTCAAAGTCTGTTCTTGGGGAGTACCTGTCAAAAAGGAACCATGAGCCCCTTCTCGAAGCATATATCGACCTTTTTGACTTTAGCGGAAAGCGAGTTGACGAAGCTTTACGCGAATTACTGAACTCGTTCCGGCTACCCGGAGAGTCAGCACTCATCGAGCGAATTGTGACAGTTTTCTCGGAAAAGTATTGTGGGAAGTCAACTCCTGAAGGCATTGCTGGCTCAGAAGCCATATACATACTTTCTTACGCCATTATCATGTTGAATACAGACCAGCACAACCCTACTCTGAAGAAGCAGAAGCGCATGACTTATCCTGATTTTGCGAAAAATTTGCGGGGAGTGAATGGAGGCGAGGACTTTGTCCCGGAGTACCTCCAAGAGATATTTGATTCCATCAAGACTAATGAGATTATACTGCCTGATGAACACAATAACAAGCAAGCATTTGACTATGCCTGGGAAGAGCTGTTAATAAAGACCCGAACATCGGGGCCTTTGGTCATCGGTGATACCAACATATACGACGCAGACATGTACAATGCAACGTGGAAGCCAATAGTTGCTACTCTTTCGTATGTGTTCATGTCTGCTTCTGATGATGCCGTTTTCTCCAGAATTGTTGCTGGATTCGATCAATGCGCGCAAATCGCTGCTAGGTACGATCTTACAAAGGCTCTTGACCACATCATCTTCTGTTTAAGTTCAATATCCACATTGGCACCAGAGGTACCTTCAAATACCACTCTCAATACAGAGGTTCAAGCTGGTGGGAAAAGCGTTATGGTTAGCGAGCTGGCTGTTACGTTTGGCCGTGACTTCAAGGCCCAGCTCGCATCTGTCGTACTGTTTGGGGTTATCATGGGTAAGGAAGCTAAGATCAAGGATGGCTGGAAACATATCGTTCGAATTTGGCTGAATCTGTTCGCGAATTCTCTAATACCATCTGCATTCTCACCTGCTCAAGACATCTTCGACATTCCACCAATACCACTTCAAACGCCATCTCAAGTCATTGATCGCGCGGAGCGCGCTCAGGAAACCGGTCTTTTCCAATCCTTAACCTCATACCTCTCAAGCTATGCAGCGGACGACCCTCCGGAACCATCAGAGGAAGAACTCGACAGCACCTTATGTACAGTGGACTGCGTTCATGCCTGCTCTATGAGCTCAGTCTTCTCTAATATCCTCGTAATGCCAACACCTTCGCTAAAAAGTCTCGTTCAAGCTCTACTGGAGCAGCTTCCGGAAGAGTCATCGCCAGTTGTCATTGTTGTCAAGCCGGATCGACCAACCCCGGTTCGGATCAAAACGAATGGCCATCAGACTGACTCACGTGGCCCAATATACGATCCCTCTACAGTCTTTATACTTGAGCTTGCCACAATCTTGGCCATGCGTGACAATGACTCTGCTTCCGCGGTAGGTGAGGCTGTTGCTGATGCGCTTCAAAATGTTATACGCAATTCCGCCAATGTACACCCACTAGTAGTATCAAGGGCTGTGCTCTACCTTCTACATCTACTAAAAGCCAGTCAAGTAGGTATGACTCCGTTGTCGAATGCTTTTTTACTTATCATCTCTGCAGGAATACTCGTTCATTCGCGCTCCTGTTATCTTGCATACGATATCAAGCTTTGATCAATCCACCTTAGAGAAGTCAGCTTCAGGATTTCTTAAAGGCTTGAATCTCTGTATCAAGGACGCTGGTCCACTGAGGAATGAAATCACCAATACGCCGGACTTTTGGTCTACAATACGGAATGTCCATTCCATGCCGGAGGCGGCAGCTAGCGTCTTCGAGCTGCTGGAAAATGTTGTTGCTGGCAAGTCGCCCGCTGTGACCGCTGATAACTACGAGTCAGCAGTTTCGTTGCTAAACAGCTTCGCATCTGCCGGAAGTGTTGGCGCAGTCATTGAACAGAAGCGCGAAAGAAACGGTACCCGGCCAAAGCCTGCCAAACCTTCTAAAGCCCGCGATAACCCAGCTGTAAGTCACGGTATAAGGGCGGTTAGTTTGATATACCGATTGACCAATCGCGTCCCTGCCTTCGTCGAGCAGTCACATCTTGAAAGGCATGAAGCGTGGACCACGTATTGGTCGCCAATTTTCCACGCTCTTCGCACCCAGTGCCTTAACCCGTGCCGAGAAATTAGGCACCAGGCCTTTTCGTGTCTTCAAGGCTCGCTATTATCTACCGACCTTGCCTCTCCGGATCATCAGGAGTGGACTGCAATCTTCGGAGAAGTCTTGTTCCCTTTGATTTCGCGCCTTCTCAAACCTGAGGTCTACCAATCCGATCCGGTTGGAATGAGTGAGACGAGGGTGCAAGCAGCGACCCTGCTCTGCAGGATTTTTCTGCATTACTTGGTTTTGCTTTCGGAGTGGGACGGCATGCTTGATCTGTGGCTTAAGATTCTGGATATATTGGATCGATTGATGAACAGCGGACAAGCAGATAGTCTCGTGAGTAAATCAGGTAAATACGGGAAGCTATTTTACTGACGTGTCATAGGAGGAGGCCGTCCCCGAGAGCCTGAAAAATATTATACTCGTGATGGCGGATGGCGGATATCTTGTGCCTCCATTAGCAGGCGAGAAAGGCTCCGAGATCTGGATTGAAACATGGAAGCGAGTGGATAGGTTCCTACCTGACCTTTTCGCCGAGATATTCCCGAAGATGCATCATCCATCTGTGACAGCAACAGTGGTGCAGAATGTGGAAGAGCTTTCCATGCCTCCTACCGAGTCTCGGAAAGAGACAGGAGACGAGCCACCTACACCAATTGAGCCTCCCAAAATCGACAGACGAGAGCACTCTTCTCCTGATGTATCCCAAGAACAGGCTCTGACGTAGTAGGAAAATTAAGGCTTTGTAAGGATTACATGTGTGTATAGGTCAACTTTGCGACTGGATTAGCGTTATACAATGGCATTTATTAATGTTATTTTGGGGATGTATCCATCCAAAATGGAGCTCCTTGCTTTCAAATTTGCGAGCCGCTTTGGTTTCGATCTATCTGTTTGGTGATATCATTTACTTGATCTGTCACCTAAGGGATAGTCGATATTAGACGCCAAACATAGGAGATCCTCAACGACTGCCTCGAAGCAATCTCGGGTGCAACTGCAACTGTCTTCCACTGAGTGTGGATACATTTAGTAATGCCAGGCATTCACTACAACTAAAATTTGAAGGCCAACAGACTCTCACAGTCATCACTTGCTGACCGCAATCTTCTGATGAAATCCTCTCCTATCTCGCTTTTCCATGCGCCTCGGGACTTAGAATCATTGCCATCAAAGCAACCTATCGGTCTAACGACTTCCCCATATAGACAAAAAACACTCTAGATCTCCGCTATATCTTGTTACTCCGTTCTACTAGCTGATATTCGATGTAGAAATCCAAACGGTTATCAGAAGAATCTGCAATAGTGAGAATTCTGCAGACTGTTACCCACTGGCCCACAGCCTGGGCGAATAGTGAGATCATAGAACAGGTACTTTCCCCAACTTTACTGGCCGGAGCACAAAATCGAATGGTCATTGGTGTCATGTGCTTGGCTTCTGAGCTGGCCGTGACTGCTATTTCGCTCGCGCTCATCTGTGGTTGCTTCTTAATCGGCTAAGCCTGACCCTTCCCTAGAAATGGAGAGCCTATTTCACGAGAGGTTGGCGATATTACCAGCCCGTAAGACGCAAAGTAAAGCACTGCTGCCAACATAAAGCCTACACACCTATGCACAGTCGACTGGATCCTTCTGTCCCGATAGGAGATATTATCCAAAGAACATGGTAAGATGATACAGACTTTTGAAGAGTTGATACTTGACATATTGCGTGAGGAAAAAGAAGAGTATCTCTTTCTCCCAGCTCAAGTGTACCCGACTTTCTCTTAATCCAATTATTCAGCAATCTAGATAGCAAGATGGAAAGGCTGGCTGGGATGTATGGCCAGAGAAATCCCCAGAAAATCGAATCTGTCAAGTCGAAAGTTGTTCGCCCGTAATGGATGCGGATCATTGTGTGCAATCCCGTGCTTGTAGGGGAGAATACGTCGACGCGAGCGAAATTTACAAGACGGTCCCAGGGTTTAAGGAGGAACAAGTTAGAATATGAGTATGCAATTGTATGTCTGGGTTTGCTCAGAGTATTGAAAATGAGAGCTTATATTTATAGAGCTCGAGCGTATGCATTCTTGCATTGGGGGGCTTGCTCTTACAGAAGCGGAAGGATCAGCTTTCTGGAAGGGAGGTTAGCAGGAAGCCGGATTCTTCACTAAGCATCTCCAATGCTATGTCAACGCCTCGCTTGTCAGCACTACCCCAGCCTGGCTCGAGATATAAGCAGGTATGTCATTAAATGTCTTTGTACAGTTCAAAAATTTGTTGAAGTAGCTCAACAAATCGGATATCCTACGGTCCAATTTGACCTTCCACTTATGGAGTCTTCCGACGCTTGCCAAGGAAGAGGCTACCATAGCAGATCACAACAGCTATCATGAGAATGCCGAATTATTTGCATGGACGGGTCTCACGACGGTCGAGACAGCTACCGAGGAATTTGAGACGGATAAGAGATTATGGAAGAGCGCAACGTACAGCAGATCGGCCAGCGGTGCCGACAGCAAGAAGATCAGCGCGGACAAGGAAAGCAGGATGAGAAAGAGCGGTACGAGATACAACATATTGTGAACGAAAACCAGAGCGGAGACAAACAGTGATAACACAGATCTCTCCTGTGGAAAGTCTACCTCCGGCTTCACGAAGTAGTCTGGATATTCAGGAGGCATTGTTGCTTAAATCACGCTACTGCGGGAAATAGAGGATATTGGTAGACTCGGATACGGTAATACTCGGTGGTATATCCCTGTTACTTTTTGATTGAGTGTTATGGGATTTTATTCGTGGCTTGGTAGTATCGAAACCGAGCAGCGGATACTTCGCTAAGAATTGTATTCTGGGCGAGCTTGGTAGAAGATGGTAGGCTATTGGGTGTCCGTGTTGTAGAGAATCTTATAGGAAAAGCACATAGCAGTCTTTGGAGTGATATAGCGCTATTGTAACCCGAATTTGCAATTGAATTGGCAAGCGTCTGGAACGAGATGCTGTAGAATAATCCGAGGTTACTTAAGATTCGAGTGTTGAGGGCAAAGTGAGTCAGGTACAATATTATATTATATTATATTATTTTTATTTCTTCATCAAGTGCATGCAGCCTATGGCTATGGCACTATCTAGGCGCTGTGTGTATGCTATATTACATGTAATTTGGCCCAAATCGATGCTTTATATGTATCTTCCCATTGAGCAGTCACACCGATAAAATGCGCATACGAGCCCGGTAGTTCAAAAACCCCCAAAAGTACGCCCATTTCCCATTTCCCATTTCCCCTTTCGCAAATTAGTCTTCTGTGCCTAAAAGCCATTTTCTGGTCGCAATTCGAGTATTTTTTGATACTCTAATGTAGCGACTCTGAGCCGAGCTCAAGGGCAGCGTAGATTGGTGTCCGAATAGAGTTTAAATTCCTTGCCCCTTGTGCCTAAGGTACTTCGCTTGCTGGAGGACGACTTCCCACCTCTCGCTGGACTATCATTCTCTCTGTCTGTTCGTACAGAATGTACTGAGAGATTCGTTAGATGCCCTCACTGTCTTCTCGTCCTGTTGCTTGACCACTCAGCATATCCACTTGAGACTAAGGCCCTTTTACTGTCAGCTCTCGACCACTAGTGTTGAGATGAATTGTGGATGATCATATGACATCATTCGTCAAGTCTGGTATCTTCATGGATTTTAATCAAGCCAATTAGCTCCTTGCCAGCAGTCCCTTCACTCCTAGGCTATTGTGTCAGTGGATACCGCAACGCCGATGGTGCATTAAATTTTCAAGACGATATGTTCGTTTTTCTTAGCAAAATCTGTCGTTGTATATGTACATGCCTGGGCGGTAATACCGGTTAGGGTCACCACGACTCGAGACTTGCTTCCCCTGCAAAGACCTCGTGGCTGAAGCCTATGGAAGAAGTCTTCCACAATGCAGTCGTCAGTTGTGTCCAATGGCTCTGTCGTTCGTTTGTTCGATTAATAATTGACCAACATGGAAATTTCTTTCCTGGCTGCAATGGAGAACGACATCTCCACGGCATAGCCAATCTTTTGCCATTGCCACAAGCTTCGTCTTTTTCACCATATGGCCCAGCAGCCCTGTCCATCACCCAAGCCCCACTCCTTTTTCGGTAGAACGTATCCGATAGCGAAGCGTTGTTCGAAAGGTCTCCACTACATGGGAATTTCGATAATTGTTTGGTTGCAACTTACATCAGGTTCTTCTTCAAGGATTCTTTCAAACGGTTGGGAAGGAAAACTGACACGACCTATTGTATTCGTAGAAGAGCCATCCGGTAAATATAAATTTCAGAGGTTGGTAGAGATGCAAAGGACATGTTACGCCGACCTTTTCAAATGGACCATCCTTGAGATAATACAGTAATCTCTCGAGAATCTTTGCAGGTTCCTGCACTCCTCTATCATAACATCTTCAAACCACATCGGATTGCTGGCATTTACCATGGATCACTTTTAGAAGGATGTTTCAAGCAATCTAAAAATGAATTCAGTCCTGAGTGTAAGGCTGTTGGCTTAATAGCTAGTGATAGCATCGGCTTAGTGGTTGTTTGGCTATCTACTGTCTGGAAGAAACCAGCAGGCTCTTGGCTTACCTTATTAGTGTCTACTATGTGGCTCTAGGAGAGACCAGATCACTTGTGGAGATTTGTTCCTTTGGGTGGGAAACTATGGCCTTGTGTCGTACAGAGTGCATCAAAGTATACTGTCTTCCGCGACTTTCTTCCGATCTCGGACAGTGAAAAGTGTTGGGCTGATTGGATTTGGATGTGTATCAGCAATAAGAGCGCACTTCAGACTTCCACAAGCAACGAGCCGTGGTGGTGATCGCGCGACTCACAGAAAAAGTAGTCTCACCTTACGATGCTAGAAGGCTCGAAGTCCTAGCAACAGACCCTCTGGAGTTGCGACCTGGAAGTCTATTCCCTTGACGTCAGCCATACTCCCTCTGGAAGAACTACTTCTGATCCTCAAACTAACGCTGGTTTCTTGTCAGCCCGAAGACAAGCCTATAACAACACTTTCTAGAATATTAGACGTGCCCAAATCGCAGACAGCATAAATTCCAACACAAAATGGACATCAGCTCCGCTTTACCGAGATGTACAAAAGAGGCTCGGCTTCTCGAGATACTCAGTTACTATCGCCCAATCGAAATTCTACATTCAACTGTCGAAGAAATGTGCACTTCATCTGTTTTCAAGGAACACTTCCAGAAGATCTTGCAACATGATCTAGGAACAATTAAGCGGCGTTCTCAGGACCTTGACGATCATGAAATCAGCTTAGCGCAGAAGGCTTTTGTCATTTTGATGGATGAAGGAGATCACATTGCTGGGATTGAACTCTACGTCGAGGAGATTATTGGACTTAGGGCTGCGGGAGACGAGGATAAAATGCAGATCCTGAAATCATCGGTGATGACTAAAGACCTAATAGTGAAGAGTACGCAGCACAGCAGACTTCGTCGTGTTTTACTAAGGTCGCTAACGGCGATATATGAATTGTGCAGAGTTCCATTCTAACCAAGAACCGAGATCTCCTCCCTTGCAGGGATCTTCCTCATCCATGAGAGCGAGAAATGAGAGGCAAGCGAGCGAAGAATTGTTTGTTTCGGAGGGCTCGGAGCACGAAAACCCAGAAGAGCAGCAGCAGCATCAGAATATGGACCCTGGAGCGGCGAAAGACCAATCCGTGACCGATGTCCCTGGAGACCGAGATTTGAAGCATCCAGATAAGGACCCTAAGTTCGAGCGGTTGTGGAGGCTTTACCAGACGGCCAACGGCGAGTACTGTAAGACACGTAAGAATTCAATAAGTCGTACGAGAGCTGCCAAGTTTCTTCGTGATACGACAGAGAATTGCGTTCTCTACATCGAGGATAAGCAAACTGCTTCTAGGAGCCAAATGTATGATAAGTCCAAGTTAAGAGAGCTACGCGCTGCACTTGGAGAATCTATAAAAGAGGTCGAAAAAGGATCTGGGGGAAGAAAGCGTCGATTCGATGACGATTGGGACGACGTACCAATAGCGCCGAGACAACTGGTAGGCGATCATCCCGTGGAATCGGCCCCCAATCAAGATGCACGTGAACCCCCACTGAAGACTTTGCCACCTCTTCGTGGTAGCTATAGCTATCGCTATGAGGGGCCGAAGCCAGCACGAACTAGCCGGTATAAGGAGGAGCGTCTGAGCCAGTTCAATCGCCAACGGTTAGCAGCACTAGGCCAAGACGCTCGTGGACCCCCAATGAAAGCCTTGCCGCCTCCGCCCGGTAGCTACAGCCAGAGTCGACCGATGATAACATCAGATAACCGCTACTACAAGCAGCATTCAAGCCAGTACAACGGCCAACGATCAGTACCACCTGGGCCAAATGCTCCAAAAGCACCCAGGAATCTGCCGCCTCTCCACGACAGCTATGGTGGGCCGAGGGCAGCGTCGTCTAGTCGCTATCACGAGCAGCGTCTGAACCAGATCAACCGCCGACGATCAGCATCACCGGCCCGCTACCCGGATGCTCCACGCCAGGTCTCTATGAGCGAACAATCTCGTGATCGTCGCCGTCAAGACATTCTCCCAGGATACTACGATACATACCGACCACACTACTAGCTAACAACGTCCGATCCATGTTCTGATGCACTAACGATTCTAGGCTCAATGATATTGTAGCTATCGGGCCAGTTCTCTATTGAGATAGTCGATTTTTGTCGTAGGCTTTCATCAAACTCTTTCGAGTGGTTTTTGCATAGATACTCAAGCCCACCCTCCAGTTCAGAGTCATAGTACATTGTTGTTGAATCCGAGGTTCTTTCTTTTCTTAATTGCGTCTTGGTATGAATGCGTACTCAGTGCATTCAAGCTTGGGCAACCGGAACTGGATTTTTAGAAGAAAGTTGCGATGGAGGTTAACATGTATTTTACTTTATGCCTACACAGGTCAAAAATGAAGCTTTTGTCATAGCAAAGTTGACCGTGAGCAATAAGATGTTAATTTAATCTGGAGAGAGTCAACTCCCCGCAGTCAGAACTGACCGTCCTCGTGCTGCCTACGCTTAATAGAAAACTCTAGCAATTTGTCATACTAAAGTAAGTAAATACTTTAGGCGGAAACATATCGGAAAGGAGATCCAAGCGTGCGGCAGTCTCGACATTATCAATCGCGAAATATGCCAACAATATCAATAAATAGATTGAAGGAACGGTGATGGTCGATCATAACTAACAGAAATCGGACATTTTCTTCAGGAAGAAAAATTGATTTTTCTCCCAACGAGGTACAGTAGACCGAACCATCATCTAATTAGTACGACAGAAGCTTGAATGTGCCGCGCAGACCTGGCGGCAGGGCGATCGATGGGTAGGAGGGACAGGCAGTTGGCCTACCTCCTACTTCGTCGAACAACGCTCCAATCATCTGCTCGGTGGTACCCTACGTAGGCTTGTCTCGCAGCGAGGGAAAAGGCCAGTCGAATCTTGGTAAGCCGTCTCAATGAACATAAGCAATTCTGTCTATCGTGCCCTAGGTATTTAAGCGCCTGCCCAAGTTACCCTGAATCTTTCGCTCCGCAAGCCATGATTCGACTTGCTGATGCAGTTCGTGCTGGTACAGCCATCGCAATTAGCCGCTGTTTTCCGAAATCTTGCCTTCATCGGTCCAATTTGCTCTAGGTGGCAGCTTTGCTTGTTCTGCCAGAGGCAGGCGTTTTGCATTCATCTGTTTCGTCATATTAAAAACCTCGTCAATACCTTCTTGGCGATAGGTCTGCGAGAAGTCAAGGGCTTTTGATGCCGGAGCGCCGGGGGATAGCTTGGAAAGCAGCAAAGCAAGCATGTCGATATCTTCGACCGTCTGATTGACACTTTGCCCAGGTGTAAGTGGAACTTCTTGCGCCGCATCCTCAACCAGATTGATTCGTTTCTCAGTCGAGGCCACTTTTTAAGTCTTGGAATCACATAAGCTGGCCAGATCTCCATATTCTGCGTGGGAGCACCTTGCTACTTGTGCGATGGGTGGCCAGTCCTTCTCGTTAGCGCAAAGCATGCCCAAAAGCCCTTGCTCATCAGAACTCAATCATTCTCTACCATCCCTATCCCTCTCTTCAAAACGTCGTCGAGAGACCATCAGAAGATCAGAACCGTCGACTTCCTTAGGCACTAGTAAGAATGCATTGGGTTTGCCCATTACTGTAGCCGGCGAGGGGTAGCCGTCCGGAACGCGCAGTTTTGACCGTGGCATGATCAAATTGATTGCCATTAGACCTGGGTACATTGGTGCTGCATAAGGATAAATGTACTGGCGAACAGTCGAATGCATGCCATTACTCCCGATCAGAAGCGGAGCCAAAAAAGTCGATCCATCTGCAAATTCAATTCAACCTTCCCCAATTCGGATGACTCGGAAATGACATGATAACGCTGTATTTCACCTCTGCACCGCTCTCTTTCGGCAATGCTCTCAGTTCATTAACAACAAGTTTCCGAATGATTCGAGAAGCCCCCGGTATCCGTATCGCTTTTCGGAATCGAAGCGATAGACGCTATTCGTTTGTCCGTTTTCGTTCCTGAATTCAAGATATCGAAATGGAATCTCTTTCTTCAAACTCACTCAAAAACGCCCTGACACTCGAGTACCCTCAGAGCATTGGGGGAGACAGCAATGACTCCGCCAAGACTGAAAGATCTGATTGAGGCCCACAGACAATGCACGGTAAGTATACCCGATACGAAGTAAGAGCGAGACTTAGACCCTTGACGAGCTGAGTATAATATCAGTCTGGTGCCGGTGCGAGCCTAAGGTACTGAGGTCAGCAACAATAATTGCAACGTCCTTCGGCAGTTCCGAGCTCATGATGAGATGTCGATGTAGCCCTTAGTTTATAATCTAGGCTACTACTGACAACTAGTCGGAGGCGATTTACATGGGCCCCTAGAGCATTTTGATCTTCGCTGTCGGCTTCACATATACCATCCCTCACCCGCTTTCGGAATATCAGCTGTAGGACCTGCCATTCCTGGCTGCATTCTAATAGGATTACGATTTGATTCATTGCAGTAAACGTCAGGGGTAGAAAGCCAGCTCGCTTCGACCGACTTACGGCGTATACACATAATTTTGTCCCACTAGAAGGAGCCTTCTTGGTGTTTTGATGAAGTGTAGATCTGACGATGGTCTAAAGGTGTGTCTTCTATGGTAATGAAGCTATCTACGTTTTGTGCCGCAATTGGCGTTAGCCTCAACTAGGCTAGCGGGCAGTGCAATGGCACTGCAACTACTATGTTCCTAATTGGACGACTACTCCTCCTGCTCCTACTGCAGCTCCTATTGCTTCAACATCGATGAGGTTAGTGAGGCGTGAATAGCCTAAGGTAGCAGCTTGGTGGAATAGGAAAATCATCTAAACGGTTGCTAGATGGAGAGATATACCTTAATACCTTAATTACGGTATTGATCGCTGCGGTCGGCCTTTGTGTATATTCGTTCCAGGGCTAGGTAAGCGTACGGAGTGCGCGTTCACCATAGTCGGTTACAACAAGGACCACTTGGGTTTAGCTTGGTCGAAAAAGGTACTAGGTTTGTCAAGTATATTACTTAGCGAGCGCGTACTCCGGGCGGATATCAGTCCCTGACTGACTGCCGTACGGACTCGCCGGATGCTCAGACTTTTGCATGCACTCCTTCTAATTGTTTAATAAATTCGGCGTGCGCATTTAGATGGCCACAAAGCTAACGTGATCAGGAGCAAATCAGTCAGCAAGCTAGGGTCGTTAGGAGCGAGCATGGAAACTTATGATGCACGCGATTGGTTAATTCAAACCATCCATAGATGGCTACCAACATTCATGGGTCAAGTGCCTAAGAATCATGGATGAAAGAACTTTCCCCTGGATCGGGATCCCCGGTTACGGAGCTTCTCAGCCGTCTCCTGTACAGGATATCCACGAATGAGGCACTTTTCCTATGGATAGGGTCCTCGTCCATGGATTAAACGGCTTTTCTATAGACGACGAATAAATATCAGAGGGTGTTCCCGATTTCAATCGCCTACTATCCGTCTTTCACACTCCCTCGCCAATGTCCGTATCTGTCCTAAGGTCTCTGGATCGTCCAAAATCATTCGGTGACGATACACTGTCTATGCGGGTCGTCGCCGTAAGCCATGGGACACCCTCCTCGCAGAATATTCATGGCCATCAAGTCCGGACGTCTATCGCTCGAGCACCCTCGAAAGATCCATTAGTTGTGAACTTCGGGGGAATCGCTGACAATCAGCTTGCCGCGCACAACGCTGAGGTCTACGCTTTTTTCGCACACCATTATGACTACTGGACAGGCCAATTGGGGATAGCCCGATCGTCATGGGACTGGTGTCATTGGGGCGAACATCTTACTATCGAGTCTGGTCCGATAGTGGACGAAAGACAATTACATCTTGGCGATGTGTGGGAGGTGGGGTGCAATTCAAAGTCCGTGCTGCTCGAGGTCTGCGGTGGGAGAGTTCCTTGCTCTAGATTGGTATGGCGCTGTGGCTAACTGGACGTTTGGCTCAAGGAAGTCGCCGAATCTGGGTACTGCGGCGTCTATCTCCGAGTTATTCGAAATGGCCGGATCTGCATAGGAGATCAGGTGAAAATACATCGGCACGGTCAAACAGCCCTCAGTGTTGCAAATGGCGTTTGCTGAAGGGTCTTTGCGCACTCGTGACATCATGAACCCCTTGGTCAATCAACCCGGACTGCAAAGTATGAATCGAATCTTGTTCCTACGCAAATTGGCACTGCTGGATGATCAAGCATCAATTGGAAGAAACGGCTGGAACGGCTGGAGAGAGTTCTTCGTGGCGAGAACGGCGGACGAGAAGGGCAACATTATCTCTTTCTATCTAAAAGCGACAGACGGAGAGCCGTTGGCGACCTACGCCCCTGGCCAGTATGTCACGGTGAAGCTTCCAAATGAGACTATCAGGTGTTGGTCGATATCAGAGTGGACAGGCCTTGACACGCCTCCTTATTACCGAGTCAGCACTAAAAAGAGCACTGCATCTTCGAAATGGATGCATAGCATTGGCATCACCTCTACAAGATTAAGTCTTGGTAAACCTACTGGAACGTTTAGACTGGACTGGGCTCCATTGTTCCCTCCACGTCAAATCTACATATCAGCCGGCATAGGCATCACCCCTATCATTACTATGTTGAGAGCTCACCTGTCACACAACGCAATGAAGAAGATGCCCCCAATCTAGATCCACGTGACACGTAGCAAATCTACATTTGCCTTCAGCGAGGAATTACCGCAAAGTCCAAACAAAATTCGTCGTATGACTTTCTTCACTTCTCCTCATCCTGGCGTGGATATCCCTGGACAAGACTACTATGCATCAGGCCGTCCGAGCGCTTCCTTTTTTCCAAACCTCATTGGAGAAGCGTACTCCATGGACCCAAAGGGGATAACGCCAGTGCAAGTTCCAGGTAGTAACTCGGTTTGCTATATCTGTGGGCCGCAGTCTTTTGAGGAGGACGTCCGATCTTTCCTGAAGGATTATAGAGTCGCAGACCAAAACATTCGGAGCGAATCGTTTTCTGCACCTGGTTCCTCCCCTGACACCGCCGCTGACGGAACAGTCTCGGATGGCGATAACAATCCGCAAAATTTCATAGGAGATGCGACTGTGCGTCTCACCAAATCCAAACGAGATGCGACGTGGAGATCCGAGGAAAATTGCTCGATATTAGAGCTGGCGGAGAAGGCAGGGTTGACTCCAAGCTATGGGTGTAGAGCTGGCGCTTGTGGGAGCTGTACGGCAAGGCTGGTTTCTGGTAGGGTGAATGGAGGAAGTCAGCTTGATAGAGATAACGTACTCTTATGTTCTGCCAGGCCAGCGACAGCAGTAGTCGAAGTGGAAATCTGAACTAGAACATCTAACCCCGACCCAGCCTATTTCCCCTTTTCAGCAGGCCACCGTTACGATTGTCTGGTTTGCCAGGAGAATATACTGCTGTTAATATGCTCGACTTATAGCTGTCCTCTTCTTTTGTGCATGTTCAACTAGTGCACGAACGTTGATGCATGGGCGCGAGTTCCTGGCAGAATCTCGTTTGCGTATGTCTCAGGAATGGCATTTATTCAAGGCCGTCATGGAAGATATTGCAACCCCCCCTTCTTCCTTCTCATCGAGGCCAGGCTGTTCATCTTATCTGCGACATTTGGACGATTTTGTTGTGTTGCAAGATCTTGACGCGCTACTGAACGAGGGGAAGGCAATAACGAGGCGTTAACCGCGTAACTTGACGCGGTAACTTCACACCACAAATGTTACATTGAAGAGTCCACTTTCCAGACTTTGTTCTTCACCAGTGTTCTTACTGAGCAGCAGTCAACTGACGGTGCGCGCACAGCTTACATAACTCGTACTTCACATACCTTCAAGTCATGTACAGCAATGTTGCACGAACTTCTCCTAGCTCTATCAGGCCATCCGTCCCCACTACTATCTCCTTTGATCGCCAAAACTAATGGCGGAGCGTTCCAGCACCTTCTCTCCCCGACAGAGTTGGCATTACTGAGATCGCTGGCGAGAGACTTGGGAGAAAAGCATAAGAGTATTCGGGATAGAGCTACTGCCATCTCTTCTAAACATGATTCCACCGTTTGTCGAGCTGTGGCTACAGCTGTCGTCTCAACACACTTGGCAAGGTTTCAACGGCGAATCTTGGAAGTAGAAAGAGACATCTTGGAAGGGAACCCGAACATTGTCGGTGCCTACAATGTTGTACCTCTTTCAGGGCTTGTAGGTGCTTTTGATGGTTGGACCCGGAAATTGGAATGGCTCTGGAGCCTTGTGCAGTTCATACAGCCTTCGGAGGAAACCGGGGAGACTTTGACAGGCCAGACTTCTTTCATGGCAAGCCGGGTCATGGAGCGACTGCGAGAATCAACGTTTACGGGATACCCAGATATTGAACAACTCTCCTTAGAACTTGTCAAAGTGGCTGAGACAGCCTGGCTCAAACAGATCTCCGCATGGGTATTATACGGTCGATTCCCTGCATTTGGAGGTGCGGATTTCTTTATCACACGTGATAAGAGGAGGGACAAACCGGGTGTATTGATATATTCGTATGGCATCAATTCTACTCTTATTCCAAGCTTCGTAACAAAGTCCACTGCGAATTCTATCCTCTTTATCGGAAAATCTTTAAACCATATCAGAGATAGGGATTCTTTGACTACATATAGCTCACCAAAAGGGATCTCCCCAGACCTAGCCTTGCTCCCCGAGCACCTTGCCCACCTGTCTTCTTTGACCTCTCCAATCACATCTGCGAGCCTGTCCGCAGCGATAGGAGCGATTCGTCTCTCACTGTCAAGAAACGCACTTCAAAAGCTGCTCCCCATGTCCAAGGTTCTCGAGCTGCTCCGCGTTTTAAGAGATTTCTTTCTCCTTGAACGCGGTGAATTTGCTATTGCCCTTCTGTCCGCAGCTGATGAGCGTCTCTCAGCAAGGCGCAACCGATCCATGGAAAGGACTGGAAAGAAAGCTCTTGATGATCTAAGTAATATACTAATTAAGGAGGGGGAGGTTTCTGCTGTTCTAGCGCGCACGTGGGCTACCTTAGAATCGCTACAGTCTACTAATGGTGATGAGGAAGAGGAGGTAGACGCGGATCTAGATCTTGCACGTGAGTTTTTGAAACTTTCGATCAAGTCTGCAAGTGCAGATTCGCCGGCGCACGGAAAGGGTCAGACCAACCTCGCTGCATCCGCCACTACATTCGATGACCTCTTATTCCCTACTTCAACCGCCTTGAGCATTCGCGTACCGTCTCCTCTAGATCTATTCTTAGCTCCATCAGACGTGGACATCTACTCCAGCATTCATAGCTACCTTCTATCGATCAGAAGAGCCCACCTTCGCCTCAGTAAATTATTCACCTTATCCATTCTACGAAGGGATCATCCATCACCAAAAGCCTCGTCTCACAGTGACCATCATGCCAGATTCAAGATTCTAGCACGGATGAGACAGCGCGCAGATCATCGTGTGAAGGGTATGCGGCCAATTTGGGCGATAGCTGGTCACGCTGCTTTCCTGCTAGCGGAACTCGGAGAGTACTTCCAAGGTGAAGTCGTGAAGAGCTCGTGGGAGGACTTCCTCGCTTGGCTCCAACCCACAGCCCATGAAAACGATCCTAGTGAGCTGGTCTCCTCACCGTCTCTCAATATGAGCGTTTCGAGCACTGGAACGAACCTCCGCTTAGAAAACACCTCTACACCGTCATCTCTCCACGACCCGGAAAGCCTGGCCTCGGCCCACAGAACTTTCCTTTTATCCCTCATCCACTCGCTTCTCCTCGATAACGCACCCTTCACCAACAAGCTCAAAGCCTTCATGGCCTCTATAGACCACCTTTCTGCTATCATGAACCGGCTAAACGCCGTTCAGCAGAACCTTGACCTGGAGACCGATGTAGGCGTTGTTGATACCTTTGCCAATTACGCAGTCGAGGAACAGGAAATACAGAGACAGCTCCGAGATTCTCGTTCTGCTATTGCGGCGGGAGTAGAGGGTTTGGTGCAGGCGTTGAGGGATATCGATAATGCACGTGCTGCTGGAGGTCGCCATCAGAGAGACATCCATTTTGTGGAGAACGATGAATTCGTACCCAAGACTGGCGGTGGCGTCGATCGCCTGCTTCTGAAAATCGATTACACAAGAGCACCGGATTAAATAAGGATTGATGTGGAGACCCATTTATTTACTTGAATGATACCCATGTGACGGAACGATGAAATCGTGAAGGCATGCCTCTGGCGAACGCGGTGTGCTTGTGGGTTGAATGAGAAGAACGTCATTTTGTGAAACAACCTAGACTGAGAAATATCTACATAGGCAATCCAGCGCCATTGATGCATATGCACGCTTCCAGTAAATGCTCGGATAAAACTTGGTTAGATACAGTATTGACCATCAGAATATTGAGATTGAAAACCCCTCAGCAATATCTCTTACCCTCTGGCAGTACATCGTCGGGCTCGATGCCGGCCTCTTCGCCTACTCTTCTAACAACGGCCCTTAAAGCCACGCAAGAAGGACTCTCCGCAAAATTGTCGAAGAAACTCTCTCCATAATCACAAGCCATCCCAATGCGAGGATCCAGCGGTACCGCTCCCAAGAATGGTATTCCGGTCTCCTTGGCCAACTTCCTCGCTCCGCCTGTGGTGGCTTTGAAGATCTGTGACTTGTGCGTACAACTCGGACAGATGAAACTAGACATATTCTCCACAATACCCAGCACTTTAATCCCCGCTTTTCGGCAAAAGTCGATTTCCTTCCTGACATCCAACAGACTAACCTCTTGCGGCGTCGTCACTACCACGGCCCCATCAACCCCCGACTCCTTCAGATACGAATTAACACTCAGATGCTCATCGCTCGTCCCAGGCGGCGTATCCACAATCAAATAATCCAGCTCTCCCCATTCGACATCTTTTAGGAACTGCTTTATCAAACCGTTCTTCTTTGGGCCTCTCCAGATTACCGCATCATCCCGATTTGGGAGCATAAATTGCACGCTCATTACCCCGAGGTTGTCCGCAACCCACACAGGGCTCCACCCAGCATTGCTGACATGTATCGTCTCTTGCTCCACCCCCATCATCTTTGGAATGCTGGGGCCGCATATATCTGTGTCCATGATACCAACCATGCTGTCTGGATTCGATGCGAAGGCGTGCGCAAGCATAGTTGTGAAGGTAGACTTCCCCACGCCACCTTTCCCAGAAAGCACTAGGATCTTGTGTTTTATGCCTGAGAGGCGGGAGGTTATAAGCGGGATGTCGGGATCGGGACCTTTGGGAGTGGTGGCGCATATGGATTGGTTGGGGCAGCCTGCGCAGGCATCACCCTTTCCTGCAAGCTTGGACTCGGGCCCAGGACAGTGTTCGGGCTCTGGGGCGACCAATTTCGGTGTGTTCCTTAGAGGGGCGGAGAGATCGACTTGGACAGGCTCTTCGAGGGAGGGGGCCATGGCGGGGGAAAGAGGGAAGGACAGGCGAAGCACTCTTAAGAAGGAGCGACCGTGAGTTGCGGGGGAGCAAGCAAGCCAATAGCAGGGTTAATTAGGCATTGAGATACAAGCAGTGTCTCAAGGTGCATTTCGTTGCGTGTGGAGGGGTGGCACTGGCGGAAATGATAGGGCTGGGATTTATAAGGCTTGACATGTGATCAAGCGAAACCGGAGAAAGCACCTGAATTGTGGCTGGTGTGGCTGGTGTGGCTATTGTGCTGTTCGTGGTGGGATTGGGAAACCGTTGACCTGAGTTCAGCGTCAATTCAACAAAACAACGAGAAGCGATCACACGTCATGCTGCTAGTCCCACCATACCCCACGCTTTAGCAATTGTTCCCCCTCAAGCCGTACATTAGAGTAAAACCCAGTACTCCTTCGAGCAGGAATTAAAATAATGCAGATGGCTTCATTCGCTCGCCCTCTGCTCCATCTCGATCGTCTGTAGTATTATAAACTTCGTTTGCAACCTAGTCCTCTTAGCTAACCCCCCCCCCACAGTCGTCCCTGAATCAAGCCATTCGAGATTCAACACTCGAATGGAATAAGTAAACACAACAACAAATTGCCACACCTACGACCTCAGAGGCCCGAGAATCTGTAGATCCAACTTCGATTCTATTCAAATATCTTTTGTCTATCACGACGATGAGCAACGGCACTGCTGGTGCAGACTTTGAAGGAGATGGCTTACGGGAGAGGAAATCCCAACAGAATGTCAATTTCGCCAAGGAGCCCGAGAGTGATGAGAGTGGCTCAGAAGAAGATGAGAAGGACAAGAAGACAATCGGCCGAACGCCAGATGGCACGGGTAAGTGCTTTGTACCTCATTCGTGAAAAGAAATAAGCAGGAAGGTCTTTATCCCGGACAGGCAGCCGTGTGCCGTGTGCAGACAAGATTCATTTTGGAGGAAACAAGAAAAGCGTCTATAATACCATGAAGAGGACTCTGCTGACATCCGTCACCATAGTCTTCACCGTACCTCAGACTCATGACATGGTCTCCCAACTCCTCTCCCCTAGTCAGCCGAAGAACTTCTCCGATGCCCTAGTTTTAGCGGTTTTGGCCGTTCATATCGTCGCTGCATACTTTCTACCGTCCTCGCTACGAGTGCCACTGTTTGCTATACTTTTCCTCTTCTGGCGAGCGTGCTACAATGTTGGCATAGGCTATCTTCTACACATCCAGTCCCACCATCGGAGGCTTGTCGCATGGGCAAAGAAATCGAAGATCTTTGTAGACCCTAAGATTGGTGTAAACCCACATCCGTTGCTGTACAAACTCCTAAAACGTGAGATGGAAACAAAAATACCCGAAGACTACAAATTCGAAGACGTGCCTGTCGAGTACAACACATGGCTGGTTTTCCGAAGAGTGGTCGATCTGATCCTCATGTGTGATTTCGTGTCCTACTGCCTTTTTGCTATGGTTTGTGGAGGCAGGCCGGTAGATGAAGGTACTGCCCTGACTATTTTGCGGTGGGTCACTGGATGGATATTGTTCGGCTTCAATATATGGGTGAAGCTTGATGCTCATCGTGTAGTCAAAGACTATGCTTGGTATTGGGGAGACTTTTTCTATCTAATTGACCAGAAATTGACCTTTGATGGAGTCTTCGAAATGGCCCCTCACCCTATGTACTCGGTGGGCTATGCTGGCTACTATGGTATTTCTCTGATGGCTGCTAGCTACAAAGTTCTGTTCATATCTATTGTCGCTCATGCTGCTCAGTTTGCATTCCTAGTATGGGTCGAGAACCCGCATATTGAGAAGACCTACAATTCTCCACCATCACGAAAGCAGGTCTCTGAAGCTGATATGGACAATGACAATTCCCAAACCGTCCAGGGTGGGCATATCAACGACGCGCCGCCACTAGCCTCGACCATTCAGCCATCTCCTGTTCACAACCTCCTAGGCCTCCAGAACGTCGATCTTCACAGAGTTACAGATACCTCAGTGATCCTTCTGCAACTGTACCTACTTGCTCTAGTTTTGCTGACACCATCTACCCCATTCTATCAGGCGCTCTTTGTTATCCATGCAGCCCTATGGCGGACATGGTACTCAATAGGCGTTGGCTATGTGCTCAATCGCCAATCTTCGAGAAAGAGATGGACACGCCATTTCTTGAAATATGGAGAAAGCACCGAAGAAGCTTGGCGTCAATGGAAGGGAATGTACCATTTAAGTACAACAATGGCCTACGCTAGCTTTGTCGCCGCCTCGTGGAAGATGTACTCCCTACCAGCCGATTGGGGCTATGGGCTAGTGCTCCTGAAGCATGTGGTGGGAACAGGCCTTATCTCCCTTCAGATCTGGACAGCGATCAGTATACACGATTCGCTCGGCGAGTTTGGCTGGTTCTTCGGAGACTTTTTTTTTGACCAGTCCCCAAAATTGACGTACAGCGGCATCTACCGCTTCTTGAACAATCCCGAACGGGTCATTGGCCTCGCCGGTGTCTGGGGTGCAGCTCTAATCACAGGAAGTAGGGCCATCTTCTTCCTAGCATTGCTCAGCCATGTCCTTACTCTCATGTTCATCCAATTCGTCGAGCGACCCCATATGCAGAAACTGTACGGACAGAGTCTGCGGCGAGACTCTGGTTTGGTAAAAAGCCTCAAGCGATCGCTTCCCCCACCGTTACGACAATGGCATGGCAGCGTCGACAAGATGTTAGCAGAAACACTTGACTCTCTCGAAGACTTTGTTGATGCTGCGCGACCCAAAATCGCTGCTGGCATGACTTCTTTCGTAAAGGATTCCACCGCACTCTTTAAACATCCAGCGCGTATCAGTATCACAAGGCTAGCGCCGGATCTTGCAGGTTATGACCCGAAGGATTATTCATTGGAGATTGAGGGTACTCCTTCGGCTGCCAATGGAAATTCCGTGAGAAAGTGTGGCGAAGAGAACAAAGCTGGCCAAACGGCCTCTGACAGACGGTCCAATTTCAAAACCCTGATATACGAGTATGGCGCGCCGATCAAAGTAAGGTGGACGGCACCATTGAATCATAGCAAGAAAGACTGGGTGGGCTTGTACATGGTTGCAGACAATGCGTCTCGAGATGCGACAAGGGTTCCCTCGCAAGGCCGTTGGGTAGCTACAAATAAAGACCAGTACGATTCCATGAGAGCGGATCGCGGCATTCTTATTAGCGATACCCGGATATCGGGTGCTCGTCGATTAGACGGAGAATCGCAAGATTTCTTATCAGGTGAAATGGAGTTCTCCGGTGATAAGCTATGGTGGACCACAGGAGTTTTTGAATTCCGATACCACCATGATGGCAAGCATAACGTTATGGCTATCTCGCTCCCTTTTGAGATCAAGATCAACAAGTTTGACGAGGACGACGTGGAAGCAGATGCTGATGGCTTAATTCGCAGTGCCGTAGAAGATGCTTTGTTGCATCTAGTGAGGAACTGCTTTGACCGTGATCCGGATATAGCGCCTTCGACGGTGGATGAGAAGTTTGGATGTTTAGTAGAGAGGGAGGGGAAATTTGCAAAACGGGTGGTGTTCGCAGTACATCAGATGTGAGTTTCTATGAAAAAAGCTCACCGCTATAATGCTCGTTCACACTACTCATGTTATAGGTTCGGCATTGAATTTGCACCGGAAGTTGTTCAAGCGGATGGGAACGTACGAAGTAGGGCTAGACTAGACCTCAATATCGATGGCTTACTTGCTAACAATGTCTACAGATCTGGCATGGCGTGTCTGCAACGCAAAGAAAGTCTTGGCTCCTTTCAGCATGTCTCCCTCACGAGGCGCTATTACTCCAACGCAATCCGGATATTGATCGTTAAAACCGTGCATCATTAGTCCCTTGTCATTACCGGTCAGCTTCATTGTCGATTTTACGAGATCATGTAGATAGTAGAAGTGCACGTACATAAGGCCCGCGCGTTATTGCTAGTACCTACCCCCAATTGTCTGCTCAAGATCTAGAGAAGACGATATAAATTCCCCACCTTTGTGAACAGAACGACAATGTACGAGGAGTCAAACATAAAATGTCGTCCAAGTGAAATAATCGATCCCAAACCCTGAGATCTTCCAATTTTCGGTCCGAGGCTCGCTTAGAATATCGTTGATTGCGAAACCTGTATCGTTTTTTTTGAATTTGCCGAGAGCCTCATGAAAATTAGAAAAAGTGCAAAATAAGAACCAGATTTGTAGAATCAACCTCACTGCCCCCTCAGTGCTTCATATGTAGCACATTCAATGCCTCATGTATGATCTATTCAGTGCTTCATATGTAGTATATTCAGTGCCTCATATGTGACCTACTCAATGCTTCATATGCGATCTATTCAGTGTCTCTTATGTGACCTACTCAAAGCTTCATATGTGATCTATTCAGTGCTTCATATGTAGTATATTCGATGCTTCATATGCGATCTATTCAGTGTCTCTTATGTGACCTACTCAAAGCTTCATATGTAGTATATTCGATGTCTCATATGTGATCTATTCAGTGCTTCATATGTAGTATATTCAATGCTTCATATGTAGTATATTCAATGTCTCATATGTGACTCATCTAGTGCTTTATATGTGATCTATTCAGTGCTTCATATGCGATCTATTCAGTGTCTCTTATGTGATCTACTCAATGCTTCATATGTAGTATATTCAATGCCTCATATGTGATTTATTCAATGCTTCATATGTAGTATATTTGATGCCTCATATGCAATCTATTCAATGCTTCATATGTAGTATATTCAATGCCTCATATGCAATCTATTCAATGCTTCATATGTGATCTATTCAGTGCTTCATATGTAGTATATTCAGTGCTTCATATGTAGTATATTCAGTTCTTCATATGTAGTATATTCAATGCTTTATATGTGATTTATCTAGTGCCTCTTATGCGACTTACTCAATAGATTGTATATACTACATATGAAGCACTGAATAGATCGAACATGAAGCACTGAATAAATTACATAAAAGACACTGAATAGATCGCATATGAAGCATTGAATATACTACATATGAAGCATTAAGTAGATCACATATGAGACATTGAATATACTACATATGAAGCACTGAATAGATCACATATGAAGCACTGTATAAATCACATATAAAGCACTAGATGAGTCACATATGAGACATTGAATATACTACATATGAAGTATTGAATATACTACATATGAAGCTTTTGATAAATCACATAAGAGACATTGAATAGATTGCATATGAAGTACTAGATAGATCACATATGAGGCACTGAGTATACTACATATGAAGCATTGAATATACTACATATGAAGCACTGAGAGAGCAGTGAGATTGATTATGACAAATCATATCATGCAAACTGAAATAACTCAAAACGTTGAACGTCAGACGAGCGAAGTCGTGAACTCATTTTAAAATTCAAAACTCATTTCATAAATGTTAACTTGATGTTCATTATAGTTAGTAATGTAAATTGTAATACAATCTTTAGATCAATCTACACTGTGTAAAAGCATTGTTCTAGTATTGAGTGACACATTGAATATGAGTGACAGCATGAAATGAATGATGAAACATCGTGACTATGAATTACATAATGAGTATGAACGACATGAAGCAGAATACACATATCAATATGACTACAGCGTGAATATGAGTGACAAGCAGAAGAATACAAGAAGCAGAATATACATACAAGTAACATCAAAGTTAAAATGATGTAATTTCATAGTTACAGACAACACAATGATTATGAGTGATACAGAGCAGAATACATATATCAATGTGATTGCAGCGTGAATATGAGCAACAAGTAGCAGAATACAAGAAGCAGAACACAAGAAGTAGAATACAAGAAGCAAAATATAAGAAGTAAAACATAAGAAGCAGAATGTAAAAAGCAGAATATAAAAAGCAAAATATGAGAAGCAGAACATAAGAAGCAAAATACAAGAAGCAAAATACAAGAAGCAGAATATAAAAAGCAAAATATAAGAAGCAGAATACAAGAAGCAGAATACAAGAAGTAGAACATAAAAAGCAAAATATAAGAAGCAAAATACAAAAAGCAGAATATAAAAAGCAAAATATACATATAAGTAATATCATGACTAAGATGACGTGATCTTATGATTACAGACAACATGATGATTATAAATAATATGAAACAAAATACATTGATATGATTAATAAGCAGCAGAATACAAAAAGCAGAATATAAGAAGCAGAATATAAGAAGCAAAATATAAAAAGCACAAGAAGCAAAACACAAGAAGCAAAATATATGTATGAATAATATCATGATTAAAATGATGTAATCTTATGATTATAAACAATACAATGATTACAGACAACATGAAACAGAATACATTGATATGATTGCAGCATAAGTATGATTAACAAGTAGCAAAATACATGTATAAACAACATTATGATTACAAATGATGCAATACAATGAGTATGAATAACATGATAATTATCAATGACATGAAGCAGAATATACATATTTGTAACTTGAAGCAGTCGTGACTCATTGATTTGTTTATTATATGTTGAAAGCTTCTGTTTTTATGTAAATCTTGATTAATTTTTCTTGCTTTGATCTTACTTCTGTTCAATTACTTGAATTTCATCTACACTTTCTTATTTAAATCTTGTTTATCATTAAGTTCTTGATTAAGTTTTTGTTTAAATCTTCTTGCTTTGTCAACATTTATTACAATCTTCTCATTCAAATCTTACTCATATTTCACTCAGTTTTTCTTGCTCAGATCTTACTCATATTTATTTGCTTTATTAATACTTGTTAACTTGAGAATCTTCTTACTCAGATCTTACTTAGATTTTACTCAGATATTTTTGTAATGATTGTTTCTTTAACAACACAAGATATAAACAGAGATCAGTATAGTAACAAACTAATCACTAAACTGAAGATCTGAAAATAACTAAGACAATAGACTGTATTGACTATTACATGAGTTGAGCACAAAGCTTCTATTTAAGAGAATGATCATCATTATATAAATATAAAAGAATCATGTCAAGTCATTTCTGCTTTGAATGATTTCTTTGATCATTCTTGAGCAAGATGAGTAAGATGAGCATCATGTTTATCATGCTCATTGTGATCACTTCTGATTCAAGCAATCAAAGCAATCACTTCAAGATCTTGATTATTCAATGATTATTTAATCATTGCTTTATTTAATCATTTGTAAAAGAGTTTTATTTTGAAAATCACTTTTCTTTCATGTCTTTTCATTGCACAACAAAAAACTTTATCTTGCGTTGCAAAAATCTTCTTGAGCATACAAGTTTTAAGCATGCTGTCATGCGTTTTTGTAAACACTGCAGTCACTTGCAAAAGAAATGTCGTGTTGACAATGAATTCAATCATTGCATCGAGTGTATGCATCTTGATTGCAAATGCAATCTTACTTTTTTGATGATGAAGTGAAAAAGAATAAAGACAGAATGCAATCACATTTTTCATGAGTTGCTGAACATTCACAAGCAGATGCAAAAGATCTTTATAAGAATTACTTGTCTGCAAAATCAATTTGTGTTTCTGAAGAATAAGAAATAAATGATGATTGAATGAAAATTTCAAAACATCATCAAGCTTGAGAAGAAAAAAACAAGAATTAATGAATTATTGTTGAATGATTTTCTCTTTGATGTGTTCTTTGAGCAGATTAAAATTTCATCAGACTTTGACTGATTGAATTTCTCAACTAAAACTGTCACAGAAGCATTTGACAGTTCTTGAGATTTTTCTTTGATTTTCAAGTGTTCTCAATATGTTTGTAATCTTTTCACTTGATTAATTAATGAGACTGATCTTTGATATTCTGTTGATTTAATATATTTTCTACTTCGTACTTGATGTTTTGACTTTTTGAATCAATTTCTGAAGATTCTGTTTGAATTGACAAATTCAAGTCTGCAGACTTCAAAAGAAAAATATGAAATACTGAATGTATTTTCATAAATGCTGAAAGATTCAACTCATAGTTAATCAATTTCTTTTCTTCTAGAATTTCAAATGATTTTAGTTTCATGTGATTCAACTTGTTACTTGATTTTTTCGTTTTAATATTTCATCTTAATAAATAATCTTCGTTCTGATGAAAGAAGCGTTCTTTTCTGCTTTCAGATCAAGCGTCGCTTCATGAGGTTTGATCGACTCGTTTCGAGCAAAACGTTCTGCATCGTTTTATTCGTCGCTTTCTTGAGGTATAAAGACACGTCGTTTCTTCGCTGCTCGTTCATTTCTCTTTCTCTTTTCTTTTTGCATCGATCATTCTTCTCTCTTCTGCAGCGATCTGCGCCCTTCTTCGTTTATCGATTATCGTTGATCGTTGATTGCTGTGTTGCGACTTCGCATGAGGCATCGACATCTGCGATCTCATATCACCACTGACTCTTAACCTCTCGACAGATTCTCTCTCGCCCTTCCCGAACATTACTCACTCTCGTCAAAGTCTTCGAACGAGCAGCAGAATCGTGCTCTCTCTATTCTCAACATTTTCACCCTCTCAGAAAATTGCTCGCTGCCTCTATTCTCTTGGCTTCTACTTGACTCAAACGAAGATGATTCATGCTTGAAACGAGCTGAAAGACTTTCAACGCTCATTTTGACTGCTCTAGATCATCGAATTCTCACTTTTCTTAGTCAGTCATCGTTTCACCATCATTCAGCTGATCTTGAACTCTGCTGCGACATTGATTGAGACCTTTCAGCTGATGTCGATCGCAGAGACGAAGCAAGTGTTGAACAAGAGCACGACTGCTACACAATTAATGAAGAAAATGTCTCATTTCTTATTATCATTGCTCGAATCTTTCAACAAGTATGTCTGATCAGTCGCTTTGATAAGAATCGATTCTGAGCAGAGATCTGACGACATGACATTGAGAAGACTGAGCGTGAAGCTGAACGACGTTGATGAGCTGAAGTCAGTCAGTGACGTTCTTAGTCGATGATTTCTACCTCGATCGACGAGTTACGTCGACAGAGATGTCATGATCGCGATGGTCTGATGACGTGAATTTGAGACGTTGCTTCGACTTCTGAGCAGATGTCGTGAAAGGCGTAATGTTGTTGATTCATCGCAAGAATCTGAATTTGAGAATCTAGACAGCAGCAGCTGACGAAACACGATACACTGACATTTTTTGAAAAATTGCAGCGCTCGACAACTTGACCGATAAAGATCGAATACGAGATTGTAATGATTGAGAGCTGCGCTGAGAAACGTCACAGAGAGCGAAACAGAAGCAAAGATCAAATGTGATTGATTTGATGATCGTCAATGAAAGACATTGAAGAAGAGGTAACAATGAAGACGATGTCGCTTGAATTGATTCTTAGAAATTTATTGATTGAAGAAGATGTTTTCGACGACATCTCTGTAAGAATCAGAAATGCATTTAATCTTCATCTTGCTCTTCTTCTTTTCACTCTGAATTTTTCACTGCACTCTCGAGCTCAAGTTTCTTCTTTATTCATACCTTTTTCTGACTGTTTTGCGCTTGCATAATACGATGATCATGATCAACTTGAACAGGGTTAAATTCTACCAACCTCTCAGCATGACTGAATTGACTGACAAGAATTCTATGATCATCTTTCAGCATATAGACAAAATTGCTGAAGAGACTAGAGATGAGAATACAGGTATGTGAAATTCAGCATTGATAAAGATGATCTAATGAACTCAGAAATTCTCAAGTGTGTCAGAAGCAATCACAGCGAAGATCGCTGCGAGAACAATGTGAGTTGAAATAATATCATCTCACGCTCTCTTCGAGCCTCGACAGTCTTGCCATCCTCTGCTCAATCATCAATTTCGAAGCAGTTTTCGCTTCAAGATCGTACGACACATTCGACAATAGATCAGGCTCGTTCATCGTTCATGTGAAGTTCGACGTCTTCTGTAAGCGCGACAGACTCAGAGACTAGATGCGATTCTTAAAATCTTCACTCGTTGATTTTCATACTAACAGATGACGTTGATCTATATGTTTCATTCTTGATCAGATGACAGACGATTTCATCTTCAATACTTCTCTACTCTCTGCTCTCTTCTTGTCAATATGCGATATACAGACGTTTGAATCAAGCGACGATGTTCACAAAGATACTGAGTCTCACAATGCAGTTGATGAGGGAAAAAAGAAAGAAAACAAAGTAGATGAACACAAAGAAGAAAAGTGAGAGAATGAAGAGATCAGATGTCTTGACGAATTTGTAACGGTCACAGACGTCACAGATCTTCGAGATTTCTTCAAGTGCACAGCGAACAATGCAGATCTGAACGAGAAAGAGAACAGTACGCATAGATCGGAAAAATTCCGATGTGCAGATGAGTGCGTAGATCTTTATTGTCGTGAGCGCGTCTGATGCTTCTAAGAAAACCTGATCGTGATTGACGAGACAGATAATATCGACGATGACATGAATAATTCTGTCGGGCATTGCAGGTCTCTCTCGATGATCAAGTCGTCTTCTCTAGTTGTCTTCAAGAATTTCTTTGAGCGATTTTATCAGCAACGCGAGAACACAAGTTCAAATCGATCTGATGAGATCGACGACTGTCAAGATGAGCGCTGACGACGCGTTTCTGATCAATAGTCTGAATTTTCTCTGACATACTTCAGATAACTCTCTCGTGATTGACGATGACGACGAAACGACCAGCGAAACCAACGCTTTCACGAGAGTCATGAGCGTTGAGTCTGAGACTGATACCGCACATCTCTCAAGTTCTCACTCAAAGAAACAGTCAAAGACGCACGATTGCTTGAACCTTCATACTGTCATTGAATCTATCATCTCGTTCCTTCGTCATTCAGCCTCTTTCAATATTGCTCTTAGTCAGAATCGAGATGAGCAGACTGTGCCTGAAGACGATTACGAAGCAGCAGCGACTGTCATTCCCTCGAGCATTATCGTCGTCACTTCACCATTTTCTGAGCGGAAGAATCAACGAGATTCATCACAGAATGAAGAGAACTGAGAGATCGTGAGAATTGTTGACAAGAGATGAACAAGAAGAGATTGCGAGTACAAGATGCACTGAAAGAATACGTGAATATCTGATAGCGAATTGCGAAACGCGACGCGACTAGTGCGAAAGTTTGACGCACACGTCAGAAGACAGCGTGAAGGTAAAAGAAGCAGATTGACTCGCGTAGAAAAGAATAGATGATCGATGACTGTTTCAAAGCGCAGCTGACATCATATAGTATCATCACTACAGATGTCATGACAGTCTTCGCGAAGAATTGCGAGAGTTCAGAATACTGTTGAGCTTGCGCAACGTCTTTGCAGCAATGTGTTGTTAGAGATACATGACACTTCTTTATACACTACTAAATCTTAAGTACTTTGATAAGAGTGTTTCATAAGAATCGATGTTATCAATAAAGTGAGTCAAAGCTTCGCTATGCTGTGTGAAGCTTTTGTTGTTAACTTGAGAGTCGAGAACGTAGTCAGAAGAATAAATCGCTGAGAGATCGTTGTCATACTTATTTATTCTTTTTCAAGCCTAGAATCAATACTGTCAGATGCTGAAATTCTTCAAATCTCTATACGTTGCAAGGCACTCGAACTTACACAAAGTCAGATAGCATCTGTATGTTCGCGATTTCATGTCAAATTTGCCTGAACAATACGTCGTCGTTGAAGTTCTTCTCTTTCATCGTTGACTCAGGCAAGAAATGAGCACGCTAGAAGAGTCAGAGAGAAGAACAGAAGAATATAATTTTGTGAAGCGTCTTCGTGCCATTGAAACACTCTTCATCTTCATTATCAACTTCTTTGAAGAGAAATGTCAAAGAAGCTGCGCAGCTATCAGTGTCTCAACAGCTCTGTGTCGATTACAGAAAAGTCATGACTTTCGACTCAGAAAGAAGTCTTTCACGATCAAGTCTGAACAAGATCGCGCAAGTCATTATTCGACGATCAAGTCTCTTGACGTCTCTTTCGATTGAATGCATGTCGACTCAATGTATCTTCTGCCTGAGCAATGATGAGCTATCGACGTCGAGACGTCTGTGATCTTTCTTCAGTCATGACGATTGAAAATTGCACTTCTATCGAAAGCATCTTCGCCATCATTCAGACAGGCAGCCTATTGCACGCTCTTGTTCACGATGCAACATTGATCTCATGAACAAGATGCATCTTCAAAATCATGCAGAAGTGATTCACAAGATCTTCACGTAATCGAGCGAGCTCTCTTTCGTCAATTGTCATTCTATGAGACCTATTGAAGAACGAGATTAGCTCAGATATCGACGAGAGAAAATTCTTCGAAGTTGCGCGATCTGATATCGAATCTTGTGATACATCATTGCTTTTTTCATCTTCATAGAGCTTGTCTTTTAAAAACAATGTTTTCACTCTTGTATTATATCATGTTCTGAAAATTGCCTTTCTTCTATATATCATGCATGCAGTACTTCAACTGAATCAATGATGCACATCTGAACTGATCTTTGCTAATCAGAAACATCACTCGCGACGACTTTGAGAGTTAGCTTGACTGATTCTTCAGCTTGACTGATTCTTCAGCTTGACTGATTCTTCAGCTTAACTTGTCACGATCCTAGCCTTGCCAGGCTCAGCCTTCTAGCCTTACCAGGCCTATCCTCGCTCCGTCACCTTGACTAGTCCCTATTGGGCCTAGCGTCGGCTGAGGAACACACATATGTAGCCAGCT
>JAABUI010000352.1_pt1 | contig 40515 bp, 48 predicted proteins | sample 5559111 | NCBI WGS metagenome assembly JAABUI01 (sample SAMN10711870, study PRJNA513365) | rock metagenome | isolation source: Antarctica rocks | place: Antarctica: Victoria Land, Buttleship Promontory | reverse complement strand
AGAATCATCTGATGTTGATCTAATCGAGTGATCAGCATAGAGACGAAACGTTTCATATGATCTTGAACAGTTAGATTCGAATAAATCGCATGAGTAATGAGCTTTTTTGCATAATGATCATCGAATCTTCTTATTGGTTTGAACTTGATTAAAGATAAAGATTCAATTTGCAAATGATCACAAACATTCTGCGCGATTAATTCATCAATGAACGAATAGTCAGCTGCTTCAGTGTCAATCAATGACTTTAATGAGTAACTAATTTCATTGCTAGATAGTACACATTCAGTAGTCAAAGATTTCGAAGCAAAGAGATCATTTGAGCTGCTCGTTGTTGAAGAAATTAACACATCTTTCATCGCGTCTTTGATGAAAGTCACTAGTTTTTTGCCTCATTCTTCGATTTCTCTGTAAATAATTTCTTCTCTTCTTCCGGCATGACGATCTCATTGAGGCGAGAAGTGAATGCACGAGGTGTCAAAGTACTAGTCTTCAGCTGAGAGCAGTTCTTTGAAAGGTGATCCGATACTTTGCAGTTGAAGCAGATGATTGACATTCTTGATCGTTCAGATTCGGGGGTGGAAAAAGTAGCGAGTCGAACATAGCTAGTAGTCGAGACTGAAGCTGATGTCGACGAAGAAACAAAACGTTTTTTCGAAGCTGCTATCGATTTGACTGTTCGTTGCTCGTCACGTAGCTGATAATTGACTCGTTGTTTGTTATTCACATCTTGAAGAAAGATCTTGAGCTTATCAAGCGAGCTAAACTCTATGAGACAAACTGACAACGCGTTCTGAAGACGATTGTTGATTTTATTCTGAATGTCGTTCATCAGAGTGACATCGTCGTAGTTCAGAAAGCTGAATATTCTAGTGAATTCTGAATAGAAAGAGCTGAAGAGCTTGTTGAGCTGCTTCAGAGCGACGTATTCGCGACGACACTTTCGAATCAGATTCTGATCTTCGTAAATTTCTTTCAGATGTTTCAGTAGCTCTGATAGTGATTGATAGAGTGAGAAAGCATCAACACGACGCTTTGCATAGATTTGCTGATCAGCATCGTCTTCTAGTCTGAAAATCACATAGACAATACGAATCTTTTCAGTAGAGTAATGATTTGCGTTGACATCGAGCTTGTCAGCTATTTTGATGTTTCATGTCTCTCAGGTAGAATCATCTGTTTCGATGAAGATGAGTGAATTCGAAAGCTTGACGAACTTGTGATGATCGTTTTCGTTTCCGTTACCAGATAGAGTAGAAGATTCTCGTTGAGAGCGAGCTTCGAAAGTCGAGCTTCGTTCAACTTCAGAGCGATGAATCGAAACTGAGATCGTAGAAGCTTCTTCCTGATTGACTCGTTGCTCAGCTGACTGAGTATCTTGACGAGTCATAGATCGATCAGCTTGACGTTGTTTCGCTCTGAAGTTCAATCGCTTGCCTTGTAACTGATTGATCTTTTTCTCTAGCTCATCGTTTTTATCAAAAGCGACTTCTAGTTGTTTCGCTCTCTTTTTGTGATCGTCTTGTACGAGAAGTCAGTGTTCATTGAGTTGTAGAGTCAAGTCTCACTGACTTCGAAGCTCGTTCAGCATATTGATGACTTCGTCGAGTTGATTGCTGATTCAATGAAACAGTTGTTCTTCGATGTTTATGTTTCAGAGAATGACAGCTTTCTCAGCTTCGATTGAAGCATCGATGAGTAGAAGTGAAACTCTTCTATTGACAGTGCTTCTAAGCAGGCGAGTTGTTCGTGACTCAACTGACTCGACGTCACGTGTCATGATGAGAGAAGATAGAAGTTGTTGAGATAAGAATAGATGAGAAATTGATGTTTTGAATTGATGTTTTGAATTGATGTTTTTTGATGAGTGAAAATTCAAAGAATTTCTTGTGAATTTCAGATAATAATTGAATGCTTTATTCGAAGAATCTCTTGCGAATAGAATGATGAAAATGAGTGTAGAATCGAAGAATTTCTTGCAACCTAAAATGATGATGCAAATTTGAAGAATTTCTTGCAAATTTTCCTTACTGAATAGATTGTTTTGTATCATCTATTCGTCGATAGCAGAGTAGTAGATGATGAGCATTTATCTAATGTTAGAGATCTGTTTAGAGCGAGTCAGATAGAAGTGTCATTTAACTAGAAGATAAATGCTAAGAAAGAAAGATAGCTACAGAAAAGAAGCTGACTACATATGTGTGTTTCTCAGCCGACGCTAGACTCAATAGAAACTAGTCAAGATGACGAAGCGAGAATAGATCTGACAAGACTAGAAGACTGAGTCTGGCAAGGCTAGAATTGTGACAATAACTGTATTTCTTCATATTCTAATGATCTATCGAAAGTTAGCAAAGACACTTCATATATAACTCTTCTTACAAGCAAATCGCTTTATCATGAATTCATTGCATTTATGCATCGACGTCATTGTTTAAGTCTCACACAGTTCAGACAAGTTTCACTATTTAGTCGATCTTTTTATAAGATATTGATATATTATAAAAAGTTCACGTCGATGCAGAAATATCATGCTATTAACTGATATCATCAAACACATTTTTTAAAGTATTGTAATAGATAACTTACTGAACGTTTCTTTATCACGTCAATCTCTCTGATGTCTTCTTTCAAAATCATATCGAGATTGAGATGATCTATGAAACTTCAGATTTTGTATCTTGCATTGAATAACTCATTAGCTTTGTAATCTGTGAGAATGATCATCTTCAAAACTACATGTCATCTAATGTGACATAAGTCATGATTGATCTAAGAACGAGTACTCGCTTAGAGAGAGAAGTAAGAAGATTTGATGATCTTTCATAATTCTTAATCAATAACGCTGAAAACGCTCTTCTTGCAATAGAAAATTGACGCGTCTGAATTTGAAGCGAATGTTTGCAGACAATCTATGTTAACGTACATCGTAGTTTCTTGATATGATCTCAGACATTTCTACTTTATACGTCTGCGACTATCTTTCTTGAATTGATAAGATGCTACAATGATCAAACACAATCTTCAATTGCAGTTCAGAATGAATGACATAGAAGTCAACAAAACATTTGATGAAAATTGCGAAGAAGCTGACGAGAATGTGCAAATTGAAGCGAGAAAGCAAGAAGACATTTACGCAAAGTAAGATGCTTTCACAAAACATCTGTTTCAATTAAGTTAATTCACATAGATATCAGAATAGTGAAAACTGCATCAAAGATCAAGAGAAGAATGATACAAAAAAGACAGAGACTAGTGTCTATGATGAACTGTAAGAGATATGCATTGAGCACTCAGTCAGCAACTATTGATCAGCAAAAGAGCAAATCTTTCGTGCGAAGCAGTTCAAATTTCTTTTAAGATCAATTAACGTTCTGTCTTCAGCAATCGCGATCGAAGAGAAAGTTCTGTTGTCACAATCTACGATCTACGAATGTCGAAAGCTGCGAGTGATATATCTGTCATTGTGAATGAACTAGACAGAACTCGTCATTATAAAACGATTTATCGAACGTTAGATGTGACAGAACAAAAGAATTATCGTTCTGACAAGATGTTTATGAAAGATGCATCATTACAGCACTCTAGAGACATGACTGTATGTTACAATGACGTGAATAGAGATGTTCGACAGAAGAAGAGACAAGATTGGGAGAGAAGAGTAACTGAAAGGAAGAACTGACGCAAAAAAAGATTCAGAGGGAGAAATGCTCTGACGGTTGAACCTACAGCTTCAGATTCGAACTGCTATCATCAATTGATTCGATCAACGCTGTTAGAGGATTTCTTTATCGTCATTTTACATTATTAAATAGCTGCAAAGGACAGTCTTGTTCTCAGCTCAATCCTTCTTTCGGATTGATATCTAATTGAAGACAAGCTTGAGTGATGCAAACTATGTTCCTATAGAACTCATCAGCCACTGCTTTGAAGCGAGTCGGTCTCAATCAGGCATGAGATGTTCTTTCTCAAGGTGGCCAGTTCTATTCGAGGTTGATCGAATTGAGTTAAGCATTTCCCACTTGCATGATGGAGTCTGGCGCGTGCATCGACTTCTTTAAATCGTAGTCGTGTCTTAAGCTTTCTTCCGGTCGGACGATGTTCGATGTGATGCCGAGTCCATATATGTATCAGAAGATTATTACGTGTCTAAAAAGTTGAAAATTCTTATCTCATGCACGCACGACTGTGAAACAATTCACAATCGTCTGATAATGAGTCAGTCTGCGGCTTCAAGAGTGACCAAGTGTGAAGACGAGATAGCCTTCGCTGCCCGTAAAGAAAACGGAATGATCAGATGCCTGGGGTTTTGGGTGAAAGTTATACTGTCGAAGATCGTAGAACCTGAATTGAAGTGTTGTCTGATAGTTATCGAGATCGTCGGCAGAAGAAGAAAAGAACAACGGTCAAGAACGAAAACCTTCGAAATGTCGGTTGCTCAACACCTTCGTTGGAAGCTTCAGCGGCCGTGACATGATGAAGGATTGAATTGGACGCTGCGTCGGAAGACAATGTCTCTTGCTCGAGACACAGAAAGCAGCACTGTCCTGCTCGATCTTCAAAAGGCTCGGGAGTATTTCACAGTGGATCGATCGTCTTTCTCAAGAAATGTAGAACATGTGGCTGTTCACGGTGTGCATTCTGAAATGCCGCATCGAAAGGTTCATCCTTCTGTCGGCACAGATGTCAGTCGTAAACTGATGAAGACTCGTTGGGGACCCTTGGTGACGTTGGGAGTTGATCGACATGAATATGAGTAGTACGATGCCGCAGGCCCGTCCATGACGGCATCGTTGAAGACCATTGCTGTCTAACTCTAACCCAAACCCCCCAGTCCATGGCATATGATGTTCAGTGACGGAAAACCGTCCGTCATCTTTCCTCACTTTCTGGAACATCTGGAGCGTACACGGATAGATCTTCGGACTTTGTTTTGAGTCTTACTTTCAACTTCTGAAGTCAACGGAAGGGTTGGCCAGAAACCTTGAAAGTTTTCAACATAACACCCTTAAGATGACCAGCTGCAGGCACATCGCCGCCAGTACACGGCGTATGGTCATGATTAGCCAAGGTTGATTTCAGAGGTGTTTTAGTGGAGGGAACCCCTCCCAATCTGTTTCAGGACAGGGTGCTTGGCATTGGGTGAAACTAACTGTTATAGGCATAATTTGTAATTGAAATGTTCTGATTAACAAAGTATCTTCGTATGGTAATGACTAATCAAATAATCCTGAGCGGCTAACACCTGCAAATAAACTGGTTTTGTTCTATACTGCGGAGGTGCATAAGATATCGTTGCGTGCGTAGACTGTATTTGCTCTTCCTGTATTCCGTTTATTATTTTTCTGGGTAGCGATGATTAAGTACTAAACACGACTCCTGCAATCGTGAAGGCGAACAAGGGATTTTTGCCGAACATGGGAATTTTCCGAAAAGGTGTAACGTACTTATATTGGCAAACTCGACGCTCCATGAACAGGCGAGGTGGGAGGGTTCTGCCTTCCAGCATCTCCGACTATATCGCTCTCTCCTCTACTCATCCCATTCTGCATGAATGATGCCTTCTTCAACGCATCTGCCTGCACTCTCCATATCTCTTGTCCCAACTTCACCAGTCTTGGCCCAAACTCCTCCAATAACGCCGCTATATCCTTTGTGGTCTCAATGCCACTGAATATTCGTCGCGATCATATAGAACGAAGACATGATCGCATGCGCCTTCACGGGTTTGAAGAGTTTGATCTTCGCGAACATGCTGAAGGATCTGATCAGCATCACTACGTGCCAGGTCTCAAGCCTGTGCAGAAGGATTATCAAGGTCCCACCGGGTTTGATCCGTTGTAGGCCTAGTATCAACTGTGCGTTCGTAAGCCGTGTCGGCTCGCACACCTCGCGTTAGGCCTCGCGTTTCTGAGTACGCAGGACTTGCCCGTCGCAGAGCACAAGATCGTATTGCTTGCCTTCGTAGGGTCGCAGAGGCTTAAATTTTGCCGCGTCAGGGTGCTCGGTGGGTATGTTGTCCATATCCACGCCATGTTCAGTAGCAAGCATCGTGATGTCCGTGAAAAGGATTTGTACGCGAGGGTGCGCGTCGTCCGAAAGGGATAAGAACTCTGTGGCCGCCATCCTGGTGGGGTAGGGAGACGGCATCAATGCTTGCTGTGGGGTTTAGGTCAAGGACCGCGGCACTGTAGCCTCCGGGGGCTAAACACAGATCTAGCACTTGCATGCGAGAATCATTATCACCCTCGAGAGAGAGTGCAGCAGTAACGTTATTCATCTCGACACCAATTGTCTTCATCATTCTATAGAATCCCCAGCATCGTTTCGTGTCGGCCGTGTCTGCTTCTTTGCGGCGTCGCTGGAAAAATGTGTCGCCAGACTCACGTTTCCATCCCTTGATTGAAGGAAAAGGTTATCTTCGTGCATTTGAGCGTGGGAAATTCTATACTACGCACCTCTTGCTGCAGCTTGTACAATCTGCCGAACTCAGGCTCGTGACTGAGGAGGTATTTCCTAATGAGCGCTTTCGGGCTGCATTCCTCTACCGTAGTTTCGGCCGTCAAAGCATCAAGAGACGTCAGTTCTGCAGAAGTGGGCATTTTTCTCTGCAACCCCAGCCCACCTACACAACTTCGACTGCAACTTCCTACAGTGTGTCCACCTGCGGAGGAGCGGTGATGGGCGCGTAGTGGGCCTGATGGTAATGGTGCGGAAACTTGGGCGCGGTGCTGACACAAAGATTCAGGGGGAGGGGTTTTCACGTGTCAGGCTTGGACTAGGTATCCGAGCAGTTCAACGCTAGAACCAGTTGAGTGCTCGGCATATCAGGACCAAATAGTATAACTTTTTGCTTAAATGCGCAAGATTTTTTGAAGCTTCGCTCAAACAACACCTGCATTCTCGTCTATTAAAAGAGCGGGAAATATTTTGTGCGGACCAGCGCATGAGAATCGGCGCCCGCTCGCCTTCTAGGCTACAAATCACCCACAGCGTTTGGTATGTAATTGCACTTTGCAGACACGACGGTATCCTTACACTGTCTCGAGAATCTCTTCCAGCAGCCTATTATTAGCTTAAGGTTACGAACATTCGGTTGTGGGGATAACAATCATTACCGCACTATGTCTTCGGAGACCTATTTAGAATCAAAACTTGGCCAGGGGGCTTTGGTCAAAGGAAGATGGCACTGCGAGTGTAGAGTGGCAGCGGTATGTCGTACAACAAAGAAAAGCAGTCCCAAGAAGGGGATGAAGTGTAAGCTGTCCTTCTATCTTCTCTCAGTAAATAGCTGACGTGTTACATACAGTCTGGAGGTGTCCAAGATCCAGCGATGAGCAGTGCAGATTTATTCTCTGGATGGAACACGAAGCTGGAGTGCATGAGCAGTTGAAATTTGCTCAGCCCCCGCCATTTCCGCAAACTCCAATACAGAGAGGTGCCAGCTCCAATAAGCCAGATCAGCCTGCCGTCTCGGCCGGGGAAGACCAATATTCTCCATCGCAAATATTGGAGACTCCGTTTACAAAAGCGAAGGGGAAAGGGATGTTAAGAGGCATTCCGGATCAAGATGACAGTGGGGACTACTCGAATCATAACCTCAATGGTAACAAAAATTCTCTTGGATCCACATTCGCAACGGACGATCCGTTCACACATTCAAGCCAACTTCCAGAATACGCGAGAAAGGCTGCAAGAACGTCATTATTTGCTACTCCAGGTCGGTCCTTTACAGAGAGGCAGGAGAACCGTACAGCGTCATTACCGACCCTCAACTCACGAGATCGCATGGCTCCGATCAACCGCACGACTTCTCAACTGCAACTACTCCAATCAGCTGACACTTCGCCCACGCCAGGCAGGTTCTATGATAGAACTAGTCTTTACGGCAACGGAGAGTCAGATCTTGCTACAGCTATCCTGGAACTGATTCGTTCTGATAATCTTAAGCTCAAGGCTTCCACTGAAGTGCAAGTACGTCATAAGATTGGTCTGGCATTAGATGTGGGTGAGACCAAGTTGCGGAGATATGAGGAGACAATTTCAGAAGACTTTCTCGCCCGAGGGCGCTTCTCATCCTACGAACTTTTTCTACCTAGGGACTTTTCCACTCTACAGACTATATCAACAATGCTAACTACTTACGTCCTGCTTCTCAACCAATTAATCCTTTTCTGAGACTGAATGGTATATTATTTCCTCAAATGCTGACAATCCAAGATTCGCTGGCCTATATCGTACTCTATTGGCTGTATGATGAGGTTCAATCATAAATAGAAGAGATTATCCATTTATGATCCTCTTCCCGCCGGCCTAATCTAAAATTAGATAACAACCTCAAGCGAACCACTTTTTTGCTTGAGCTTCAGCCAAAAAGTGCTCAGTAAAGAACATCGAAACTCAGTATATCCCATTTATTCAATAGGACAGTCCTTGGCGGATAGGTGTTAGATTACTATGCATGGTGATGAGTTCAAACACATTTTGGGGGAATTTACACAGGCACTCAACTGCGTTAAGCCTTTGTGTAGAGAGATACGAGGCATTCTATTTCCTCACCTCGAGAGTGAAGGATTGTATACCAGAGCCTCATAGAAGGGGGCATCTTTGTTTGTTGAACGTGTTCAGCCTTGAGTGAGAAGAAAACTGCGTGGTTTAATTGAAGAGTATAATGTACCTGGCTAAAATGCCTGGTCAATCGGATTCAGCTACTAGCGGGTGTCACATGCTTCTAGAAGCTTCTGATTCTACGTACTAAATACGTTCACGCTACTGGTTTTCGATTTTCCCAGAAGAGATCTTCTGAGCTCATTTTCTCAGAAGACCTAATACAGTTTGCTTTCTTTTGATTCAATATCGGCTCATCTCAGCTGTATTCTCAAGCTCAGAAGAAGTCTTCTGAAAGAAATTAGCTAGAAGAGTCGAGATGATCAGGTAGCAAAAGAACATAGGCATTATCTCATCGACTCAGTCACGAGTCATTCAGAGTGTCTTCTGAGCTAAGATATCTTGAGAATGTCAGTGAAGCTGAAGAATTCAGAATTGAAGCTGAGTAGTCAAAAGTGATGCTGAGTACAAGAAATGAATGCTGAGAGCGAAGAGTGAATGCTGTGCGATAAGATGATGCGCAGTAAGAAGAATCGAGAACGTTTGTGAGTAATCACGACTAAACATTGCACTGAGTGCTTAAAGACGAGACAGTTAGTCAACGACAGATTGTAAGCAATACAGCTAGAAAGATCTATCTTCAAATTAAGTAGAGACGAGCAAATCACAACACTGCCTTGCTGCACTCTAATTGTAAGAGAATCAGAGAGGCTTCATCATGTAATCAGACAATGAGAAGTTCTGTTCTTCGGCAAACAGCACTTGCAACATGATCACTTTCCCTTTCAATGACTGTGTAGAGAAATCAGAGACAGCATACAGATATGAGACACATAGAAGATAAACTCTATTGAAAATTGAGATGAGGTATTGTGAAATCAAAGCTTAAACATCGAGACCTCAAATCTTAGCTGTTCTTTCGTGAATGCCGACACTGCATGTGCGTTGTTTGATGTGTGTCTGAGAGTGTTTTTGAAGTAGAAGATGAACATCGAGCGAATTATTGCACTTGATGAGGCACACAAGATAAGTGAGCTTCACTTCGACTCGGACTAGATCTGCGTTGCGAATGCTCAGCACGAATTCAGTATATGAGAAAGTTTACCACAGCGCAGAAGCTGACGAACTCGTTGATAACGATCGTTCGCCTTCAAAGACACTTAGCTTGTCGCGTGATCATCGTCACTCAGAAGCTCATCATATCTCTCAAGCTTCTTGATCTCTGTTCATTCATTCTGATTCATCGATTCACATCTTCAGACTGATTGAAGACTTTGAAAAGTCATCTGACGATTGTCTCACTGAAAACACAAGCGAGAACTAGTAACGAGATGCTTCAGCGAATCTTCATTCACATTATCAATTTGAATGTTGAAGAAGCTTTACTCTTTGCGCCTTCAGTTATTCTTGACGTTGAAAAAACGATTAATCAAGATGAAACGATCACATGAAAACTCAAAAAACTAGGCATTTCATGTCTCAAAATCAATATTCAAGATCGATTGACTTCTGACGAAGAAAAGAGCATTTTGACTGTTTGAGATCGAACATAATGTTGAAACGAAGTTTGCAGATTCTAGATGATAAGAGTTCGCAGTGAGAATTTCGAGAATGAGAACAGACGTACGTAAGAACTCTAGAATAATGCATTATCATAAATATTCATCTTTCTCTCTTATTCAGTTCTGACTTTCGCTCTTGCTATCTCTTCTGACCTTCAGAATTCACTTCTGAGATCGTATTTCATGTCAGAGTATATATCTTTGAGAAGTATACACTTGCTGAATGTAAATAAATTTTAAGATTGTAGATGCACAAGTACAAAGAAAATATAAAATTAGAAAGTGTACACATTCAGAAACTTGAGCACTATCTCATCGCTTCAATCAAAGATCATGTCAGAGTGTCTCGTAGACTATTATATCTAGAGAAACTCTGTGAATCTCGTTCACAACTGTTTCTTCGAGAATCAGAAATAAAGCGAGAAGAAAGAATCAAAAATGAAGTCTGAGAGAATCAGCAAAATAGAATAGAGACGAATCAGAAGCGAAGCAGAAAGTTCAGAGATATATTAGTACTTGTCTTTAGAGTCAGTCTCTCACTTGATCTTAGATAAAGACAGTTTTCTCAAATGAGTTGCATGTTGTTGCGTTCGAGTTATCTGAAAACATACAGTATGACTTACGCAGCAAAAGCAAAGACACAGCAGTTCATCAGAAGAAAATCAAATCTGATGAAAAAGACAGATCAGCTGACTCGATTGTGTTACGCATCTTGCTCTGATCATTCGCAAGAATGAAAGATATTATACTTATCGATCGATCGATCACGAACGATGATCTTCTATCATAACAGAAATCGTACATATGAATTCGATACATCGATCTTGAACTGACTCGAGTCTAGAAAGCATCGTACTCGTTGTCTGTCAATCTTCTATTCACAGACTTTGATCTCGTTGTTCGTAAAGTCTCGTACAAGTCAAAGACGAATGAGTCGTCGAATAAGAAGTCTGATTCGATTGAGAAGAAGTTCTCAGAGGCATCGTAGAATTTGCGAGATCTGATGACACATTGCAAAGCGAAATAGACAGAGATCTATTCTGAATGAGAATCTGAGTGATGGTGTAATGATTCGGCTTTGCGAAGAAGACATTGAAGAACACGTTTCTTAAGACTGGCAACAGTTTGCGACGAATACTTAATCAATCGTTATCAACGTTTCTGCGGGATCAACGTTTTCTCACTTCATACTCTATTAATATCTATATTCGTCAAAACGTCTATAATCAATTCTGCTCTCGTGCTTATCGCTCGCTGATGATGTGCTCAGACTACGTTTCACTTTCATCTACGCTTCTTGCTAAGACACATTCGTGAAACTCTTGCAAACTGGCTTCAACACTTGTGCTTCTTCTCGTCGCTTTCAAAGACGTCGATGCTATGCATGCTGTCTTGAGATGGCAATCGAGAACTTTAGGCGGTCTTTCAATCATGTCCGTTATCAAGACGACATTCTCAGCTGACCTCAGTGCTCGAGTTGTCATGGCAAAGCAAGCAGCTTTCAATGGCAAAGTCTCGACTTGTACGATTCTAGAAGTCAGTTTAGTCGATGTCGATATGATCGAGCATGACGAAAACCTAAATAAGATCACGAACTACAGCTTCTTTGCGCACGTCTTTGTTCTAGATATCGATCGCGAAGAATGATATCTCTATCAATCATGAATTGAACACGACTACACTCTACAGAACTGACTAGAGCGAGATAGTGATCAGATGCGAGAATGAAAGAAAATGAAGTCTTGATTGAAGAATTTTGCAGTTCTGGCTACTGTTGAGGTAAGTACATTATCGTTCGCTAAAAGTTTTAGTTGAAATCTAAGCTAAATGTATAAGAAACAGTGATCACAGAAGATAAACGACGCTTACGAGAAATGCTTCGAAGTCAACGTTCTTAGAATTTGTGATCAGCATGAATCGCAGAAATCGATCGTTTCAATCTATCGTCTCTGAGTTTGTTGACATGAGATCGTGAACGTGAAGAACGCAGATGTTGAGAAGTTTACTTGAGAGTGATTCGACCTCTAGCACATATTTGACGAGCAGACTAAATGCTCTTTTAATTCGTGAGAACTTTTGTGCCTCTGAGATTCAATGAAGTGGGAATTATTATGTCACAAGAATTTTGAGCAGAGACATTTATGTCGCGAATATTATCTAAATTCAAAGAAATCGACGACAATCTCTTCAGTGCTGAAAACGCTAGCCAACAAAAGAAGCAAGACAAGTTCATGTGCAAGATCAATCTAATACATTAGTCTACATCTCAATGACTTTAGTTCGCTCTTAGCTTTCTGTTCGCAGTCACTAAAGCATGACTCACTATAGATAGTAATCGCCTCAGCGTTAACGCTGCTTGATAAATTTTTCTGTCCTTGATCTTTTCTGTCTCATCATGTCAAGCATTGAAATCAAATGTTCTCAGTCAACTCGATCATTGAAAAGAAAAGCATCGCAGTTTGACCCTTTTGACGATACGAACGACGAACAGACAGTCTTCAAAAGACGAAACCTATTCTCTTTACTGTCAGATACAATCGACAAGTGACTCACAGAGCTTTCGCCTTTCTCAGATCGCAAATCAAGTTGTTTCGACAGCTTTCTGATTTACGCTATGAATAATGATCGACAAAGTCGTTCAGATAGCATCTTCAGGTCTGAAAGCGTCAGGTCAGCAGTCAACAAGCAGCATGCTTATCAGTCTCTTTCTTCGCAATCGTTACAGGCAACATCTGCGTCTCACACGTCAGTGACGCAAGCACTTGCCTCTTATGCACAAGCATCACAATCATCATACACGTCGATGTCGCAACAAACATTCCGATCACGAACGTCAGTTGTCAGCTTGAGAGAGAACTTTAAAAAATCGAAGCGAGTTCAGTTCTTCTCATATCGAGATGAACTCGAGAATCATTTCATATTCATTGACTCTTACGGCATGTTCATGCCCTCAGCTATTCTTGAATTTGCGCGAAAGATTATAGAAAAAGAACGCACATCATCAGGTCTTACAGATCAGGAAGTGATCTATACTCGCGAGCAACTATCTACTCTAGACAATGTCGACGAAGAAGTTACACGAATCGACTTTGTCAATATCTCTCTTTTCTCAAAGAAATTGAATTACAAACTGAGAAGCAATAAATTCGTCATTGCTGTTGACGTCAATCTATCTTTCGATCAAAAAGCTCTCTCTTATACTTTTGACTCTAGATATTCGTCAGTCGTCACGCTCATGCCTGACTTTCATTATGATTATTCACAAAATAGTTTCATGAGTTCTCAGTCTCGTCTTTCAGAAGTTATGCAACATTCGCGCTTTCAATCATACGTCAAGCCTAACTCGTCTACTTACTGATCTTTCTTCGCTGTTGAGTACAAATCACAGTCTCGCCTTGAGTTTACATGAGTCGCGAAAAACCAAAATGCTGAAATCGAGTCTCATTGCGTTAACTCAATCGAAACGCTCATGAGTTACACGACAAATACAGATGAACGTCAGATAATTGATTTCATAGCTTTCTCGTGTGTCGTGAATTCACACAATGCATCATTATGAGTTCATTGGCGAGAAAACGAAGACGATTCGCAATTTGTAAGTTCAGAAGTTGATTACTATCATTTTCACAGATCGCGTGACATTCGCGAGTTTCGAGCGAATGTCAAAAATATCATCGACTATGAACTAAGTGAGCGATTAATCATGATTAAAAACGCACTGTTCGATATTCTTTCGCAAATCCCCCGTTGAAACGCAGAGAACAAAGTCGCAAAAGTCAGACGATCGTCTCAGATCGATATCGTATCTTTCTTGAAGTCTTTCTTCGAGCTTAATGAGAATTCGAACAACGATGTGAGAGGTGAAAATCGTTAGAGATGTTGATAACGTCAAGATAAATTGAAAGATCTTGTTCTGAAAGGTATTTGCATTCGATCAGTATGAAGTTTTTGAATGTAAAGTTTGAACAGACTTCATCTCAAACTCTTCATCATTCAAGGTCAAATCGTCTTCTAGCTGTCAAGTTCAGTGTTGATAATTTAGATGATGTCTTGAACAAGACATAAATTCTGATTCGAGCTATCGAGTTCTGCACACTGCTCGTCTCAATAGACTCTCATGATGCAAATGAGTAGTTCTCATAGTGCAGATCATCATCAACAACAGAAGAAAGAAAAAGAAGATGTCAGACATCTGTTCTTTGAAGTTTCTCGTCAGAAGCATCGATTCGAGAATGTGAGTCTGAGTCTGCAAGGTTCATAAAAGATTGTGCACAAGCTTCTGAATGAATAATTCTAAAAAATGAATATGAGATTGCTGAGTTCTTGATGAGGCACATTTCATTACCAAGTACGACTTGTGAGAACCTGTGATACTATTGACTACTGTAATCTGAAATACTGTTGTCTAATGAGTCATAACTTTACTTGTTTTCTCTGCTCATCTTTCAGCTCTATTTCTGAATGCTTCACCTGCTTCACTTTTGAATCGCTCAGATTCACACCAGTCATTGTTCACACTATCAGTCATTGTTCATCTCACTAAGCGTGATTCACACTCTCAGTCGAGATTATCTATATAGAAGCTAATTCAAAGTATTGTTGATTGAATTAATAATTCAATTTCAGCAAACTCGATCTTTCAATCTAAATACTTGTATATTATGTATATTATGTCAAACTTCGTGAGATCGCGACTCTTTGACATTCGTCAGCAACTAGTCAATGATTAAGTGCTCATCATAGAAATATTTGTCGAAAGAGTACTATCAAAGAGAGTGATCTTTAAGAATAAATTTCACAAAAGTTAAAGAGAGTACTCTTCGAGAAGAAATTTCACAAAAATTAGAGAGAGTACTCGTCAGTCAAATTCTTCAGAATTTTAGAGAAGTACTCGTAGAGAAAGTATTATCAAAGAAAGTACTCTTCGAGAGCAGATCCCACAAAAACTAGAGAGAATGCTCATCAGAGAAGTACTCGTAGGAAAAGTACTATCAAAGAGAGTACTCTTCGAGAGCAGATCTCACAAAAACTAGAGAAAGTACTCACTAGAGAAGTACTACTAAGAAGAGTACTACTCTCAGTTTTTGAAGAATTTACCTGTGACGAGTACTTCTCTGACGAGTGCTTCTTCGACGAGTACTACCCTTAGTTTTTGAAGGATTTATCTGTGGCGAGTACTTTTCTGACGAGTGCTTTCTTGACGAGTACTACCCTCAGTTTTTGAAGAATTTGCCGGACGAGTCGACCAGTATTCTTCTCAATTTTTGAAGAATTATCCTTGACGAGTACTTTCTTGAGTATTTTCGATTTCTTGCTCAGTCGTCACATCTTTCGCAACAACAATGCTCATCGAATCTCATTCGTTATTTTGCGTCTACTTTTTATTCTGTTTATCTTCTATGTATCTCATATCTACACGTCATCTCTGATTTCTCTGTACAGCTGTGAAAAGAGAGAGTGAGTCATGTTGCAGATACTGTGTGCCAAAGAACAGGATTTCCCATCGTCTGATTGCACTAAGAAAGTTCTTTCCCTCAGAGCAAAGAACTTTCATCACGTGATAAAAATTCCCTGATTCTTCAAGACAGTGCTTGACTTGCTCATCTCTAATTAATTTGAAAATAGATTTGATGTAGCTGTATCATTCTCATTTGCAGTTACAACAGCATCTTCGTCGATAACAACATCTTCATCAATTACATCACTCTTATCGATCATATCATCTTCACTGACCATAGTATCTTCACTGATTACAGCATTTTATTCCTCGATACTATCAAAGTCGAAGAATCAAGCAAGAATCAGAGTACGTCGAAAACGTCCTCGTCAAATTTCTCAAACGTGCGCAACGTTCAAGCAAAGTCATACGATCTCTTCGAACCTCAATTTATCGATGTTCAGAATGACGTCGCATACATATTCGTGAACTCTTGAATTTCTTTCTGCTATCTCGAATTGATAGATCTCGAACCTGATAGAGCATTCGTTATCAGATTGATGAAAGTCATAAGCTCAGTAAATGTCGAGAAGCAAGCTGTGATTCAAGCTGCATTCTGAGCTTTTGAGTCAATAAGTCTGGCATTTTGCATCATCATTGCCTCAATCATATTTGAGACAATAGTCATCGAGAATTTACGTGATCTGTTGCTCGAATGTGTCTGCGAAACTGCTCATGTTGAAGAATCAAGATGTCTGCTTGTATGATGATATGAATGCGAGGCGAGATTGAGAAGAAGTGATTGATTGCGATAATGATCTCATTCGCTCAAAAACTTCATATAGTTTGATTCATGTCTTTTGATCATTCTCTTGAGCAACGACAGTGTGTAGCAGCAGATCATCGATGAGCTTGATGTCGATTTGACTTGAGAAAAGACTGAAGTATAGTAAGAATATGTCATCGTGAAGAGGTTCAAACTCTTCTCTGAAGAAAAGAGTCGATGCAGCTGAGAGTAACTGTAAAGTGTTTATGAATCGAAGAGTCAGATCTCTTTCGACTGTCTTGCATTAGCTAGGTTCAAAAGAAATGTACGTTGCACGTACTTCAATTCGTGAGAAGATTCTCATAATTAGCTAACGCGAGAGAGCATTGCGAAACCAAAGGGAAGAGATTCTAAAGTATTAGCGATGACATTGATCACGTCAAATTTTCACTAGTTCAAGATCAGTTATCTCATCGAAGATTAATCAGAAATACTGTCATAGAGCAGGTAACATAAGTCTCACTGTGATATTCAACGTCAATCGTTTGACTCGCCTCATTTCTTATATTGTTGGCGCCTCAGTGATTTAAAAGACGCACAACAACTTCTACAACAACGACAACAATCTTCTGACTTTGCGCATATCTTCTCTTCTTCCCCTTTAATTTCTTTATCTGACGCAAAAGTGTTCTTAAGCAGATAATTTCTTTCGGCTGTCGTGACACTTGACTTTCACATAAGAATCTATAGCTAACATTCGCCTTAGTCGTGCGTGAATTGCTCTTCTCAAGATCATCTACAATCTTCTTTGTCGACGTAATATCTTACAGCATCGAACTTCTTGAGCAGAGACCAAGATTGCAAGTCGACTAGAAGACTAAGAAATGAGAGAAGCGCTCTTCTTCATCTTTCGTCGAACAGTCTTAGATTTTAGGCGACTTATACTCGTATATGATCATTTTGAATCTACAATCGGTTTTGATGAAGCTATAGACTCTTGAGAATGAAGAGTTCTCGATCTGCTAATTCTGTACAGATACGCTTCTTTCTCATTTTTGACTTGTTCAGCCGCGCCTACTGTACGAAGAGTCGATTGCCTTCAGAATAGAAATGCCGTATAGACGATAATCAAGCTACTCGTGCTCGCATCGTACTTCTTCTTCGTCACATTCGCTTCTGTGAACGACGTCTACTTGTATACGAATATTTCCAGCCTACTATCAGTTCCTGTGACAGTCTTATAGCTCACCTCAATACGTGAGCTTACAAAGTCAACATCTAAAACTTTTGTGAATCTACGTGAACTTGTTCTTTTGAGTCAAGCCAATCAGTGTCTCGAATAATCATTAATCACATTTCAATCTCGACTGCAGTGTGCTGAACTTCGTTTGCTTGTTTTCTTATTCGCATCGAAAGTGACTATGATGAGTTCGATTGACGAATCTTACCATCGCACTGTGAAGTGACAGCGTACGAGAAAAGGAATTCTTCTGAGTGTTTGACGAAGCCGTAGGAAAGCGAGTTGACAAAATCATAGAGACGAGCTACTCGTTTGACACAAAAGATGGTCTAACTTTCTGTTGACTCAGCATGATTGATGATGAGATAAGTGAAAGAGACATGTAAGAAGATGAAATTGAACAATTAACTTATCTTGTCAGCGTGTGCGCAGAATTGCAAAGTCAGTCATCGAATGACCTGAGCTGAGAGTCTTGAAAGCGTTTGGTTGCGATCTCAATCACGCGTACTGCACTTTTCGAAACTCTTCTTCGAAAGTCAGAAAGTCAGATGACTCTTCTTGTTCAACTATGATCTATCAATTCGAAGATCGTGTTTCACGAAGACTTTCATCTTCACTCTCTTTGTGTCAAGCCTGCGTTGACAAGCTGATTTGAGATCTCTCTAGAAGAACTTCAAACAAAAAACGTTACTTTCGTCGAGCTGACAATGAAGAAGAAAGAATTGTGAGTAATTTGAATAAATGTCGTCTACGAGTTCTTGAACTGATCATTTCTAGATTCATATCAGATGCTCGTCTCGTCTTTATCATCGTTCAAGAAACTGTCATTATCTTTGAATTTGAAGTTAAGAAGAAAGTTGAACAATGAGTCAAGATGAAACTGCTCAAATCTCGAAAGCTTGAAGAGAAAGTGAAGGCAATGAAAGTGAAAGCAATAGAGACGAGAGACATTTACATTGAAAACTTTGTGTTCGAATAGTTGTGCAAGAGATAGTTCAAACCTTTATGAGTCGCGATCATGCTTTGACATTGAATCTGCCCGTTCTAGTAAGATTTGAAAGACGTTCATGCTTCTGCTCAGTCATTCTAATGCTAAAAGCCGACATATCTAACTCAAGAGATGAGCACTCAATTATAGTCATTGACGTGTTGCATCGACATGCATGTCATGTAACATGCTTTGAAACTTTAGCTAAGTCATGACAATCGACTTCTCTGCCTTTACTCAAGTCGCAACAGAGTGAAGAATGTCATACATGAGAGCACATGACAAGTCTAAGAACAACGCAGATATTTCAAAACTGAGTTTCATAGCACGAGAAGACATCAGTTTGAGCGAACGCAGATATCGAGACCAGATTCGACCTTTTAGATACTTCTCACACCTGCTCAGTGTCATGACATACATCGCAATCGTATTCATCATTTTTTCCATAGTCTGCGTCATCAGAAGACGAAGACTCAACTTTCGTCTCTTTTACGTCTCAAGAACCGTTAGCTTCGAATGCAAGAGTGTAAAGCGATGTCTCACTTTGTTTTCAGTCTATCAAAATCAAGTTTTGATTAGAATCTAAGATGAAATTGATCGATTTGATGTTCATGTGAAATGTGTGAGTCGTGAAATGAATGTGAGCAATAGCTGAAGTCATCTGAAAACATCATACTGCTTTGTTTCTCAACGCTAGACGTGCTTCGATAGTCTTGATGTTCTTGATCTGATCGTCTAACGTGTCATGCTTCATAAATGAGTATAGAGTGTCACAGACAAAGACTTGATGATCATTCTCGATTTTTTGAACGATGACAAAGACATCTGCGAAAGAAATTATAATTGAGTGTTAAGATGACGAGAAAATGATTCAAATCTCATGATAACACACATCTTTTCGATGCTCAAAATCAGCACGAGACTCTAAAAACGTTTCAAAGTCAACATCTTTGAAAACATGAAGTGAGTCAGAGTCTGAAGAGCAGCGTACAATCGCAGTTCTATCTCTTTTCTCAAGATGATCAATCTGAACGAGACTTGAATAATCAACGATATAATAGACTTGCAACTTCGCTTCTTCGCTTTTTCGCTTTAAAACAGACTGCTTATTGATAACAATGACTTGACGTATTGCTTGTACAAGCTCTCGTGCAATATACGTCATTGATTCTGTCGTTCTGCATTCTCGTAGATCTCAACTGTGATGTTCGATGTCAAAATAGAAGAGTGCATCGTGCATTGATCTCACACTCAACATATCGAGAAATAAAGCGCTTTGAGCATCGCAGCTCGATCAGAGAATGTTTCGCTCGCGTTCTTTAATGACAGATTATAGTAGCAATTTACAACACGACTCGAAAGACTCTGAGAAAGCTTTGAATTCAGAGAATATCTGAAGATAAGAGATAGATCTTTACTTTAAGCTTGTGCGAATACTTCGAACTCGTTATCATTATCTCAAATCAGATTCATCTCAATATTCATTCTGAAGAGAACGTGACATCAAACGAAATTATAAATCGCAAGATCGACTGATATGTAGCAAAGCATGTGTAGTGAAGAAACAATGATTCTAGATGTTATGCTTTGACGAAGATTGTTGTTGTTCAGAAAGAAAAAGAATAAAACGAGTCATTAATGAATGACAAACGTCTTACTAGTCTTGAATTAGTCAAGTCAAAATCAACAGAAAATCGTATTGAGTTGAGATTCAGTTCTTATTATCATACAGTAGTCATAAATAAATGTCAATTCAAAACGTTGTTACGATCAGATTCAATATCGAACATGATATAACTGACAAAACTCAAAAGTAGCACGAAGCTCGTGATTCAATACATTTCATCAGATGAAAAGTCTGTAGTCTCATCGAGAAACAGATAGACGTCAATGCAGATACATCGTGCTATCTTGCATATCACACTCAAGATGAAGAATGACTAATGTAAATAGATTTGTAATTAAATACAAATTCTACTGTATCGATTTTCTCAACATTATTCATGCTCTCTCACTCTTCTTCGTCTTCGATTACTGTGCAGAACTCAATTTACTTTTCAACTTCTTCGTCTCAATCAATTGATTTCTTCACTCATTCATCTTCTTCAGCGCTCTTCGTGAATTCTTCTTTCATGTGAGAAAATATCTCTGTATCTCGATTGATGTAAGCATATTCTTCAACAACTCAATTGCAAAGTCTTTTGTCACATTCTTCAACTTCATCGACGCAAGTGTGACAGCTGCGCTGAGAAAAGAACTATTGAAAGACGTAATGATGACAAGATCGCTGACACTCTTGACGAGAATGAGAGAATCGATGAGCATGAGCTTGTTGACACAGAACTGAAGAACGACAGATTTCTGAGCAAGAAAATCATTGACATGTTGTTGTTGTTATTGTTGTTGTTGTTGTTGTCTGAAAATTTCTTTACTGAAAGTAGCAATGAGTCTTGAAGAGCTGTCATCGAGAAAGTACATGCAAGTGAAGAGCTCGAAGATTTGAGAACGTGTGATCATGATAAATTCAACTTTAATATCTATATGATTTGATTGAATTAAAGCTTCGTCAAGCTTTTCAAAACAGTTGATTGTCATCATTAGAACTCTTTCTTCGTGCGAAGTCACATCATCAATAGCGTTGAGAAGATTGAACAAGCTGATTCTCTTGTTTTTTCTATCTTTCTCGTTGTTCTTCGAAGCGTTCTTAAGAGTCTTGCTAAGTTTGACGTCAATTTTCGCGATCGCGTCGTTGACTGATTTGACGAGTTTTTCGTCTTCTTCTTGACGTTTAATCAGATCGACGCTGTTGATATCTTTAAGTAGAACTACACAGCATTGAGACAGTAAACTGAACATTATTCTCAAGTGTTTCTCTGTAAGAGTTCAATTCGCAAGCGAAATGCAGTAAATATCAAGATCGAAAACATTACCGATGACTCAGACAAAACTGAATTTGTCAGTCTTAGAAGACTTTTGAAAACGTCAGCAAGAGTAAAAGACATTTAGTGATCTTTGAGATAGAATTATACTTACTTCATGAAACAGATACTCATGACGATAAGAAATATCACGATCGACGTATCATCTGAGAGTGACTGAATGCAGATACTCATTTATATTCTTCAGAACTTGAGTCTTCTCATCGTGATTCAAGACAATCATGTGCATAAATCTAGAAGATCTCGTTGCAACTTTTTGTCACATATTGTGTTCTTCTTTATTCTCTTTACTTATCGATCTGCATACAACAGTAAGAGTAATTTTCTTATTCAGATGATGATTACGACAATTCTTCATGAGATTTTTGATAGATTGAAATGAGCATTCAATACAGATAAGTTGAATGCTCTCTGCTTCACAAAAATCACTATCTCTCATAATCTGTTTAACAAAGCAACGAAACTCAAAATATCGATCTTGATGAAAGAAGATATGATGATCAAAGTAAAACTGAAATATTGAAGAAACTTTGAAATCTCAATTACTAAAATTGATGAAAGTGTTTGAATTCAGTTCATTCACTGTCGTGTTCAAATCATGAAAGTCTCAGACATGCTTCTGTTCAGTCTTGATCATCAAGCTATGTAAGTTAATGAATATCTTATGATCATTAAGTCACTTCATGATGTGATTATAGATGTCATCGTCAGAATCAATGCTGATGAAGCATGTAAAGTACTTCTTGAAGACAGCGTATGCATGTTAATCAAGAAATTTTAAAGAAGTGAAGAGTTCAAAGATCAGAAGATCGATGAACACAATGATAGTGATATCGAAGTCTAGCACATTGAGCAGAAACTTCAAGATAATCGAATAGTCTGAAATGAATGCTTCAAGAACGTTGACAGACAATTGCATGATACTCATCATTGAATTGTCTTTCATCGAATCTGCAGACTTTATAGTCTCAAAAGCTTTGCTAAAAGTCATGCTTCAGTTCAATGAGTTTGAAAAGAAGTGATTAAGTCAGAGATGTGAAGAATTCGTCGTTTTATGTGAAGAATATATGAAATCTTAAAGATCTCTTATGATGAGAAAAAGAAGAGTCTCATTATAAAAGACGAGATTGAAAGATTATTCATTCATTTGTCATCTTTAAATCGAGCTAACAAAAAGCTAGATGTCTGATTCAAATGAAAGATGAAAGACTGAATTACTAGTCTGAAACTCAAAAGAAACAGCAAAGAATAAAGACATTTAGATGATAGATCTCGATCATGCATGCAGAAAAATGAAGTCATATTCTGCATGAGAATGAGTTTAACAGCGAAAGAGATGAACTTTACGATCAAACAGACACATGATAAGAAAACGATTGTCGTTTTGCACGATATCTATCTATGTTTCAGCATCATCTCGCTCTTGTCTTCATTGACTAGTGTGCAGAAGTTCATGAGACAGAAATTTAAGTATTTGATAAGAGTGCTTCTGTATCTGATTTAGTCATCAAAGTTTCATATTGAATATCACATCTATCGCAGTGATCGTTGCATTGTACTTTTTTTCAACAACTTCGTCAAAGCATTTATCAATGTGCTCTTTTGAGAAAAATTTGACAGTCAAAGACTGTGTTGATCACACTGCGTAATCAACAGACTTAAATTGAAAGACAAAGTTGAAGAATTCAAATGACAAGATTCTTAAATGTTGAATCATTAAAATTTTGTTGAACGATGTTGATTGAGTACAAAGATCTGACAAAGTGTACTGCTTCGATCGAAATCTTGTTTCTCAATCATTCTGTTGTCACGATGTGAGAAACACGTAAGAATCGTTGATTGTTCATTGATACTCGACGAGTGACAACATGAAGATGAAATCTGCATCTTTGTTACTTTTACTGTCAAATAAACGTTGCTACTGACTTACTATTGATCGATTTCATTGCACTGTGAATATTCAGCAGAGAATCAGACAAAACGTAAGATTGTTTGAGCAAAGTTGAAAATGAAAATCGAATGAAATGTTCTTTGTCGTTGTATATAAGCTCAGTTTCAACAGACACGCTTTATCTCTGAGTCACTCTTTCATCTCAAGCGCAAAGTGAAAATCAGAGATGCAGATACTTTGATGAGTCTTTTTTTCTCAAAACAGAAAAGCGTCTTCAAATTCAAAGTGAATATGATCAACTTCTTCAATCTATGTATGATCTATCACGTAATTTAGCTTGAATTTACTTTCAGAATTTCGCGAAAGCTTTGAAGTAATCTTGTTGATGAGATCTTGAACTGAAAAACGATGACGAGCTTATGCTTGACTCATTCACGCTTTTCAAAGTTTTAAGACTTGTGATTCTCATCAATTGAAAAATGCAAGATCTGACTCGTTTTCAGCGACATATCTGACATACATACATTCTCTCGATCTCTTGATGATAGATTTCATTGCACAATCTATTATCTACACAAATGATCTGAGTCTCTTCGCATATCAAGAAGACAGAAAGAAAGAAAGTCTAAAGTTTATTAAGCTCTTGAGAAGACATTTTACTTTCTGCAGTCATTACAGCGCGAATGATCGCAATAATGATTCTCGCATTGATATTCTTTCGTCGATTCTGTTCATTCTTTGCAATGACAACATCATCTCTTGCTCTCTCTTCATTTTCTCTTCTCAAAATCATGCTTCAGATTTTCTCGCTGATTTACTCGCTGTTGTTTGATCTCGCTTGAAGTCATACAAATCTTGTCGAGCAATGATTGACTACTTTTCTCGTCACTGCAGTCTTGCGTTCGTGAAGTTTTTCAAGAAGATGTGCTATTTCTTAGAGCTTCACTACTGCATCGCTTATGATCTTGTAAAGATGACGCTGTCAAGTTTGAGAATGTTCATGTTTGATCACTTTATTGATATTGTCAGCATTCATCTTAATATTGAATCAGACAACGAACTCTGCATTTTCATTCTTTTCGCCTGCTCTTTCGTTTCAAACGTTTCAAACGTTGTAAATCTCACAGACTTTTGCAATCATCTCATAGCATTTGAAAGCTGATTCAGTCTCAGCTCGTCTGACATGCAATGCAGTCTCGCAGAAACGTAATTCATCTTTTATTTCACTAAGCAGTATTATTTCAGTATCAGAGCTTGCGTTCTCTTGAGTACAATGTAACACATCATGTTCTCATTTCACTTCACAATCTAGCAATCTTTTCAGATTGATGATATCAAGAACTGCAGTATTCACGATGATCAGAGTATCATCGAAATCTTCGCGAATGTCAATCACGACTTTCAGCAACTTTTCAACATCTGATCTGCGTTTTGATAAATGACACAATTCTAGACAGCTCTCTTCATTCTGCACTTCTTTTTTATCTTGCTTGTGCTCACTGTCACTTCTTTCATTGACAATCTCTGAAGATTTAGTGTTAAATGATGTGTTAAGAGCAACATCAGAATCGTTTTCATTGAAAGTCTGAAGAAATTTTTGACTTTGAGATTTTCTCACATCTCTAGCTTGAGTGACTGAAGCAGATCTTGTTGAAGAAGATAATGAGATAGAATTTGTCATGAATGCAAAACTCTGAAGAAATCAATTTTCTCGTTGACTCAACAGATTCTTATGATTCTGTTGAAAGCTGCGTGATCAAAGAGATCGAGAGAGAACTTCTGCAAGACGTTTCGTGTATGTGATGAGATCAACATGATCATGATTCAAGTGCATCTACAAGAACTAACTTTCAAAGAGTAAAGATTATTCAAGATTGATTGTTTCTCAATTGAGAATTACAATGAATTGATGAACACACACATGTGACGAGAAAGAATTGCAGATGTAAGACTCTTCTTATGAATATTAGATCAATCATAAATCTGCTTTCAAGACAGTCTATGAAAGTTCTAGAATGAGAAATGAAGTCGTCTCAAAAATAGAAATGAAGATGAAAAAGTCTCAATCGATCGTAAAGTTCTCAAAATTTGAGAGTGAAGATGCTATCTAATCGCAAATAGAATGAATCTTTACTTATTATAGTCTTTCATCTTTTCTGTGCGCGCAACACTCGACGTCGAACGCTACTCTTCTTTCGAGTCATTTCACATAATGAGATAATATTATCTCTATCGAAAGACTATGTCTAATGTGTGCTTCATGAGAAAAATACATAATCGTGAAGAAAGTAAACTCTGATATTGAACTTCAAGATTATGTCGACGACATAAGTGAAAGAGAATGCTGTCAAAGAGAGTACTAAAGATGATGATACTGAAAATGACAGTACTGAAAGTAGCAGTATCGTAGATGAGAGACGTGCTCTACATAAGTCTCATCTATGACGTACAACTCTTGAACTTCTCTTCAGTTTTGAATGTCATCAACTTCAATTCTCGATGATCTCATTCACTTCTTGCTATTTATATTTCTTACAATGATCATAATTTAGCTTCGCTGTATTTTTCATCTCTTTGACTTCTACTATCAACTTCTTTGATTGATTCTGTCATGCACAAAACTTCACTCATTTGATCTCTACACAATCAATCATTTGAGATTACTTCGTTTTCAGCATTAGCACAATTGATTCAAGATTCTCGTTCTTGACAAGAAGATTTTTGATGAAGTGTGTCATTCGACGACATCAGTTCAGCGATGATGACATGTAGAAGCAGCACATGAATGAACGTGAATTGTTGAAATGTGAAAACTTTTCAGAGATATAAGCTGTAGCATAAGATCAGAACGAACTGAGAAGAGTAAAGAGCGACAAAAGATAGAACAATCAAGAGAGCATCTAGTCTCATCAGAAACATCATCGATCTCTTCTTTCATGCAAAAATCATCTCTTTTTCTTCTTCATTTTCTTTCTTGTTTCTCACTTGAATTTCTGATAAGCTGAACGCGTAAAGCACTCTGAAATCATTCGAATCGTTGATCAATGATTTGCTTGATGTCAATATGATGAAGAGTCTTTCATTGCTAGTGTCAGTATTGCGATTGAAAAGCTGTCGTGATTCACTTGAGATCTTGTTTGACATATTTTCGTGAATTTTCTTGAAAGTCTGACTTCTCTTCATGATATTGCTACGTAGCGAGAACTGCTCGATGATGAGTAGTAGAAAAATCTGCGATTTTTATCAATACTGTCTTTCGTCTTGAGCTTCTATTATCACTCGACTTATCTCAGAGAATAAAGAACTTTGAATTTATGAATACATCTGTTTCACTATCAAAGCTACTAGCGTCGAAAGAATGATCAAGAAACTAAATATGATGTTGATGACAAGAGAAGACTTTCATTTGCGATCACTCTAAAGTTGATATAAAGTTCATCAGTAAATGAAACTGTAGCACAAAGTCTTTGAAAAGTTGACAACAAAAACAGTTCAAAAATGCAATGTCTTGTTGTACAATTTGCAGTTCAAATGAGCATGCATAAGTTCTGCAATGATATCACGATCATATCTGATAAACGATAAAAATCTCAAGATGATGAACGCAAAGATGACAACAAAATTAACAGAGTTGAAGAATCATTCAAAGAGAATTTGACGAAAGATCTGCTGCATCATTAAATGCTGTGATCGACAATCAGCATTTGATTTGAGATGTTCGCTCAAGACATATTTCTAAGATTATTACATATGTGATGAAGAAGTGAAGAAGAAAATTAATAGAGATTCAAAGATGTGTTTTTACACAACACAGTCAGAACTTATGACATATACAGTCGTTGAAAATGTCTTTACTTATCATCGCAAATGATTGTTGAGACGTTCAGAGCATTTAAAATCACTAAAGCGATGTCAGAAATGCATTTCAATATCGTGATTCATATTTGTAGTTGACAACACAGATCTTGAAATGAATTCAAGCAAACGTGTTATCAACGCAGAGAAAGAAGTGCTGCAAGAGTGACAACTTCGATCATTTGATGAAATCAGCTAAAACTGACTACAAGCTCATCAAGCTAGCATCAGTCAAAAATATCTGTTTAGTCGAGCTTTTAGCTCACAAGCTTTAATAGTCACTCATCAACAATTAATAGCTAGCTACAATCACTTGTAGCTCTTGATGACAGTCATTTGCTTTTTATGCTCAAATAATACAATGCGCAATGTGTATCATCTGATCAGTGTTCACATTCAACGCTCGTTATTATCAGTATGTGAAATTTGTAATCTGTGCACGTTTCTTGACAAATACTTATCACGTCATTATTTCATGATAGATAAATTGAGGTATTTTATTCAGATTTATCTCGTTGTTGCATTGAAACATCATGTTGTACATTGCTCAAAAGTTTTAGTTTCTTGAAAACAAGCTTGTGTATTTCATAATGTCTTGTACGATTCTTCATTCTTGCAAGCACGTTGTATAAGTTACTCGCAATCAATAGAACTAAAAGCATCAAAGCAACTCATGATTGTGTTCATTGTTCATATACAAAATATTCTACTACTATCACTTAAGTTCTATATAATTGCTCTTACTTTCTCATTGAACGTCAACATTGACATTCAATTTCTTCTCTACTCTCTTCAGAAAAATCTGATACTCATTTTCAAACGTCAGTACACATTCACTTTCATTTGCTCTTTGATAATACAGAGTCTTAGTGTTTATCTTCAGCTGCTTGCGAAAGTTGTTGAATGATCAAGCGTAGCTCATCTTTCAACTATCTTTTATCTTCAATGTTTGTAGTCGATATGTATCTCTGACTTCGTCGAGCGAAATCTGATCAAATTCGACTTCAGTTGTGTCTTCAAATTCTTCAAACATTTATCTTGCATTAATTATTGCTCATTTCTATAGCTGAAAAATGAATGCTCACATCTGAATCATTCTTCTGATTTTGATTCTGTTCATCATTCAATATTTCTTGAAGTGTTTCATGTTCATTGCTATTCATTGATTCTGATTGATTTGTTGTATTCTTTGTCTTTTCTGTCGCGATTTCTGTGTTGTTTGACTTTTCAAGCTGCGATGTTCGATTTCTTATGAAACTAGAAATTTCATTCATAAAATACATTGACGAGTATCTTGAATCAGTGAGAGAAGAGAAAGAACATTCTTTGATGATTTTTCAAGACGCGTTAATAGTCAGTAAATCATTTATCTGATTGAAATTGAGATTATACATCGCAGAGATGCTGTTGAATACGTTGTTTTCATGATATTCAACATGACTTATGACATGTTCATGCAGCATGCTCAATATCAAATTTCTTCAAGTCTTAATTTGCTTTCATCAACTCTTGATCATTCGCTTATGTGTCACTGTTGCATGTTAATCAATCATTGTTCAATCGTTTTAAAGATAAAGCACAAGAGAACATTGACAGTTGAGATGTTATACTTTCTACTGCAGTCTTTTCTCATTTCTCAATCTTCTTCTGATCACTTGTTCATTTGCTGATGACATGTTGAATCGCGATTGCTATGAGTATCATGATTTCATCTTTCAGCTCAGCAAACATGATTCTCATGTTTGATAGTTGATCAAGACTACGATCTTCTTGATTGAAAAATGAGACAGCAGTGATCTTCATGATCATCAAAGCTAGAAAATGACATTTTTCAGACTAAGTACATGTCAGTCAACGCATCACGTTTGTGAAGATGTTTATCTTTTCAATATCAGAACTGATGAAGTTATCATTAATTAACAATCTGATGACATAGTTCAATGTATTGACTTTCTCATAAAAGACATAATGATTCTTCACTACATCTTGAATCTGAAACATTATTTATGCTCAATATTGTTTGATAAAATCATATAACTGTGTCTATCAATTTATTGATGATATGACAAGATTTGAATTGCACATTATCTTTTGAGCTTCGTCTATTGTTAATCTTTTCGCGACAAAGTAGTTCGTTCGTGATTTGTGTTTTAATTGATGTGCGCGATCTCTGTTTCAGAAATTACACATAAGATTACTCAAGAGAATTCATTGCAGCTCTAATCATGATGTTATGCTCTTCTCTACTTCACACGTCATAATCATTGTCAATAGAATGAGTTCTATGTATTTAAGCACATCGACATGAGCTGCAGCAGAGACTGTTCTCGATCATCATCTGAATTCTGCTTAAAGAATTTCTCTAGAGTTGTCATCTGAATCATCAATCTGTGCTGCGTTGTATCATGAACTCAATACAAGAGAACTTGATGAAAATTCTGTTGATCTTTGAAACTTTGAGATTCGCTCATTGAGCTGAGAAGATGACAAGATTAATAACAATGAGTGAGAATGCTGTTTACACTGATGCATCTTTTTCTTTGACAAGATGTTCTTGAAAAATTGAATGATTTTAATGAACTATGTTGAAATCATATTAACTGAGAATATACATGATGATATTGACATTGATTTTGTCTTCTTCTGCAATCATTCTGCAGATCACTGTTTTTAAGATGATAAATCATCATTCAAGCTGTTCAACGTGTTGAAAAACTCACGTTCTTGTCTTTTAAATCTGAATTCAAATTCTTTCAATGATATGTTGAGATTGTCACTTGCTTTTTCAACTTTTCTTTTGACACTTCGTTGATAAATGAACTAAACATGATTATTGAATCAGTTAACTGCGTGTCAATAATTCATAATACATGTTATGCATCTGACTATCAATTGCAGTGTTCGAGTTCTTCTTGTTCTTATTACTTGTCATGACAGTTCACTTAGAAGACGACGCAAAATAATGATTGATACACGATGAACTGATGAATGCAATCGAGTTCTGAGATAAAAGAAAAAAAGAGTGAAGAAGAAAAAGACACGACGCGTACTTGAAGATATGCAATCTCTGAAAGCGTGTAACTCTGTTGTTGTTGACACTACTATGTTCGATTATTGACTGAGAACGAGTAGATTAGCATCTTAGTGCTCATCTACTTTGTCAGATTCGTGTTCTAACTTCGTTGCATCGAGATTGTGATAATGTTTTCATGACTTACTCAAAAATGTAGATAGATTTGAAAATTTGTGATAATTTATCATCGCACATGCAAACTGAGAATGCAAACTGCGAATCTTATTGCCGAAGAACTCTGAGCTCAAGCTGACTATCAAAGATAAATTTAAGAGAAAATTCGATAAATTATCTTCGCACATTATGCAAAGTGAGAATGCGAACTGCGAATATTATTGCTGAAGAACTCTGATTATCAGAGGTAAATTTCGAGTGATTTATGATAAATTTACCTTCGCATGTGCGAACTGAGAATGTGAACTGCACATTTTATTGCTGAAGAACTCTGATTACTCGAGATAAATTTCAAAAGATTTACGATAATTTGTCTTTGCATGTGCGAACTGAGAACGCGAACTGTGCATTTTATTGCTGAAGAACTCTGAGTCTCACTCGTCACACGATCGAAACTCGATGTACATGATGTCACAGTTAGATCTAAACATGCAGTTTGCTCTTCGTCACGCTTGATGACTTCGTAGACGAGAATGATGAACGAAGATGTACAAGAAGAATCGTGATATCTTTCATTGAGTTCATTTTCATTGTATCGTGCTTGACGAAGTTCAGATCATCAAGAATCATCTGTTTCAAAACTTTATAATCTGCAGAAATCTGATGAAAAAGCATCATTGAATGATTAGAATTGAGTAGAAGAATTCTTCTCATTCTTCAAGTTTCTTTGCGTTTCATGTACAGAAACTGTCGAGATGTTCAAGAAGAATTTCATCGATTCAAGTAAAATACAGAATAAGATGAATAATGTCGTTTATGTGAGTGAAGTTGAATCAGCTGAGCTGAGTGCGTGCGTGCGTGCGTGCGTGCAGTGTGCAAACGACGTGTTCGTTGCTGATCAAGAAGTACTAGAGAGTGAGAAAAGAAGAAAAGCGAAAAGAGAGTAGCGATGTGAAAGAAACGATGTGTCAAAAGAAGAAAAAAAGAAGAAAAAAAAAGCTTAAATTCATGAAATCACAATCAACATCTCTCTCATTCTCAACTCACAACTTCTCATCGCTGATGCTCTCTCATTAGCATTTTCATTCTTTTCGCTCTCATTCATTAGAATAAATGACTTCTTATTCTCTTCAATGCTCATTGACTCAAACAGTTGCATCAACTTCATCAAGCTCAGCTGATTCAGCATCTTGATGTTGTCAATGATAACATCAATGATCTTACGCTTGCTGTTCTGCAGCATTTGCAATTTCTCATCAATGCTGTTCTTGATGACAAAATGAGTGATGAAGATTTTGAAGAATTAATCGATGTGAAAGACGTGACAGAAGACTTGTTGTTTCACGTTGCTGTTTCATCACAAATCGATGCAGATTGTTAGGGGCCAGCATAGAGCGAGTCATATGGGTGTAATGTAACGAGTATATAAATGCTAAGGAAGGAAAGTATCTAGAAGGGAAGAGCCGGCTATCTATATGACTCAGGAGAACATAAGCTAACCCTGAATAGGGTTGGCCTCGGAACAACCCTATAGCCTAGCGGCGAGCGGCCGGCGATAGTCATCAACATAGCCACCAACATAGCTACCAACATAGGTGCGTAGCTAGGATCGTAACACAGATGATGTGCAAGATCAATTTCTTGTTAACGTTGTTTTAAATGACATGATGAGTGATGAAGATTTCAAAGAACTGATCAATGCAAAAGACGTGACAGAAGACTTGTTGTTTCATGCTGCTGTTTCATCACAGATCGACGCAGATGACGCGTAAAATCATGATGAGATTGAGTTTAACATCATTGCATTTGAAAGAAACAATCATGATTTTCGTGATTGAATCATCACAAAACATGATGATAACGTGATCGCGAACTTTCTGACTCATTTTGTCGTGATAATTGACAAAAACTCAGTCACATTGTTGAAAGAAATGATTCAGCACTTTCATGCTGTTTTGCAATTAACTTGTTCTCAAGTCAAAAAACTCATGACACGATGAGAGCTTACAGCATGTGAAACTGAGTGAAAATGATGATCTTCTTGTTCAACTTCTTTATCAATCACAGCTCAATTTGCATCTGCATCGTTGTCATTTTCAAAGATAAAAGAATTGAATCATTGAAATTAATTCATTTAAGATCTTGTTCAAGATCTTTGCAAGTGCGTGAGAAAGTTCTCTCACTGTCTTTGACATTTATCTGCAATTCTTTTAACTCGTTGCACAATTGAAACTCAATGTAAATGCTGCTGCAATTTAAACATGCAGTTTGCTCTTTGTCATGCTTAACAACTTCGTAGACAAGAGCATTAAGACACTCTCTGCAGTAGACATGAAAACAGCTGATTACTTAGAATTCATCTGAAGAATTGCGACATTTGTGACAGAGATTTCTATTCTTGAAATCATCATTAATATTCAAATTTGATTCTCAGTTTATTGTTGAGTATGCTTTCACACTTGTAATTCTGTTCTTGAGTTCTGCTTGCATCTTTTTATACTTTGCGACAATGAGACAGTTTACATCTTGCACTTCATGAGAAGATAGCTTCGTACACAACGTGTTAAATCAATTCATGAATGATAGTCATTGAATCATGAGCACAGTGAGAAGTTTATCAAATCTTCTGATGATTTTCTGTAAATCATTGTTCATTTTAACATTCTGCTTGCATTTTAGAGCGTTGAAAATCAATCTACTCATGACTGCATCAATTTATCTAAGCTCTTTAACATTAACAGAAATCTCGTTTTGTCAATGAAATTGTTCATGATCTTCGTTCAAAAAAGTAATCGTGCTTGAATGAAGAGTTTGTAGAGCAGATGTTGCAAATGACAATCTCATCACTGAAGATCTTGACAAAGATTGAGCAATGTTTATTGAAAGATCTCTTGATGATCGAGTGTCTCTTTCATGAGTATCAATCACTTCTTCTTTGCAAAATCTTTGTTGCTAAAGAGCAAGTTTTCGCTGACGATGTATCAAAGACTTTGCTTTAGAACTGAAATGTTGCGAATATTGTTAGTTTAAAAAGTAATAGAACTTTTGCTCATCAATCATGAAATCTTCTTTATGAACTTGTATAGCACAGACACGATCTTTGCTGTTAATGAAATCAGAGTGTCAATGTGTGCTTTCAATTATTCTTCTACTTTTCTTGAATTTTCATTCTCAAGTTCTGCGTGCATGTAGTCTTTCTCAATCTAACTATTGCATCTCTTTTCAAGATTTTTTGTGATTGCAGTTTGTGACGTTTGATTGATAACTTGAGTGTATTCTCAGATGTTGAAGTAGCGAAGATTGATTCTACTACTTTCAAAGTCAGTGAATGAATTAATATAGTCTTTACAATTTTCTAGTTACTGATCTGAAGAGAGTCGATTGATGATGAACTGAAAGCGACAGCAGCTCTTTGCTGTCATCTCTATCAGCGCAGTCTGTCAGCATCGCTCATTTTCAATCTCAATTCGTCTCATATTTTCACTATCATAAAGAATTCTATTCTTCATCATGTCGTAAATTCTTTTCTCGATCAATAATCTTTTGTACTCTTCAAATTGCATGTTCAGCAGATTGATTTCTTCTTGTCTTTTATTCATAATTAAGTGAATAGAACTCATCAATGATGTTTGATTATCTGATTTTTTTATTGTCAGCAACGTTGTAACATTTCACGACATCAACAATAGTTGATCAGCATTGTCATCTTTAATCTCTTTTTGCAACTTTCTTTGATACTGAATGTTTTCATGTGTTTGCTCTCAATGTTATGCTCTTCGTCTTTTGTTGTTGTTCAGTTGCTGAGTCATGATCATCAATGTCTTGTGCAGTCAATTCTGTGATATGCTTTCAATCTCTTTATTGAAGATGACGATAATCTTTGCAATCATCATTTGAAGCTTTCTCTTTGTCAGCTCACTATCAAGTTTTATGTCATATATCTTTGAAGATATCATCTTCTTCTTCATTGTTATTATGATCTCACTTCATTTGTTGTCATCAATCATTAAGTCTTTCTGCATCATTTTTCTGATTCAGTTATGTTGTTGCAATTTATTGTAAAAAATCATTGAAGATCTTGTACTGAACATGTTGATTTTTCTTATGCAACAGAATCGCAGTGAATCTTGAAAAGCATCAAAGACTTAAAAGAAACATGAATGCAATACAGATGCAATGTTGTCTATGCAATGAAGAATGCGCAGAAATGAAATGCTGTTATTTTGATTTCAAGACAGACTAATGATTTCTATTACACTTGAATTCTATGATTATTACAGAGTGTGATCACGAAAGCTGTGTTAATAGTTGAAAGACTTGATGATAATAATTTGATGAATACAAAAAGATGTAACTTTAGTTATGTTACAATCGCGTTGTAAGTTTTGCATAAGTTTGATTCTAATGATTTCTAGAATATCTAGAAAATACATTGCTAATGTAAAAACAAAGTAAGAAATGATAAATTATCATTTGACAAGATAAATCATCTGAATAATCAGAATAAAAAATGATAAATTGTCATATTTCTACGACAGTGAAAATATACACATGATGTTATTTTTCTCGCATTTTCAATATTTTCAAAACACAGCATCTTATTACTTATGTTATCATGTCTATGCTTCTGCTGTCAATGATTACTTCTTTTGACTGAAATAATTAACAACGACTCGTTGATAACAGTTAACAGACTATGAAGCAAAAGCATTAAACTAAAGTCTCTCACACAGTCTCTACTATCTGATTATTCTTTCTCATCTTCTCATCACTCATTTCTTTCATTCTACTATCATCATATGTATCATTTTGAAAGATCTGACATCACGTCTGATGATCTTTAATAAGTCTTTCAACATCGAATTTTGAAGTATAAAATTGATATGCTCACATCTTCTTCGCGATTTAATCATATCTATTGATTTGAAAAAAAGTCTGCTGTTTCATTCAGATCATATAGTTGAGCTTCATCAGTATCACTTGAAATGCATGATGAAGAGTGTAATCTGTCTTTAGAACTTCAGTAGTTTCAATCAGAATATTGAGATCAGAATCATTCTCTTTCATGTCTTGAAAATTATTGATTAAGCTCTGTTGATTTTCAAGACTTAAATTGCTATGAAAGAATGTGACGTTCATTTCATGAATCTTGATAAGATACTAACTCGTTGTTAGTAAAGAGACAGATATACTCAACATTCAACAAGTTGAAAACATCATGCATGATGCAAAACATAGAAATTATGATCGAGAGAATTCAAGTAGATGTATCAATCAGATGATCTTTGTTATGATCAAAGAGAAGAACATTATCAGAATTCTCTCTTTCTGATCATCTTCGATGACTATAAATTTGTTCAATATCTTCATGATTCACTGTAACTTGCTGCTTGATTCATACAGTTTCTTGATATTATCATCGTAGAAACAGTTATCAACAACTGTCAATCATTTATTACGAACAAGTTCAGTTCAGATAAACATCAAATTGTGCTTTGTCTTCAATTCAACAAAATATGAGAATGTAATACACAGTCTCATCTGTCATGAGATCTGAACAAAGTTGAAGAAAGAGAACACAGACATTGATTTCTTCTTGTCGTCTGATACTCAGTCATCAACACGTACTTGCAGCTCTTCTTTTACACTTTTTGCAGTTTTACTCTCGAGTTTTGCGTGCATCTCTTTATACTTCTCAATGATCGAACAGTTCACATCTTGCATCTCATGAGAAGATAGTTTCATGCAGAGAGCGTTGAATCAATTCATTGATGATAAACGTTGAATCATAAAAAGAGTGAGAAATTTATCAAATTTTCTTGCAATTTTCTGCAGTTCATCATTCATCTGTACATCATGCTTACATTTTAATGCGTTGAACATCGATTTGTCTCATGACAGCACTTTCTCTGAATTGCTTAACTTTAGAATGTGTTCATTCTTTCATTCATCAGAGCACTTCAGAATCTTCACATAGTGATCTAAATCATCTGATGAGATCTCAAAAGATGTGCTCGAATAGACTCACAGTATGAAGTGCATGCAACGTTTGAATGCTTGTAAAATGCTTATGATTTTAAAATCTCTGCTCTTCTTCATGTGAAATTTATCTCTTAGTATTCGATCTCAGCATGTTCGCGAATCATACAAAGTTACTCTTCTTTTACTTCTGTTGATTTCATTTCAAACATCTTTTTGATTGACAATGACATGCTTCACATATGTCTCGTACGACTTCAATTCAGTCAACATTACAAGTTGTTTCTGTTCTTTTATGAAAGTTGTTACTGTCACGTTGATCTCATTCTCATCTGTTTTTATCTTCTTTCAATCTTGAAACAGCAAGCGATCTTTTAAAAGAAGCTTGTTCTTTTCAGAGTGATGATTCACATACAGTTTAATGTCAAGACGTGACACAAATGTCAATGTCTTTGCGAATTCGCTCTGTCAATTCGATATCAAGATCAAAGACAGCAAAATCAGAATCAATTCAAGATTTGACTTTAACATCATTGTGAAACTGCTCTTCATGCAAAGACAAATCATTGATCATGACTCATCTGATAAACATTTCATCTTGAAATTCTGAGAAAATTTCTGAGATTCAATAAGCAGATGTTTATCATCAAGCTTCTCATGAAAGAAATTGACTTTCATATGAGTAAAATGAAGTTAATGCTTCATTACTATCAATTCTATGACTTGAATGATTTGTGAATGAAGAAAAGTAAGTATATTATTCTGTCTGTAGTTTCAAGAAGTGAAGAAGATTTATCTTTCTCATTTTTATCTGATTGCATTGAAATTCTTCGTATTGAATCGTTCTTTCAACATGAAGTTGTCAATATATTCTCAACGCTTGTATGAGTAGTAAAATTCATATCATATTCTTTATTTGCACATTTTGATCTGCATCTGCATCTTTGTCAATTTTCTTATCGTCGATGTCTGTACAGCTTAGATCGCGTTTTCAAAACTGCAAAACTTTAAGAAATATATTCTCATTCATTTGAATGCATGCTTGTTGTTTTTGCAGATCTTTAAATTTATATCATAAAGTTAACATGTTTTACTACATGATTGCTTTGCACTTGCACTTACGTCTGAGTGATATGAATGAAGTTGATGACGAAAGACAGATCAATGTGCTCTCGATTGTATTTCATCACTTCTCTCATGTTCAAGTCATCATTAATTGTCAAAGAATCTGTTGTTGAAGAGAATAATTCATTAAAATTGACAGTCTTGATGACGTTGAGAACTTCGAAAGTCACTATCGAAACATTGAGATGAGCTTCTCTGCAAAGCTTTTGCTTCTTTGTGATGAGTTGTTCACTCTCATCTTCTGATGAGATCTTGAATGAAGTGAAGTTATCTGCACTTTCGACTGCGCTGCTCAAACACTGCATGAAATTCTCATGTTCACTTCTCTTATGTTTTTCTATAGCTTAAACTCGAAAAATGTAGTAGAATATTCTCTTCTTTGTCATATCTGTTAATATGACATGAAAGTTGACTGCATTTCTGATCTCAACTTTTTTGAAGTTCTTGACTTCATAGATAATTTTCTTCTTTTCGAAGTTGAACATTGTCTTGTTAATAAGCTGTCTTTAATAGTGTCATGAACTGAGAACTGAATGAAATCAGAATGAAATTCTAATAACTAGATTTTAAATACAAGACGTTGCACGAAGAAGAAAGAAAAGAAAGAGATCATTCAGAGATTCTTATACTTCATGAACGCTGAGTATTATTCATATCAAGGAATTCTCATAACATCACTGATAATCTCACATCTATCATCATCTATAATATTGTTCAACATCATCTAAGTGATCTAACATCTCTTTTCTCAACATCTTTCAAGTAACACATGCTAAAATCGTGACAATAGATTTCTCTTTTTGAAGTCGAAGCTTCTGCGAGACTTTTAATTCTCTGACTCATCAAAGTTGCTGCTTTCTTGCACGTAAGCGATTCATGAATTCTTATTCGAACAATCGAGATTTCGAGCGTGATAGACGTTCATGACTTCGATGACATTCATCACATTCGCAAACTTTACTCAACTGTTTTCTTCTATTTCAGTCCACTTAATTAAATACTCTAGCTGAGAGTTCTTTATTTGAGAGTTCAATATTTCGTTCATCTCTCAGCTAAGCACTTCTTCGACGAAGACTATCAAAAACGACGCGAAAGATATTTGTTCAGATAAGAAATCGTTGATCGCAAAATGAAGCAGATAAGTATGAAAGACGTCGAAACAGAATCAGTCATCGAGCAACTCTAGCTAATAAGAATGAGAACTAACAATTTTGATGATTCTGAAAGATCTCTCGAATTTATTAGATAACTTCTTGCTGAGTCGATGAATCATCAGATTGCGAGCATCTAATCAAATCATATCATTAATTGCATACTTGAGAGTGTGTTGTCAATGAACATTAGCGAATTGTTTCTGATATGCTTGAGCTAAGATCATTTGTTCTCGCAGAATTTCATTGATTCAATTCATTTTCTGAACAAACAGATCAACATGTATTCATTTCGAATGTTCAATAACGTTCTTCTGAGTCTTCTTTGATTTCAATCTCATTCGAGAATGCTGTTCGAAGTTAGCTAGAAACGACGTGCACTGAGTGCTTTCAAAGAAGTGATTGTTGATGACAAATTCAGCTGATGACAGTCATGCAGCTCAGTCGTTCTGCATAAAGAACACGAAGACTCAAAGATATTGTTTCAAAACGTTGTTGACGTTCTCGATTTGATCATTCGTTTCTGAGTGAAACGCAGTTGACAATTGAGCTTGAATCTTCAATTGAATACAAAGTTCATCTCAAAAGTGACTGACAAACTGAGTTTCATGATTCAAAATGATTGAATCAGATAATTCATGATAAAAAACTCGAGCTGTATCTAGAACTGTAATTTCACTCATAGACTCGTAATGCACTTGTTTAGATAGTCTGTTCACGACTATCAGAATATTGATTGTCGAATTTTCGTTTAGATTCTTACTTTCAGATACTGTCATGATGAAATTCATGACTATGTCTTTTCAGCGACGATTGAGTACATCAAGAGACTTCAAAGCTCTCTGATATTTTTCTTTAGAGATCTTCACTCGAGAGCATAGATGACAATTGCGTACGAAGCGAGCTACTGTCTTGATCATTTCGAGTCAGTAATAATGACGACTGAGTATTTTGTAGATCTTGACTCTTTCTGAATGATTCGCAATAGACGTGTCATGACTTAACTGAAGCAGACGTAGTCGCAGTTTCTCATCTTCGAATATCAATAGTCTATCTTTATAGTAGACTCGATCACTTCGCAGCATACATTTCGCTAACGAAAATTCTTTAAGCTTTTGTTGATCGTCTCTTAACGCAGTTATCACGATCTGTACTCATTCATCATTAAAATAGACTGCGAAGAGTTGTTCTTCTAGCTCATTCATAGACATTTTCTCTGATGATTCAGACTGCTCAGAGATCACTGATTCGCTCTTCGAGTCACTTGATTTGAATGCTTCAGAGTCACTATCGTCGAGAACATTGATTAAGACTTGAATTTTCAGATTTTTTGATTTTAGCACGATCTGTCACTGATGTTCTCGACGACTATTCTTCTCATTCAAGAAAAAATCTTCTGATCGACGTGTAAATGCATCGACTCGAGTGTTCAATTCACTCAAACGATACACGATTTTGAAGTTAAATCGAGAGAGAAATTCTGATCATCTGACTTGTCTTCGACTAAGCAGCTTGATTGACATGAAATATTCTAGATTCTTGTGATCAAAAATGATCTCAACGAGATCTAACATGTCTTTCAGTTCGAGTCTTCATTTCTCAAAAGCTCTGATTATAGCTAGAAGTTTCTTGTCATAAATCTCGTAGTTGCATTCTGCGAGTAGCATTTTGAAAGAGAAATAGATCACAGATCTTAACTGCTCGTTATCATCTCGCTGAGACATGACTTCGATCACAACATAGTCGAAGACATCGATTTTCACAGTCACGAATAGATTCGAGTTATAG
>JAABUI010000351.1_pt1 | contig 40651 bp, 33 predicted proteins | sample 5559111 | NCBI WGS metagenome assembly JAABUI01 (sample SAMN10711870, study PRJNA513365) | rock metagenome | isolation source: Antarctica rocks | place: Antarctica: Victoria Land, Buttleship Promontory | reverse complement strand
TCCTGCTCGACGTCGAGCGCATCGCCCCGTGCATGCCGGGCGCGGCGCTCACCTCGCGGGACGGCGACCACTTCACCGGCACCGTGAAGGTCAAGGTCGGACCGATCAACCTGACGTACGGCGGGAAAGCGCACTTCGTGTCCGTCGACGAGGCCGCGGGCGTGGTGATCATCGAGGGCAGCGGGAAGGAGACGCGCGGCACGGGCACCGCGAAGGCGTTGGTCACCTGCCGCCTGGTCGACAAGGGCGGGACGACCGACGTCGAGGTGGACACCGACCTCAACGTCACCGGCAAGCCGGCCTCCTTCGGGCGCGGCGTGCTCGGCGACGTGAGTGGCAAGCTGGTGGACCAGTTCGCCGCCTGTCTGGCCGAGGAGATCCTGGCCGACACGCCGACGACGGTCGCGGGGGCCGGTGCCGGTGCCCCGACCGGCGCCGCCGAGGCGACCGGCGCTGGTGCTGGTGCCGGCGCAGCCGGGGTGGCCGGCGCTGCTGGTGCGTCGGGTGCCAACGGCTCCGCTGCCTCTGGTGCCCCGGGGGTGGGTGCCGATCCCGGCGCTCTCGGGCAGCTGGCTGCTGCCGACGGGCCGGGTGCTCCGCTCGCGACCGTGCCAGCCCCCCCGCCGCCCGCGCGTCAGCGCCCGCCGCAGGCGGAGGCGATCGATCTGCTCGGCACCGCGGGCGCGCCGGTACTCAAGCGCCTGGCACCCGTGGCCGCCGGTGTCGCGGTGCTCCTGCTGGTGATCCGGCGCCTCCTGCGCTGAAGCGAGGTCCGTGCCGCCCCTGCCGTCGGCCGGGTGCGAACACCAGGGTCGGCTCGCTCCCGGTCAGTGCCGTACGGCGGCGCTGGTGCTCTCGAAGGCCAGCGGAGGCAGTTCGTCGTCGTGGAAGAAGCGCGCGTCGCGCGCGTCGTCGCCGGCGGCGAGCGAGCCACCGATGACCGTAGCGTCGAAGGCCAGGAAGAACGAGGCGCCGCCCCCGGTCGAGGTGTGCACGTCCCGGACGCCGCCGACCTCGACGACGAGCCCGGTCTCCTCGACACACTCGCGCGCCGCGGCTGCCCTCGGGTCCTCGTCAGCATCGACGTACCCGGCTGGCAGGGACCACAGCCCCAAGCCGGGTTCGATGCCCCGCTGCACGAGCAGGAGCCGGCCGCTGCCGTCCCGCACCACCACGCCGACACCGACCTTCGGGTCGCGGTGGTGCAGACGCCCGCACGAGGTGCACGCCTGGGCGCGGTCGGCGGCCTCGAGCCGGCCGCCGCACACGGGGCAGTACTCGTGGGTCTCCACCCCCTGAACCTACGACGGCCGGTCAACGACGTTCGCGAGTGCGGACCGCCGTACGTCCTAGGCTGATCACGGCATCCCGCAGACCCGTGTGCCAGTAGTACGCCGCCCAAGGTGTTGAGGAGCGTGGCTGGTGGCTTTGGCCGAGTTGTCCGGTGGCTTGCTGCCGGTGCTGAACGAGGCGATGCCTGCCCGGCTGGTGCCGGTCCTGCGCGAGTTCCTGCAGCGCCATGGCGGTGCCCGAGACGTCGGGGTGCTGCTGGCGGACTACGAGCTGCTTGAGCTCCGCAGGCTGTCCCCCCGCGACCAGGATGATCTGACCGTGGCGGTGTCGGGCACCGCCGCTGGGCAGTGCTTCGGGGGGCAGTTCGTGGTCAGCGACCCCACCCCGGACGGGTGACGTTGTTTGTGCCGCTGTCGCTGCGGGCCGAGCGCCTCGGGGTGCTGCAGGTGCTGTTCGATGAGCCACCGCTGCAATCTGAGCTGCTGCGCGCACTGCAGGAAGTCGCGTTGGCCACCGCCTACGTCCTGGTGGCCGCCGGTGGCTGCTCCGACGTGGTGGAGGCCGCCCGGCGCGCCCAACCTTTGAGCGTCGCGGCCGAGATGCAGTGGAACCTGCAGCCGCTGCGGGCGTTCAGCGACCAGCAGTTCTCCGTCGCCGGCCAGCTGATCCCGGCCTACGACGTGGGTGGGGACTGTTACGACTACAACGTCGGTGTGGAGCAGCTGGACCTGTCCAGCCTGGACGCGATGGGCCACGGGGTCGGTGCCAGTGTCCTGGCCGGGTTGGCGACCGCGGTGATGCGAAACGCCCGTCGGGCGGGCGAGGGGCCGGCCGGGCAGATCGCCCTGGCCGACCGGCAGCTGCTGGAGCAGTTCGGCGGCGCGCAGTTCGTCACCGCTCTCGCGATGCGGCTGAACCTGACCGACGGTCACCTCGACGTCGTCAACGCCGGGCACCCCTGTCCGTGGCTGGTCCGGCACGGCCAAGCGATCGCCCTGGAGCTGGAACCGCAGCTGCCGGCCGGCATGTTCGAGAAGACCGACTACCACACCCAGTCTCTGCAGCTCCAGCCGGGAGACCGCCTCGTGCTGGTCACCGACGGGCTGCTGGAAGCCGGTGCCCCCGGCCCTAAGTTCGGCGACCAGCGCCTGTCCGGGCTGCTCCTGGCCACCGCTCACCTCACCCCGCACCAGTGCGTCGCGGAGGTCCTGCGCACGGTGCGGTCCTACGCCCCCCGCATGCACGACGACGCCACCGTCATCTGCCTGGACTGGCACGGCCCGCACCCCACCAGCCCCTGACCCAACCGCCAGGAGTCACCTGGGCGGCCGGGGCGTCGCCGATGCCGGTCCTGCTCTCCCGTTGTGGGGTCCAGGCACGTGGCGGCGCACCGCCTGCGTGGCATATGGCTGTCCGGCAGCGGTGGCAGTGGGTTCGGGTCGGCCCGTACCGTCCCGGCATGGCGACACAGGACAGTGACCACTCGGCCGACGTGGACAGCGCACCGGACCCGGACAGCCCGCAGTTCCTCAGCGAGCAGAACACCGCGGAGAAGGTCAGCCCGGGCCACAGCGCCGACGCACCCGCGACCGACGCAGGGTTGATCCCGACCAATCCCACGCTCAGCGACGGCAAGTAGCCGGGCGGTCACGCCTCGGTCGTTGTGCCGGTTGAGTGCGCGGCGTCGGCCGATCGGCACGCCGCCGTCAGTAGTCGTAAGGCGGCTGTGCAGTGCCTGCTGACCTCGGCCGGAGTCAGGCCGACGCGGTCGGCGGCCTGTTCATAGTTGGCGGATCCGAACAGCACCATGGCCAGCAGCAGCCGCTGGCTGGTGGACAGCCCGGCAGCGGCCTGCGTTGCGGGCGGGTACGCCCGCGCCCAGCTCACTTCCGCCCAGGCCATCAAGGCAGTGACAGGCCCCGGAGGGCAGTGGTGACCGGTTGAGCTGCGTTCAGCCTTGATCGGCAACGTTCTCACGTCTGTCCCACCTCGCCGGGCAGCTCGCAGTCTGCAGGCCGGCGCGGTGCTGGCGGTGGGCCGTGCCGGTCGGTCACTGCACTGCCGTCAGAAGGTGCGCGAGGACGAGCACCAGTCCAACGACAGCGAAGGCCAGTCCGAGGAGCAGGCCGCTCTGACGCAGCTCCGGCAGCAGGGCGATGGCGCTGCCATCAGGCCGCGTGTCAGACGAGGACGAAGGCGAAGTCGGCACGCTGCTGTATCGGCAGGTCCGGCCCTGGACTTGAGCGCCCATTCAGGCGACGCCGATCACCGCAGCGAGCAGGGTCCTGGCGTCGGCTGCGGTCGTGTACTTGCGCATGGCACCCACAGCCCGGTCGGTCACCGCAGCCACTACCATCCCGACGACCGGCGTCCAGCGCCTGGTTGTCGGGCGGGTGCTCCGCATCGTGAACCACGGGTAACCTCGCGGCAGACCGCCGAGGTGAGGAGCAGACCCGTGACGCCGGAACAGATTGCTGCTGGACGGCAGCGCTGGCAGGCCCGGTACGACAGGGCAAGCACCCGGGACGCGGACTTCACGACGCTGTCCGGAACCGCGTTGGAGCCTGTGTACGGGCCGAAGGACGGCGAGAGCGTGGACGGCTTCGAGCGCATCGGCTGGCCCGGGGAGTTCCCCTTCACCCGAGGCTTGCATGCCACGGGTTACCGGGGTCGACCGTGGACGATTCGTCAGTTCGCCGGCTTCGGCAACGCGCAGCAGACCAACGAGCGCTACAAGATGATCCTGGCCGAGGGCGGCGGCGGCCTCTCGGTCGCCTTCGACATGCCGACACTGATGGGCCGCGACAGCGACGACCCGCGCGCGCTCGGCGAGGTCGGGCACTGCGGCGTCGCCATCGACTCGGCGGCCGACATGGACGTGTTGTTCAGCGACATCCCGCTCGGTGACGTCACGACGTCCATGACGATCAGCGGTCCCGCCGTACCCGTGTTCTGCATGTACCTGGTGGCTGCCGAGCGGCAGGGCGTCGACCCGAGCGTGCTCAACGGGACGCTGCAGACCGACATCTTCAAGGAGTACATCGCGCAGAAGGAGTGGCTGTTCCCCCCGCAGCCGCACCTGCGCCTGATCGGTGACCTGATGGAGCACTGTGCCGAGCACATCCCTGCGTACAAGCCGATCTCGGTGTCGGGCTACCACATCCGCGAGGCCGGTTCGACCGCCGCGCAGGAGCTCGCCTTCACGCTGGCGGACGGCTTCGCCTACGTCGAGCTCGGGCTGTCCAGGGGCCTGGACATCGAGACGTTCGCGCCGGGTCTGTCGTTCTTCTTCGACGCCCACATCGACTTCTTCGAGGAGATCGCGAAGTTCCGTGCGGCACGGCGCATCTGGGCCAGGTGGCTGCGCGATGTGTACGGCGCGAAGACCGACAAGGCGCAGTGGCTGCGCTTCCACACCCAGACAGCGGGTGTCTCGCTGACTGCTCAGCAACCCGACAACAACATCGTTCGTACGACGGTGGAGGCGCTCGCAGCCGTGCTGGGCGGCACCAACAGCCTGCACACCAACGCCTTGGACGAGGTGCTGGCGCTGCCGTCGGCCAAGGCCGCCCAGATCGCGATCCGCACGCAGCAGGTGCTGGCCGAGGAGACCGGCGTGGGCAACGTCGCCGACCCGCTGGGCGGCAGCTGGTACGTCGAAAAGCTCACCGACGACCTCGAGGCCGAGGCCGAGGCGGTGTTCGCGAAGGTCCGCGACATGGGCAGCGGGGACATGACCTCGGGGATCCTGCGGGGGATCGAGGACGGCTGGTTCATGGCCGAGATCGCCGAGGCGGCCTTCTCCTACCAGGTCGCCGTCGAGAAGGGCGACAAGAAGGTCGTGGGGGTGAACGTCCTGGCCGGTGGGGTCGACCAGCCGCTGGAGATCCTGCGCGTCGGCCATGAGGTCGAGAAGGTGCAGGTGGCCGAGCTCGGCTCGCGTCGTGGCGTCCGCGACGAGGCCGCCGTGCAGGCCCGGCTGACCGAGCTCGTCGAGGTGGCCCGAACAGAGGGCAACACCATCCCGGCCATGCTGGACGCGGTCCGGGCCGAGGCGACGCTCGGCGAGGTCTGCGGCGCCCTGCGCGAGCTGTGGGGCAGCTACACCGAGCCGCCGCGCTTCTGATCGAGCCCTCGCGCGGCGGTGGGGCAGACTGGGGGCATGCAGAGAAGGCCCACCGACATCAACATCGCCGGCGCCGTCGACCTGTCGGGGCTACGGTCCCCGACGCCGGGTCCGGCCGCGGGTCCGCAGGCCGGCGCGAGTCCGGGCGCCCACGTGCTCGACGTCACCGAGGCCACCTTCGAGGCCGAGGTGCTGCAGCGGTCCATGCAGGTGCCGATCGTGATTGACTTCTGGGCCAGCTGGTGCGGCCCGTGCAAGCAGCTGTCACCGATCCTCGAGCGTCTGGCGGAGGCCGATGCCGGCGCGTGGGTGCTGGCGAAGATCGATGTCGATGCCAACCAGGCCCTGGCCACCCAGCTGCAGATCCAGAGCATCCCCACGATCTTGTTGGCCCTCGGTGGCCGGCTCGTCCAGGGCTTCACGGGCGCCTTGCCGGAGGCGCAGGTCCGCAGCTTCCTGGACCAGGTCGTCGCCGCCGCGCAGCAGGCCGGCCTGTCAGGACCGCCGGCAGGCAACCCCGAACCTCCGCCTGCCCCGGTCGAGCCCGAGCTGGTCGCCGCTGAGGATGCGTTGGGACGCGAGGACTACGCAGCGGCCACGGCGGCGTACGACGCCTTGCTCGCCCGCCGGCCCGGCGACCCCGAAGCCGTGCTCGGCAAGGCCTGGGCGGCCCTGCTGGAGCGCACCTCCGCCCTGGACGCGGGCGCGGTCCTGGCCGCCGCACAGGCCGCGCCCGACGATGTCGGCGCGCAGACCGCCGCCGCGGACGTCGAGGTCCTCAGCGAGCAGATCGGCGAGGCCATCGAGCGGCTGCTCGCCTACGTCCGCCGCTCCACCGGCGCCGAGCGAGAGCAGGCCCGTAGCCATCTGCTCGAGCTGTTCGCCGTGCTCGATCCCGAGGATCCGCGGATCACCACGGGCCGCCGTTCCCTGGCCAACGCGCTGTACTGAGGCTGCAAGCCAGCCCTGCGCTCAGTCGAGCTGGGTGTCCTGCCCTACGCACTGGTGGCACCCGACCCTCGCTCGGTTGGGGTCGCAGGGCTGGATGCGCGGGGGTGACCGTGGTGTGGTCGGGGTGAAGGTCGGTGTGGAAGGTCGGCGTGCCAGGGCCGAGCGCGTCAGCCGTCCGGAGCTGGCACGCCGATCTTGGTGGGGTTGCGCCTGAAGGTCGGCGTGCCAAGGCCTAGGCTGCCGGCCGTCCGGAACTGGCACGCCGATCTTGGTCGGGTGCGCCTGAAGGTCGGCGTGCCAGGGCCTAGCCTGCCGGCCGTCCGGAGCTGGCACGCCGATCTTGGTGGGGTGCTGGCACGCCCATCCTGCAGGGTGCGCGGTGAAGGTCGGCGTGCCACAACCGGACGGCCCAGCGGCTCGAGCGGTCAGGCGGCGGAGCGGCTCTTCAGGCGCAGTGCCTGAGCGCCCGCAGCGCCGCCGAGGAGCACGACTGCTGCGACCACGACCAGCCCGGGCAGCTCCTGGCGCATCGACCGTGCACCCGCGACACGGGCGGAGGGAGTGACCGAGGCTGCGGTGTACGCGGGGGTGCCGGCCAGCAGGGGGGCCGTGCCACCCAACTGGGGCAGGGCACCGGCCAGCAGCGGTCCGAACGGGCTGACGGTCGGCAGCTCCACGGGCGAGGCCGACGTGAAGCCCGGGTTGAGCAGGAGACTGGAGAACGACGGCGCCCCGAGCGCCGCTGTGCTGCCCGGGTCGGCAGCCGGGACGGGGGCGGCGCCCGGCGCCACGGGCGCGGCCCCGATCTTGACGGGCGCGGATCGGCCAACCGGGGCGCCCGCGGGCACGCGGGTTGTGGTCTTCGGCGCTTGAGCGATCGGTGCCTTCGGGGCCGTGGGGGCCCCGGGGGCGCCCGCCGCCGGAGCTGCGCCCGCGGGCGCGAGGACGGACTTCACCGGCGCGGGCACGGGCGCCGGGCCGGGCGCGCCCGGCTTGGGGGTGGGGCTGGGGCTGAGGGGCGGGAGCGAGATAGTGGGGAGGGGCAGGGGCGGCGTTGTCGGGAGCAGTCCGGTCACCGCGGTCGCGGTCTTGACCAGGGGAGCCGGCGAAGGAACTGGAAGCCCACCGGCCGAGGCAGGACTCGCCAGCGCTGTCGCCAGGGCGCCGGTCGCCCCCAGGGCGAGGGTCAGCGCGGTAGCGCGGGCGCACACCGTTCGGGCGCTCATCCTCGGGCGCTCGGTGGTGGTGTCCGTGCGGCTCATCTGTACTCCTCGCAGGTAGGACGCCTTCCTACCCTTCGGTAGCCGGCATCACACGGTTCACCCGAGCAGGAGTCAAGCGACCGCCCGGACGTCCGCGGCAGTCTACGGCTGACCCGCTGGCGCGTCGCTGATCAACCAGACTGTCCCGAGCGGTGGCAGGCGCAGCAGGGCGGAGGCGGGCTGGCCGTGCCAGCTGTCTGGCTCGGCCTGCACGCCGCCACTGTTGCCCACGCCGCTGCCGGAGTAGGCCGTGGCGTCGGTGTTGAGCACCTCGCGCCAGGGACCGCGCCAGGGCAGGCCGAGCCGGTAGTCCTCGTGCGGTACGCCGGCGAAGTTGCTCACGCAGGCCAGGGCCGAGCCGTCCGCGGCGAAGCGCAGGAAGGACAAGACGCTCCCGGAGGAGTCGTTGGCGTCGATCCAGGCGAAGCTGGCTGCCTCCGTGTCCTGCGACCACAGGGCTGGTGTCGCGCGGTAGAGGGCGTTGAGCTCCTTGACCGTCAGGGCGACGCCGCGGTGGTCGGGCAGGTCGAGCAGCCACCAGTCCAGGCTGCGCTGCTCGCTCCACTCGGACTCCTGCGCGAACTCGCAACCCATGAACAGCACCTGCTTGCCCGGGTGCGCCCACATGAAGGCGAGGTAGGAGCGGACGTTGGCCAACTGCTGCCACCGGTCGCCGGGCATCTTGCGCAGCAGCGAACCCTTGCCGTGCACGACCTCGTCGTGGCTGATCGGCAGCACGTAGTTCTCGGAGTAGGCGTAGACCATCGAGAACGTCATCTGGTGATGGTGGTAGCCGCGATACACCGGCTCGCGGGAGATGTAGTCCAACGAGTCGTGCATCCAGCCCATGTTCCACTTGAAGCCGAACCCCAGGCCGCCGAGGTGGGTCGGGCGGGAGACCCCCGGCCAGGAGGTCGACTCCTCGGCGATCGTGACCGCCGAGGGCACCCGTCGGTAGACGACAGCGTTCATCTCCTGCAGGAAGGCGACGGCGTCGAGGTTCTCTCGACCGCCGTACTGGTTCGGCAGCCACTCGCCCTCCTTCCGCGAGTAGTCCAGGTAGAGCATCGAGGCCACCGCATCCACGCGCAGGCCGTCGATGTGGAACTCCTCGAGCCAGTACGTCGCGTTGGCCACGAGGAAGTTCTTCACCTCGTTGCGGCCGAAGTCGAAGACGTAGGTCCCCCAGTCCTTCTGCTCGCCACGGCGGGGGTCGGCGTGCTCGTACAGCGCGGTCCCGTCGAACTTGGCGAGCGCGAACTCGTCCTTGGGGAAGTGTCCGGGCACCCAGTCGACCAGCACGCCGATGCCGGCCTGGTGCAGCGCGTCGACCAGGTAGCGCAAGTCGTCGGGGTCGCCGAAGCGTGCGGTCGGGGCGTAGTAGGAGGTGACCTGATACCCCCAGCTGCCGCCGAAGGGGTGCTCGGCCACGGGCAGCAGCTCGACGTGGGTGTAGCCGAGCCAGGTGACGTACTCGACCAGCTGGTCGGCCAGCTCGCGGTAGGACAGGCCCTGCCGCCAGGAGCCGAGATGCACCTCGTAGGTGCTCATCGGTGCGGCGTGCGGCTGCGTCCCGGCGCGGCGGTCGAGCCAGTCGGCGTCCTTCCAGCGGTAGGAGGACTCGGTCACGATGCTGGCGGTCAGAGGGGGCACCTCGGTGCGCCGGGCCATCGGGTCGGCCTTCTCGCGCCAGGTGCCGTCGCTGCCGAGGATCGAGAACTTGTAGTGCGTGCCGTTGCCGATGCCCGGGACGAACAACTCCCAGACGCCGCTGCTCCCGAGCGCCCGCATGGGGAAGCCGCGACCGTCCCAGCCGTTGAAGTCCCCGATGACGCGCACGCCCCGGGCGTTCGGCGCCCAGACTGCGAACGAGGTTCCCGTGACCGGTCCGGACGGACTCTCGTAGCGGCGCACGTGCGCGCCGAGCACCGTCCATAGCTGCTCGTGCCGGCCCTCGCCGATCAGGTGCAGGTCGACGCTGCCGAGAGTCGGTAGGTAGCGGTAGGGATCGTCGGCTGGGTAGCTCTGGCCGCCGTACACGATCTCGAGGCGGTAGTCGGTGACCTCACCGCCCGGGACGACGGCTTGCCACACACCCAGGTGCACATGCTCGAGTTCGACCTGTTGGCCGGTGACGTGGGCCACGACGCGCTCGGCGGCAGGCCGCAGGGCACGGACGACGACGCCGCCGTCGCAGGGGTGCATGCCGAGCAGGCTGTGCGGGTCGTGGTGAGTGCCACCGGCCAGCCGCTCCAGCTCGTCCGAGCTCACCTGCGGTGCCGATGCGGCGGGGGGCGCCTTCTTGGCGGCGCGCTTGCGGGCGGGCGTGGCCGCGGCGACGGGGGTGCCGGTGGCCTGGGCAGTGGCGTCGAGCGCCGGATCCGCTACGACCGGCGCCGTCACCTCGGCGGCAACCGCCGCATCGACGGGGGCCTGGGGCTCGACGGGCGCGGACTGTGGGCGCGGGGTGCGGCCCGGGCCGGGCTCGCTCATGTCCCGACCAGCCGCTGGATCGAGCCGAGCGGGATGGGGAGCCAGCTGGGCCGGTTGCGCGCCTCGTACACCACTTCGTACACCGCCTTGTCGAGCTCGAACGCCCGCAGCAGCACGGCCTCGTCCCGAGGGTCGGTGCTGGCCGCACGGGCGTAGCCGTCGCAGAACGCCTCGCGGTTGCGCTGTGCCCACTCGTTCGCGCGGTACGCCAGGTGCGTTGCCCCTGGGCGCTCGGCGAGCAGGTGGCGGGCCGCGTAGTCGAAGGAGCGCAACATGCCGGCGACGTCGCGGAGCGGGCTCATCAGCGCCCGGCGCTCGGCGAGGGGCCGGGCCGGCTCGCCCTCGAAGTCGAGCAGCACCCACCCGTCCTGGGTGCGAAGGACCTGGCCCAGGTGGAAGTCGCCGTGCACCCGCTGCACGACCACCGGATCTGTCCTTGTCGCCACCGCGTCGTAGGCCGTGCGCAGGCCGTCGGCGAACGGGGCCAGCTCGGGGACCACGGCGAGCGCGGCCTCCAGGCGCTCGTGCAGCTGGTGCGCCGTACGGCTGATGTCGTCCGCCCCGACCGTCTGCGAGGGGAGCACCTGCGCCATGAGCGCGTGCACCTCACCGGTGGCCACGCCCAGGCGCTCGGCCTCCCCGGCGAAGTCGCCCCCGACCTCATCGGCGTGCAGGTCCTCCTCGGCGAACAGGTCGCGGACGCTGGCCGTGGCCATCGCCCAACCGTCGCTCGCTGCCTTGAGGAAGGGCTGCAGCAGCCCGAGGGAGGTGACCTGGCCCTCGACGGTGCCGTCGAACCAGGCCAGGGGGCAAGCGATGTGCGTGCTGCCCGCGTCGCCGAGCGCCTGGGTGACCTCGATGTCGGGGTTGGCACCCGGCTGCAGACGGCGGAACAGCTTGAGGATGTAGGTGTCACCGAAGACCAGCGAGGTGTTGCTCTGCTCGGCTCCCATGACCCGGCTGGTCAGGGACGCGTCGATCTCGGCGGCGTTGACGAAGGACAGGCCGTCCCACTCGCCACCGCTCGCGAGGTGCCCGAGCAGGGCGGAGCTGACCGCCGGGTCGTAGGCCGCGTCGTAGAGGGTCGCCCCATCGGCCGTCCCGATGACGGCGTGCTCGAGGCGCTGCTCCAGCACGCCGGTGGTGCTGCCGAGCAGCAGCTGGTAGCCGTCGGAGCCACCGTCGGCGTAGTCGACATGCAGGACGACCAACCGCCCGGACTCCGTGAGCTGGGCACTGCTGCGCTCGGCGACCGCGCGGAGCCGGCGACCCTTGCCGCCGAACCAGCGCTGCCGGGGCAGCCAGGTCAGCAGCTGCTCCTCGAGGCTCATCCATCCTCCTGGGTGGTGAGGGCGAACCACATGAACCCGTGCCCCGGCAGGGACAGCAGATACGGCAGCTCACCGACGGACGGGAAGTGCACGAGGCCGGTCAGCTCGACCGGGACGACGCCCTGGAACCGGGACAGGTCCAGCTCCACCGGCTGCGGGAAGCGCGAGAGGTTGTTCACGCACAGCACGCGGTCATCACCGAACTCGCGGACGAAGGCCAGCACCGAGGGGTTGCTCGAGCCGAGCTCGTCATAGCTGCCCATGCCGAACACCGGATGCTGCCGTCGTACGGCGAGCATCCGGCGGGTCCAGTGCAGCAGCGAGCTCGACGAGCGCATCTGGGCCTCGACGTTGAGGGCCTGGTAGCCGTAGACGGGGTCCAGGATCGTGGGCAGGTAGAGCCGCTGCGGGTCGGCCGTGGAGAAGCCGGCGTTGCGGTCGGCGTTCCACTGCATCGGCGTGCGTACGCCGTCGCGGTCACCGAGGTAGATGTTGTCCCCCATGCCGATCTCGTCGCCGTAGTACAGGACGGGGGAGCCCGGCAGCGACAGCAGCAGTCCGGTGAACAGCTCCATCTGGTCGCGCGAGTTCTCCAGCAGCGGCGCGAGCCGGCGGCGGATGCCGATGTTGGCCTTCATCCGCGGGTCCTTGGCGTACTCGGTGTACATGTAGTCGCGCTCGTCGTCGGTGACCATCTCCAGGGTCAACTCGTCGTGGTTGCGCAGGAAGATGCCCCACTGGCAGTTCTTCGGGATGGCCGGCGTCTGGGACAAGATCTCCGAGATCGGATAGCGCGACTCGCGCCGCACCGCCATGAACAAGCGCGGCATGAGCGGGAAGTGGAACGCCATCTGGCACTCGTCGCCGGTCTCGGGGTCGCCGAAGTACTCCACGACGTCGCTGGGCCACTGGTTGGCCTCGGCGAGCAGGACCCGGTCCGGGTAGAGCGCCTCGATCTCGCCGCGCAGCTTCTTGAGGTAGGCGTGCGTCTCGGGGAGGTTCTCGCAGTTGGTGCCGTCCCGCGCGTACAGGTAGGGGACGGCGTCCAGGCGGAAGCCGTCGAGCCCGAGGTCGAGCCAGAAGCGCAGCACCTCGAGCATCGCGTCCTGGACGGCGGGGTTGTCGTAGTTCAGGTCCGGCTGGTGGGAGAAGAAGCGGTGCCAGAAGAACTGCTCGCGCACCGGGTCCCACGTCCAGTTGGACTTCTCGGTGTCGACGAAGATGACCCGCGCGTCCTCGTACTTGGCGTCGGTGTCGGACCACATGTAGAACGCACCGTACGGGCCCTCGGGGTCCGCGCGGGAGGCCTGGAACCACGGGTGGGCGTCGCTGGTGTGGTTGACGACCAGGTCGGCGATGATGCGGATTCCGCGCCGGTGCGCCTCGTCCACCAGCTGTACGAAATCGCCGAGGTCCCCGAACTCGGGCAGGACCTGCATGTAGTTGCTGATGTCGTAGCCGCCGTCGCGGAGCGGGGAATCGTAGATGGGCAGCAGCCAGATGCAGTCGATGCCGAGCCACTGCAGGTAGTCGAGCTTCTCGGTCAGGCCGCGGATGTCGCCCGTACCGTCGCCGTTGCTGTCGTTGAAGCCCCGGATCAGCACCTCGTAGAAGACGGCCCGCTTGTACCAGAGCGGGTCGCGCGACTGCTCCAGGCTGACCAGCTGGCCGTGCTCGAGGTCGGGGGAGCTCACCGGGCGGCCGTCACGCGGGCGGTGAACACGTGGGCCGGCTCGACGAAGGGGTCCAGCCGGACATAGTTGCGGGCGCCCCAGGCGTAGGTCTGGCCGCTGACCTCGTCGTGCACGTCGATCGTGTCCTCCCAGCCGAGCCCGAGGGCCGGCAGGTCGAGGTGGACGGTCGCCTCGCGGGCGCCGTGCGGGTCGAGGTTGACCGCGACGAGCACCACGTCGGCACCGGTCTGCTTGCTCCAGGCCAGCACGTCGGGGTTGTCGACGGTGTGGAAGACGATGTTGGTGAGCCGGTGTGTCGCGGGGTGCTCCCGGCGCACGCGGTTGAGCATCGTGAGGTAGTCGGCCAGTGACGGCTGCGGCCAGTCGCGCGGGCGGTACTGGTACTTCTCCGAGTCCAGGTACTCCTCCGAGCCGGGCTTGACGGCCACGTGCTCGTAGAGCTCGTAGCCCGCGTAGACGCCCCAGGACGGCGACAGCAGTGCGGCGAGAACGGCGCGCACCTTGAACACCGGCGGTCCGCCGTACTGCAGCGACGCGTGCAGGATGTCCGGGGTGTTCACGAAGAAGTTGGGCCGCATGTAGTGCGCGGTGCCGGCGAGCTCCAGGGCGTACTCCTGGAGCTCGTCCTTGCCGGTGCGCCAGGTGAAGTAGGTGTAGGACTGGGTGAAGCCGATCTTCGCCAGCTCGTGCATCATGGCCGGCCGGGTGAAGGCCTCGGCGAGGAACAGCACGTCGGGGTCGGTCTTGTTGACCTCGGCGATCAGCCACTCCCAGAAGTTCAGGGGCTTGGTGTGCGGGTTGTCGACGCGGAAGATGCGTACGTCGTGGTCGGCCCAGTACCGAACGATACGCAGCACCTCCGCGGACAGGCCGGCTTTGTCGTTGTCGAAGTTGACCGGGTAGATGTCCTGGTACTTCTTCGGCGGGTTCTCGGCGTAGGCGATCGTGCCGTCGACCCGGGTGGTGAACCACTCCGGGTGCTCGCTCGCCCACGGGTGGTCCGGCGCGCACTGCAGCGCCAGGTCCAGCGCGACCTCCATGCCGAGCTCGCGGGTGCGGGCCACGAAGGCGTCGAAGTCCTCGATCGTGCCGAGGTCGGGGTGCACCGCGTCGTGCCCGCCCTCGGCCGAGCCGATGGCCCACGGCGACCCGGGGTCCTGCGGGCCCGGGGTGAGGGTGTTGTTGGGTCCCTTGCGGTTCACCGTCCCGATCGGGTGCACGGGCGGGAGGTAGACCACGTCGAAGCCCATCGCGGCGACGGCGGGCAGCCGCCGCATCGCGGTGCGGAACGTGCCGCTGCGGGGTGGGTCGAGGCGCGCGCCCTCGGACCGGGGAAACAGCTCGTACCAGGAGCCGTAGAGGGCCCGCTCGCGGTCCACCCAGATCGTGCGGGACTCGCTCCTGGTGACCAGCTCGCGGACGGGGAAGTTCAACAGCAGCTCGACCAGCGCCGGGTCGGTGCCGGCGGCCAGGCGCTGCGGCACCGGGCTCGCCGTGTCGCGCAGCCTTGCGGCCACCGCCGCCACCGCGCCACGACGCTCGGCGGGCACGCCCTTCGTGGCGCGTTCGAACAGCTGCGCGCCCTCCTCCAGCACGACCTCGACGTCCACCCCCGCGTCCACCTTGAGAGGGGCGTCGTGCCACCAGGTGCCGAGCGGGTCGCCCCAGGCCTCGACCACGAAGCTCCAGGAGCCCTCCGCGTCGATCGACAGGTCGCCGTGCCAGCGGTCGGTGCCGGGCGCGCCCGGCACCATCCGCAGGAACGGCCCCCTGGCACCGTCCGGCCGCTTCACCACGACGTTGCAGGCGACGGCGTCATGACCCTCCCGGAACACCGTCGCCGAAACGGGCACCACTTCGCCGCTGACCGCCCGGGCCGGGTAGCGCCCGCACGAGACGGTCGGACGGAGATCTGTGACTGCAACGCGACCCACCATTGCTGCCACGCTACCCATGACAAGGGCGCGCGAACGGGCGACCGCCGGTCGGCGCCGTCCTGCTGTCCGGGCACTAGGGTCCGCGCAGTGAGAGCGCTCCGACGGTTCACCGTCCGCCTGGCCCTGCCCACCCCGCTCGCGCCCCTGGCCGAGCTGGTCATGAACCTGCGCTGGTCCTGGGATCCCGCGAGCCAGGATCTGTTCGCCTCGGTCGACCCGCGGGTGTGGCAGGCGGTCGGTCAGGACCCGGTCCGGCTGCTCGGCGAGGTGAGCCCTGAGCGCCTCGCCGCCCTGGCAGCGGACGCCGCCTTCCTGAGCCGGCTCGCGGAGGTCCACGCCGACCTGCAGCGCTACCTCGTCGAGCCGAAGTGGTACCAGTCGCTGACCGAGGCGCCCACCTCGATCGCCTACTTCTCGCCGGAGTTCGGGATCACCGAGGTGCTCCCTCAGTACTCCGGCGGCCTCGGCATCCTGGCCGGCGACCACCTCAAGGCGGCCTCCGACCTCGGGGTGCCGATCCTCGGCGTCGGGCTGCTCTACCGGGCCGGCTACTTCAAGCAGAGCTTGTCCGCCGAGGGCTGGCAGCAGGAGCGCTACCCCCCGCTGGACCCGCACGGGTTGCCACTGACGCTGCTGACCGGCACCGACGGCGGTCCCCTGCAGGTGTCGGTCGACCTGCCCGAGGCCACGCTGCACGCGCAGGTGTGGAAAGCCCAGGTCGGTCGCGTCCCCTTGCTGCTGCTCGACAGCGACATCGAGGACAACGCGCCGGCCGAGCGCCAGGTCACCGACCGGTTGTACGGAGGTGGGTCGGACCACCGGCTGCACCAGGAGATGCTGCTGGGCGTCGGGGGCGTCCGGGCGATCCGGGCCTACACGACCCTGGTCGGCGACCCGGCGCCGGAGGTCTTCCACACCAACGAGGGCCACGCCGGCTTCCTCGGCCTCGAGCGCATCCGCGAGCACGTCGACGAGGGCCTGTCCTACGACCAGGCCCGCGAGCAGGTGCGCGCAGGCACGGTCTTCACCACGCACACCCCCGTGCCCGCCGGCATCGACCGGTTCCCCCGGCGAGCTCATCCAGCGGTACTTCGGCGGCGCCGGGGCGGCCGAGGGCGTGCCCGTCGAGCGGATCCTGGAGCTCGGCGCCGAGCTGGACCCGTCGGTCTTCAACATGGCGCACATGGGGCTGCGCATGGCGCAGCGCCGCAACGGCGTGGCCCGGCTGCACGGCGTGGTCAGCCGCGAGATGTTCGCCGACCTGTGGCCGGGCCTAGACGCCGCGGAGGTGCCGATCAGCTCGATCACCAACGGTGTGCACGCCCCGACGTGGGTCGCCCGCGAGGTCTTCGAGCTCGCCGAGCGCGGCGAGACCCGGCAGCCCTCGGCCGAGGCGACGGTGAAGGAGGCGCAGGGCTGGCAGGACATCGCCCGGGTCGCCGACGCCGCGATCTGGCAGACGCGCCGCCTGCTGCGCTCGCGTCTTGTCGAACAGGTACGGCGGCGCACCCGCGCCTCGTGCCTGCAGCGGGGGGCGACCGAGGCCGAGCTCGGCTGGACGGGCTCGGTCTTCGACCCGGACGTGCTCACCATCGGCTTCGCGCGCCGTGTCCCGTCGTACAAGCGCCTGACGCTGATGATGCGCGACCCCGACCGGCTGCGGCGCCTGCTGCTCGACCCGGACCGGCCGATCCAGCTGGTCATCGCCGGCAAGGCGCACCCCGCGGACGACGGCGGCAAGGAGCTGGTGCAGCAGATCGTGCGTTTCGCCGACGCCGCGGACGTACGGCACCGGATCGCGTTCCTGCCCGACTACGACATCGGGATGGCCCGCCACCTCTACGCCGGCTGCGACGTCTGGCTGAACAACCCGTTGCGTCCGCTGGAGGCGTGTGGCACCAGCGGCATGAAGTCGGCCCTGAACGGCGGTCTCAACCTGTCGATCTTGGACGGCTGGTGGGACGAGATGTACGACGGGGAGAACGGCTGGGCGATCCCCACGGCCGATGGCGTCACCGACCCGAACCGGCGCGACGACTTGGAGGCGGCCGCCTTCTACGAGCTCGTCGAGAAGCAGGTACGGGCCCGCTTCTACGACGTCGACGCGGCGGGGGTGCCGCAGCGCTGGGTCGACATGGTGCGCCACACCCTGCAGACGCTCGGGCCGAAGGTGCTCGCCAGCAGGATGGTGCGCGACTACGTGCACCAGCTGTACGCGCCGGCCGCGCAGGCCTCGCGGGCCCTGGCCCTGGACGGCTTCGCGCCTGCCCGGCAGCTCTCCGCGTGGCGGACGCAGGTGACGTCCTGCTGGCCGGGGGTGCGCGTCCTGCACGTCGAGGGCGGCGGGGTGGGGGACACCCCTCAGGTCGGCGCGACGATGCTGGTGCGCGCTTCGGTCGACCTTGCCGGGCTGGCGCCGGAGGACGTCACCGTGCAGGCGGTGTACGGCCGGGTGGACGAGCACGACGACCTGCACCGGCCGACCTCGGCCCCGCTGCAGCTCATCGAGCCCGGTGAGGACGGTCTGGCGCGCTTCGAGGGGGAGGTGCCGCTGGAGCGGCCCGGCTCGTTCGGGTACACCGTGCGGGTCCTGCCGCACTCCCCGCTGCTGCCCGGCGACACCGACCTCGGTCTGCTCGCCCAGGCCTGACCGGTGTGCTGCTCGCTCACCGCCGACAAGCTTTCCGGCCCCAGTCAGCGGCGGGCCTCGAGCAGCACCAAGGAGCGGCCGACCAGGGGCAGCCGGTCGCCGGGGGCGAGGGGCGCGCGGCCCACCGGCTCCTCGTCCGCAGTGTCCAGCAGCACGTCGTACGCGCTGGCCCACGGTGAGGGCGGCAGGACGAAGCCGGTGTCCGCGGGTCCGGTGTGCAGGACCACCAGGAAGGAGGCGTCGCTGATCGGCTCGCCCCGCGGGCCACGGGTGCGGATGCCGTCACCGTCGAGGTACATGGCGATAGTCGGGCGCGAGGGATCGAACCAGTTGCTGACCTCGGTCCCGTCGGGGCCGAACCAGGCAAGGTCCTTGACCCCGTCCGCACCGGTGGAGCGCCCGGAGAAGAAGGCCTTCTGGCGGAACACCGGATGGTCCCGGCGCAGGTGCACCAGCCGGGCCACCAGCGACCGCAGCGCTGCTGCCTCCGGATCGAGCTGCCAGGGCATCCAGGACGTCTCGTCGTCCTGGCAGTAGGCGTTGTTGTTGCCCGCCTGGGTGCGCAGCACCTCGTCGCCCATGCTCAGCATGGGAACCCCGGTGGACAGCAGCAGCGTCGCGAGCAGGTTGCGGATCTGCCGCCGTCGCAGCGCGCGCACCGAGGGGTCTGCGGTCTCCCCTTCGACACCGCAGTTCCATGCGCGGTTGTGGTCCTCACCGTCGCGCCCGTCCTCGCCGTTGGCCTCGTTGCGCTTGCGTTCGTAGGTCGTCAGGTCCCGCAGCGTGAACCCGTCGTGGGCGGTGACGAAGTTGATGGAGGCGTACGGCCGGCGTCCGTCGTCCTGGTAGAGGTCCGAGCTGCCCGAGAGCCGGTAGGCCAGCTCGCGCACCCCCGACGACGAGCCGCGCCAGACGTCGCGCACCGTGTCCCGGTACTTGCCGTTCCACTCGGTCCACAGCGGCGGGAAGCCACCGATCTGGTAGCCGCCCTCGCCGACGTCCCACGGCTCAGCGACCAGCTTCACCGCCGACACGACCGGGTCCTGCTGGATGACGTCGAAGAAGGCCGAGAGCTTGTCGACGTCGTGGAAGGAGCGGGCCAGGGCCGAGGCCAGGTCGAAGCGAAATCCGTCCACGTGCATCTCGGTCACCCAGTACCGCAGGCTGTCCATGATCAGCTGCAGCACGTGCGGGCTGCGTACGTCCAGGGTGTTCCCGCAGCCGGTGTAGTCGCGGTAGAGCGCCCTCGAGCCCTGCTCGGTCCGGTAGTAGGACAGGTTGTCGATGCCGCGGAACGACAGGGTCGGCCCGGTCTGGTCGCCCTCGGCGGTGTGGTTGTAGACCACGTCGAGCAGCACCTCGATGCCGGCGGCGTGCAGTGAGCGCACCATCGCCTTGAACTCGCGCACCTGCTCGCCCCGCGACCCGCTGGCGGCGTAGGCCGCGTGCGGGGCGAAGTAGGCCAGCGAGTTGTACCCCCAGTAGTTCGACAGGCCCTTGCGCAGCAGGTGCGGTTCGGACACGAAGTGGTGCACCGGCATCAGCTCGACGGCGGTCACCCCGAGCGCGCGCAGGTGGGCGATCGCGGCGGGATGAGCCAGGCCGGCATAGGTCCCCCGCAGCGCCGGCGGGATGTCCGGGTGCTGCGCGGTGAAGCCCTTGACGTGCAGCTCGTAGACCACGCTGTCCGCCCAGGGGGTGTGCGGCCGAACGTCCTCACCCCAGGGGAAGCCGTCGTGGACGACCACGGCTTTCGGGACGTAGGGCGCGCTGTCGCGGTGCAGCTGCTGGCCGTCGCGCCGGGCACCGACCCGAACACGGCGTCGTCGAGCCGGAACTCGCCGTCGACCGCCCGGGCGTACGGGTCCACGAGCAGCTTGGCGGGGTTGAACCGCTGACCGCTCGCCGGGTCGAAGGGGCCGTCGACCCGGAAGCCGTACCGCTGGCCCGGACCGACCCGCGGCAGGTAGCCGTGCCAGATGTGGAACGTCGACTCCTCCAGCGGGATGCGCGTCTCCTGCCCGGCGTCGTCGAACAGGCACACATCGACGGCCTCGGCGCCCCGGCTGAACAGCGCGACATTGGTGCCCTCGCCGTCCCAGGTGGCGCCGAGCGGCGACGGCCGGCCGGGCCAGGGTCGTTCGGGGCGCGGTCGCAGCTCGCTCACCCGCGGCATCCTGCCCGACCCGGGCACCGCCGTACGACGCGTCAGTGGCCGGGGCCTGCGGCGTGCAGCGCTGCGTGCCGGTCGGCGAGCGCCTCGTGCGCCCGCACCTGCTGGGGCTCACCGTGTCCGAGGACCAGGTGACCCAGCACCTTCTCGTGGTCGGCGAGCAGGTCGGCCCACGAGTCGATCAGGTCGGCGGCCGAGACGAGCGCCTCGAGCCGGACCCGCGTCGGCAGCAGCAGCAGCTCGCGCTCCAGGGCAGCCACGAGCTCCTCGGGCAGCACCACCGTGGGCTCGCCGGCGTCCTGCCCGGACGGCTCGTTCAGCAGAGCTGACGGCTCGTCCTCCAGGGGGGCCAGCGCCTCGAGATCGACTGGTGGCACGGGCTCGTCGTCCTCGTCGTACCCGCTCTCGACGTCGTCCAGGGACAGGCCGGCCTCGGCGGCCCACCGCGCCTCCTCGCGCAGGTCGACGTCGTCCGGGAGGGAGGCGAAGAACGCGTCCTGCCAGCGCTCGATGAGCTCGCGCGCGGCCTCGCACCGCTCGAGTGCCCCGCCGAGATCGCCCTCGACCGGGACCAGCAGGCCGCGCTGCAGGACGGCAGCCGCGTCGGCAGGCAGGTCCAGCAGCGGGTCGGCGGAGGAGACGGTGTGCACCACACCGCGCGAGTCCCGGAACATGGGGGCGAGACTAGGGTGCGCTCTCACCATCAACGAGGGAGTCGGTCATGGGCGAGTTCGTACGGCTCGAGGTCGAAGGCGCCGTTGGCACCATCCGGCTGGACCGCCCGAAGATGAACGCCTTGAACGCGCAGGTGCAGGAGGAGATCCGCCTCTGCGCCCTGGAGGCCACGGAGCGCGAGGACGTGCGCGCCGTCGTGCTCTACGGCGGCGAGCGGGTCTTCGCCGCCGGCGCCGACATCAAGGAGATGAAGGACACCTCCTACGTCGACATGCTCGCGCGTGCGAGCCGCCTGCAGGACTGCTTCCTGACCGTCTCGCGCATCCCCAAGCCGACCATCGCGGCGATCACCGGCTTCGCGCTCGGGGGTGGCTGCGAGCTGTCGATGTGCGCGGACTTCCGCGTGGTCGCCGAGAACGCCAAGATGGGACAGCCCGAGATCCTGCTCGGCATCATCCCGGGCGCCGGGGGCACCCAGCGGCTGACCCGCCTCGTCGGGCCGGCCAAGGCCAAGGACCTGTGCTTCACCGGCCGCTTCGTCGACGCGCAGGAGGCGCTGAGCATCGGCCTGGCAGACGTCGTCGTGCCGCCGGACGAGGTCTACAGCACCGCGGTGACGATGGCGGAGGCGTACTCGGCGGGCCCGGCAGTGGCCCTGCGGGCCGCGAAGAAGGCCATCGACGAGGGACTGGAGATGGACCTCGACGCGGCCCTGCGGCTGGAGTCCACGCTGTTCGCCGGGCTGTTCGCGACCGAGGACCGCCTCGCCGGCATGACCAGCTTCGTGGAGCAGGGTCCCGGCAAGGCCGTGTTCACCGGCCGCTGAACCGCCGGCGTGGCGGACGTCACCCCGGACGGCCGCCGGCCGGCGGGTGCCGGCCTGTGACGCACGGGTAACCTCCCGATGTCGAGGTCTCCGAGTTGCACCGAGGTACAACTCATCGCAGCCTGGACGAAGCAGCGCGGCCTCGGCCGCGCCCATCCGTGACGTGGAGGTCGGCGCCCGAGCATGAACATCGTCGTACTGGTCAAGCAGGTCCCCGACACGTGGGCGGAGCGCAACCTCGACGCGTCCACCAAGACCCTCGACCGCGCGTCGGTCGACGTCGTCATGAACGAGATCGACGAGTACGCCGTCGAGGAGGCGTTGCGGCTCAAGGAGGCGCAGGGCGGGGAGGTGACCATCGTGACGATGGGCCCCGACCGGGCGATCGAGACGATCCGCAAGGCGCTGTCGATGGGTGCCGACAAGGCCGTGCACCTCGCCGACGACGCGCTGGCCGGTTCCGACGCCCTGCAGACGTCGTACGCGCTGGCCAAGGTCCTCCAGACGCTGGAGTACGACCTCGTGCTCGCGGGCTCGGAGGCGACCGACTCCCGGATGGCCGTGATGACCGCACTGCTGTCCGAGCGCACCGGCCGCCCGCAGCTCTCCGGTGCCCGCAAGGTCACCGCCGAGGGGGGCACCGTGCGCATCGAGCGCCAGACCGAGAACGGCTACGACGTCGTGGAGGCCGCCATCCCCGCCGTCGTCAGCGTCGTGGAGAAGATCAACGAGCCGCGTTACCCGTCGTTCAAGGGGATCATGGCGGCCAAGAAGAAGCCGCTGACGACCCTCAGCACGGCCGACGCCGGCATCAACGGCAGTGCCGTCGGGCTGGCCGGTGCGCCGAGCCAGGTCGTGGAGTTCGCGAACAAGCCGCCGCGTCAGGCGGGCCAGGTCGTCAAGGACGAGGGCGACGGCGGCAGCAAGGTCGCCGAGTTCCTCGCGTCGCAGAAGTTCGTCTGAGAGGCAGGGCAATGGCTGAGGTCCTCGTACTGATCGACCACGTCGACGGCGCTCCGAAGAAGGTCTCCTACGAGCTGCTGACGCTGGCCCGCACCTTGGGTGAGCCGTCCGCCGTCGTACTGGGCAAGGGCGCCTCCGCGGCCGCCGAGCGGGTCGCTGCCTACGGCGCACAGAAGGTCTACATCGGAGAAGCCGAGGAGTACGACGGCTTCCTCGTGGCGCCCAAGGCCTCGGCGCTCGCGGCGCTGGTGCAGTCCTCGAGCCCCGTCGCGGTGTTGATCCCGAGCAACGCAGAGGGCAAGGAGGTCGCCGCCCGCCTCGCGGTCAAGACCGGCGGCGGTCTGCTGACCGACGCCGTCGGCGTCACCCCGGAGTTCGTGGCGGAGCAGCCGATCTTCGGCGGCTCGGTGGTCGTGCAGTCCACGGTGCAGACCGGACTGCCGGTGATCTGCGTCCGGCCGAACAGCACCGCGCCGGTCGAACAGGCCGGCGCAGGCGCCGTCGAGCAGGTCGAGGTCAGCTTCACCGACGCCGACCGGGGGGCCCGCATCACCGACCACGTCGTGGAGGACAAGGGCGGCCGCCCGGACCTCGGCGAGGCCTCGATCGTCGTCTCCGGCGGTCGCGGTGTCGGCTCACCCGAGAACTTCACGATCATCGAGGCGCTGGCGGACTCCCTCGGAGCGGCTGTCGGCGCCTCGCGGGCCGCGACAGACGCGGGCTGGTACCCCCACCAGAACCAGGTCGGCCAGACCGGTCGCACCGTGTCGCCGCAGCTCTACATCGCGGCCGGCATTTCCGGCGCCATCCAGCACCGCGCCGGGATGCAGACCAGCAAGACCATCGTGGCGATCAACAAGGACCCCGAGGCCCCGATCTTCGAGCTCGCCGACTTCGGCCTCGTGGGTGACCTGAACACGGTCGTGCCGTCCCTCACCGAGGAGATCAGCAAGCGCAAGGGCTAGCCGCCCACCGCTTGACGCCGTCACGGGCGGCACGGGCTCGCGCTCGCGCCGTGGCGTCCAGATGGCCCGAGGGCTGGGGCGCCGGAAAGGCGTGCGGCCGGACGATGTCGCCGTCAGGCGGTCGCGGGCTCGAACGGGACGCCGGTGAGCTGCTCGGACACCTGCCACAGCCGTGCCGCGACCGCGTCGTCCTGGGCGGTGCTGCTGCGGCGGGCCCGAGTCGGGTGGCCGCGCAGCTCGAGCAGGCCGGGCCCGAAGTACTCGCCGCCGCGCACGTCCGGCGCGGTCGCGGCGTACAGGGAGGGCCAGGCGCCCTGGGCCGCGGACTGGGCGATCGTGGCGTTGCCGAGCCTCATCACCAGCTCCATCAGGGGCTGGCTCTGCCCGGTCTGCAGGTCCGTCGCGGCGTAGCCCGGGTGCGCGGCGGCAGCCGTGAGACTGTTGCCGAAGCGCCGGTCGAGCTCGCGGATGAACAGCAGGTTGGCCAGCTTGCTCTGCCCGTACGCGCTCCAGCGGCCGTAGGACCGCTCGCCCATGAGGTCGTCGAAGGCGACGCGGCCCATCCGGTGGGCGCCGCTGGAGACCGAGACCACCCGCGGGGCGGGGGCGGTGAGCAGCAGCGGCAGCAGGTGCGCGGCCAGGGCGAAGTGCCCCAGGTGGTTGGTGCCGAGCTGCAGCTCGAAGCCGTCCTGGGTCAAGGTGCGTGGGGGCGCCATGACCCCGGCGTTGAGCACCAGCAGGTCCAGCGACGCGAGCCGGGACCCGACCTCGGCTGCCGCTGCTGCGACCGAGGCGAGCGAGGACAGGTCGAGCTCCACCAGCTCGCCGGCGGCGCCCTCGGTCCGCAGCCGCTGCAGTGCCTGCTCGGCGCGAACGGGGTTGCGGCAGGCCAGCAGCACCCGGGCGCCGTGCCGGGCGAGCTCGAGGGCCGTGGCGTAGCCCAGACCGGAGTTCGCTCCGGTCACCAGGGCGGTGCGCCCGGACAGGTCGGGCATGTCGGAAGGTGTCCAGCGGGTCATGACGACGAGCCTGCCACGAGGTCTCCCTATGCTGCGCCCCATGAGCTCCTGGGACCGGCGTACGCCCAAGCAGCTCGCGGCCCGGCGGGTTGCCGCCGTCCGGGCGCAGGTCGTCGATGCCGTGGGGCCGTTCTCGCCGTACTGGCGGGAGCGGCTTCTGAGCCTGGGCCGGACCCCTGCGCAGGCAGGCACCCTGGCGGGCCTGGCCGCGCTGCCCGCGGCGGGGGAGCGCGACATCTGCCCGGACGGCGATCCGGCGGGCGCCGGCTCTCTGGTCCTGCAGGCCGGGGAGCGCGATTTCGCGCTGCACGCCGAGGGGCCGACGCTACGCCGCGCCCTGCGGGCCCGGCTGGTCTCCAAGGGCTCCTACCGAGCGGTCGTGGAGGCCGACACCCGCCCCACCTCCTACGTCTGGGCCGGGCTCGGCCTGCGCTTCCCGGTCGCGAGCACGCGCAGCGACCTCGACGTCGTCGCCCGCGCCGGCGCCCGGCTGTGGCAGGTACTCGGGCTGACCCGCGCCGACGTGCTGGTGGCTGCGCTGCCCCTGTCGCCGACCGCCGCGCTCCAGGCCCTGCAGTACGCCGCGCTGGGCGCCGGTTCGCCGGCGCTGTTCCCGGGCGCCGAGCCGGACCAGGTGGCCGCTGCGCTCGCGCTGGTCCCGGCGACCGTCTTGGCCCTGGACCCGCCGAACGCGGCCGTGCTGCTGGACGACCTCGACGAGGCGGGTGCGCCGCTGTCGGCGGTCGCCACCGTGCTGCTGGTCGGGGCGCCGACCGAGGACGAGCGGGCCGACGTGGCCGAGGCGCTCGCCCGGTCCGGCGCCCGTGCCGCGGTGGTGCTCGCCGTCCATGCCCCCGACGGTCACCGGCTGCTGTGGGGCGAGTGCCGGCAGGGCGCAGGCGGCGAGCAGGGTCTGCACACCTATCCCGATCTCGAGCTGGTCGCCCTGGTCGACCCGGAGACGGGCGAGCCGGCAACCGGCAAGCCGGTGAGCCGGCCGGTTGTCGGAAGCGGCCTGTACGAGGTCGTGCTCACCCAGCTCGGCCTACGCGGCAGCGCCCTGTTGCGCTGGCGCACGGGCGACCTCGCCGACAGGCTCGAGGAGGCACGCTGCCCGGCCTGCTCGCGCACGGTGCCCCGTGTGGTCGGGACCCGTCGCGGCGCGCTGGTGCCGGCGCTCGCGCTGCGTACCGGCCACCGCCGGGTCGACCTGCGCTCGGTGTCAGGGGCTCTGGTGGGCCGGGCGGACGTCGCCGACTGGCGCGTCCTGGTCGGACCCAGCGCACGCGACGGAGCCGACGAGCTGCTCGTGCACGTGGCCCCGACCCCGGGCGCGGACGCCGGGGACGTGGCGGTCGCCGTGACGCGCGACCTTCGGCTCGCCGCCGGTCTGCTGCCGACGCAGGTACTCGTCGTGGGCACCGAGGAACTGCCCGCCGGCGCGGGTTGGCTGTCCCGTCGCGTGCTCAGCCGGGGGCGACCGGGTTAGTCTGGCCACGTGGCGTACTTGGACCATGCGGCCTCGACGCCCATCCTGCCCGAGGCCGTGGCAGCGGTCGTCGCGGCGATGACCGCGCCGGGCAACGCCTCCTCGCTGCACGCGGCCGGGCGTCGAGCCCGGCGCAGCGTCGAGGAGTCCCGCGAGGCCCTGGCCTCGGCCCTCGGAGCCCGGCCCTCCGAGGTCGTGTTCACGGGGGGCGGTACCGAGAGCGACAACCTGGCCGTCAAAGGCCTTTACTGGGCTCGCCGGGCCGCAGATCCCCGTCGTACGCGCGTGCTCGCCAGCGCGGTCGAGCACCACGCCGTGCTCGACGCGATCGAGTGGCTGGTCGCGCACGAGGGCGCGCAGGTGACCTGGCTCGAGGTCGACGCGCTCGGCCGGGTGCACCCCGACGTGCTCGCCGACGCCCTGGGCGACGATGTCGCGCTGGTCACGGTGATGTGGGCCAACAACGAGGTCGGGACCGTCCAGCCGGTGCGTGCGCTGGCCGACGTTGCGCACGAGCGGGGGGTACCGCTGCACACCGACGCGGTCCAGGCGGTGGGACAGCTGCACGTCGACTTCGCGGCGAGCGGGGCCGATGCGTTGACCGTCACCGGGCACAAGCTCGGGGGACCGCTCGGTGCGGGCGCGCTGCTGCTCGGCCGCGAGGTGGCTTGCACCCCCCTGCTGCACGGCGGCGGTCAGGAGCGGGACGTGCGTTCCGGCACCTTCGACACGCCGGCCCTGGCGGGCCTGGCCGTGGCGACGACGCTCGCGGTGGAGCGCCGTCCCGAGACGGCAGGTCGGCTGGCAGCCCTGCGCGACGACCTCGTGTCCCGGGTACGCGCGGCGGTGCCCGAGGCCGTGCTCAACGGCGACGTCGGCCTCGGGCGCCTGCCGGGCAACGTGCACTTCTCCTTCCCCGGCTGCGAAGGCGACTCGCTGCTGCTGCTGCTGGACGCCCGCGGGGTCGAGGTCTCCACCGGGTCGGCCTGCTCGTCCGGCGTCGCCCGGCCCTCGCACGTGCTCGTCGCGATGGGGGCCGATGAGGAGCGGGCCCGCAGCTCCCTGCGCTTCTCGCTCGGCCACAGTTCCACCCAGAGCGATGTCGATGCGCTGCTGGACGTGCTGCCGGCCGTCGTCGAGCGGGCCTGCCGCCCGCTCGCCTGGTCGGGGAGCCGGGCCGCGAGCCGGTGAGGCTGCTCGCTGCCATGTCCGGCGGCGTCGACTCGGCTGTTGCAGCGGCGCTCGCCGTCGAGGCTGGGCATGACGTCACGGGGGTTCACCTGGCGTTGTCGACGGCCCCGGCGACCCTGCGCACCGGCTCGCGCGGGTGCTGCTCGAGGGAGGACGCGCGGGACGCGGCGCGCGCCGCCGACGTACTGGGCATTGCCTTCTACGTCTGGGATCTCGCCGACCGCTTCCGGCAGGACGTCGTCGAGGACTTCGTGTCCGAGTACGCCGCCGGGCGTACGCCCAACCCGTGCCTGCGGTGCAACGAGAAGATCAAGTTTGCGGCCGTGCTCGACCGGGCGCTCGCCCTCGGCTTCGACGCCGTCGTGACGGGGCACCACGCGCGTCTGCACGACGGGGTGCTGCGCCGCTCGGTCGACCCGGCCAAGGACCAGTCCTATGTCCTGGCCGTCCTCGCGCCCGACCAGCTCGCGGGCGCCGTGCTCCCGCTCGGGTCGATGACCAAGACCGAGGTCCGGCACGCTGCCGCCGCGCGTGGTCTCGCGGTAGCCGACAAGCCCGACAGTCACGACGTCTGCTTCATCGCCGACGGCGACACCGCCGGGTTCCTGAGATCCCACCTCGGAGCGCAGCCCGGGCCGGTCGTCGACGCCCTCACCGGCTCGGTGGTCGGCTCCCATGACGGCGCCTACGCCTACACCGTCGGCCAGCGCCGCGGCCTGGCGCTGTCGGTTCCTGCCCCGGACGGCCGCCCGAGGTACGTCCTGTCGGTGTCGCCCGTCGAGCGCACCGTGACGGTGGGCTCGGCCCAGGCCCTGGACGTGCACACCGTGCGGACCGGGCCGCCGGTGTGGTCCGGCTCGCCGCGCCTGCTGCCAGTGCACTGCCAGGTGCAGCTCCGGGCCCACGGCGCAGCCCACGACTGCACGGTCGGGCCACTCGGCGACTCCGGCGTCCGCGGCGACCCGGGCGCGCTCGCCCCTGGGTGGGAGATCGCGCTCGAGACGCCGGCCCGCGGCATCGCCCCCGGCCAGGCCGCCGTCCTGTACGACGGGGACGTCGTGCTCGGCAGCGCCACCGTCGCCTCAGCCCGCTGACCGCCCCCTGTTCCGCGTCGATCATGCCCCCTCCTTCGCCGATCGTTGCGCTGCGGCCCGGTGCCCAGGCGCTCGGCGGGCGCTCGGCAACTCCATGATCGACGGGGCTGCGCGGGGGACCTCGTGCAGCGCAGGCCCCGGCTAGGCTCTCGAGCATGGCCGCGGACGACGACGTGCAGCTCACCGACCTCGAGGTCATCCAGCATTTCAGCCTGGCGGTCCGGGGCACCAGCGCGTCGCGGGCCGAGGTGATCGCGGCCCTGCAGTCCGACCTGGAGTACCTGACCCGCCCCCGGCGTCGTACGGCGGCCCCGGCGCGGGACGCCGGTCCGGCCCGGGCGGCTGCTCCCGCGGCCGGCAGGGGCGAGGTGACGGCCGGCCGGCCTCGGGCCAAGGGCGCGGCGCGCACGCCGGCCGCCGAGAGCGACAAGGCCGTCCCGGGTCGCGACCAGACGGCGTGAGCGCGGCCCCGCCGTACCCGTGGACGGTAGGCAGCGCGACCGGGGTGGGCAGCCTGCCGGGCCAGGACCCGCTCGAGGCCGCCAAGCTCGCGCTGGGCACGCTGCCGGACGTCGCCTTCGCACCCGAGCTCCCCGGCCGGGGTGCGCCGGCCGACCTGGCCGGGCGCGGGACCGCGTTGCTGCACGACCTGCCGGTGGACCTGCAGCCCAGTGGCTGGCGGCTCGTGAGCCGCTCGAGCGGGGACGGCCACCGGGCCCGGGACCTGCTGCGCCGGGACGTCGACGCGCTCGAGCTGGCTGCGGGCCTGTCCGGACACCCGCCCGTGCTCAAGGTCCAGGCGACCGGGCCGTGGACGCTCGTGTCGCTGCTCGAGCTCACCCGCGGGGACAAGGTGCTGGCTGACCACGGCGCGGTCCGCGATCTCACGAGCAGCCTCGCCGAGGGTCTCCGGCTGCATCTGGCCGACCTGCAGGGGCGGCTTCCGCAGACCCAGCTGGTGCTCCAGCTCGACGAGCCGTTGCTGCCGACGGTCATGGTTGGCGACATCCCGACCAGCAGCGGCTGGGGGCGGCTGCGGGTACCGCAGGAGCAGGTGGTGCGCGCGCGGCTGACCGAGGTACTGGGCGCGACCGAGCACACGGTCATCCACTGCTGCACGCCCAGGCCGCCGGTGGCGCTCTTCCAGCGCGCGGGCGCGGGGGCGGTGAGTGTGGACGCGACGCTGCTGACCCCTCGTGACGACGACGCCCTCGGCCAGGCCGTCGAGGCCGGGATGGGCCTGCTGCTGGGGTGCGTCCCGAGCGCGGACACCTCGTTGCCGGAGCCGCAGCGCACCCTCGCGCCGGTGCGGGCCCTGTGGCGAAGGCTCGGGCTCGACCTCGGGTTCGCGGCGGCGGCCGTCGTCGTGACGCCGACCTGCGGACTGGCCGGCGCGTCCCCGGCGTACGCCCGCAGGGCCCTGGAGCGGTGCGTGGAAGCGGGGCGGCTGCTGGGGAAGGAGTCCGGTGGATGAGCAGGCCGGGCAGGTCGGGGGCATCGCGGTCGAGGCGCTGGAGCGGCACGCCGAGCTGACCCGGCTGCTGGAGGAGGAGTCGTTCGGCTACTACGTGCTGGCCCAGCCGACGGTCGCCGACGCCGAGTACGACGCGCAGCTGCAGGAGCTGATGGCGCTCGAGGAGCTGCACCCCGGCCTGCGAACGCCCGACTCGCCCACGCAGAAGGTGATGGAGCGCTACACCACGGACTTCACGCCGGTGGGACACCTCGAACGCTTGATGAGCCTGGACAACGTGTTCACCGGACCGGAGCTCGAGGCGTGGGCGGCCCGGGCGGCAAAGGAGGTCGGCGGCGCGGCCCGCTACCTGTGCGAGCTGAAGATCGACGGGCTGGCGGTGGCGCTGGTCTACCGCGACGGCCGCCTGGTCCGGGGGGCGACGCGCGGTGACGGCCGGACAGGGGAGGACATCACCCCGAACGTCCGGACCCTGGTCAGTGTCCCGGACCGCCTGGCCGGCACCGACGTACCCGGCCTGCTCGAGGTCCGCGGCGAGGTGTTCATGGCCAGCGCAGACTTCACCGGGCTCAACGAGCGGCTGGTCGCCGAGGGCAGGGCGCCGTTCGCGAACCCCCGCAACGCCGCGGCCGGCAGCCTGCGGCAGAAGGACCCGCGGGTCACCGCGACCCGGCCGCTGTCGCTCACGCTGCACGGGATCGGCAAGCGGGAGGGCTGGGAGCCGACGTCGCAGAGCGAGGCCTACCGGCAGCTCGAGCAGTGGGGGCTCCCGGTGAGCAGCCGGTTCGAGGTGTTCGCCGACCTCGACGGTGCGCTCGGCTACATCGGCTACTGGGGCGAGCACCGGCACGACGTCGAGCACGAGATCGACGGTGTGGTGGTCAAGGTCGACTCCCTGGCGCTGCAAAGGCGGCTCGGGGCGACGAGCAAGGCGCCGCGGTGGGCGATCGCGCACAAGTACCCGCCGGAGGAGGCCACCACGACCCTGCACGACATCCGGGTCAACGTGGGCCGCACGGGCCGGGTGACGCCGTTCGCTTTCATGGAGCCGGTGCTCGTCGGCGGGGTCATGGTCAAGCTCGCGACGCTGCACAACCAGGACGAGGTGCGCCGCAAGGACGTGCGGATCGGCGACACCGTCGTCGTACGCAGGGCGGGCGACGTCATCCCCGAGGTCGTCGGTCCGGTGGCGGCCCTGAGGGACGGCAGCGAGACCGAGTTCGTCATGCCGACGCACTGCCCGGAGTGCGGCACCGCTCTGGGGCGGCCCGAGGGCGAGGTCGACGTCCGCTGCCCCAACACCGTCGGTTGCCCGGCGCAGCAGCGGGAGTCGGTGTTCCACTTCGCCGGGCGCGGTGCGATGGACATCGACGGTCTGGGCTACGAGACGGCGATCGCGCTCCTGCAGAACGACCGGGTACGCGACATCGGCGATGTGTTCCACCTGTCCGAGCAGTCCTTCTCCGGGCTGCGCGGCTTCGGCCCGAAGAAGATCGCGCAGGTGCTGGCGGGTGTGGCGGCGGCCCGGGAGCGCCCGCTCTGGCGTCTGATCGTCGGACTGTCGATCCGGCACGTCGGCCCGACAGCGGCGCAGGACGTCGCGCGGCAGTTCCGCACCCTGGACGCGGTCATGGCCGCATCGGCGCAGGAACTGGCCGCCGTCGAGGGGGTGGGCCCGGTGGTGGCCACCGCGCTGCACGACTGGCTCGCCGACCCGCAGCACCGCGAGGTCGTCGAGCGGATCCGGTCGGGGGGAGCCCGCTTCGCCGATGAGGGCGCAGACGCCGGGCCGCGCCCCCTCGAGGGGATCACGGTGGTCGTGACGGGCACCCTGACCTCGTACAGCCGGGACGGGGCGACCGAGGCGGTGCAGGAGCGCGGCGGCAAGGTGACCGGCAGTGTCAGCAAGAAGACCGACTTCGTGGTCGTGGGCAGCGATCCGGGCCAGAGCAAGTACGACAAGGCGGTCAAGCTCGGCGTCCCGGTGCTGGACGACGCCGGGTTCGTGGCCCTGCTGACCGACGGCCCGGACGCGGGCCGCGCCCTGGCCCAGGTCCTGACGCGGGAGCTCCCGCCGGAGTAGCCGTCCGCCGGGAAGGGGGGCTCGGCGGCCGAGGGTTGGCGGCGGGTGGCCGCGTGCCGGTCAGGCGTCCTGGCGGCTGCCGGTCACGGTCGAGGCGATGCCGGCAAGGTGCGCGAGCCGGAGCACCTCGGAGGCGCGGAAGCGCGGACCACCCGGGCGCCCCACCAGCACCACCCGGTCGGGTGAGCCGACGGGAGCGGCGACCAGCTCGGTGCCGAGGGTGTCCCAGCGCTCGGGGACCCAGGACTCCGAGCTGTCCATCCGTCGAGCCGTGGCGAGCGGCAGCCAGGGCAGGGCTATCCCGCCCAGGTCCGGGGCACCGGCGCTGGCCGAGAGCACGCCGTCGCGGCTGTCGAACAGGCTCGCCCAGCCGGCCCGGAAGACCCCCGGGGCGAGGTCGACCAGCAGCTGCAGCGCGCTGGCGGGAGCGGCGGCCAGCTCGTCCACGAGCTCGAGGTCACGATGGAGGTCGTCGGCCCCCAGGTAGGGACGCAGCGACTCGACGATGACGCCGGGCACGGACCGGGCGCTGGTGATCAGCACGTCGGCCAGACCCCCGGCGGGCAGCTGTACGAGCAGGTCGTCGACAGCGCCCTCGGGTCCGCGCTCGACGACGTTGAGGCTGACGATGTCGCCGCCGACCTCGCCCAGGGCGGTCGCGACGGCGCCGAGCATGCCGGGGCGGTCGGGCAGCACGAGACGCAGCAGGTAGGTCATGCAGGCATGCTCGCGCCTCCCTGTTGCCGTCGTGTTGCGGGACGGTGACGGCGGCGGCCCCCGACTAGCATTGCCGACAGTCCCACCGAGCCGAGGAGCCGCATGCCGGAGATCACCCGCGAGCAGGTCGCGCACCTCGCGCGGCTGTCGCGGCTCACGCTCGAGGACGCCGAGCTCGACTCCCTCGCCGGCCAGCTCGACGTCATCCTGGGTGCGGTCGCCCGCGTCGGCGAGGTCGCGGCAGCCGACGTCCCGCCCACGACCCACGCGGTGCCGGTCGAGAACGTCACCCGCCCGGACGTCGTACGGCCCTCGCTGGACCGGGCAGCCGTCCTGGCCGGCGCCCCGGTCGCGGAGGACGGCCGGTTCCGCGTCCCGCGCATCCTGGACGGCGAGTGATCCGCCGCACCGCCGTTCAGACCGCAGCCGAAGTCGCGAGCGGCGAGACCACGGCCGTGGCGACGACGCAGGCCCACCTGGACCGGATCGCCGCGGTCGACGGCGACGTGCACGCCTTCCTGTACGTCGATGCCGAGGGCGCGCTCGCGCAGGCAGCGCGGGTGGATGCGGGCGAGCTGACGGGACCGCTGGCCGGCGTACCGCTGGCTGTCAAGGACGTGCTGTGCACGCGCGGACTGCCCACGACGGTCGGCAGCCGGATGCTCGAAGGCTGGCGGCCGCCGTACGACGCCACCGTCGTGGCCCGGCTCAAGGCTGCCGGCGTGGTGCTGCTCGGCAAGACCAACATGGACGAGTTCGCGATGGGCAGCAGCACCGAGCACAGCGCCTACGGCCCGACCCACAACCCCTGGGACCTCACCCGCATCCCCGGCGGCTCGGGCGGCGGGTCCGCTGCGGCGGTCGCGGCCTTCGAGGCGCCGCTGGCGATCGGTACCGACACCGGCGGCTCGATCCGGCAACCGGCGTCGGTCACCGGCACGGTGGGGGTCAAGCCGACGTACGGCGGGGTGTCCCGCTACGGGCTCGTCGCGTTCTCCAGCAGCCTGGACCAGGCCGGCCCGTGCGCGCGGACCGTGCTGGACGCGGCCCTGCTGCACGAGGTGATCGCCGGCCACGACCCCGCTGACTCCACCAGCATCGACGCGCCGGTGCCGCCCGTCGTCCAGGCCGCCCGGCGCGCAGACGTGACCGGCCTGCGGATCGGCGTGGTCCGCGAGCTGACCGGTGAGGGCTACGAGCCCGGGGTGCAGGAGCGCTTCGACGAGGCGGTCGAGCTGCTGACCTCGTTGGGGGCGAGCGTCAGTGAGGTCAGCTGCCCGCACTTTGGCTACGCGCTGCCTGCGTACTACCTCATCGCCCCGTCCGAGGCGAGCTCCAACCTGGCCCGCTTCGACAGCGTCCGCTACGGGCTGCGCGTCGGCGACGACGGCGTGCGCTCCCTCGAGGAGGTGATGTCGCTGACCCGCGCCGCCGGCTTCGGGCCCGAGGTCAAGCGCCGCATCATCCTGGGTACCTACGCGCTGTCCAGTGGCTACTACGACGCCTACTACGGCCAGGCGCAGAAGGTCCGGACGCTCATCTCCCGCGACTTCGCCGCGGCCTTCGGCCAGGTGGACGTACTGGTCAGCCCGTCGACGCCGGGGGTGGCCTTCGAGCTCGGCGCCAAGGTGGACGACCCGATGGCGATGTACCTGCAGGACGCCGCGACCATCCCCTCCAACCTGTACGGCGGACCGGCGATGTCGCTGCCCGTCGGGCTGTCGCAGGGGCTGCCCGTCGGGCTTCAGGTCATGGCCCCGACGATGCGCGACGATCTGCTCTACCTCGTCGGGGGCGCCCTCGAGCAGGCCCTGCTTGACCGCTGGGGAGCGCCGTTGCTCGACTGCGCGGCCGCCCTCCCGACCCACGCGGTCGCCACCCACGTACCGGAGACCTCGTGAGACTCACCAGCCCCGTGTCCGTCGAGCGCACCATCGCGGCGCCCCCCGAGGCCATCTTCGCCTTGCTCGCCGACCCCAGCCGACATCGCGACATCGACGGATCCGGCACCGTCCGCGCCGCGACGGAGGGCTCTCGCCAGGTCGAGCTCGGGGAGCGCTTCGGCATGGACATGCGGGCCGGGCTGTCCTACCGGATGGTCAATGAGGTCGTCGAGCTTGAGCCGGGACGCCGCATCGCCTGGCAGGCCCGGACTTCCTACGACGCCCTGAAGAAGGTCATCGGCGGCCGGATCTGGCGCTACGAGCTCGAGCCCGTCGCCGGTGGCACGCGCGTGCGCGAGACATGGGACATCAGTCAGGAAGCGCTGCCGCTGCTGGTCGCGCCGCTGCGCGGGCTCACCAGGATCAGCATCATCCGCAGCCTCGACCGGCTCGAGCAGCTCGTCGCCCCGTGACGGTTCCCTACGGCGTGGCGCTGACGCAGTTCGAGCCGGTCTTCGGCCTGGAGACACACGTCGAGCTCGGCACGGCGAGCAAGATGTTCTGCGGCTGCTCGACGGAGTTCGGCGCCGAGCCCAACACCCACACCTGCCCCGTGTGCCTCGGTCTGCCGGGCGCCCTGCCGGTGGTCAACGAGCTGGCCATCGAGTCCACGGTCCGGATCGGGTTGGCGCTGCACTGCACCATCGCCACGTGGTGCCGGTTCGCCCGCAAGAACTACTTCTACCCGGACATGCCGAAGAACTTCCAGACCTCCCAGTACGACGAGCCGCTGTGCACCGACGGGTGGCTGGACGTGCTGGTGGACGGCGACACGGTGCGCATCCCGATCGAGCGGGTGCACCTGGAGGAGGACACCGGCAAGTCGCTGCACGTCGGCGGCGCGACCGGGCGGATCCACGGTGCCACGCACTCGCTGGTGGACTACAACCGCGCGGGCATCCCGCTGGTGGAGATCGTCACCAAACCGGTGACCGGGACCGGCGCGCGGCCGGCCGAGGTCGCGAAGGCCTACGTCGCCGAGCTGCGCGACGTGCTGCGCGGGCTCGGCGTCAGCGACGTGAAGATGGAGCAGGGCTCGCTGCGCTGCGACGTCAACGTCTCGCTGAACCTCGCCGGCGACGACTGGGGCACCCGCTCGGAGACCAAGAACGTCAACTCGCTGCGGTCGGTCGAGCGGGCCGTCCGGTCCGAGGTCGAGCGGCAGGCGCAACGCCTGCGGGCCGGTGAGCGGATCGTGCAGGAGACGCGGCACTTCCACGAGGACACGGGCCAGTCGACGCCCGGCCGCTCGAAGGAGGAGGCCACCGACTACCGCTACTTCCCCGAGCCGGACCTCGTGCCGGTCGCCCCCAACCCGGCCTGGGTCGAGCAGCTAAGGACCGCCCTGCCGGTCGCCCCCTCCGTACGCCGGCTGGAGCTCACCACTGAGCTGGGGCTGTCGCCGGTGGACAGCGAGGCGATGGTCAACGCGGGGGTACTCAACCTGGTGCTGGCGACTGTCGCGGCCGGTGCGCCCGCCGCCGAGGCGCGCAACTGGTGGCTGGGCCACCTGGCCCAGGCCGCCAACGTCCGGGGGGTCGACGTGGCCGAACTCCCCATTACGCACGAGCAGGTCGCCGAGGTCGTCGCCTTGGTCGCCGCGGGCTCGCTCACCGCGGGGCTGGCCCGTCAGGTCGTCGACGGGGTCCTTCTCGGGGAGGGCTCACCCGCCGAGGTGGTTCTCGGCCGCGGTCTCGCGGTGGTGTCCGACGAGGGCACGCTCGGCGCAGTGGTGGACGAAGCCATCGCGGCTCAGCCCGGAGCGGCGGAGAAGGTTCGCGGCGGCAAGATCGCTGCGGCCGGCGCGCTGGTGGGGGCGGTCATGAAGAGCACCAGCGGTCAGGCCGACGCCGCCGTCGTACGCCGCCTGGTGCTGGAGCGCCTCGGCGTCGGTGAGTAGCCGCTCGGATCCGGCCGCGGCTGGTGTCAGCGGGTGGCGCGGACGTGCCGTTGGCGCTCCCGGCGCCCGGCTGCGGGCCGGCTGTCCCGACGCCGGGCGATCAGGACGGCGTTGAGCTCGGCGCCCACCAGCAGCGCCAGGCACAACAGGTAGAACCAGGTCATGAGGATCAGGCCGCCACCGAGCGCACCGAGTACGGGGGAGGCGTTGACGGCGATCTGCAGGTAGATGTTGAAGCCGACCGAGGCCGCCAACCACAGCAGTGCGGTCAAGAAGCCGCCGGGCAGCCCCTCCCGCCAGCCCCCCTTTCGGTCGGGACAGACGTAGTCCAAGGTCGTGGCCCAGGCGATCAGCGCCACGAAGGCCACCGGCCAGCGGACGTAGGACCAGAAGAAGGCGTACTCCTCGGACAGCCCGATCGACGTAACGACGTCCGCAGCCCTGCCGAACAGCGGCCCGATCACGACGGCGGTGACCACGACCACGCCGGTCAGGACGCTCCCGACGCCGATGAGCAGCCCGAGCCAGCGGCGCTTCCACCAGCCGCGCGTGTCGTGCACGTCGTAGGCGATGGTGACGGTGTTGATGACGCCGGCGAAGGCCGTGGCCAGCGAGAACAGCGCCAGCAAGGAGGCCAGGGTCAGGGCGTTGCCGCTGGTCGCGAAAAGCTGCTTGGCGGTGTTGATGGCGCCGTCGGCGGACCGGGTCAGCAGGTCGTTGAGGAAGGTCAGGACCGAACTCTGCACGCGGTCCGCGTTGGACTTGCCGATGATGAGCTCGAGCTGGCCGAGAACGGTTGCGAACACGAGCAGCGTCGGGAAGACCGTCAGGACGGCCATGAAGGCGTTCTCAGCGGCCAGGCCCAGGGCCCGGTCGCGGTCGCTCTTGCGGATCACGTCGGCCACGAGGCGTACGAAGCGGCGTACGAGGCCCCGCGGCTGCGGGCGGTCGGCCTCCACGGAGGTGGCGCTCGCCCGGGCCTCGGCGCTGCGGCGCCCCGCTTGCGGCGTGGCCGAGGGCGGCGAGGTGGTCGTCACCGCACCATCGTCCCCTGTCCGGGCGCGGGCACGCTCATCGCAGGTGCCGTGGCGTCGGCAGAACCTGCAGGGCCAACAGGGCCAGGGACCACTCGACGAGGTCGTCGACGTGCTCGGTCGACCGGCCAGTGAGCGCCTCGAGCCAGCGGAGGCGGTTGAGCACGGTGTTGCGGTGGCCGTACAGCCGGGCCGCGGTCTGCCCCGCGGAGCCACCGCTCGCCAGCCACCCGGACAGGGTCCGCAGCAGCAGGTCGCGTTCGTCGGGGTCCAGGTCCAGCACCGTGCCGAGAGCCCGCCGCACCAGGCGGGCCGCCAGGTCCGGCGCCGTCACGAGCAGGGCGCCGGCCAGCCGGTCGTCCAGCTGGACCACCGCGTACTCCTCCCGCGCCAGGGCACGCCGTGCCGTCTCGGCCAGGCCGTACGCCACGTCGATCTCTGCAGGCCCCTCGACCGGGGGCGACACCCCGGCCCGCACCGCCGGCACGACCTCAAGGGCCCGCACGACTTCGGCCGGCCCAGCGGCGCTGAGTGCCACGATGGCGATCTCGTGACCGGCCCGGGCCCGCCAGGCGGCCCGCAGGCCCCGTACCGACAGCGCGTCGGCGGCCACCTGCCCGGTGTCGGTGCCAGCCAGGACGACCACCACGTAGCGCGCGTGCTGCGGCAGGTCGAGCCCGGCGGCGGCATCGCCGGCGCGATGCCCTGCTCGCTGCCCCGGCCGTCGAGCAGGGCATCGAGCAGGGCATCGCGCCGGCGGTCGTCCCGGCGCAGGAGCAGCGCCTGCGTCTCGCGGTAGGTGGTCCCTACCGCGGAGGAGAAGGAGTCCACCAGCTCCCACACCGAGCTTGCCGCCTCCACCAGGGTGTCGACGGCGCCGCCGGCCCGGGCCTGCTCGACCAGGGAGTCCCAGATCGTGCGGTGGCCGAGCCGGTAGGCGTGCAGCACCGACTCGAGCGGCATGCCCTGCTCGGCCCGGCGCTGGCCTGTCGCCCGGGGCGCGTCCAGCACGTCGATGCCGACCGGCGCCTCGGCGGCGAGGGTCTGCAGGATGCGCTCCACGTTGTCCCGGCATGACCGGCGCAGGTCCTCCCGGGAGGTCCGGCTCGCCTCGGAGTAGGCCGGGTCCTCGGCCAGTATCGACGCGACGAGACGATCGGTCATCGGGTCCAGCTCGCCGAGCAGCGACCGGGCCAGGGCGGCGACCTGCGCCGGCGCGGGCCGCAGCGGCGGTCGCTCAGCGGCAGAGGGCGGCGCGGCAGCAGAGGGCGGTGCGGCAGCAGAGGGGAGCGGGGCGGCCGGGGGCAGCGGGGCGGCCGGACCGCCGGGTCCCACCTCGATCACCACGTTGCGAGCGTAGAGCGCTCCGCCGGTCCGCGGCGCGTACGCGCAGGGTCCGAGGGACGGCAGGATGGGCGGGTGCTGCCGCCCCTCGCCCGCCGCGTCCCGACCCTGGCCCACCGCGTTCCGACCCTGGCCACCCTGCTCCTGGCGATGCTGCTGTGCGGACTGAGCCTGGGGGCCGCGCCGGCACAGGCCCATGGCCTCGGCGACCCCGCCGTACGCACGGTGCTCGACGGCGTGCGGCCCGCCCTGCCGGTCGGGGTCGGGGTCGGCGTGCGCCCGAGCGTGCTGGACGAGCTCGTCCTGACCAACAGCACGCCCGTGGCGATGGAGGTCCTTGCCCGCGGCGGCGAGGCGTTCCTGCGGCTCAGCTCGAGCGGTGTGCAGGCCAACCTGGCCAGCCCCGACTGGTACACCACCGGCAACCCCGAGGGCGGCGCGCCGGTACCGCCCGGTGTGCGGGGCGGGCGGAGCACCCCTCGGTTCGTACGGGTGAGCGCGCTGTCGACCTGGGCGGAGTTCGACCCCCGGTTGCACCCGCCGGTCACCGTGCTGCCCGCTGCCCGTGCGGCCCGGACCGACAGCGTCCTGGGTTCCTGGACGGTGCCCCTGACCTACGGTGGGAAGCCGTACGAGGTGCGGGGGCACGTGCTGTTCTCCCCGATCCGCGGTGGCTTCGTGGTCCTCACCCGGCCCGCACCCGCCGGGCTGCAGGTCGCACCACTGCAGGGCGAGCTGCCGGGGCTGTTCCTGCGCGCGCCGAAGGGCCACGTCCTGGTCGTCCAGGGGCGTGGCGGCGAGCCGTTCCTGCGCTTCGACGCCGACGGGGTCCAGGCCAACACCGCCAGTGCGTCCTGGGTCGAGGACCAGCGCGCCCGCGGGCGGCCGGTGCCCGTCGGCACCCGCGGCGTCCACTTCGTCCGGGTGGGCAGCAGCACGACCTACAGCTGGCTCGAACCGAGGCTGCGCTACCCCTTCGACGTACCGTCACCGGCCGTCCTGGCCCGGCCGCTGGCCACGACCGTGCAGCACTGGACGGTGCCTCTCACGCTCGACGGCTCCCCGTCGGCGCTCACCGGCACCGTGCAGTGGGTGCCACGCGCTCTCGCTACACGCCAGCTGCGCGGGCCGTCCGCCACCCGGTCCGAGGGCTCCTCCCGCGGGACCACCGTCGCCGTCGGCGCCGTGACCGCACTGGCCGTTGCCGTCGGCCTGGTGCTGCTGCTCCGCCGACGCGTCCGACGTCGGCCAGGCGCCTGAGGACCTCTGACGTCGGCGCGAACGAGCGGTGCACCGTCCCCGCCAGCCGCCTCGGCTGCCCACGGCGAGTGGGCAAGATGCCCTGAAACATTCGCATTACGGTGTGCGCCTGCCCAAGAGGGATCGGCCGTTCGGCGACGAAGATGACAGCAACGTTTCCGGTTCGTCTGACCCCTTTCGGTATCTGGAGCCCCGCATGTCTGCTGCCCGTCGTCTGTCACGTCGCTGGCTGACCGGTCTGTGTCTCACGACCACGCTCGTCCCCATGACGCTCGGCGCCGTCGGCATCGCGTCTGCCGGGACCAGCAGCCCGTACGGCACGCCGTTCCGCGAGGACGGAGCCCGGTACAACGCGGCCACGGACACCTTCTCCGGCGGCTTCGCCAAGGGCGGCGCCACGGATGCGAACGGGTGCGTCGCCTCGGCCAACCCCCAGAAGTCGACCGGCGCTCCCAAGGGGAACCCGAACGCCTACGCCTGTCTGCCGGCCGGCGCCTCCATGGTCATGCTGCCGAACGGCAAGATCGTCTTCTGGAACGCCCTGGAGGGCGAGGAGGGCATCACGGGTACCAACACCCTGCTCACCGACGGCGGGAAGCTCACGGTCAACGACGAGAGCCGCTACCTGGACCTGTCCGGCAGCAAGCCGGTGTTCACCAAGCCCTCGCCGGTGGATGCCGGGGCGCACCAGACCGACCACCCGGACGACCTGCCGCTCGGGCCCTTCTCGGCCCAGCACTACAGCTACAACAACGGCAGCATGT
>JAABUI010000350.1_pt1 | contig 40830 bp, 49 predicted proteins | sample 5559111 | NCBI WGS metagenome assembly JAABUI01 (sample SAMN10711870, study PRJNA513365) | rock metagenome | isolation source: Antarctica rocks | place: Antarctica: Victoria Land, Buttleship Promontory | reverse complement strand
GGTTATTAAAGGTACATGCCATTAAGCAGCATAATAGATGGAAGAGACTAAATCACGGCAAAGGCTGGGACGTCGGTGTTTTGGAGATGAGTGTCGGCGAGAGGAGCATCTTGACAATCTCGAGGTAAAGTCGATACCTGAGAATATAGTATCACATCTGAAGCCTGCAGTGCTTCTGGCTTGCACTTTGGCCCCTGTAGGTCCCTCCTATCCTGATCTTGTCGAACCATAGGGCCTGGAATCCTGAATGAACATACTAGCCTCTTAATATGTGCTTCACAGATAAGATGAGCGGGCCCTGAGGCAGGGGCCATGTACAAGTTGCACAAGGTACATTTCCACAGAAGATCGTTAGAAATACTAGATACTGCCATGTATTCTGGAAGTTCATCCGTGTTTTGTACAGCGTCCGTGTTTATTTACATAAACTTGTAATTATATAATGATGATCTTTATGACTTTTTATTAATGTCAGAAACCTATGCGACTAGGTCAAAACCCAGGGTGTTCGCACTTAGTAGTGCGAAAACATCTTATTATGTAGTATATATCATGTTTCATAACAATTAAACTCTTTGTTAAATAGTCTTCATGATTTTTGATTCTTTTTATTAAACAGCAAATTCCCTAGTTATCGACCATACGACCGATAGGGCAATCAGGGGTGAGAGTCCTGCCCAAAAACATCGAGTTTCCTCCCCACTGATAGCCCACCAGCAAGTGTTACATGCGCATTCCATTGCACCAAAAACAGCTCAAATAAAGCACTATTGCAAATAAAACATCGCGATTGCTTCGGCCCCCGGAGGTCAATTCCACTCCCTCTGTTCTGTCATATTGGTCAATCAATTCCGCTTCACCAACAAGATGAACGCTGAATACGACGGAACAGCCCTTCTTCAAGCTTCAAAGCTATCTATTATCTTTCCCTCAGCTCAAATACTAGCCATAACCTTCCAGGATTTGTGGTAAACTGGTCCCTCATCTCGTTGACCACGCGATCGCCAGTCTCGTCGGGTGCAAAGCGTATGTGATATTTCTTGACTAGTCTGGATGTGACCAATCTCATGTGGTCGGATGCAAGGAATTGCCCAATGCAACTATGATGGCCTTGCGCAATGTCAATCAAAGGGAAAGCCGCGTTAGAGAATGAGCAAATGTATCTTACCAATACCAAAGGGAATGTAGGCTGCCCTGTTACGAACCATCTCCGGTTTCTCATACCATCGCTCTGGGACGAAATCATTCCCTCGATCGAAACAGTCCTCCCCTGTATGGTTTCGTTAGTTCTGATCCTAATCCTTGAGCGAAATACACCTACGTCGGGAGATGGAGTACCGGGGAGCCGCAATTGTCGTATGTGGTGGAATATATCTTCCACGGATTGTAACCCCATGCTCTGACGATTTTCTATTACCTCCTGTAAGAAGAGCAGGATACAAACGCAGCCCCTCAGAGATTACCCCGTTCAGATGCGGAAGTTTCGACAGACGCTTTGTGTCGCGCACATCAAGATTTTGGACCTCATCGTATATCTTCCGCGCATGATCGGGGTTTCGCGCAAGCTCATTGAAGATGCCCACAAGAGTGGACCCAGTCGGTTCACTGGGATATAACGGGTCAATCCGAAGGTTCCCTGAGATAAGAATGATTGACTCTACCTTCCGGCTACCACTGCAAGCAAGCTGTCTCCGTTCAGCCACATCCAGTCTTCCTTTCGGAACCCGTTTGATTTTACATCTTCTATCAAATAATGTGCAACGTCTGGCTCTTTTGTCATGTCACGCGGTTGCTGTCAGTTGTCAGAAAGTCTCGGACGTGTCAATGCGAGTATCAGAGACTACCCTCATTCGCTCTTGCATCTGATCCTCGCACCAGGAAAGCATGGTAAACCAGTCTTTCAACAAACCGACTCGAGGCATCAATTTGAGGCCAACCTGCACAATCCAAGGAGCTGGACTAAAAGGACCCAGTATAGACATCGCTCTCTGTAAGATAACGATCATGTGGTGCCATTCTTGATTTTGGAGCATGTTGAAGGACTTGTTGAAAATGAAGTCTCCCATCACATCAAAGCTAAACCAGTAGAAAAGGCTGTTCATGTCTGAAGTTCTATGTGCCACTACATCGGCTTCGATACAATCATCAAGCTGATCAACGTATTTAAGCATTCTCTCATCATACTGCACCACAGCTGAGGAACAACGATCAGCACATCGAACTCCAAAGATTTCTGCAACCAACCTTTTGTTGTAAATCCGCGGTTCCACTTGCGCCGGCGAATTTGATGTTCGGCTTTCACGCGCGACGTGACAAGTGCAATGTAAGGATGAAGGATGTCGTACCATTCAGCCTTGATGCACTCGCTTTTCGGGCCATCAATAACCCGAAAGACGTCGGGATGAAAGACAGTAATCTCATTAGGACCTGGATTGTTGATCAGCCTGCCCGTCAAATGTAAGCGTCTCGACTTATTACCCGTTCTAACAAAGTCACCATATTTTTCTTTGAGGTCTGCCAGAAAGAGATGATTCTGAGACTTCCTACACGCCCACACGTGCGACAGCTTTGTGAGACGTGCGTAGATTGGCCCAGGAAACCCAGCGCGCGTGAGACGATGGAAGATGAGTCGATAGACAGATATGCTAGTAAAGAGTGCAACGCAATAGCTGATGCTCACCAAAGCGGTATCTTGAAGAAAAGCACTGATCTCAAAATCTCCACAACAAATACTAACAACCAACGAGGATACAAAGATCAAAGAGTGACTCAATACTATTGCCGGGGCTTGTTTGTGCCATTCGCTATGTATGAAGAGGCCATGATGCGCCGCTAGACCTACAAGAGCCCCTAGGCCGAGCTTTTCAACCCGGGTCAGATTCATGAGGTGGACGTCAAACCTGTCCACTGCCAGCATGGTGCCTCCTGAGTAATGGGAGCGGACTGGTGTTGATAGTCTTGTGTTCCCTTCAGCGAACCGAGTCTTGTTGTTGTTGATTCGATTTTCGCAGTACAGGAAATGAACAATGCTGAAAAGCAGGTGGGGGAGAACGAGAGATCATGGCTCACACTGCAGCATCAGAGGGTTACCTGTGCCGAAGCTGCAAGGCATCGTCTCTGTTGCAACCCTCCGGTACAAGGGGGGCTTTGTCACTCACTCACTTGCTTCGGGTCACCGCTAGGAAGAGATCCTTCGCCACGGGACTGCAGCACAACCCATGCACCAACCTGCATATATGGCCTACGTATTGTTCGGCGAGCCTGCCCAACTTCATCCCAGCAATGTTGTTGTGCGAGTATCGAGTGGTCTGTCTATAGCAGCCAATGAGTCTCTGATACCACCTTAATGATCCGGTTTCTTTCGGCTGCGCCGTGGAATGATTGTTCCATTGTGTGTTGAGTGCTTATCGAGTACGATGCCATTAACACCTTGACGAAGGAGTTTAATAATTTAATTTATCTTTTTCCCAGTTTACTCTAAGCAATGTAGATGCAGAAGCCAGAGTAGCAGGTTTTGGGAAACGTTCTATAGTTGTATACAAAATTGGGATTAATAGCTACAATGTCGAAGGAAGAACCGAAGCAAGAGGCTGTAAATGGTGTGAGTGATATAACCATTTCCAGTATCATAAAGCGATTTCTAAGATTACGAAGCTTAGCAGCCTTGCACGACTGCAGAGTCTGCTTTACACCCTTTGGCTCTTCACTGAGAGCGACTTCACGACATTCGTTCTCCCGAACACAGCCTTTGGTGTTTTCGGAGCTCTTTCAGGCCCAGACCTGACTACTCAAGAGAATCCATCCATCATAGAAGTGCTGCAACGGCTTCCTCTCGTCCTATTCTTCAATTGGTCGAACCTTCTCATTTTTGACCTTGCGAATCAAAGATGTCCCGAGTCTGTCAAAGAGGACCGCGTGAACAAGCCATGGAGACCTGTACCTACCGGCAGAGTGAGCTCGGAGCAGACACGAAGGATGCTGCTGTTCGCTATCCCGGTCGTGCTCGCACTGAGCTTCATTGTTGGCGTCGGCGGCGAGACTGCTCTTCTTTTCATCCTAACGTGGCTCTACAACGACCTCAAAGGTGGGGACGACATCCTTCGGAACCCGATCATCGCGGTAGCCTTCGCGCTTTACAATCGGGGCTCACTGGAATTGGCGACGAGTGCGCAGACAGGCATCACAAAGCGTGGCTATACCTGGATCGCCATTATCAGCGGGGTGATCCTCACCACGATGCAAGTGCAGGACCTGAAGGATCAGGCCGGCGATCGGGAACGCGGTAGACGAACGGCTCCGCTTGTTTTTGGGGACGCGAATTCTCGCTGGATCATAGCCATCTTCGTTCTCATTTGGTCTTGCTATTGCGCTTTCTTTTGGGGGCTCCGACCATGGGCCTATGTCGTGCCTACGAGTTTGGCTTGCTTTGTTGCTTTTCGGGCGGTGTGGAAGCGGAATCCAGACCAAGACAGTCGAACATGGAAGCTGTGGTGTCTGTGGACGGCAGTACTCTACGTCCTGCCCCTTTTCCGTCGTTTTTAGCCCTCCTTTGCGATGCTCCCATAGTCAACCTAATTTTGATCAATGTCATGCACCAATACACCTATGAATCAAGCGACGTAAACCGATGTGGCCACCTGGATTGCCCAAGTGCTTCAGAAAACTATGGCTATGGGTTTGAGCTTTCGTGCATCGATAGAGGAAAATCTTATGACTATGGTTTAGACACTGTCCTCCCTTTCCCCCCCTAGCCCAAACATCTCCCTAGAGCCTTTTCCTCAACTGCTTAATACGTATCGAGCTCTTTTGAGTATTTAGACGCTTTTCACACCTGTGACTTGAAGACCTGCAAATCGGTCCTCACATTGATAACGCCATCAGGTACCATCCCTGTCTTAGACTGACTAGCTGAAGTATCGCCGTGGGAGTCTGTCCAGGCAGCCCTGTCATCGTTTATACCGCCATGAGCCAGCACTTGCCTCAGTGGAATGTCATCGTCGCCAAGCTGCTCAAAAGCTCGTTCGTCGAAGGTTTGTCTTCCACTCTTGCCTTTTGACGCGCTCCGTACGCTGGGGCGGTCTCCAGGCGTATAAAGTTTCCGTTTCTGACCGCTGTAGTTGCGTCTTTCCTTTGAGATCAAGGGCCCGAGAGTCGGTAAGCACGCGGTGATGATGCCGATGTATACTTCCAGTCCTGCAAAAAGGGCGGCATTTGTCAGACTGTACGTAAAGTCGGCTGCATTTGCGGTAGCCTCGAGAGCAACACGAGTGATGTTCATCGCACAAATACTGCAGCAAACCCTCTGTCAGTATCTGGAGAGACTCTCAGGTAAGGTCGCAAATCGGTAGTTGCTTTAGCTACTGGAGTTCTCACATACCATAAACCAATACTCAAGACACCGCTGAGCCAGACTTTCTTTCTCAGTGGCAATTGAAGGCCCCACAGCACTGGCATTGGAAGTATCACAATTGAGAGGTCAAGGACCATATTTATACTTGCTGACGCGATCTCTTGACTAGTAGTGTCCCCGCAGTGTCCCTTCAATGTTTTGTCCCAGTTGAGGGCAATTGGCCGACAGATCAGGATACCCATGAGAATGTAGGCCGTCCAGAAAAGTATGGCAAGGAGGGCAATGCTATACGCAGCATAGCGAAAGAGAGGCTTTCGAAAAATTCCAATATATAGATGAAGTATAGATAGTTTAATAAGCGTCGTGGTAGTGATCCACAAGAAGAGACTAGCAAAAAATGTCTATCCAGGTGTGAGCTACAATCAAGGAAAATCATTATGGAAGCGCATTGTAAACCTTCAGGGTAGTAACGAGTGCTTCGGGCCCGAGTTCCTGTAATGCATCTTCTACGTGCATACCATTTGCACCGGGATTGACACCTACATCATTGTTAGTCCAGTCTTGCCGTGAATACGGTTCCGTGATGAACGCGCTTAGAAGTGTATCAATCGCATAACCAACCGCAAAAAACTACCATCGGGTGAGCTTAGTCGATTATCAATGGGCATTGCGGGATCGTACCAGAGCCATGGAGATGAGATAATCATGTGCCTGATACTGACGTCTGATCATGGTTTTCGCCCAGATACGGAGGACAAAGGCAACAATCGAGAGAAACAAGAAAATGATGGTGAGAATAGAGAAGGTTAGTCCACCAGTAGTGGAAAAGCCTCTGAGAGAAGGATCCTTCATGATTCTAGAATATATGCCGTATGTGGCGACTAGTAGATTCGTTACGAGCCGAGCTCAGGAATATATTTTCAGCCTTTGAGAAGTAAAAGAGAGGACAACGATCTTAATGCACGGCACAAACGTGACGAGTACATAGAAAGACTGCGATTGCCCCTACGTTGGACATAGTGGGAATTAGGAAAGAACTGTAGGGGAGTGTGTGGGTCCATCAGATGCATGCGAACGAGCTGTATATCGCCAAGAAGCCAAGCGAATGTCGTCTGTGTCGAAAGCGTGCACACACACCGCAGATCATTTCCCCACTGGTACGCAGCTTATCGGGCTAATCCAAACTTTGATTCTTTCACGCCGTTTATTCTCCGAGCGATCTTCCCCACGCCCGCCCTGCATAGCAATGCCAGACCACACGCCATACCAGCAGTGCCAGACCACACGCCATACCAGCAACCACCATCATTCTGATAGGACTTTCAAGCAAAGAGATTCGTAGTGCAGGTACCTCGCCAGCAAATCACCAGAGCAGATTACTGTGGCACCAGACCAATCGGGCTTACCGGACTGTGTCCAGAAGCAACCTCTTTATATGAAACTAGTCGTGTAAGAGTCACCCTTCTAAGTCAAACCGTGCCTCTTACTAGGGTTCTTTCTGGCCGAAAATAACGGTATGCATAACGCGGGGGAGTGTTGGAATATGTCGTATACACCGAAATAAGGCCACATCAGGTGTGTTCACATCTTGGTGAGAAATGGCCGAGTGGTTAAGCAACTAATTACGATTACGCGACTGCGTCATAACCACCGACAGTTGTTATTCTCGAGAGGGTCGGTTTCAGCATATTTTGGTAGGTTGAATTGATCCTTGTCTGGTGAGTTTTGGTTATGGTCGTTTATAAGCACCAATTTGAAAGTAATCTGACAGGAACACCATCTTGTAGGGCTGATGTATTTCCGTGTAGATTACCATTCTTAGCCTTGTAATATTGAATGTCAATTCCGCTAAAATCACTGAAATTTAACGTGTTTCTTACAAGGGGTTTTACAAGGTTAGTCTGTGTAGGGTATGGTATACTTGGATCACTACCGCTCGGGTGCGTTGATTGGCTGAGCCCGTCTCTTTGGGTCAGCGGAGGCAGCGCCAAGGCACAGCTAACTCATCGGGATCGTGACTTTTGCAACCCTCTGATGAATTCATACTCGCGGGCATGCCGGATTCGGGAACGGTTCTAGCTACTCCCGGCTGCCCAGAGGAGCACAGTCAGTCATGCGCTGACGCTGATGACGCGTCCTTGCGTGGAGGCTCCATGCTTCACCTCATGCAGGCAAACACGAGCTTTTTCGAGTGAAGTGGCCCGCCTAGCAACACCAAGGTAGCGAGTCCCAACCCAGCCCCCTTTCATTCCATCTTTATTCTCCAAGGGTATAACGGAACAGAGAACGAGCTTTCACAAGTCTAAAACTACACAACGCCAGTAACTCGGTAGCAAGCAAAGAATGGCGGATCGACTCTTTCAAGTCGCACGCATCGTCCTATTCCTTGTGACAGCTCTCGCCGTATTCAATCTTTTTGGCAGAGTGTCTTCTCTGCAGCAACTATTGCCAAGATCCACGAAGTCGTCGACATGCCGCTGCTTCCCCGGAGATGACTGTTGGCCAACGGAATCCGAGTGGAACGAATTCAACCAAACTCTGAAAGGGAAGCTCATCGCGACAAAACCTATTGCTAGTGTTTGTCATCTGGATCCCTTCGAAGCCTATGACGTTCAAAAGTGTGCAGATTTACAATCCAATTGGAACTTTCCGGAGACGCATTTTGAATCGTCTTCTTCGATCATGGCGCCATTCTTTGCAAATCAAAGCTGCGACCCATTTTATCCGAAAAGCGCTCAGTGCATTATAGGTTCCTATAACCAATACGCCGTGAATGCTAGCGAGGCCTCCGATTATCAAAACACCATTGAATTCGTCAAGAAAAATAACATACGTCTGACAATTCGTAATACCGGTCATGATTATTATGGCAAGTCAACAGGAGCTGGTGCTGTTGGTATATGGACTCACAACATCAAAAATATTGAATTTCTCGATTATCAATCATTGGGTTACACTGGAAAGGCGATGAAGATCGGTGCTGGTGTTCAAGTTCTTGAGGCATCCACGGCTGCTCATGTACAGGGTCTTGTTGTCGTTGGTGGCGACTGTCCTACGGTTGGAGTGGCTGGTGGTTACGCGCAGGGAGGCGGCCACGGGCCGCTGGCCTCCAAGTTCGGCCTTGCGGCAGATCAGGTCCTCGAATGGGAGGTAGTAACTGGCACGGGAGAACTTCTGACAGCCTCACCATCTAAGAACTCAGACTTATATTGGGCTCTATCTGGTGGTGGTGGCGGTACATACGGCGTGGTGTTGTCTCTCACAAGCAAGGCACATCCGGATCAGCAAACGGCTGCCGCCAATCTGACCTTCAGCAATGAGGGTGTATCTCAGGACACGTTCTACGACGCAGTCAAAATCTTTGTCGGTAATCTTCCTCCATTGGCGGATGCAGGTGCAGTAAGCCTCTGGCTGCTTTCCAACACGACCTTCTCCATGGCGCCTGCTACAGGTCCGGGAATGACGAAAGCACAATTGCAGGACCTGCTCCACCCAGCGATTGCGAAGCTGGATCAAAGTCATATCAAATACAGTATGTCTGACGTTTTATGTCCCAATCAGATTAGAGCAAAGTATACTTAATCACATCTCTTGCAGCATATTTTGTCGAAGACTATCCCACCTATCTAGACAGCTACAAAGCAATGAACCCGCCCACCAATACATCTAATCTTCAGATTGGAGGCCGATTGATTCCTCGCTCGCTCGTTGAATTGAACCTTCAAGGTTTCATAGCGGCATTACGGTTCATCAATGCGAAAGGGGCTCTTATATCCGGTCTCTCGCTCAATGTGTCTCAAAAGGCTGGGAGTGTCGCTAACGCTGTGAACCCACCGTGGCGTGATGCACTACTTTCAATGGTGCTTGGCACGTAAGTTCATTGGTCATTGCGAGTTTTCTTGCTACAAAGCTTTAGAGCTTATTAGTTGCTGATGTTGCAAGCGCAGTTTCTGGAGCAATACGGATTGGAATCTCAACCTCGCGAATCAGGGCTTGATGACTGACGTGTTGCTTCCCCAGTTGGAGCAATTATGCCCCAACAGTGGCGCATATCTGAACGAGGCGGACTTCCAGCAACCGAATTTTCAACAGGCATTCTACGGAAGTAATTACGACACTCTACGTACAATCAAGAAAACTTACGATCCCGACGATATATTTTACGTCCTTCAAGGGGTCGGGAGTGAATCTTGGACAACGGCAGATGATGGGAGGTTATGTATGTCACAGTCTTCTATAGTCAAGCCGGACGGTAGTGTAGTGTATGTATAATGACAGTCGATTCTCACGAAGAGAGCGAGTGCTGAAACATTATCTTATAGGCAGGTCACTGGCCGGAACTATGGCGGCATCAGTATGTCGATGCCATTCGATTTTGGCTCAATGCATGAGCTCAATGAGCAGAATCTATGATAACATAAATCTTCTCGACTTTTGATGTGTAAAATGAGATTGTGGTGCCGATTAGCATACGGGACTTTCAATTGATCTGGACATGCAGGACGTACACCTCTCCGAACTCGAAGATGGCTGCTCCGAGCGAGCCTCTCATTTCTGCTCAATCCATGCAGTCGTGCACAGTCTAGCTGCACGCTTTGTCTAACGTGTTGTTCATTGAGGGGCGACTCATCTATTGCTAGACTACCTACAAAGCGGGCACAATCTAAACTCGACAGCAATTGCCTTGACGGGGGCAGACCTCAAGAGCCTCGCGTCGGGGATTATTCCTCTTTCGCTTCAACATAGATAGTCTCGGTAGCCAACGATGGGAAGATCGTCTGATCGCTTGCAGTCGTGTAGGATGGCAAGGTGTCAGCAACACTCTCCACTTATCAACTTGCGAGAATATGTTACCCTTGTTCCAATAATATGCAGCAATTATGGTGCGGCAACACGAAGTATCGTATTCCAATGCAGACAATCGAACGATGGAGGACCTTTGATATGTCAAAAAGAGACCGGCATCACAACAGCCTCATTAACCCACCACACGATGGCAACCGTCGCAAAAGGGCGCCTTACACCGTTACTACATACTGTGCCGCTCCTCGAAAGTCCCCTGCATACGGCCCGGTCTGCTTCCGGCTCCGCGATTGTGATTGCTTTGGCTCGTAAGGTTAATTGGTGCACCAGCGGTTCTTGCACGTACTGCATTTGAAAATGAGTGCATCCTGTGAAGTTTTGATTACCCGAATCGTAGAGCAGAACGATTTCCTTTGTCATCTCGATCGCAGCTCTTTGGATTACACAGAATGAATATGCCATCCTTGACCGCGCTATTACTCTGAGGGCATATCTGATGAACCCGCATCTGCACATCGGTCACAGAGCAGCCCAAACTCCATGTCGAACAGCTTAGATACTCCAGTGTCTTTGTCCCACAGACTTTCCACTGAATAACCCGCGACCAAACTACTGCGGTGGCGCATAGGCCATGAACCCCCCCCCCCAAAACCTCCGCGGATGCCTGCAACCTTTCAACGTAGTATCCGGAATCAACGCACGCCCGACAATCTTCCATGCAGGGCCGAGGAGAAAAACGGCTCTGCAAGTATCTTTCTATTCGTCATACGGCCATCACAAGAGGGTTCCAAATTCTCCGATCCCAACGTCTGTGCCTTGATTACGGAGTCAAGAACCACGGACATATTTTTTCCCTTGAGAATCCTTCGATGCAGCATGCGCGGGGTGTATTTCACCTGCAGTGATGAATCCCATTCGTCACACATGCACACGGCAGAGGGCTGCACACGCCATATTAATACCCCGCGGCGATGGATGCATGACGCTGGCTGCGCTGAGGAGCGACCTTTCTTTCCCGACCTACATTCTTTTGATTCCTTCGTGTTGCTGTTATTGAGGTTGGGGGGGGGGAGTCGGAGCGGTCGGGGGGTTCGGATGTGAAGGGAGCGGAGGGAGATGATTGCAACCTAGATCGACCTGATGGAAACATGCACGCCGCAGTGCCGAGCGAACAATGGACGTGGGCGTTCTTGGGTCGAGACCTGTGATTTGAAAGGGTCGTGCCTAGACGGGTTGGGATAACCTGATTGTTCGAAGCGACAGCGCTGAGAGTGCGGTGGCGAAGTCATGCTCAACGCTCACAGGCTCGTACGTGATCATACAGCTTTTCATTCAATTCAAGGACAGCAATTACGAGCAAGGGGCAAATGGTTCGAGGTCACCAGTGATACCGAATTCTCATTTTCGCCGGTTCTACCAAATGCCTTTGCCAATCATGCCATTAATCCCGCCCATAGAGGGCCAGCCAATGACCCGAAACTCCACTCACCACTGCAACACTCCCCCAGTATGATCCATAAACTTACCCGACGTTTCCTCCCTCGTTGCTGCGTCAATCTATATCATCGCATCAGCTACTCCTCGGACAACAAGGATCATGAAGCGCCATCACCTACCACAGTGACCAACCCTCCAACGCTTTCCTCGAGCGAGAGTGCAGCCTCCTTCATCCCAAACATGTGCGCCCATGCGTTCCCGTTCTTTGTCCGGGCCCACCTTCCCTACTCGTTAGCTTCAGATTTGTGTGGTAAGAAGGGAATATCGACACACCCTGGATTGATAACGAAAGAAATCAAGCCTTCATGCTCGAAATGGATCTTACGTGCCAAGTAGTTGAGACTCGCTTTCGAGGGGCCGTAGGCTGCGTTCGGAAAGGGGACGGACTCCATGGTCGCAAGACTGCTGGCAAACGTAGTCATACCCACGAATTTCGGAAGCTTGCTCTTCTCCAGCAGAGGCAGGCACGCTTGAAAGAGAACAAGTGGTCCAATGGCGTTGGTGGTGAAATGCTCGTGCATGTCTTGGATTGAAATGTGGGCGCATGAAAGGGCGCTGATGTTGTCGTAAGTTTTTGCAATTCCGGCGTTGGCTATCACCACGTCGAGATGGCTGATTCCGTGGGTGGTTTGGAGAAGTTGAATGGCGGTGGCGGCATCGGTTTCAGAGCGGCTGTCGATTTTGACGACGATAAGCTTGCTGGAGGAGTCGGTTGCGAGGTCGCTGAGAGCGATGGTCGTGTGGTCAGAAGGGTCGCGAACAGCAGCTATGACGGTCGTGCTGGGGCGCAAGAGGTAGGTCGCTACGAGGCCTTGACCGAGGCCTGAGCATGAAGGTTAGAAAAGGCTAGAGTTTAGATGATAAGTGCAATATCCTTTACCTCGATTTGCACCGGTAATGAGGTAGTTTGTGTTTTGTGACATTGTGTGGTGAGGTGATCACTGGCCTTTGAAAGATTAAGATGATAAATTGACTGGTTTCTTGTCTGATTTTAATCAACAAAGATGGTCAGAAGTAAATGGAAGTTTCGGCTTTTTGGATTCATCACTGTGGACGTCGGCCTCCTGGAGGATGGTAGAGTTTAGATGCATAGATTGTAAGAAGCAGGTGACTGAAGGGACGTAAGGTATCATGGGTAAGGTACACGACATATCTCGGGTCTCGGAGGCGTATGCCGGAAATTCACATTGAACCCTGTTTCGGCACGTTGCCGCAATCCTGCATTCTGGGCAGGCCCCCGCTCTAAAAGCCGGTGGGCTGACTCCCGCACCATTGGCTCCAAAACTTTATGAGTCTAATCGAACGTCCACTCGGGTTACACAAAAATTTCGACCTCTTTCCACAATGCAGCTCTCCGAATGAGGTTGAAGTAAAAAGTTAAAGATAGAAAACATTCCGATTCGAATCGAATGTGACGAGAGGGGCCGTGCAAACTTTTAGTCTGTTGGTGTTTTGGTCTCGTATATGCAAAGAAGTCATGCATCTTATCTGGTAACGAGAGACAAATGCTTCGGGGTTGATTTCAAGAGTAGAAGGAGTTGGGGAACATACCTTACTGTATGGTTGAATAAATAAATATAGACATAAGACTTTAAAACAAAAATCTATCTCGGGTCACTGACGCGGCTGATATAAAGTAAATTGCTAGTGGTTTCTGAGGTTTCTAATACTCGAAACAATTAGTACTGATTTTAGTATTACGGAAATCGGTTTATAACGGAATTACTGACCTAAATCGCCATCTTGGAATTGGACGAAGGGTTTATCGTTCTGCTCCAAAAGGCTGATCAGTGGTGGAGATACATGTGCGATTTTTTTTGAGTCGACCCTAGGCTGCCCTAAGCTCCCTGAGCTCCCTGAGCTAGTCACTTCGAGCTCTGAGCTAGTCTTGAGAAAGAAGAAACCAAACCACAACATCATTGTACTAGCGTCATTAAATTTCAAACCTACTATGATTAAAAGAACTCTCGACAAACATGACTTACAATCAATAAACGACGACCTTCAACGACCTGTTTCAAGTAAATTGTAACTTTTTTCAACTAAAAATTGAATAAATATTATACATGAATGTTGTTTAATTGAATTAATTTATAAATAATTGTATTGTATTTTTTACATTAATATGTTATTAATTTAAAATTAATTCATGCGAGTTATTTATAAAACTATACAGAAGAAAAATTTCTCTGAGAAATAAAATTGTCAGACTTCAGAGTTCTTCTGAATCAAGCATTTAACATGACGAAGTATTGACTTTTAATAAGTCACGTATTAATTGAAAAGTACTGACTTGTTTTGATAAACTTTATATACTTGAGAATTTTCTCGAGTTATTTTAATTCTTTAATAATTAGTTTATTTAATAAAGTACACTGATTGTTGTCATTTAAAATATCACATTGTCATATAATTCTTTAAATTTACATTTATTTTTTATGTAAACGTTATTTAACATTTTAATCATTTTCAATTCTTTTAAAGAATAATGATTTAAAATTTAAATATAATATTAATTATAAAATCACATTGTGAACGAAACAATAATAATTTAATTTTCAGAATTATTTTAGAAGTTGTCGAAGAACTTTGAACCAGGCTTACTCTGTGACTGGCTGGCAACGCTGCATCCACCTTGGCTTCCTCAGTATTGTTTGTAATAATTCGTGGTGACCTCCTCTTAGCTTTGTTATCTGTATCGATCTGTTTATAGTCTGCGCTTCCGATCGTGTTACGATCTTGCTGGGCTTGAGCTGCATGACGCTTGCCGTTAAGATGGGCCTTCTTGCTTTGCTCCTGCATTGTAAGAGCGCAGGTGGAACAGGTCCAAGATGCCATCCTCCTATAATGGAATATGACTAGCCGTAGTTGCAATCATGGTGGAGAGACACGTACAACTGATAAACGATCGTAAGTCTGTTCGGATGATATAGAACAGTAACGAGGGACGCATCCCAGCAAGTAATGTTCGTCACAATTATTTGAGTGGACCTGTCGCACTGGCGAAGAGACTAAACTCTATCCGTACAAGACTGAAAGTGCATATTCCACACCTTGAACGATCCTGTACTATGTCTCAATTTATCGATGAAGAGGACCTTCAATCTGCGAGTGAATTAAGTCTAGACCAGTAATATTTGAGCAAGTCAGTGGCCGATCAATTGAAGCCCTTGAATGCTATCAACAATACTACCTTTGAAGAAGAGCGTGGCTTCTATCATTTTTGATTTGCCGGACGCGAAAACTATCGTTGCTAATCGTTCAAAGTCTATCTCGAAATCAAATGCACTAATTTGCCCTCACATATCTTACCCCAGCTGAGCAGCATCCAGAACCGGTCTGCCGCGAGAACCGCTTTTCCCCTGTCGTCGAATTTGTTGAAGTACATTTGAAGACGTTCATCGACCAACATATCTTACGAAGGATATATAGGCCCTTTTGCGTTCTCTATCGGGTATAAACTAACCATCAACAGCCGTTTCGGGGTTAGGCTCGTCATGTGCTTTACCTCGAAGCATCCTGGATTTTCGCTCTGGGCCTGTATCGTGAACATGATACTTTTCTGTGCTGATATCAAAGTCCGCCTTTTCATCGCGCAGCCTAAGAGGTAAACGCTTCATGTTAATAGTTAGGACATCCGCTACGAACGGTGCAGGGAGCACCAGAAGATCTTCGTCTAACATCTGGGCCTTCACGTTGAAGGCAAAGATATCGGCCAAAAGTCTCCTGAGCGGTGATCCTTCAAGGGTGTTTTGATAAGTGTAATAGATGGTAGTAGAAGTGGCTGGAGGAAGGTATGTCGCACCTAGCAGCTCAAAATCTAGGCTTGTTGTCGGTGGGTTGAACATGGAGGGTGAGACGAGTGGGGGACACCTGATGGCGCTTTGTAGCTTCGGAGGCATAGCTCGGTCACGGATTGCGTCGAGAGTGGCATTTTGTAGAGTCGAGATTCCAACTTTCTCAGCAAAGCAGAATAGCTTCACTAGCAGAAGGCTTAGATCGGCGGACTCCTTTGGGTCGCTTAGTAGATGTGTATAAAGCCATTCTTCGAACATGGTAAATTCTTCAACTCCATCTTCCTCCAAATACATGCTTCCAGTAGTTGCCTCCTCAAAGGAGCCATGGAAAGCCCCTTCAAAGAATGACGACTGTTGGCAGAGCCGGCCTTTATGGAGGTAGAAGGGATATTGCTCTGGGCCGACGTAAACTGTTACGATGGACCGGTGAAGCTTGCTGTGCGATATTAGTGTTCCGCCGTCATATGATCAGAACGGACGTACTGTAGAGATTCCGAATCATCATCTAAGCCTGGCTGCTTGGCTGTGGAGGATGGCATTGAGTTGTCATTGTCCGAAGTAAGGTAGACGCATGTCTTTGGGATCCAGAGAGCTGCTGGAGTGGGATGGTCTGATGAGTCATCTCACCAACGGATCCGTCATCGGTCTCCGGTGGAGTGCATCTGAAGTGCAATTCGACTCTTTTATTACAATAGAATATCAGTCGATTGCTTCTCGGGTATTGTCTGACAAGACAGCTGACTTCAATGAATTCGAGAGTCATGTCAAGCATGAAGTGGTCATGCCTGCCAGCATCGAGCCTTGGAATCTAGCAGCGTAGGCGATAAGCGTCGAGGCTAGACAGAACGAAACCGTTGCTATTATCTGTGAACGATACTACGATTGTAAGAAACAAATCCCGGCTAATGATATGAAGGAAGACGCTAATTAGCATTTGTCGGGATATGGTGGGCTTTTGGGATCTTAGTGAGGTGCGATAGGATAAGCCAACTAGATTCCAGTCTTATCAGTCATGCTCACAAATAGAATGTTTAGAGATCACACCTTCTGCAGTCTCGATGAAGTGCCGCTTGCTTCGCTGATTAAAGTATCGCAATGAAGGATATGATGATGTGGGGTCAATCGCGAGCATGTGACTAACGCACTAGTCGGCACCAACCGGACACCTTAAATTTTGTGACGGAATAAGTTGACTACCCCTCGTACACAACAGGCGACGAATGGTAAATATTGAATAACTCGACATCAACGTCTAATAGTGATCGAGGTGGGGCAAAGAGTGCAATACAAGAGGAGATGTTTGTGCACGCGTCGTCACCCTAGGCACAGCCCGATTTGCCGCTCATGCCTTTGAAGTGAAGAAAAAGCTGATGTACGTCTTTTCGTTTTGTCGTCTGTGTTATATCGTTTGGCCATTGCTGTAAAAAATTGGGCAGCAAGCAATTGGAAGCTATTATCAGCCACTAGAAGCTCCTCGACCTTGTCGTCCGCGATCACGTCGTCTACGTAAATTCGAATAAGTGTCGGTGAATACTTTAGGCGGCTCTTCTGAAGACTCAGGGTGAGGTGGATATGCCCTTGCCGCCTGCGACCGATCCTCGTTATTCCCTTTTAAATCTCGATATTCAGCATCGGTGATCAACCGATTATTCCACAGGTACGTATAGAGCTCAAAGTCCGGTCGAGCATGAGCCAGTTTATCACCAAGTTTGTGATGACAAGCGACGTGCTCCATTCGTCTAGCCCAGCCGGAAATCTCCGAGGAGGAGCTGAACCGCACATCGCAGAAGCAACAGTGGTTAGAATCTGGCGGCCCAACGTTACTGAAGTGTGTCAAGCTGTGTCCGACCCAGTCTTCCATGTTGGAGAAGGTCTTGAAACAAAAAAGAAGGTTGAATGGGCATTCGAGGTTGCCTTGGGCTGGTGCACGGTTGTCGACAAGAACACCGCCCTCCTCCTCGGCGAGCAGCAACCTTGGATTTAAAATCCCCAGCTGCCTTACACCCAACGACGAAGACTCAGATTTCGTAGTTGCAACGCTCGATGCTCTTGTAAGAGTTGGGAGATCATGGCAGGAGGTTTGCTCACTGCTCGACCCTGGTGGCCAAGGGTTAGACATTGTCCTGATAGTGTGTATCAATTCCGGGGAAGGCAACTGCTTTTGAATCGGACTCCAACAAGGCAACAATGCATGTGCAGCTGAAAAGGCGAAGATCATGGAAATAGGCCGCACCCAACACATTGGGAAACCTGTACCCTTTAAATGGGCGAAAAGCAAGGGGAACCAGAATAACGATAAATTACTAGCAATTGCCCCGATTACGGGCCATATCAGAATGCCTTCTGGTGATACATGCTTTAGACCTTAGCGTACTAAAGCAGTGTTTTGCATGAGTTCGAACTCTGAACGATATTCTAAATGCAAGTCCGAGCTACAGTACAACACACACAACTGATCCAATTCACCATTTCGATGAACACATCAGAGTACGAGTCCACCGACGTCATCAATCCTTTTATGAATCATACACAGATATTCTACCCATTCACTAATCATTCTTTCCACTTTTCTTCGAGTGCTCAGCCCGCCACTGTCGTTGATGTTCAGCCGCCTTGCAGGAACCTGTCAGGTCTGTTATGTCTCGTGACTTGGTACAGTCAAATGGAATAACGGACCGCATTTTTCGTCTGGCCGCTCCTCCCTGCAATTAGGAATTTAGCCTCACGGTGTGCTTTCATGACAACAATGATGAAGACCAACATTTCGACAGGGTTGGGACCGCATGGCAGACGCGTCCGCGCATATGTGTCACACCAGCCTTTCACTAGATATATCCGGTCACCACATTTTGTACTTGACATCTGTGTGGTTGCACATTTTCTCGGTGGAAAATTTGGGGGTGGGCGTTGAGTAAGAAACTTTTGTTGGAAAGCTGCAATCGGCTTTTCTTCAAATGTGACCAGCAGCTCTTTGTACCGACCTTCGTGGTCGATGTGGATGGTAATTTATGAACACAAAGTGTATCAGATAGAACAAAAGGAAGGGAGAATTTGCGTCCTTCAGCGCCCATTATAATATAATACATTCACTATTGTGGTAACAGAACCATGCTATCGCCCAAAACCAAACTTCATTAAATAGAGTTGCTAGAAGTCGCTTTACTGACTATTTGAGAAAGCATTCGATCATCTTCGGGCGCAACGCCTCGTTGAGATAGACTGTAAAACGGCATTTTCTCATTACGTGTTCCTGGACGTGTTGCTGGACGTTGCAGTTCTCTATCCTTGGGAGTTTCACATCCCCCGTATTGCCTCAACTCAAGCTCATCATCAATCGACTTTGTGGACGCGCGGAAGAATCGCATGATAGCACGGAAGAATTGCATGATGGCGAAACGTACGGCACACGTGCTCGTAGATGCAAGCAATATCTACCCCGGCGACATGAAAGTCAGCATTAGTTTTACCGGGAAGCAATGTCTTGAACCAACCACAGCAATAATTGTGAAATCTCCATCACACACACGTAGCCAACCCAGAACCAGAAGGACAACGGTGAGGATTGACATCAAGAAAGGGCCTGATGTGTTGAGGAGTATAAGTATCAACCTTGGCTTTCGAGACTTGCATGTGAAGCAAAGGAGAATATTGCCGATGAGCAAGATAAGATATTCGCCTAAACAAGCAAGCAGAAGCACCTTGAAGACAGTCCTGTGACCGACGTGGGTGCTGATGAGACTGGGGTCTGGTTAGTCAATCGTTCATTCTGCTAAGGAGATGTACCGTCACCTGAAAGCCAGCGGTATCTTCAGAAAAGGGGACACGATTATTAGAGGCATAGTATTGCGAGAAAAAGATAGTTTGAATAATCGCCACAATATTATATACTGTGATCATATCAGCATTTGCGCGTATGAAACAGCACATCTCGTACTTCGTATATAGGCGGTAATATCAGTGAAAGGTAAACTAAGATATGAATTGCGGTTACAACCGTTTTTCCTTCCGACACAAGTTAGGACCTTATTATGCATTGGTTGAAATTCCACCCTCACCTGAATTCCAATGTAACAGCAGTGCGCTCAAAGTGACAAGAGCAACCTCAAGAAGGAAAAAGATACCGCAAACGAATATCTGCAGCAGCTCCGGCACTAAAGAAACGTGTTTCTGCAGGAGCTTCTGCATTAAAGCGCTCCAGAGCATGAAGCCTGCAGATACAAGGCTTACCAATGAGACGCTTAAGAAAATGGCCCCTAGATTGGCCATTTTGTCGTGAGCGAGTCGCCGCGTACTGCAGGTAAGGCAAATGAATCGGCACGGACAAGGAAGTGGAGCAAGGCAACAGAGTTGTCATGTTTGGAGATTGTGCAGCCTTGCAGCAGCTGAACTTATATAGCATACTGTTCACTCCTCGGGGTTTCTCCTGACGAAGTGTGAGACTGTGTGCAGTACACTGTTAACATACGGAAGCAGGCGGCTTTGATTTGCATCGATAGTGTGTGGGCGGATGTTGCTTTAGTGTAACTAGAAGAGGAATGGTTTCAAGCTCCCGTTGTAATTTAATGCCAAACTCATTTCGGCATAGCCCATTGATCTGGGAAAACGACAATACATTTTGCTTCTCGGGTCTTATTTTCCTCTCAACCTGAGCTCGAACAATGGACACGATAGCTAACAACTTTGAGGAAGCCTTGATTTTGGCTCTAGGAAATTGGTCTCCCTCCTCTGTCCTGCAATCAGAGGCAAGTTCAGTCGTAATTAAGGTGACGCACTCTGATAAAGGCTCAGCGACTATTATCATGCTTCGGGGAATTTCTTGCTCGTGGCTCCCCTACGGATCGGCAGAAGCTTTTCCAGTCGATAGATCGTTCATCTAGTGCTCCACAGTCGTCTTCCCCCTCGGATTTGCTACTTTCGAGCCAATACTTGACCGAGCAAAGTCCGGCAGCCTCTAAAACCAGATCACATTCAATTAGTGAATCCACACCTTCGCCAAGTTTATCCAACTTTTCCCTGCCCTCTCTTCCTGTTCAGCCATCTTTTGACCAAATCGCCCTTCTTTACTTCACGAATGAACTCAAGGTCAATGATGCGGCCCGAGTGCAACTCTTGGTCGAGGCTGCTCGTGGCTTCGTCCAAAAGCCAGCCGTTCCTCGCTCGTCATATGAACAGCTTTGGTCGACCAAGTCGGACATATTTGAGCAATCAAAGATAGGACGTATATCACGGACTCGTCGGTTGCATGAGGGTCGCAGGAAGATAAAACAAGGCAGTAAAAAGTACGACTGTGCCGGTCGATTCGCCCTCCTCTTTCTGCGCCATGATATTGACGAAACCGTTGCGTCACTGGGGGATATAACATTAAGGCAGGGACAAAAGAAGGCAACTGTTGCATACGAGCGCATCGCTCGGGATCTCTCCACGACTGTCAAAGCCCTAAAGAATGAAAAGGCACATAGTCGACATTATCTGACCCTATTGACAAAGTCTGGTCCAGGTGACCTACTGGAACTTGGCGATAGTGTCTCAAATCTGTGAGCTTGTAATACCTGAACGGTGTGCAGTAATAACTAACCAATTGTGTTTTTGTTAGATGGGAACGAAGGCTTGATGAAGACGACATCTCAGCCTTGATCCGCTTTCGAAACGAAAAGTTCCCTGAAGTTGACAAATACTTCCGCGACCTTGATTTTCTCAGTGCTCGAACCATCTTGAACGGGCTGGTCGCCTATGGCTGGACTTACGACGAGCTATCCAAATGTTGGGGCGACCTTATGACACAATTGTTCCGATATGTGGATCGGGAGCAGCTGGCTCATGGCCAGGTTCAGACTATTGGCCGCGAGCCGTGCAGGAAACGCCCCCGCTTAGAGCAGGACAGCACATCAATGGAACTCTCGAACCGTTCAGGTGCCGACCGTCTGCATATTAACTCTGACCACGAGGAACCTATCGCAAACGGGGACACGACAGATGATGAGGAGATCAATTCATCGACCAGCGACAACTCGACAACCAGCAATACTACGTCGTGCACAAGTCTTTCGGCTCGTGCTCAAGGGGTCTATCCAGGCCAAGAGCATTCATATCAAGCCGGCATCGAGGCTGATAATCTAATGATGACTGACGAACCACGGCACCCTTATTGCTTGACACCAGCATTCAGTGGTCAGTCAAACGGTATGTTCTCATATCTGGAAAGCTTGACACTCAGCTAACGAAGAAGCAATGAGTGACGTTTCGGGGTTGGACTTCTTATCTGAAGCAGCGAACCTAGCCTATTACCGTAAGTGGTTTCTTCTCGAGTTCTGGTATCCTACTGACACTTGCAGAAAACGGGCAACAAGCTCGAGGATTCGATCTTACATCAACTGCCCCCACCGTCCACAGACTACCAGCATCTTTCCCTAGCGACTACATGGGACCGGGACAGCTACGTGACGTTGAAACCGGTAAGTCTTGTCTCAAATCAGGGAATTGTTCACTGTGTCTAAAGCAACAAAGTATCAAATCAAAGTGTTCTGGATAATACAAACCACCCCGTGACAATCTCTACGTACCCCGACGTTGCACCAGAAGCCCAACGAGAGTACGACCTGTTGAACTACTCCACGTACCCCGACGTCGCACCAGAAGCCCAACGAGAGTACGACCTGTTGAACTGCTCCACGTACCCCGACATCGCACCAGAAGCCCAAAGAGAGTACGACCTGCTGACCTGCTCCACGTACCCCGAAAGCACGCCGGAAGGATACAACCTCTCGACATCCTCGGCCTTCCCCCCCAGCTCTCTAAACAATCCATCCACATATATTACTCCTTGACCCCTCCCACCACAGACTCCTCTTCTCGAGTTACGATGAACAGGATATACAAAGCTGGAGCAACCTTCACAGGCTTATTCTTGTATACGTATGTTGTTCGTCCGGTGGATAACGGCAGCCCTTCAACGGTGGGGCTTCCTGATAGGATTTCAATTGGTGTCATGTAAAAAGGGCCTCCTGTGTTTTTGAATCGCGAAGGTCTGGGACCTGGTACTCGAATTATTGAATACCCTGGTTTGGTGAACTAGGCATGTGTTAGCTGACTTGCTGATTTCGTGACAGCGTGTCAAACCTTCTGAGCAAGGTTCATCTCCTTTAGCAGCTTCCATTTCTCAGGTAGCTCATCGTCTACACACAGTTCCCATTCATCGCCTTGTTGCTTTTCGAATTTTGCGTTAGATAGCCACTTCTTTAATCCTGTTAAGGTAGCTTCGTCATCTCCGCTCAAGTCCGGCTGCGCGAGATGCGACATGGCTGACTCTGCTGCGGACATCGCGGTCGATCGGCACCGCCGTATTGTAGAAGTATGCGAGTGCAAAATAGAGGAAGACAAGCCTCTCTGACGCACCGGTATTGTCTGTTGCTGGCACGATGTTCTGCCTACGCTGATCAGTAAGGAGATACACTGGGGGGTTTATACAGCGTTCTACAGATGGGTGGTCGGAGATGGTGGGGCGCGAAAAGTTTTCTTGGCGGGGAAGCGAAAGGTTGAGGCTCAGGTGTTCTCCCAATCCGCCTTCAACAGTCCTTAAGTCTTCGAATTGCAATAATCCAAAACGATATGACACATGTAATAAAGGCTGTGGAACCGTAGGCGACTTGATGTATACTAATACCGTGGCGGCGATGGGGCACCGGATGATCTCACCGCATCGCGTTCAGCGAAGGTCTATCTGTTGTCGGGCGCACATATAACAGGGAGCACCTCCGTCCATTTCGTTCGTGAAAGCTAACTGCATCTTCTTGCTGCTCTCTTCAGATCTCCTATCAATCCAGCCGTCAAGATCTCTTCTGAGCACACATTACGAGTAAAATGAGCAAGCTTTCATTTGCCGGATATCTATATGCTCAATTCGAGAACGAACGATGGGTTTCCAGCTACCACGCAGAGCCAACGCATCCCATCAAGTCAGAACATGGAACATCATCTCAGCCCCTAACCACACATCAACTTTCCCCTCTCAAATGTACGGCGGCCATGAGTCTAGTTATGCGTACATCAACAACGCGCAACGAGAGCAACTCCTAAATACTTACTCAACCCAAGGCCCTGAGCTTCCCCCATCAAGTCAAACATCTCAGCTTTCACCTTCCCGTCAAATACCTCAGTTTCCATCTCTTCCAACCCCAAGGACTCCCCGAACTCAACCTTCGTATCTAGAGGCCACTCCGGGTCATACTGAGGAATCACCCCTTCATGTCAACGCCAAACAATTCCATCGGATTTTGAAACGGCGTGCTGCGAGAGAACAACTCCGATATACGCCCGGAATCCGCAAGCCATACATGCACGAGAGTAGAAGCAAGCATGCAAGGGGGAGACCAAGAGGACCCGGAGGAAAGTTCCTTACGAAAGATGAGTTGAAAAGAAAAAGGGAAAAGGTTCAAAATGGTACTACAGATAAATGTCAAACACCTAAAACAAAGGCTGGACCGAACACAAGTCATGCGAAGAAAGAGAGTGTTGATTGGGCGGCCGGTATACCAACTAAAGACGAGAAAGGGCACCAAAGAGAAGAAGTTCGCAATGGCAGTCGAGATGACGAACCTCAAGCCAAACAAATCTCAAACATCCGAAGCGAATACCGGAATGAAACAAAAGGGTCATTTAAGATCAGTCAAGCGATGACGACATCGTTCTATGGGGCTACTGAGCTCGAAGACTTGCACAAAAGGTTTCCAACTTGGACGGCGGCGGGATGTACGCTCGTACATACTGAACATTGGCGCATATGAATTACATTTAGACATGATGACCGGCCGCGCTTGGAGGTGGCGGCGTGGCATATTGGCAACTCAGGTAGATCCGTGCCAGCATGCAGAGAAGACATCTCGAGCGGATTGAATTCTGTGGATAAGAAAAGTCCCCTGCTTTCTAGTTCTTTTTTTTCGCAGCTAATATGGCTAGAATTTTACTTATTGGTGCAAATACTCAATCGCTGCAGCTTGTGCTAATGCAGATTAATAATTATGACTCTCATAGACTCTTCAAAGTATGACTATTCTACAGCTTTGACGATTTCATATTTTACTTACTTTGCTGTGTTTACTGTCCGAATGGCCTACTCAAGGCTGGGTCCTTTTGTTCTTTGTCGGAACGTGACTTCTCCAACTGTCTTGGATTCTACTACCAACGGGATCTACTGTATGCTCACCAATCCATCGCGATCTTTGATTCCAGGTCTATTCAATGACATCAAACTCAAGTTGGATGCTGGAAGGCGGAAGTGGATACTGGCTATGATTATGCAGCTTGCGGAAATGATTGGCAACCTGGTATTCGGCAAGGAAGTGCATTCAGAACCAATTAGAATTCATTTTCGTGGCATCTCGGCCGCAAGATCATGAGATTATGAGTCATCGTTCATGGTTTAAATTCAATGTTCTAATAGAGTGTATGCTCATGTTCAGTCGCTGAAAATTTGAAATGATTTGGATACCTTAGGCCACCAGCATCCTGACAAGAAAACAAGGGAGGATAGCACACAAAATGGCAAAAATCTACAATCAAACTTGTAGACACCCGTGACACCAACGGCTTTAAGGGACACTACTACTATCATGACCTTATTTTTCGAATTATCTTACATTACGCTAGTCATTCAAATAGAGCTTTAAGCAAGGCGAAAGCTGTTATACTAGAAATCAGCTGCTTTTCCAACTCATAGCCTTAGGATCGCCTCTTTTTCCTGGACATCGTAGTCGTGGCCTTTAGTTTGGTCGAGTAATACACCCGTAAAGTCCCAATGCTTCGATTTGAAAACATGGGCTCGATTTCTTTCCAGGACAAGCCTTTCGTCTCCTTCAAATTGATGAGCTGGGCGTCTTCCTGCGCTGTAAATCTGGAACGCTTAGGCTGAAGAGAGGTTGGCTCGGGTGAACACCGGGAGGAACTGAAGCTGGCCGAATCAGTGGTCCTTGAGCCCTGAGTGGTGGCAATTGAAGAGAGAGCTGATTGAGTTGAGTCGAGACAGAACTCCATGGTGTGAAACGTCTTCGGCCCGATCTTGGTGCGTTTGAGAAATCCTTTAGAGGGCCATTCTTGGTATCCGGTCTCGAAGGTCGCCGTCGTTCTATTGGTAGTAGGGCAGTTAAGGAAGAGATTCTCCCAACTCGTGTGTCTGGGGCTGTCGGAATTTTCCGGGCGAGACCTTGATGGAGGGCATCTTCGAGTTCGTTCAGCGCGAGGTGTGGGCGCTCTTGAGGAATGTGGTTTTTGGCGCTTCGCGGAGTTGGGTCCGATAAATCCATCAGGATCTGAATCTTCGTCTAACTCAGCTTGGGCCTCCCACTCTGTCTCCTCCAGCGCATCAACCGTCTGCTTGTTCTTCCCATGGTCTTCCTCCTCCTCTATGTCCTTCTCCATCCCCTCTCCCACCTCTACTACGTCCTTCCCCATCTCCTCTTCCACATCTGTCTCCGGCTCTGACTCATCCTTCGTTGTGCCCAGATTCTCAGCTTCGCAATGCTCAAGCGGCTCTTCGGAGCCAACATGGTCGCGTTGGTTGCCCAGCCAGCGTTGGACCGCGCTGGTGCGATGTGGAATGGAAGGTCTTTGTTGGATAAGCGGCTAGCGTGATTCACCGCTGAGGCTGTCGTCGCCGTGAAAGATATGAGCATTAGATCGCCATCGTCGCTGGAGAAAACATACGAAGTTCTTCGGCCACTACTAGGAGCATCTTCTTCACGAGACTCGATGCTGTCGTACAGGTGTTCGTCTAGCACAATTAGCGTATCTGCTAGGCGTAAGTACAACGTTGATATGCAATCTGCATGCATGCAACATCGTGCTCACCTTGACTTCCGCCCAACTCTGATCTGCTTAGACTGACAGGCCAGCGGCTGTTGTCTGATACTGGCTGGTCCGGCTCCACAGCCGTGGGCCGTGGGATGGAGTCGGCCGCAGTTGAGGGTTGGTCAACTCGAGTGGAGGAGAGCAAATCTTCGACGGATGGAAAGTCCAAATCGTAGTCGACAGCACTGCTACTGCCTCGATAATCTCGGCAGCTTCGAGCCCAGTCCACCTGTTCTGGTTTGGTTAGACGAACTTCTCATGAGGTACAGGATTGTCATACCGTCATCCCCAGCACAAGCACCTTGTGTCTCTCCTTCTCTCATGGATTCCGCTGTGATTCCCAAGCGGAAACGCGTGTCCGAGGAAGGAATTTGGCAGATCCTCGGCTCTGGCTTCATCATACGTCACTTCTGACTTGTCGTACTCCTGGCTCCGTGAAATCGCCGCGAAGGTCTCCCTGGTAGCGCAAGCAGACGGGGATCGGAAGACCGGACGCTGGTAGAAATGGATAGAGTCCATGTCGACCTGGACCATTCATGGGAAAAGAAGCGTGCGAAAGAATTTACTACTGAGGACTGAACTGTAATGGGGGGATTTCGAAGGGTTCAAATACTCATGACCGCAGCCCTCGGCATTTCTAGCCCAGGCATAACCTCGGGACGTTCCTTGGCTTAACGACGCGTGTGCATCCCACACGCTGGACGTCTGCGAATAGCATGCGTTGCTCAGCCCTGGACTACGATGCTGCTCCTGTGGACGATGCACAGCCTTCGGAGAGTCTTACAGTGATTGCGTTCAGAAGCCGGGGTAACGCCGCGTCGTATCCCCCTTCCCGTGCCCCCTGACCCCCGGGCTCCTTCGCAATCTGCCTTGGCCTTGACCGGATGGATCATCTTCCGTGACAGCCTTCGGGGTGTCATTCGGCGATTGGGTCCAGAAGCAAGGGCAACGCCGTGTCGCATCCCCCCTCATGTGTCTCATGGCCCTCGGGCTCTTTCGTAATCTGCCTTAGCTTTGACCGGATGGATCCTCTTCCGTGACAGCCTGCATGCTGGCACTCGGTTCGTCCAATTCAGTCACTGCTGTCGCGAGAATACATGAGGGATCGCTGGGCTAATGATTAACTTTCGGCCGCTGACGAACACGAGCGCACCAGGACAGTAACGAAACCCCTTATAATGTTCGGCCCAACCGATCAGCTGTCCAACAAGAAGCCGGGGCGAGTGAGACACGGCGTGCATCCGGCAGTCATGGAGTCAAGGATCAATGGCAGTTGAGACATCGCGGGGGCAGAGTGCATCAGGCAGGCGTTGACCCAAGGATCAATGCCCTGGCGATGATGTCGTCGAAGCTCAATTTGGCGAAGAGGTCCGGTCCTCGAGGGGATTCGAACCAAAAAGGGGATCGAGTCGATGGCAAGCTCGAGAACTGAAACCTGACGGAGGCGAAGTGCGTCAGCCAGACTTTCCACTCAAGGGTCAATGCCCTGGCGATGATGCCGTCGAAGCTCAAGTGGGCGAAAGAGCCCGAGGGGACTCGAACCAAAAACGGGAGCAGGGCCGCGTCAAGTTGGAGAGTCGGAACATGGCGTCGGCACGGGCTCTAGTTCTGGCTCAGGCTCCGGCTGCGCATTGGAAGCTTCGTTCGGAACAAGATGCGTAGAGGTAATCGTGGAGGAATCAGGCAGAATGTCTGGATTCGCAGGAATGTAGTCTCCTGTGTATGCGTATTGACTGAATCGGACAAATGTACCCTCATCGACGTCTTTCAGCGGGGCACATCCCTCCTTCGCCTCCGACATGTTTCCATTAATGACACCAAGGGGTTTCGAATGGTGGGCTATGAGTGTAGAATGAACCGTGAACATTGTTCTATCGGGCCCAACGAGGAACCTGAAGGGAGTAGAGATAAGAACACTGTAATAACAAAACAGATCAGCTATGTCCGTTATTTTCGAAATGGGAAATGAACGACATCACCTGTCGTATGAAATCGCGTGTAGGCTGCCTTTAGCAGTTGGCCGAGTATGATAGTTTCGAACAGAAGCCAATAGAACCTTGTGCACTAATGCAGCTGGAAGAAAGGGTTCTTTTAATGTCAGCGAGGTTTTGGAGTAGCAAGAAGGGCTACTCTTAATTTCAATCAACGTCCAGATGATTGTCCAACATTGTATGCCCAGCCAACAATTCCCATATCAGCCTCAAGGTAGTCGGCGTTTGCAGGTGGAAGCAGGTAAGGAGGTTGATGTCAAGAAATCCTTGCAACTGTGTCTCTAATCGAGGGAACGTAGCCGGGTGAGAGCGGCAAAAACGAAATGGGTGCCCGATTTTAGGTCTTTCTTGGCGCTTATGTGACGGCGCTGAGTGGTCTACTATATTTAGTATTAAATCGCGCATAAACCGGTTGCCGGTTGATGTGAACGCTTGACGTCAAGGCAAAAAACCAACATGGATGTAATTAATTGCAAACGAGTTGTATTTCAAGGAGTCGCGCGAGTATCTCTACAATCTATCTTGTTTTCTCTTGAAGGGATCGATGAAGACAAAGTTCTTAGGCTCACGAACACTTTTCTCGCCGAAGGATGTCTTCGTCACAAGGAGATGAATCATATTACTGCCCTAGTTGACGATCGCCGACTCGACGAAGCACTACATAAGGCAAATCTCAACAGAGGAACTTTGTCGTTGACAAAGCCGAACAACGACGAGCATCTCATGCTAACATTTCCCGCCGACTACACACTTTGTGGGCTTCGAGGACGACATCGAATTTTCGCTGGGCGAGAGATCCTCGTAGAAAACGATAGGTGGTGGACAGTACGCTTGTACGTCCAAAGTAAGTGATCAAAATGCACATCAAACAAGTTTGTTTTATCACTTCATCGATATTCAATCAATGTTAACTGCTTTGTTTTTCTTACCTTCAATTAGAAGAACGCCCCAGCCCCAAAGACGTTCCCCGCGACGAGGTAGTTCGAATGATCCGCATATGTCAAATCCACGGTGCCCTTTAGAAGAAGAGACGAGGTAGTGGAATGAACTTACGCAGACAATGCAGCAGGATCTCAAGCAGCTCATCAAGCATGAAAGTTTGATCAAGGAATGTGACCAGACGGCTCACATCCCTGGGCTCTGGTCACCCATCAAGCCTGGAACGCTTCGCAGAATTGTAACCTTGAATTGCCATGAGGTAAGATCAATCCGCTGGTAGGCTTTGACCAGTGTCACGTTGATTCGAATAGGAGTTGGTTCACTGCCTTCAACATATCAGTACGGTCTGGCACCCCATCGTGAGAGCCATGGAAAGTGGGCTTCTGTTTCCACTCTTGGTAAATACTTGCACGAGGGCTGAATTACTCGAGACTCTTTTGGATATTCCCTGCTTGATACCTACTATTGAGACGTTACTGGACAACCTGCTATACCTGAAACCTTGTGCGGGCGTGATGAAGGGTCTTCTGGGCTTTTATGACGCAGAAGAAGGTGACATAGAGAGTTCACCATAACCGCGTTTAAAACCACAATATACAATGCTTAATTCTGTGATTGTTGAACCTCTCAATTCGAATCCCTTCGCCCATCGTAAAATAAAAAAATCCCATGTTCGCCAAAAATTCTATGTTCCCAAGATTCCCATATTCCCAAAAATCCCTTGTTCGCCAAGATTCCCGTGTTCCCAAAAATCCCGTGTTCGCCAAAAATCCCGTGTTCGCCAAGATTCCCTTGTTCGCCAAGATTCCCGTGTTCCCAAAAATCCCAAAAATCAATTTTCTTCATGTCGCTTATTTGCAAAGAGGGAGATGAAATGCTTCGGCGAACCGTTCTCCAGTAGAGATGATCTTCCACCGCACTACCAGGCCGGAAAGGGGGTTGCAGATTGTCATGCAGCCGTCATATTGGACACGGTAGAGCGTGGTTATTGGTAGTTCTCTGGGGTTGAGATCGAAGAGATTCATGTTTCTCTTTGCCTGGTGCTGCCACTGGTCCTTGGATATTTCAGTAACTTAGCTACCTAACGGGTGCTCAAGCAAATGATATTTGCAGAGTCGAAGTTCAAGCTATTGCCGGATTAACATTATTCCAATGCATTGACGATGACATGCGGACGAGGGGTGATTGAGATTAATGCGCTAAAATATTGCAGCAGCAACCATTCCTATTTTTGTCTTTCAAGACTTGCTTACCCGGATTGGCCTAAGGCACAAGCCGAGGACCAACGATAATCTAACAACCAAAGTCAGACCAACAAAGCATACCAGCCTCAGTTATGGCATGCGCTGACCCCTTCCTCCAACTCGACGACCAGAGCTTTGCTCTGCAGCTTCAACGCGAAGAGATCGAAGCTCAGCGCGAGCTTCAATCCGGCAAATGGACTGAAGATAGTCCTCCGGATTTTGCATTAGCATTCGATGACTTCGAGGCCGAGCTCAAGAAGGCGACTGTTCTGGTCGAGGATCTGAAGTTCGCTCACAGCATTGCTAAAGCTGTTGATTCTGATGCTGTGGCTATCGAAGAATCAAGGGTCGAGGAGACACAGTCTGTTCAAGATCGAGACTTCGCCCTAAGCTTGAATGAAGACGAAAATCTGCCATCTCAGGATGTCACCGATTTGCCAGGGATGTCTCGCCTCGGAGCGGAGTCGGCTGAATGGGACTATGTCCTGCGAGCTACAGAAGCTTCGACTCTCAGCATGGAGTCCTGTAGCACCGATGCGGGCCCTTCGGCCCATTATGCTCACCGCCAGAGAGCTGTCCTTGAGAAACTGCCCCAGCTCAAAGTCGAATGCATTGTCTGTGGAGAGTCCGTTCATCCTCATTCCACAGTGCGTTTGGTATGCAGTGATGTATATTGCAAGCCGTGCCTCAAGTCCTTCTTCCTACGTGTTACCAAGGACGAAAGCCTTTTCCCACCAAAATGTCACCGCCAACCAATTGATATCTCGACCATCGAAGCAGACTTCTCAGTCGAAGATTTGACCGCCTATCGAAGTGCTGAGCTGGAATTTACCAGCACGGACAGAGTTTACTGCGCTGACCCGGAGTGCGCCAAGTTTATTCCCATGCCGCAGCGAACCCCGGATTGTGCTTCCTGTGAGGCCTGTAGTGGTGAAACTTGTATGCACTGCAAAGCACCAGCACATGATGGGGTTTGCCCAGCAGATGAGGCAAGGCAGAGCCTCATTAATTTCGCGGATGAGCAAGGCTGGAAGCCCTGTTTTGGATGCGGTGAAATGGTGTTTCGGTATGAGGGCTGTGACCATATGACGTGAGTGATACCTACTGCTACCCGTCGTGTAAGTAAAACTGACCCAAATTACAGTTGTAGATGCAGCGCCGAGTTCTGCTACAGATGTGGTATAAAGTGGAAGGAATGCCTATGTGGCGACTGGGTGCCGGAATTACTCAATCGAAGAGCTCAGCAGGTTGTTGACAGAGAGGCTCCATGGCCCTTGGAACCTGCTATTCGTCAACAGCGCGTGGTGGCTATGGCACAGGAGCTACAAACAAACCATGAGTGCGAGCACAGTGGCAAGTTCACTAAACTTGAAGGATCGCGCCGCGGCAAGGTCTGCGAGATGTGTGGCACGAGATATCGCAAGTACATCCTGTCTTGCAAACGTTGCCATATGCTGGCCTGCGAAGACTGTCGACGCCACAGACTGTAGGCCCTCGGGTCTGTTGTTATCGAGGAAACGGCCCCATCTAATCAGGCATCCTCCAGACAAAGCATTCTCCGCGTGATCTCTTCATGGCATTGAGGCCCGAAAGAATGCTATAAACGGTTATACAGTGGGCGAATTTGGGAACGATGATGGATGTTTGGACCGAAGTCTTTGGGCATCAAGAGTCATGCGTTATTGTAACGTCATAGGACAAAGCAGGCGTTTTTTCAATCTTTTCTTCATAACGCCAATTGCAACTGGGCGGGTGAGCTCGTACAGTAGCAAGTAGGTGGAGCAACAATCTGTGCAGCCAATTTCTTCAGATACCTCTGGTTGCCTTCTTCCCATCTCTTGATCTTAATTGCTACATCTTCAACCTTTGATTCCTGAAATGTACCCTCTTAAATCTCAAGAGCACATCACATTTGAATGCTTCTACACTCCTGGTTTCTGAGGGGCCAATCTTAGGGTGGTTTTCCCGTCCACAACCACTTCATGACAATGTCAAAGTGAAACACGTCGTTCTACTTTTAGATTGGTAACCACAGCGACGAATCAGAAGGTGGTATGGGGCAAGGGATCGGCCAGCTGCCACCACAGGCCGCCGCGCAACTTAGGTCTCTATTTGTACTACGTGATAAAGGTATCTCCAAGGATGGCTTCCGGCTTAACCCTGCAAATTGGTAGTCAAGCGAATGGCACTCATGGCAATTATCTTATTTCGAAGCAGCTGCACCGAAACATGGCGGGCTTTTGTACGCTCCTCCTAATTTGTTGTAGTGATATAGAGACGAAACAGGATGTTATTATCAAAAACTACCCTAGATTTCCTCTTCCGTGAAATTTATACGCCTAAGAGCTTGACAACAAACTTAATCCTTAAAAGGCTAGGCTGAAAGCTATTTGGGTCGGTCCTCAGATTCTGATAAATGATCCGTGCAGAGATACATAACCATACGACGATGGCCACGTAATATAAAGATATTACAGCGAACTCATGCAGCTAACTGAGCGAGATAAAGTAACTACTTATCAAAAACCTCACGTTGGGACAAGTTATATCTTCTCTGACATGTAAATTCCGTGAACCTTGGCCGCATGACTCTTAAAATGCATCATGCTGTTGAGCGTAACGGCAGCACATTCGGGACGGGGAAAGGGACAGGGCTCATCTGGCCGAAAGATATGACAGCGGTCGAAATGCCGTTGCAAAGAAAATTTACTACCAAGATTATGGCGTCGCTCGTCCAAAGGTAGAGTGCGATTGCCAAGACAGTGAAGGCACTGATAAGGTTTGCATGTCAGTGGAAAGAGTTGGCGGACCTGGGATTCCAACTCAGACTCGGACGTGACGGCGTTCAAAGTAGAGGATGGTCACGAGGAGACGAGTGGAGAAGGTGTGCCTTCGGTACGTTACTTGGGGCGTGTAAGGTGCGGTGGAAGGGACTGACTTGAATGTGTCGAGAGTACGGAGACGTGGATGACACGCGTATGGAGGTGGATGACGAGTATTACGACGGCAGCGACAGTGGGTACAGCTCGGATGGGTTCTGGAGCGGGCGCCTCCGAGACCGAGAGGTCCGAGAGGAAGTAGGATGCCGGACGGTGGTCGGTGCAAGTCGTGATCTGGACGAAGATCAGTATCGAGATCCAATGATTAAAACGTTTGCCTGGTGGCAGGCGGCTTTCTGCCAGAAGGAGCGCGACCGCGTGACGATGAAGCCCGGGCATATCCTGGAAGAGGTAGCTTCGGACTCGGATGGTTCTATAGGCAGCGGTGGGTCCGGCCAGAAGAGGGACGACGACGGCGGCAGCGACAGCGAAGAAGAAATCGAATGGACGGGCCGGTATGGCGGGTGGAAGAAGCGCAAGGAGCGCAGGATGGATGGATCGTCTTCGCCTGAGTTGGCAGCGTTGATTGCCGGTTGGCTTTGAGTGTTGGCACGAGGGAGGATGGTGGATGTATGCGGCAGCCTGTAGTGTCGTTAGCCCTAGTTGTTAGTTGGTCTAAATAACTGGGAGAATGAAAGCACATTGGACATTGAAGATGTGCGTGTGCAGTCAAGTGAACACTCGTGTCTTTTCGAAGAGAGAGTAGAGCCCAAAGAGAGAGTAGATCTTTAGAGAGAATATGATTATGTTTGCGTGAGCAATGGGGCCCGTCCGAAGGATGGGTGAACACCAGAGCGACAGCGTAGGTGATCATGTGAGGAGTGTAGCGACGAGAGTGAACGTAGTGAATGGCTGAGGGAGGGAGCGCAGCGAGGGAGTGGGCTGACCGTAGGGAAGGATGAGGGCCGTAGGGCCGAGTGGGTGAGCACCGAAGGTGTGAGAGGGAAGCAGCGCAGCTGTGACCGGAGTGTTCCAGGGTAAAAGGAGCCAGCCTTTTACATATGATTCCTCTGGAACGCTGGAACGTGGAACGCAGTTGTAGTTTCGGCGGTAAAGTGACAAAGACAAGATTACCAATCCCTCTTTTCACTCCTCTAATAGGTTGGTGGAACGGGGCTGAGTAGCGTACGTTCCAGTGGGTGTGGAACGCAGACACCATAATGGCTACAGGTGGGGCCATTACAACCTACATGCTGGCACTAGCACATGGTGGCCCCAGCTGTAAGTGTTAGCGTCACTTTAGTGGGGCGAGTACATAGGGAACCCTTTTCCCGTCTTCTTTCTTGAAAGAACATACGCACTTACCCCCCACACCGGCGTTGGAACAGGAAAGCTGACGGTTAGGAAACCCTAACCACCTAACCACCTAACCCTAACCGTAGGGCAGCCTAACCATCGGTGGAGAGCAGACGCGAACCCGAACCACCCTAACCAGCCCAACCCTAACCGTGGGGGCTAGGGAACAGGTAAGATGGCGGCGATGGATCTTCCTCCAGAGGTGATGTACAACGTGTTGGAGCACGTGGACTCTCTGGACGATTTGGGGTCGTTGTCGTTGGCGAACAAATGGATGGCGGATTTGGTTCGCAACATCCGGGGGAAGACGCTGTGGCGGATTACTATGCGAAGCTGCAACATGGAGTGTCGGTCCCATGATGATGGACCGTGCTGGTGTGGGTTGGTTAAACCGGCTCTTATGGCACCGGATTCGCGACCGTGGAATGTACGGGCGTGGTTGTATGCACGAGCGTGTCGGCGATCCTTTGGCGCTGATGCGGGCTTCTCTGCACTGGAATTGTGCCAGGTGGATTTGCAGGAGCCTTTCAATCCGTATGATTCGGATACGCTAGGTGTTTGGATCAATGTGGAGTCGGATACAGACTCGGAGTATGAGAGGAGGGTGTTAGAGTGGAACACGACTTGGATGACATTTACTCGATATTTGACGATGCAGCGGGTGCAGCAAGTGAGCACGGAAATGCGACAGTACTGTCTGAGTGGATACGCAGGACCGACTTGAACGAACGCTGTTCAAAGAAAGGGTGTGATTGCAGTTGCGTGAGCAAGGAGGCCCCATTGATGGGGTGCAGGAGCAGAAAGAGAAGTGAGATGTAGGCGCTAGGGAGAGTTAGGGCTTAGGAAGAGAGAATATGATTGTCGGACTTTAAATAGAAGTTAGTTTTTTGGGAGAGAATAAAGAGAAGTAAAACTTGTTCAAAAAGAGAATAGAAGGCCTTTTAGAAAGAGAGGACATGATTATTTTGGCGTGAGCAATGGGGCCCGCTGCGAAGCAGGGGGTGACAACCAGAGCGAAGCGTAGGTGTGTCATATGTGAGGAGTGCAACGACGAGAGTGAGCGAAGCGAGTGGACGACGATAGGAGTGGTGTGTGAGCCGAATGGCGAGTGGAGCGTAGCGGGGGAGTGAGCGAAGCGAGGGATGAGCGAACACGGCGTTTCAGGGAAAAAGGTGCCAGCCTTTTTAATATGATTCCCCTGGAACGCTGGAACAGCCTATTTACGACCTCCTATTGGCTCTTATGAAACGGTATGGTAGTGCCGTTCCAGTCGTGTCTGGCACGCGCTAGTGGTGCCGAACACACGAACACGGAAATTGAAGATTTCGAAGTTCAGAGCCAAATGCTGGCATAGCACTTTTACGCCAAGTCTGCAAAAAGTGTGTTCGCGTGTTCGCGTGTTCAGCACTAACAAGTATATGAAGGGGACGCTTTCCCCGTGTTGTCCTCAATCATTGCTGTTACTATGAACGACTTTGCAGACATTCCAGCCATTGGCGATTCGAATGTCAGTCCCGTTGAGGCAGAAGGTTCACTGGCCCGATGCGGCCAAGAGGTTCTCCATTGAAGGAGATACCAACGCCATTCGGTTTGCGAAGCCAAAACCCAAGCAGCGCGTTAGCGACTTTCTTGAGAATACGATGGCTTACTGTTCCAAAGATGGGAACACTTTTGGTGAACGGTTGTCGCTAGAAGGAGCAGTGGCGGAGCAGAAGAAGCGAAAGTGGCAGGAGATCGTCGATGAGACTGACGAGGCGAAGACCTGGGATAGGGTACGTGAGGTTGACCCAAGGGCGTACATGGTTAATTATCCTGCTCTGGAAAGGGCAATAGCGAGTCGGAAGAGAGCGAAAGTGGCGCCTTTGGTTAATGAACGCATGAAGAGGGAGTTCAGAGTGCTTCCTTTGATGAGGCTGTGGATGGAGCAGTATGTGGTCAAGCGGCAGTGGAGCGGACGGCCGGTTAGCCTTGTCATCGTTGGAGATGCTTTGGTTGGCAAGTCAGCGTGGGCAGAGTCGGAGGGGAATCCGATAGTGATGAATTCTGCTTGGTGCATGAAGAGTATTTTCGACGAAGCGACACACCTGGTGGTCAGCGACGTGAAGCCTGCGTCATTTGGGTATGCGGGGCGGTCGCACTGGCGCGATGTGCTCGGTGGGCAGGAAGAGTTTAATTGTCGTGATTTCCAGCAGGAAACACGCACTATCAAATGGGGTAAACCTTGCATTTGGACGTGCAATTTCGACAACGATCCGCGCAAAGACAAGGCTGTTGCGGAGTATATGAAACGGGTGAGTGTGGTGGTGGAAGTCAGAGATAGACCCGGCGAAAGATGCTGGGGCAAGTTGTATTTACCGTTAGGAAAGCCTAACCCCCTAACCACCCGAACCCTAACCAGGAACCCAGGGTGCCGGTTAGGGCTCCTGGTTAGGGTTCCTGGTTAGGGTGAGGTTGTAGCATATCATTGGCTTGAACAGCTTTTAATTCGTAAGGAATCTTTCAATTAATTCATACAGATCAACGGATAAGAGACTAAGGTTTTAATTCGGGTTCAGGAACGAAATTCAGAGGTCAGATGATCAGAAAAAGTAGGTTCACGAACACATCAGGAAGGACAGGAAAACGACACATCACAGCTAAGAAAGTTCTACTTCAATTCTACAAAGCGCAGAGATGCATAATAATACGAAGATGGCCACGTAATATAAAGATATACTCTTGTCGCAATTTTCAGCGGGGCTGTAAAATGTAAGCATCTCCATGAAAGGGTTCTTGACCACATGTACCATGTTTGCGCATGCATTACAGCCTCAATATCATCGACCGCCTGGTGCATGCGCTCTCTCCGATCCTGTTGCTCTTCTATCATCTGATCCTTGATATCCGGCATTACGGGCAATTTCAAAATTTCGGAGTTTGAGCGTGATCACTACCGGTCACGGAAAAGCACTCGAGTCAATGGAATAGGCTTTCTCTCACGCCCTCCCACCAGCTCCGACGACGACTTACCGCCTGCGGATAACGCGCCCTGATAAGCACCCATCGTCCAAGCACCAGGGGGTGGCATAAGTTGTTGCCGTATTTTGTCGCTTAGCCTGAGCTTGCTGAGGTAAGCAATGCTGCCCAAACGCCAGCGGATAGTTCATCAGGCACATTTACCCCGCTATTTTGAGCCGCAAACTACCTCCCCAAGGAGTTTGTCACCATTCCAACGACGAAGCATTTCGTCCATAGACATCACGCCACTTCTCAGGCTCTTTGCCGTTTGGTAGCAATTCCTTCCGGTCGTAATAAAACCACTCAGCAAACCATTTCTTGCTCTCGTTTTGTTACTACCACTCGTAGCAACTATGGGAATCGACGCCGGGTTTGATATGGTCCCATGTCTTTCTAAAGGAGCAGTCGACAAGCAGAATTGGCGATCGTTCATCAAGGTCATAAAGGAACGCTACCAAAACGATGACCTAGTAGAGATCAAACCCAACTATCTCAAATTCAAAGCCGGCGAGCATCCACTGCTCCCTTTTGAGGGTCATAAGTTCTTGCGCTTCAGCTCAAAGATTTCAGGAAGTCACGCCAAGGGAGTAAAGGAATACATTGATACAGTCACTCGGGTCGCACAGGTCAGCTTTGGCTCTCGGGTCCGATGCTGGAACGAAGCTGCCGATGAACGGGGCTTTTACAAATGGCAAGAGGTCCATACCTCGATCGAAACCTATGAGCAGGTTTGTTATGGTGTCCTCAATATGACTGTTGAGGGTTTCTAAAGCTGAACTAGCCCGATGAACCGGAAATTCCAACTACCATAGCTCAATTCGTGTTTGGGACTGACCCTATACGTGAGTTGGACCTGCCGCTCTTTGAGACCCAGACGGTGCCAGGCAAGGGAAAAGGTCTTGTAGCTCGCTTCAACATCGCCAAAGGCACACGTATACTTTACGAGAACCCCCTTTTTACCACTCCACACTTGTCACCAATTAGCCAAATGGAAAATAACATTGCAACGAAGCTAAAGTCGCTATCAAAAACCCAGCAACGACAATTCCTTTTGCTTCATAACAATTTCCCTGGCAAACACCCGTTCAGCGGTGTTGTCAAAACCAACGCTCTGCCCTGCGGTCCCAACTCCGTGATTGGTGGCATCTATCCTACCATTTGCCTCATCAATCACAGCTGTCTTCCAAATGCTCACAATAGTTGGAACAGCGATACAAAGTGCGAAACCATCCACGCAATCCGTTACATCAATGCGGGGGAAGAAATTACCATCTCCTACGACAAAGGCGGTCCCTCCGACTCCCGACGCACCTATCTGAAAAATGCATTCGGCTTCGATTGCGATTGCAGTCTCTGCTCCCTCCCACTTCCCGAGCTTCAAATCAGCGACGCTCGCCGTCTCCAAATCCAACGTCTAGACGACGCAATCGGTGATTCAGACTGTGTGATGAACAAGCCAGATAATTGTCTAGCAGATTGTCACTCCTTACTTCAAGTTCTCGAGGAGGAGTATCACGGTGGTGCTGGTGCCTTGATTGCTAGGCTCTACTACGACGCCTTCCAAATCAGCATCACTCATGGCGACCAGGCTCGAGCGAGCGTTTTTGCCCGGAGAGGACTCAAATCGAGAGTGATTTGCGAGGGGGAGGATAGCCCGGAGACGCGGAAAGTGAAGAATTTGATGGAGAATCCAACGAGGCATAGGAATTTCGGGGCTTCTACGAGGTGGAAAACTGCTAAGGGCCTGGTGCCGAAGGGGCTGGATACTGGTGGGTTTGAGAGGTGGTTGTGGCGACAAGGGAGGTAGGGTGTTGTTCGGTATTCCTCTCCGTTATGAATACCTTCCAGTAACTCAATCACTCGATTTCGATCGGTGATGGTCATTTCTAATTGAGAAAGTATTCACCGTTGGGATAAGGTTTATGGGCTAGAAGCGGAAGCTAAGAAAAAGTATTCAATAGCTGTACTAGTAGACTTCTGGGAAGAATTTACTTCGGAAGGAGCCGAGTCTACAATTAATGCGAAGTGGCTCACTCACTTTTTTTGGGTTCTGAATTACTCCGCGGACTGCGATGCTCGAAGCGGTGTATAGCGATATCTGTCATTCCTTGCTCAACCCTTTGGTGGGTTAAATTGGCTCCAGTAGAGACGTCGAGCACAGCCAGCAAGCCGAGCTTGAAAAGAGAAACGCATCTTGACAGTTTGTCCGCGTCATAAAGTGAGCCGCAAAGAACTAACAGCATGCAGCACTTTTCACCGCTTGACACACTCAGAGAGGCTCACACGTGCGGAGCGTACCTCACGGGCAAAGTCGTCGTCATCGGTCTTATGATCCTTGCCTGTACTCCTCTGATTTGAGGTCGATCCGAGAGCGGTGCATTTGATGACCTGTGATACCGCCCGCTCAAAGTCGACAACCATCACCCGGCCGCATTCCTCGTTCCACAACATGTTGCGAGCCAAGGCATCGCGGTGCAGTAACTCAAGCCGGTGTATAGCGCCGAGGGAGCGGGTAGCCTGGGCGAGGACATGGGACTCATTGTCATAGTCAATGTGGCGGTTGATCTGTGTTCCGGCCCAGCCAAGGAATAGCATGTGGACGATCTTGGCACCATTGTAGTAATACGGCTGCACGAGATTGATGGCGCCGACGCAGACCGGAATGCATATCCCTTGGAGGGAGCGGAGTTTCTTGTAGATGGCGGCTTCGTATTGAAGATAGCGAACCAGGGTGTCAACCGTGGCCTTTGCAACGACAGTATACCCGTAGGATGTAAGAGTGACCTTGAACATGGCACCACGCGCCCCTTGAATATACAGTGGCTCGCAGTCAACATCGCGGTCACGGGTGAGCTGCCCTCGGAGAAGACGGAGGAAGATGAACTGATTGATAGCGTGCTTCCCATCACCATGATCTTCAACATTTGGACACTTCTTGTCAAGTTGCTTGCGCCTGACCAAGCCGCGAATGCATCGCTGGGTGCAGTACTGCCGTGAAGCGCCCCTTTTTTTGGGGTTTCCCACCTGGCCTCCTGCATGGCCGTTTTCCGTCCCTTCCTTGCCCGCCTTCGCGTCGATCTGATGGGCGGGAGGCTGGCACTGCGACCGAGTCTTGACCCGCGACCGTATGACCGGCTCCCACAATCCGGCCTTGTAGGGGGTGTGATCACGGTCGCGGCGGACTGTCGGGGGGATGTC